>Ga0316622_100000043_pt1 | contig 52090 bp, 42 predicted proteins | sample OWC_Aug_OW2_C1_D_FD_207646 | JGI IMG/M metagenome (GOLD analysis project Ga0316622, IMG submission 207646) | Wetland soil microbial communities from Old Woman Creek delta, Ohio, United States - OWC_Aug_OW2_C1_D5_C | ecosystem: Environmental > Terrestrial > Soil > Wetlands | place: USA: Ohio... | reverse complement strand
ACGATCCGGCCGCCCACCTCCTTCGCCACGGCTGCCACGCTGCCTCCGGAGCCGCGCTTCGGGCGATAGACCGCCACGTAGTAGCGCGACGCCATCGCAACCATCTTGGTGCCGCGCCGGCGCGCCCCGCGCGGGGCGGCGACGTCGAACGCCGCGAATTCCTTCTTCGATCCGATGCCGGCCTCGCGCGCGATGTTGGCCAGCGCCGAACGCACGGTCGCCGAGCAGTGCGCATCGCGCACCTTGCGCGATGCCGTCGGCTTGGTGTCCTGCAGGAAGGCGCCCATCGCGCGCAGCTTCTCGCGGCGTTCCTGGCGCTGCCGCCGCTGCACGACGGCGATTTCCATTCCCCGGGGCACGGAGGTCGGCGTGTCCAGTTTTGCCGGATGAATCGATGGATCGCCCAGGAGACTGAACTGGGCCAGTGTCTTCAGGTCTGCGGGATCGAGCTCCGAAGTCTGCTGAACGAACCGCTGTCGCGCCACCAGCGCCGCGCGGCCGACCGACGCGCCTTCGAGGATCGACAGCAGGAAGTACTGCGTGACGAGATCCGCGGCACCGTTGCCCTCGGAAGGCCCGTAAGCAATCGTGCTGCTGCCGAAGTAGGCATACGCGCCCTGCCGCAGGTAGTGCTGGCAGATCGGCAACGGCAGCGACAGCGTGACGGAGTCGTACAACTCGGCGCCGTAACAGCACTCCACCGCGGCGACCGTGCCTGCCTTGATCCTGCCCTTGATCGAAGCGCTGGTCAGTGCCTCCGGCTGTTCGGTTTCCTTCGCATCCTCACCGTAGAACGACGGATCGGCCTTGCCGCCATGGCAGTTGATGAAGTGCGCGAGTGCAGCGAGCCGGCTCGCCGGATGCGACGGCCCGCGCGGCGGCGCGAGATGGATGGCCGTGGCGTTGCCGAACACGTTGAACAGGCTCTGCTCGGTGGACTTGCTCCACGATTCCGTCGACAGGCCGAAGTAGCTCGCGTAATCGGTGACGCGGCCCGTTCGAAACTTGGTTGCCACGCCGAGCAGTGCGAGGAGATGCGAGGGCTCGCGTGCGCCGGTCAGGTCAGGCAGTCGGCCGATCACCCGGGTCGGGCCCTTGAACTTCGCTATGTCGCGCGCATACCCTGCGTCGCAGGCGTACGGAAGGTCGCCGTACGCATAGCGGTCCTCATCGTCCGGCGGATCGAACATCGGGTTCGACATGTCCTGATGCGGAACCACATCCGTCGAGCCGAGGATCAACAGGTACTCGGGCGTCGTGGCGCGATAGATCGCGTCGATCGCCTCCTTGTTCTGCCGCGCGCTCCTGCGATCGGCAACCGCGCTGCCACCAAGCTTCTTCATGGCGTTGGCGTCGTCGAGGTAAATGATGCGGCTGCTGATGCCACGCTTCTTGTCGGCCGCGATCAGCTTGCTGACGGCGCTCCGGATCCTGGCAACGCCCTGCGACCCGTACTTCGCGGCCAGCGCCGAGCGGTTGCTGACGATGATCTTGTCGTCCATCGAGGTCACCCTTCCCTGTTCCCAAGCCCGTCGCGCAACGAAGACTCCCAGCTGCCGCGCTTGTCACGCAAGGCTCAACGCGTCTCCCTTGCATTGCAGCACGTGTTCCCGCCGGCATGCTGCTCGGCAGCCGAACGCTCGCACATCCCCCGAATCTGTGCGAGCGTGGAAAGCAAAACCGCGGCTGCCCGCCCGCGCGGCCGGGGCGGTGCCTTGTTCCTTCCTTGCAAGGCGGGCACGTGGAGGCAGGCGCCTTACCGTCCAGGCAACCGATCTCGCCGAGGAGCTGACTGATCTATCAGGCAGGCACTGGCGCCGGAACCGGCGCTGGCACTTCGTTGAGGACCACGTCGAAGAGTTTGATGCGGGCGGCGTAATAGCGATCAAGGCGCCAGTCTTTCATCAACTCGATCGCCAGATCGAACGCCTCACCGTCAAGCGAGTACAAGTCCCCGAGCGGAAAGTCCGACTCCTCGGCAATCGCCGCGGTAAGGCGTGCGAGCACCTTGGCGGAAGGGCTGCCGGAGTTCTTCAGCAGGTACTTGCGGACTTCCTTGATGGCATTCATGGGATGGACGCAGGGTTGTTCAGGGGAAAGTCTCGCACCGCCTGCCCCCGACCTTTGTGACATCCACCCGTCTCCCGTGAGGTCTTTCTGATCTCAATCAACCCGACCGACCGGAAGTGAAGTGTCACAGGCCGGTCATCCGCCGGGTCAAGACTTCTTCCCGTCGTGGCTCCGAAACAGCAAATCATCGACAGCCTGGGCGAGCAGCAATTGCTGCTGCCTTCGCGCGTCAACGCAGGCCTTGCAGCGAACGACCGGGCCAAGTACCTGCTTACCTTGCTGCAGGCCGCGCGCGCACATGGTGAGGATCCGTCGCGCTGGGCCACCGACCTGCGCAGTGAACGGCTGGCCTGCGGAATCGACGATGAACGACTGGACGGCGTCGTCGCGGCGGCCGAAAAGCTGCGTGGCGACACGCTGCGCATTCCAGGCGTACGACGGATTCTCGACCAGCTCTTTGCCGAGGTCGAAGCGATGATCGCTCCGCTCGCCAGCGAGTCCGCAAGCTTTATTGCACGGCTGCGCGCCCAGCGCGACGCGGTGGGCCCGTGCGATGACGACACGGTCACGGGACGGCAGGTACAGCAACTCGCCCAAGGCGAGCGCGAGCGCGGCGACAGCGTCCACATCATCGTGATGGACGCGCACAAGGCACTCAATCGCCTGCAGGCGCGCATTGCGACCGAATCAATTGACGGGGCCAGTGCCTACGGGCTCGCTGACAGCGACCGTCCTTTGGTCGCGGCGTTCATGGCCGGCGTCAACCGCACGGCGCCCCTGAAGTTCGACCATCCCGGGCTCGGAACGACGGCGACCCGCGCCGACGGGCGCCTGGTGATCCAGAACGACATCGGTACGACCGATGCGCATGTACTCGTCGTCCACGTCGACGGACTTGGAGTCACGCTAACGTACACGGACGTTCACCTGCAACGCCTGCTGTTCCTGCAGCGTCTCTTCCGGCGCTGGAATGTCGCATGGGACGACACCCGCCTGCGACGCGACGACGATTTCGAGGACGGTGCCTACCACCTGTGCACAGGACGCTTCGAGGCACCGCATGCTGCTGCACTCGCCGAGTACCTTTCGTTCCTCGGATCGCGACTGGTGTTCCTTATCGACTGGAACCGGGCTCGCAAGCGCCTGCGCACTTTCGTGGCCAAGGCGGCGGCACTCGACGTGCTGCAATGGGCCGCAGACAACGACGTCGGCCACATGGGGTTCCTGTGCGCAGGCGGTGAGCAGCTGATCTACGATGCGATCGAGTTCGCCTTCCGCGGCCAGACGCTGGCTGGCCGCCCGCTGCACGAGCTACTCGGCGAAGCCGCGGCGAGCGACTATCTGCGCTTCGTGCTGCGCACCTGCGCTCAGGCATTACTGCGCTCGGAACCGGAGTCGTTCGTACAGGACGCGGTGCGCGCGGAATTGCTGAATCACGTGCGATCAAGCCAGCAGGGGCTGTTCGACGTCGCCTCCGAGCATGCCTCCTGGGTGGTGGAACTCGCCGCTGCCGTGCGCGATGGCATCCTGCAATGGCGGCTGCCGGACGCGCAGAGCCGCATCAAGCAGTACTCGAGCCGCGCCAAGGAGTGGGAAACGCGCGCAGACGAACTTGTGAATCGGGCGCGCAATGCCGAGCGCCCGGGAGACTCGAGCACTTTCTTCCGTAGCCTGCTCGAGTCGGCCGACGACATCGCCGACGAACTTGAGGATGCGGTGTTTCACCTGACCCTGCTGCCAGCGAGCGCCAGCCAGCATGTGGCTTACGCGCCGCTGCGCAACCTGAGCCAGCTCGTCGTGCAGGGCGCGCAGGAGTACCTGAAGGCGATGGAGACTGCGCGCCATGTACGCCGCGGCGGCGCCCGTGAAGATACTTCGGACTTCCTTGATGCGATCCACCGCATCATGCTGGTCGAACGCCGCAGCGACGAGGCGCAACGTGAAGTCGAACGGGCGCTGGCGCAGGTGGCCGGCGACTTTCGCGCGCTGTACATGACGGCCGAGGCTGCCAAGAATCTGGAACAGGCTGCCGATGCGCTGATGCATTGCGGCCTGCAGATGCGCGACCACGTGATGCGGGACGTGCTGGCCGCGTGATGACGATGAATGCACCCGCATACGCGATGCCGGCCTCCCCGCGCGACATCGTGCCTATCCGATTCGGTCTTCCGCCCGCGCGCGAACCGGAGACGGCTACGATTGGCTTCAAGGCCTATAACCTGTGGCGCATGGCACGGCTGGGCCTGCCGGTGCCGCACGCGCTGGTCATCAGCACCGGCTATTGCCAGGAATTCCTTGTTGACCCGGCTGCGACCGCTACAGACCTGCGCACCGCTCTAGCTGCGCCCCTGCGCGACCTCGAGATTGCCACCGGGCTGCGCTTCGGGTCGGCCCGCAAGCCGCTGCTTGTGTCGGTCCGCTCCGGCGCACCAGTCTCAATGCCGGGCATGATGCAGACCGTCTTGAATGTCGGTCTGTGTGACGCCACGGTGCATGGGCTCTTGCGATTGACCGGCAACCCGCGCCTCGTCTGGGACTCCTACCGACGCTTCGTTCAGTCTTACGGGGAAGTCGTGCACGGCTGCAGTCCGGCGCCCTTTGACGAGATGCTGCGCCAACAGCTGCGACGTGCCGACGCCGCCGATGCGCGCGAACTAGACTTCCGTGCGTTGCGCGACTCCGCCGTCGCCTCTCTTGCGATCTTTGAATCACAAACCGGACAGCCGTTCCCGCAACAGCCCAACGACCAGCTCCACGCCGCCATCTGCGCCGTGTTCGCGTCCTGGAACAGCGAGCGGGCGCGCGAGTACCGTCGTCTCAAGGGACTGGACAACAGCTCCGGTACCGCGGTCACGCTGCAGCGCATGGTCTACGGCAACGCTGGCGGAACGTCAGGCTCGGGGGTTGGCTTCACGCGCGATCCGGCGAGCGGGGAACGGCGGCTGTATGTCGACTTTCTATTCAACGCTCAGGGCGAGGACGTAGTCAGCGGCCGCCACCAGCCCGCTGACTCGACGTCACTGGTGACCCTTTTGCCCGAGTCCCACGCGGAGATCGAACGGGCCGCAGGTGCGCTTGAACAGGAATTTCGCGACGCCCAGGAGTTCGAATTTACGATCCAGGACGGCCAGCTCTTCATGCTGCAGACTCGAACGGCCAAGCGGACGGCGTGGGCTGCACTACGCATGGCCGTTGACATGGTGGATGAGCGTCTCGTCGCGCCCAAAGAGGCACTCGACCGACTGGACGGCATTGACATCGCACGGCTGGCGCTCACGCGAGTCAGCGGCGGAGTCGCGTTGGCCCGCGGCGTGTCGGCAAGCAACGGAGTCGCGACCGGGCAAATCGCCTTCGATGCGAAGACCGCCCAGCGATGGAACAGAGAAGGACGCCGCGTGGTACTCCTGCGCGAGAGTCCCTCCACTGATGACATCAGCGGCATTGCGGCGTCGGAAGGTTTGTTGTGTTCTTCCGGCGGACGCACGTCCCACGCGGCTGTCGTGGCCCGCCACCTCGAAAAGGTCTGTGTCGTCGGCTGCGAGGGACTTGCGATCGACCTCACGCATCGCCGGTGCCGCCTCGGCGGACGGGAACTGAGCGAAGGCGAGGTCGTATCGCTCGACGGAGCCAGCGGCATTGTGTACGCGGGCCCGGTTGAGGTGGTCGAGGAACGCCCAGCCGCTTGGCTTGCATCGGTGGCGCGCTGGCGCGCCGAAACCGAAGCCGTCCCGGCATCGCTCGCCCTCTCATCACACGCCTGAACCTTTCAGTCGCGCGCATGACGATCGGTTCCCGGTCGCATGTCATTCGGGGCCGCGCGAAGCTCGGCGATCACATCGCGCGTCTCAAACCCTGCCTAGCGGTGCTGCAGGTAGCAATGGCCGGTGAGGATCGCGAACCCGCCGCGGCGACTCAGATCGAGCCGCACACGTTTCGGCCCGGTTAATCGCGCCCAGTCGAGAAGGCGTAAAGCCGGCTGCTGGTCAGTCGCGTCGTCAACCTGCGGCTGACTGCACCGCTTGCTCGGATTGGTCGTGGAGCAACCTTGGCCGCAATCGGCAGCCGTCGCATGCACCATGACCCGCTACTTGTCGCTAACCAGCAAGAGAATGTGTGGGGTCGCTGATGGGACTCGAACCCACGACAACCGGAATCACAAGGAGGCTCATTTTCCCTTTCCGCTCAGTCGCTTACATGACTTTGGCGAAAGCGAACTGAGAACCCGAACAACGGGTTGGGCAGAGTCAAAAGACCTGCAGTCGCGAAGCGATGGCCTCTCCACGAAGTGCGAACGACTGAGTTGGAGCGGCAGATGTACGTCCATCGCATCCGCTGTCGGGCAGTTCCGGTCGGCAAGATTCAGCTCCGGCCTTGGCCGAACGCGGAGATCCCGCCTGATCGAAGGCAGCGGATAGGGAATCAGTCGGGGATGAAAGGCAGACAGGGTTCTATCCCGACTCGACGTTCACCGTTTGCCGCAGCGAACACATTTAGGTCTGCGGAAGCAACGGAGGTAGGCAGTCAGCAAAGTCCCTCTGTATCTTGCTGATCGCTCTTGCGCGAGCAGGATCACCAGACAATAGCGCCATCACCATGGCCGCCATGGTCACCAGGCCGTTCGACGTGGACACAATCTGAACCAGGAGTGGCTCTGGATATCCCATGGCATGCCGCTGCAAAGGATGTATACCCCCGTGCACGAACGAGTTGAGCGACGGGGCCTGCATTTCCTTGAACTGGGCCACCATAGCCACGGCGCTTACGGGGGCCTTGCCGTCGAGGGCCGCGACCATTTCCGCGAACATTGGCAGCTTGTTGGCAATCTTTTCCGAGTCACGATTCAGCGGGGCAGCCAGCTTAGCCACCTGCTCCTCACTCGCCGCGTAGAGCAGCCACATTGCACGCACAACGGACTCCCCCTGTGGCCGCACCAGGCCGACAGCGGAGGTCATCAAGCCCGTTCGGACAAGAGTTCGCAGTGCGCGAGCGTGATCAATGGAGATCTCGCAGGCAGCTAACGCGAGGGCGAGTCGCGCTGACCCGTCGAAGAGCTCATATGTCTCGCGATCCAGCTTCCGGAATATGGAATCCTCGAGATCTTCCGATCGACTGAGGACAAGCGTCAAGGCCGCCATGTTTTGCGTCGAGAGCCTAGGTCAACCACAAATTGCATGAAGACGAGGTAAGAAGAATTGTTCGGCGAGATCACAACCGAACCGCCTGATCGACAATCAGTTCGTTGAGCGAGACTTATTGCCACCCTCGTCAGTACCAGGGCAAACGCTTTATCTCTTCGCCAAGTTCCTCGGCGACGCGCCGGAATCTGAATTAGCATTTGTTCCGGGATTCAGAAAGTCAAGCGAGAGTATTCCGGCATGGCAGGAGGGGGCGATGGCGGGCACAACCGGTGTGAATTTTGCGGCGCTGGGACAGGCCATTGGACGGGGCGATGGCTACGAATCACTGTCTCAGGAAGACGCCGAGACTCGGCGAGTGCGCGGCGAGTTGAAAGCGGCGTTGCAGCGGCTCGCGGCCGAGGCGGGCGGCAACGTTCTCGGTTCAGTCGACGACCGCTGGGTATCGCTGGCACAGAGTTTCTTAGCGCACCAAGGCGAGCAGTACGGTGCGCGGCGCATCGAGAGTGCACACGGCGGTTACGAGGCGCGTTTCGACAATCTCGACCCCGGCTGGCTTCGCTTCCTCGTAATCTGGGCGCAGCGTCACCGCAAGCACGCATTCGCGCCGCTGCCTGTCGCTGAGGAGATTGCCGCTGATGCGCGGCTTGCGCTGCTGGCCGATTGGGGCACCGGCCTGTACGGAGCGCCAGTGTGCGCACGCAGCATTGCCTCCGCGAGTCCTGCACCGCATGCAGTCATCCACCTCGGCGATATCTACTACTCCGGCGACGACCACGAGGTACAGAAACGGTTTCTCGCGTTCTGGCCCGAGGTGCCCGGCGCGCGAAATCTCGCGCTGAACGGTAACCACGAGATGTACACCGGCGGCAACGCCTACTTCGACGATTTGCTCGGCGACTCGAGGTTCGCCCAGTCGTCAAGTTGCTTCGCGCTGCGTAACAACGACTGGCTGCTCGTCGGCTTGGACACGGCGTTCGACGAGCACGACCTGCATGGCGGCCAGGCGGCATGGCTGCAGCAGCTCGCGGACGCCCACCCCGGCCACCGGCTGATGCTGTTTTCGCACCACCAGCCGTTCTCGGCATTCGAGGGCCAGGGGCCCAAACTGGTACAAAAGCTCGCGCCGCTGCTCGGCGCGGGTCGCGTTGCGGCCTGGTATTGGGGCCACGAACACAAGTGTGTGCGCTACGACCTGCATCCAAGCTGGCGCATGCATGGCCGTTGCGTCGGCCACAGCGGCTTTCCGTACTTCCGATTTCTTGCCAACGGCCGGCCCGACCGGCTGGTTTGGGAACGCTTTGATGGCAAGAGCTCTTACATGCCGGGCGGCGTAGTGCTCGACGGCCCAAACGCTTACATCTCCGGCGTGGAGTCACTGTATGGACCGAACGGCTACGTGATCGTCGAGTTGCGCGGCCGCGCGGTGCACGAGACCTACTGCGCACCCGATGGCAGCGTGTTAGCCGAGTTCGACATTCCGGCGGTATGAAGACGCTCAGGCGGCCCGAACTCGAGGGCGTGCGCGACGCCCTACTCAGCGGCTACAACCGCTGGAATGACCTCGACGAGCTCGCTGCGTTCGCGCTAGACATCGATCTTGAGGTCGAGGTCGGACAGGGAGCGCTGCGCACGGTCGCCTTCGACCTGCTCAAGTTCACCGAAGCGCGTGGATGGACCGAGGCGTTGCTACGCCAGGCCGTCGCCCGCCGGAGCGGCAACCCTGACCTGCAAGCGATCTCGCGGGGGCTTGGGCTTGCGCCGGCCCCGTTCGCTGGTAGGAATGCGGGCTATGAAGCGCGGGTGCTGCAGCACTCGGGGCTGACGTCGCTTGGCCGCTGGTCGAGACGTCAAATCGAGTGCGAGCGCGCGGTGTGCCAGATCCGCCGCAAGACCCCGGGCGGCAAGCATGAGTATGAGCCGGTGGGTACCGGATTCCTCGTCGCGCGAGCCCGAGTGATGACCAACTGGCATGTGTTCGAGACACCGGGCAGCGGCCGAGCCGGTGCGAGCGCCGACTTCAGCGCCTGCTTCGACTACCGCGCCGCCGAAGACGGCAGCGTCGCCGATGAGGGGATTAGCGTCGACTTCGCGGCCGACGCAATTCTCGACGCGAGTCACCGTGATGAGCTCGATTACGTGGTTGTTGGGCTCAAGGAGGGCATCGGCGAAGCGCTAATGCCCGATGGCCGTAAACGGGGCTGGCTAGCGCTCGGCACGCGCAGCTTCGAGAAGGACGAGGCGCTGATCGTGCTGCAGCACCCTGCCGGCCGCACGCTCGAGGTGTCTGCCGGCGCGGTGACCGGCTGGCACAAACCCGGCGCCGGCTTCGAGCACACTGCCGAAACCGACGAGGGCTCGTCCGGTTCGCCATGCTTCGGCGCTGACTGGACACTGCTCGGCCTGCACCACCGCGTTGACCCGATCACGGGCGCGCGCAACCGCGGCATCGCCACCAGTGCGATCCTCGATCGCATGGGTGCGATCCTGCCGCCCACGATTGGGCTGCTAGAGGCGCTGGACTGACGCGTCATTCGATGCCGACCATTCGCGACGACCAGTTGGAAGCCCTGCGCGACGCCATCGTCGCGGCCTACCCGAGTCTGGACGATCTGCGCGAGCTGGCACGGCTCGGGCTCGGCAAAGACCTCGACACCGAGATCAACACGCAAGGCGGAACCCGGACCGTTGCTTGGGAACTGATACGTTATTCCGACAAGAACGGCTGGCGCGATGTCCTCTTCGACGCCGCCATCAAGCGGCGGCTGGACAGCAAAGAGCTGAAAGGGTTCGCTGCGAGGATCGGCCGCGCGTCGGTGCGCGCGACCGAGCAGGCGCTGCAGAAGTCGAGCTTCGACCTCGAGGATCTCGAGTGCGGCTGTCGCGACGTGCTCGACGGCCAGCTTACGCGCGGGCTGCGCGTGCTACTGCTCCTCGGCGTGGAACCGCAGGTGTTCGACTGTCTCACCGAACGCGTGCGCCCGCTGGTGCACCGCAGCCCGGAGCAGCTGCCGCCGGACACAGAAGTGGCGCTGGACCCGCGCATCAGCAATGTTGAAAGGCAGATCGAGCGCGTCGTGCGCCTTGCCGACACCGTGGTGCGTCGGCACGTGCTCGTCAAGGTGCAAGCCGCCGAGGCGAACGGGGCGACGCTTGCCGGATTTGTCGGCGCCGTGCGGGAGCGCTTGTCGCAGCAGCTCACACACGACTTGGTGATGCTTGTTCGCGCCGGGGCCGAGTTGAACCCGCCGCTGCCGGCCGGACTGGCCGACGCGCAGCTGCCGTCGACGGCGTTTGCGGCCAAGCACCTGTACAGCTGGGTCGAACGCGTGAGCGATAACCAAGGCTGGGGCGAGCCGCTAAAGACCGAGTTCAAACGTGCGCTGGGCGGGCTTGCGGGCCTGGGTGACTCGCCGACGCCCGACGACTTCTATGACGCCATCACCGAGGCGATCGACTGTCTGCGCGGAAACCCCGACGAGACCACGCTGCGTGCATGGATCGCCGCGCGCCGTTAACTTAGACACCCCCACTTGGAGCATATCCATGAGCTCACGCCACCGAATCGACCTCTCGCTGCGCTACAAGCGCCTCGATGAGCCCCCACCGAGCCGCCGCATCGAGATCGCCGAACAGGACCCGGTGCCGGCAACGCGGCCGAAAACGGCCATAGTCCAGCGCGAGGAGTACCGCGCGTCGGCCAGCCTGGAGGAAGTTGTTAACCTCGCGATCGCACTCGGCAGGCCTCTGCTATTGCAGGGCGACCCTGGCTGCGGTAAGACGCGGCTCGCCCACGCCGTGGCTTACGCGCTTGGCCTGCCGATCGAGGAGTGCTACGTCAAGTCGACTACCCGCGCTCAGGACCTGCTGTACACCTACGATGCGGTGCGCCGGCTCTACGACGCGCAGTTGCTCCCTCGTGACGGCGCGCGCGCGCGCACACTCGCGCCAATCGAGGACTACGTGCGCTTTGGCCCATTTGGCCGCGCGATTATCCGCGCCACCCATGGCCGGCGCTCGGTGCTGCTGATCGACGAGATCGACAAGGCCGACCTCGACTTTGCAAATGACTTGCTGCGCGAGATCGACCGGCTCGAGTTCCAGGTCGCAGAGGCGCCAAGCCTGCAGTTCCGCGTTCCCGACGACCGGCCTGACCTGCGGCCGATCGTGTTCGTGACGCACAACGAGGAGAAGCCGCTACCGACGGCGTTCCTGCGGCGCTGCGTATTCCATTTTGTGCGATTCCCCGACGAAGATCTCGACGACATCCTGACAGCGCACGACATCGCCGACACCGCACTGCGCAAGGAAGCGATCAAGGTCGTGCGCAAACTGCGCGAGCGCGATCTGCTGAAGAAGCCGGGCCTAAGCGAGCTGCTCGACTGGATCGGCTACCTGCAGGCCGCCAACATCGAGCCCGCGACCCTGGAATCGGTGCCCGCGGCGCAGGCGCTGCTAAAGAACGCCGCTGACCTGAAGGTCGTGCAGGGCGCCTCGGAGGCCGTTAACCCGTGACCGCCGGTGGCGCACTGGAGTCGGTGCGCAAGCTGTGGACGCAGCTGCGCCAACGCGGCTTCGAGCTCAGCCCGACCGACCTTGACGCGTTGCGGCTGGCGTTGCTGGCAGGCTTTGGTTGGGACTCGCGCGATTCCTTCCGCGAGCTTCTGGTGGCGCTCTGGGCGAAGACGCCACGCGAGGCGCAGGCACTGCGCGCGCTGTTCGAGCGCCTAAACTGGCCAGAAGGCTGGACCGCACCGACACCGGCCGTGCTCATATCCGCGCCGCGCGTGCCGCGCCTGGCAGTGGTCGACCCGCAACCGGTTGACACGGCGCCTGTACCGACGCTGGGCGCAGCGCCGGGGGCGATCGCGGCCGACACCAAGGAGCCGCGCCTCGCCCGCGTTGCGGCGGGATTGCCGCCGTGGCCGACGGCGGACGTGCGCTTCGCCGACGCTCGGCTGATCGACGTCGAGATGTTCCCGCTCAACCACCGCGAGGTGGCGCAAGCGTTTCGACGGCTGCGTCGGCCGGCACGGATCGGACCACCCACCGAGCTCGATGTCGATGCGACGGTGGCGATGCGTTCCCGCCGCGGCGTCGCCACGCCGCCGGTGATGGTCCCACGGCGGGGTAACAATGCGCACTTAGTCGTCTTTGTCGACGTGGCGGCCCCGATGCGGCCGTACAAACCGTTCGTCGATATGGTCTGTGACGCCGTCCTACAGGCCGGCCTGCTGCGTCGAGCGATGCGCCTCTTCTTCCACGAGCTGCCGAGTAGCGTTGCCGGCCGTGCGCTGCTCGATGAGCTGCCGGTCGATGGCTTTGCGCCGGTGCTCGACCCATTGTTGGCGCGCATCGCGCCCACCGACAGCGGCGAGCTCTACCTCGACGAGATGCTCGAGCAGCCTGTCGCGCTACCCGAACTGCTACGCTCGCTCGAACCGTCGACCGCCGCGCTGGTGATCAGCGACGTCGACGCAGCGCGCGGCAGCTTCGACCTTCTGCGGCTCCACGACACGCTGGCTTTCGCCCGCGCGCTGCGTCAGCACGGCGTGTCGATCGCGTGGCTCAACCCGTTGCCCCGCGCATTATGGGCACGCAGCACGGCGGCGCAGCTCGCGCGCCACGTGCCGATGTACTCGCTCGACCGCACCGGTGTGCTGCGGGCGGTCAACGCAATGCGCGGTCAGCCGGTGGAGCTCGAGCGAGCACTATGAGTGGAGGCTGACAGTGGGCGAAGCGTTGTCCGCCGAACGTGTCGAGCGCCGGCTACGTCAGTTCGAGCGCCGCCTGCTCGACGACGCGATTCGGGCCGGAGAGCCCGACGCGCCGGCGCTGGTGCGCTATGCGGTCGAACTGGCCGAGCACGCGGCGTTGCCAGTAGCCTGCGACGCCGAGCTGCTCCACCTCTTGCGGATCAACTTCTTCGTCGACGCCGAGGCCCTGCCGTTTTGGGTGGAGGGCCGCATCTTGCTGTCGCCGCTGTGGCGGGACCTCGGCGAGGGCCTGTACGTGATGGAGCCTGCGCTGCGCCGCGTGCTGCTGCAGCGGCTGATCGCGCATCGCGGCGCGCGCCGCACGACCGAGGTCGCGACGCTTTTGTGGCAGACCTCCGAGCGCCGCAGGGGGTGGGCCGAACGCGCCGAGCTCCGCCACGCGCAGCAGTTGACTGCGCTGAACTTTCTCGCTCCGGCCCGCGCGCGCGAGTGGCTGGATCAAGCGCGCGGCGCGGACCCCGGCGAAGAGCTTGCGCCCGAGTGGTTCGTCGCGATGGGTGGCGACCTGCCGGAGCTTCCGCAGCCAAGCGGCGAACCGGGTGATCCCCACTTGATGTACGAGCTGCTGCTTGAGCTGACGCCGCTACCGGACGAGTTGTCCCCACACCCGGAGCCCAACCTCACCATGCTGCACGGTGAGGCCGGCGCGGCCTTGACCTGGCAGCTGTTGCGCAGGCTGGCGCAACGCCCAACGCCACCGCGGGTGCGCTGGTTCGAAGTCGAACCGGGCAGCGGCGGGCGGCGCTTGCTTACCCGGAGTCTAGGTCGGCGTGACCGGATTGCGGTGGCGGCAAGTGATCTCGCTGCCTCCGAGCTGGCGGGCGCCGACGCCATAGTCGCCATTGACGGTGCGCATGAATTTAACGGAGCGGCGCTCGCCGACTGGCTGCGCGCATTCGGCCGCGTCAAGCTGTACCTGCTCGCCCACGAACGCTTTGATGCTGAAGCGTTTTCGCGGCTGCTATCAGAGGCATTCATACACGCGGAGCGCGGAGCGACGTCAACGCTCGCACCGGAGTGGCCTCGTTTCAACACCGATACGCTTGCACACTGGTTCCGCAGCGTTGCAGGTCGCCTGCCCAACTCGCTGACGGCCGACGACGTCGGCGACTCGCTGCTGCAAATTGACTCGCTGCTGAAGCAAACTGGTGGCATCCCCGAGCGCGTGTTTGAGGCGCTTTGCGCCTCGGCCGGCGTGCGCTGGCCCGAGGTGCAGTCGCTGGCGCGCGCGCGGTTCGAGGCAGCCGCGCCGCTGGCAGCACTCGACATCCTGCGAGCGCTGGCACGCGACTACGACGCGACGCGCGAGCGGATGTCCCGCGGCGCGTCACGCACCGCGGCGATGGAAGGGATCGTCGCGCGTATGCAGCCGTTGCTCCCCGACGTGCCCGAAGACGTCTTCATTTCCTGGACCAAAGACACCAGCGCCGGCGTGCGGCTGCTCGCGGTGCGCTGGCTGTACACGCACCCGTCGGCAGCGCACTGCCAGTGGCTCGGCGAGCGCGTTCGGACGGAAAAGCCATTCGTCGGCTATCACGCCCTGCTCGCGCTGCAGCAGGCGGCTCGGGTACTGCCGCTCGCCGAGCTGCATGCGCTCGACGGTGCGCTGCTGCAAGTGGCGACCCAGCTCGCCCACCTCCGGACCGATGCGGACCGGATGCATGCCTACAACGAAACACAACGCATAGTCAACGCGCGGCGCGAGTCCGCGGCGCTGTTGGCGGTTGACGGCGTCTTGCTGTTGCCCGGCGCCGAACGGACCCTGTCACACCGCGAGGCGGGGCGGGAGCTCGCGCAGCGCGAAGCCGCTGTCGTCTACTGCGGCCCCCTGCGCGACGGCGCAGTGGGAACGGTCGCCGATGTCTTCGCAGTGGGAACGGTTGCCGACGTCCTCGACGGCTCCTCCAACGAGGTGCGGCTGGTCGGTCGCGCGCGGGTACGAGTCTCAAACTACATCCCCGTGCGGCGGCGCGGCACCGGACTCGCCCGTGTGCAAGTCGAGCAGTATCCGGACGATCCGGCTCCTCTGGCACCGGAAGCTGCATGGCCGCGCTTGCGATCCGCGCTCGCGGCGCTTGCGCGCATCGACCCCTCCGCGGTCCCACCGAGCGCACATAACCTAGTGCTAGCCGACATCGGCGATCTGTACGCCTGCTTCGCAATGCTCTCAATCGGCGACGAGGCGCAGCCGACCTACGCCGAGCAGGACCGCGTGCGCAAGCTCGATCTCGCCTTCGACCTGCTTGTTGGTCAGATCGACCAGCGGTTACGACGGGCGTACCGGCAGAGTGAGGCTGATAGGTCCGGAGTCGTGGCGCTGATCGGCCGCCTGATTTCAACGGCTGCCGATCAGCGCATCGTAAGCGGCGGTCCGGCCAATGGTACCCAGGTGGGCGGGGATTTCAGTTGGCCGCCCACGAAGGCGAGCAGCACCCTGCTTGCGCGCGCGCTGGCGCTGCGGCCGGAGGAGGAGGCACTGTGGGAAGCGTTGGCGCCGCTGCGCGTCAAGGTGGCGCGCGGGTCGAGTCCGCTACGCCTGTGGCCCAACGGCTCCGTCCTGCGGCTGCGCTTCATCGGGGGCGACCGCTACCGCCGCGAGCGCGTACTGCGTTGTGCGAAGGAGTGGTTTGAGCATGCGAACCTCACGCTCGAGGTGCTGCCGGCGCAATCGAAGGTGAAAGCCGACTTGCGTTTGGCGTTCAATCCAGCCGAAGGCTCCTGGTCGTATCTGGGCACAGATGCCCGCTCAGTGCCAGCGGCACAGCCGACAATGAACCTCAGCTGGGTCGGCGGCCGCAAGACACCCGAAGAGGGCTCCCGCCAGGCGATACTAAAAGAATTTGGCCACGCTCTCGGCCTCATACAAGAACACCAGAATCCTAACGTCGTGATCGACTGGAACGAACAGGAAGTGATCAAGGATATGAGCGGCCCGCCCAACTTTTGGTCGCCGGACACGGTCCGCCTCAACTTGTTCTTCAAGTACCCGCCGTTCGACTATCGGCCGTTCGACCCACACTCGGTGATGCTCCACCCGATCCCGGCGCGCTGGGTCAAGAATCACCAATCGATGGGTGGCGCAACCCGCCTTTCCGTATCCGATAAGGCGCTAATCGCCCACTTGTACCCGCGCAAGGTGCCGTCAAACCAAGCGCAGCGGAGTGCCGCGCGCAAGTCACCTCCACCTCGCCCCCGCGGCGCAAAGAAGTACAAGTAGGCGTAGGCGTCCGAGTGCAGCAACTGCTTCAGACAGCGCGAGCGCTCGATGTCGCTCCGGCGTCTGCAGGTGAAGCGGACCCACTATGACGCACTCCTCAAAGCCCGGTCGGGTTCGTCGGGCCGACCGATATTGATCCAGTGCAACACGCGTCCCTTCGCTGCTTGCAGACTGAAGCCACGTTACTGCTGCACCTAGCGTCGTGGGCGAAAGGAGCGCGGCGATGAGACCGCTCACAATTCTTCTAATCGGTTCCCTCTACGAACCAAAGCCGGAGGACTTTACATACCGGGAGGCCCTTGGCGGATCTTCCCGAGAGGCTGAAGAGGCCGCGAAACAGGCAGCCAAGGCCAGGTTCGAGGCTGCAAAGAAGGACTACAAGGAGAAACAGAAGCCGCAGTTCGACGCCGCCTGCCAGGCCTTAGGAGCAGCTTTTGCGCGCAAGCATTGGCGCATCATGGTCGGCGTTCCGCTGTGGGAGCAATGGTCGAAACGCGAGACGGTCGCGCCCCATGTTCTCGCGGGTGCGAACACCGTGAAGTCGGATGACGTAACGGGTCCGCACCCCGTCGTCTTCTATGCGCCACGCGAACCGGAAGAGCCGTTTAAGGGCACAGCTGCCGGGACGCTGCAGCAGATCGAATTGGACCACCCCAATATCAAGTTCGAGTACAAGCTGGTTGCACAGGGGCAGTACAAAGCAAAGGTCATTCCCAACGTTGCCGCGGTCGACGCGGTCGTGCTCGTGGCAGGACAGGACGGCACGGCAACCATTGGCTATGCAGCGCACTGCCTTGAGCGACCCGTGCTCGCGGTCGCCGGGTTCGGTGGGGCAGCGAGAACGCTGCTCGATGACGTGCTGTTCGACGCGTATGACCGTTACAAGGAATCTGTCCAACTCACCGATGGCGAGTTGTTGTCGTTAACTGCTACCTGGAGCGACAAGGTGGAGGACGAGGCCAACCGGAAGGCCGCCGAGCGGGCCGTCAGCGTGGCCGAAAAGTTGGTGAAGGCGTATGCACTGGCGGGCCGGAAGACGACGCAAGTACTGAAGTGGGCGATGGCCGGTATGGCGTTGCTGCTGGGACTGTGGGTGACTATCTATTTGAGGGGTGCCACGGTGGCACTGGAGACGCCGGTGTCAGCCCCTGCGGCGACCGCCGGCACGGAACAGACGCCTCAGGCGATGGCCGACAAGTCGAAGGCTGCGGCCCGGACCGCCTCGAAGGGCGATGCCACTGCTGCCGAAGGTTCGGCGGCCGAGCCTGTGCTGTTGCGCGCGACCAAGGCCGACAGCAGGGAGTCCGCGACCGTCGCGAAGAGCAATGACGCGGCGGGCATGCCGGCGGGGGCGGAGCCCAAGTTCCCCCCATCGAACAGCGAAAAGAAAGAAGTGCTCGAGGGCAAGCAAGCACTTCCCAAGGCGTGGATTCCGTTTGTCCCATTTGCGTTCTTTCTGCTGCTATTCATCTCGGCGGCCGTGGGGACCGGGCTGCGAGTGCTAGTCGCCTATCAGAGCAACCAACTCTCGCGACTGACGGGGTTTGCGGTCTGGATCGAACTTGTAGTCGCGTTGAGCGTCGCCTTCGGGTTGGCGCTGTTCTATCTGCTTGGCAGCATCTCTTTCACCGGCCATGTCTCAATGCTGGAGTCCAATGCACAGAATTTCCCAACGATCGCGGTGTCGATGTCTCTGCTTGGGCTGACCGCCGGTTATCTGGTTCCGCTCGACAAGCTGCGTGATCGGTTGCAGAAGATCTTTGCCGAGGAGACGAAGTAGGCATTTCAGCGACACATTGCGTGTGATCCGGGTTTACGAAGCTGGGCGATCGTCTGATGCCGCCCGATTTTGAAGGCGACCCGGACGGGATTCACTAACGGCGAGACATAATCCGTCTTGGTTGAGGTGCCTCGGGCATCTACCCGTTCTGAGCGGCCCCGTCGATAACCTTTCGGAACCGCAACTTGACGCTTTAGTCGTCTACATGCCTCGAGCGTCGCCGGTCGCGGGGCGCTGCGGGTGCGAAATTCAGACGAAGTTACGACTGGGCGATTCAAATTGCTGCCGCACGACGGCTCAGCCCGCCTTCTTGAGACTTGGCTCGTGGCCTTTGCCAAGTTCCTGCTTTAGATTCCACGGCAGAAGTGCTTCCACCTCAACGGAAGAAGATGCCTGAGGCAGTCGACTTATCACCGTGACCATGTATCGGTACGGGTCGATTCCGTTGGCCAGGCTCGTCAAGACCAGGCTGTAGAGCACCGCGCTGGCGTATGCACCGTCCGGCGTATCGGAGAACAACCAGTTCTTCCGACCAATGACAACTTGCTTGATCTCGCGCTTGATCCCTTCCCCGTTTTAGGACCGTTCTGAGGTAGAGGATTCCGGCGTTGGAGAGGACAACATTAAGCATGCCCACAGCCGCGTCAGCCTTGAATTGAAGTTGAGCGTGACTCCTTTTCGTGCGATTCCAACATGTTCGAAGCGGAGCGGCCGTCGAGTCGCGCCGTCAGCTCAGCTCGCGCCAGATGCCCCGAGGCGAGCGCTGCCACCGCAACGTGACCCTGAACTCGATGGCGTAGAAGTGTTGCTTCCAGCGGTACTGAACGTGGAGGGACTGCCGGGCGTCGGCCAGGTGTCGGCGTAGCGGCAGCCCGTTGGTGCCAGACAGCCCAGGCGGCGCTTCGTGCGAAGCGTAGGCTTGGCCGAACAGCGTGCCCAGCCGGTTGTTGATCTGCGCCGTCGTCAGCGCAAGGTTGCCCGACGAGTGCGCACCGCCGGCGAACTGCTCGACGATGTGCTCCCACTGCTTGCCGGCCGGATTGCTCTGGTCGTTGTGATGGCGATAGTTCAAGACGGCGCGTCCGAGCGCGAAGTCGTCCCACTGTTCGATCTCGTTCGCCTCGGCGACGCGCTCGGCACCGATCCGCACCTGCGAGTTGTGGCCGAAGTCCCACCGCTCGCCCCGCCAGGCGATGTCGAGCACGCCGGTGTTGACGCGCCGTCGGTTGGCCGACTGGTAGCTGATGCGCTGGCGCGCGGTGTCAATGCTCGTGATCGTGGCGACGAACCAGATATAGGGGTCGCGCACGCGCGTGTCGGCCACACCCCGTGACTGCCGGACTTCAATTACCTGGCCGACACGCAGCTGCGGGTCAGCCGCTAGGCTGGCGCCGCCCGATGGTGCGGATTCGGCCGCCTGCGCTCCGACGTCTCCCTCCTGGCCGGGGTTGATCACGACGCGTGCCCACCAGTTGCCCGCGCGCTCGAAGACCTCGATGCGCGTCAACGCGTAGCGCACGCGCAGCACGTCTAGCGCGCGAACCACGGCCGCACGGCCGAGGCGCGACCCGGCGGCACGGGCCAGCGTGCGAGCCGCCGCCAACGCCAGCCGCAATCGTTCGTTCGGATCGTTCGGCACGCCCACTTGGGCTACGAAGCGCCCCAGCCTTCGGGCAGCATTGACGATCCACTCGACCACGCGATCCAACGCGCGGTCGATCGGCGCTCGTACGCGGTTGATCACGTTGGTCACCGCGTCGCTGACTCGGCCCAGCCCTACAAGGCGCGCGAGGAAACTTATCACCAGCGTCAGCAGCCCTGCCATCGTCTGCTCGACGCGGTTGGCCGCAGCGGCGACTTGTCCGGCTGCGATCGCCGCAATCGAATCGATTACCGACGCCGCGACCTGAGCGATCTGGCGCAGTCGCTCGACGAAGAACATCACGGTGTTGTAGACGGCGATCACTGCCTGGATGAATGCACCTGCCGGGTTGAGCATGCTGACCAGCCGCGTGATGGCCGCGCCGACGATCCGGTCTCGCACGAAGGTCATCACCTGCTCGATCACCATCTCGCGCAGGTTGGTGAGGCTCTCGACGATGCGCTCCCAGGCGGCCGCGGGTCCCTGCGTCACCAGCGTGCGCACGATGTCGAAGCCCGTTTCCATGGCCGCCACTGCGGTTTCGCCGACGACGCGCACCAGCTTGCCGCGGATGTTCTGCCAGGTGAGACCAAGCACCGAGAGCGCGAACTTCACGATTTCCATCAGCGTGAAGCCCTGCGGGATATAGACTCCGGCTCCAGCCATGGCGCCCGTGATCCAGCCAATCAGGCTGGCGCGCAGGTGCGTCAGGACATTGGTGGCGAACTGCCGCAGTCCGGTCGCCGCAGCCCGTACCAGGTTTCCGATGAAACCGACCGGGTTGCGGATGATCGTTCGGAACGCCCCGGCCGCGCGGCGCAGGTACACCATCACGCCCGGCGCGACGACCGACACCAGGATCTCCAGCAGATTGAAGACCGTGCCACCGGCCCAGCTGATAAAGCGGCCGACAAAGCTGCCGAACACGCCGGCGAGTCGTGCAAACGCGCGCGGCACCAGGATGATGTCGGCAATCTCGAGTGAGCGCAGCGTGTTAAGGAACAACGTCGGGATTTGGCGCACAAACCCCATCAGATCGCTCAACGCGCCCTGGAACCAGGCCCACGCGCGGCCCACTGCATTGCCGCGCTGGATGTTTTCCCACACCTCGTCCTGGCCGATCAGCCGCATAAAGCCGCCGATCAGTGTGGCAGGCGTCCGCGGCACGGGATCGCCGGTCACCGGGTCGAACCCAAGGACCGCCTTCAGCAGGTCATAGCCGCGCGTTCCCTCGGCGAGGCGACCGAGCGGCCTAAGGATGGCGTTCTTGATGAACGCGATGATTCCGCTGACCAATCCACGACCGAAAGCAATAAGGCGGTCGATCGGGTCGGTGAAGATTCGCATCGCGCGCCGGAACACGCCGCCGAGGTCGAAGATGTCGCGCCACGAAAGCGAGTCCAGGAACCGGTCGATCGCCTGCCGGAACGACGCGCCCACCATGCCGATCGACGCGAACTGCTGAGCCACCCATCCGGCGATCCGGTCGAAGATGCCATGGTTGTCGAGCGCCTGCGTGATCAGAGCGCCGCCCGGTAGGAGTTCGACGAGCGCGCGCAGGATGTTCGCCGCACTGCGGTCCACGCCACGCATCGTGATCGGGTTCACGCCGAGTACGAGCGTCAGCATCCGGAAGCCTGGGATGTGGTTGGCATGCTCCGCAAAGTAGTTCAGCGCATCGGACAAGCCGAGCCGTTGCACCTGCGGCGAGCTGTGTTCGTGCACCGTGACCGACTCGGCGCTGCGCTGGACCGCGGCGCCCTGCTGCAGCGTGTGGGTGAGCTCGTGAGCGATCAGTTCGCGGCCGTCGCCGCTTTCCGGCTGGAACTGCCCGCGCGCGAAGAAGATGTCGCTGCCGACCGTGAACGCTTGGGCGCTCAGCTGACGCGACAGGCCGGCCGCGCGCGCATCGGTATGCAAGCGCACGCCCGAGAAGTCGGCATTGAAGCGCGGTTCCATGAAGCTGCGAACCGAGGAGGGCAAAGGCTGCCCGCCCACGCGCGCGGCGTCGATTGAGGTCGCCGTCGTAGCGCTCACCGCCGGCCCGCCGTCACCCTGGCGCAGGACCTGATGCGCGCGGCGGCGCTGGGCAATGTGTGGCGCCAAGCGCGCCACCCACGGCGAACGCAACACGGTCGACCGTCCGGCGGCATGGTGCACGGCGGCGGGCGCGGGCATCCGCACAACGTGCCGCGCAACGCTGATCGCCTCGCGCTCGGCCGCGTCCTGCGGTGTCGATATCCGCAGAGATGACGGCGTAGGGCGAATCGGTGCGGACTGGGTGACGATCGGCGCGGGGCGCGGCGGCAGCACCAGCGGCGCGCGCATCACCTGTTTGCCGAGGACGGCAGCCATCGGTCTTGTGGGCTAGAAGGCCCGCCCTTCCTTGACGAGTTCGCGCCGCACTCCTTCATCCACGTCGTCGGCGCGGATAAACATTTCGCCGCGCGCCAAGGCGCGCAGCGACACCCAACGCACTACGTTCATAATTGTGCCGCCGGCGATTTCATGACGCTCGGCCAGACGATCGATGTTCAGCGCACCATCGAGCGTCGCGCGGCGGGAAAATGCTTCGCGCCACAGCCGCGCTCGCTCGGGAGGGCGCGGCATGGGAAAGGCCACCACCGACTGAAAGCGTCGCATGAACGCGTCGTCGATGTTGGAGCGCAGGTTGGACGCGAGGATCACAACGCCGGCAAAGTCCTCGATCCGCTGCAGCAGGTAGCTGACCTCCTGGTTCGCGTAGCGGTCATGTGCATCGTCCACGCGGGTGCGCTTGCCAAACAAGGCATCTGCCTCGTCGAAGAATAGGATCCAGCCACGCTTCTCGGCGGCCTCGAAGAGACGCGAGAGGTTCTTTTCCGTCTCGCCGATGTACTTGCTGACGACCAGGGACAGGTCGATGCGGTGCACTTCGCGTTCGCACAGCTTGCCGATGAGACAGGCGGCCAGGGTCTTGCCGGTCCCGGGCGGCCCATGAAACAGCGCGGTATGTCCGGGCCGGATGCGGTCGCGCAACCCCCAGTCTTCGAGCAGGGTCGGGCCGTGCAGAACCCAGTCGCGTATTTCTTCCAGCTCGGCCAACGTGTCCGGCGGAAGCACGAGGTCATGCCAGCCGAGCCCGGTGGAAACGCGGCGGGCCGCCACGCCTTGAAGCACGTCTCTTGTTTCCCGGACCGCAGGACCACCGAGTGTTACGCGCCGCTGCGCCTCAGGATCCACCTGTAGCAGCTGGCCGGCATCGGGCAGTTCGGTCAGCGGCGTAAGCGCGCTGGTCCAAGGCGCGCCAAGGGCCAGGTCGGCCAGCAGGGCAAGCCGCGCTTCCAGGCAATCGCCCGCTACGAGAAAGCAGGCGGTCTGCACGGTGGGCAAGAACGCCCCCCCAGCGTGCTGTTGCCCGCCAAACTCGGCGAACGGCCGCTGCGTGCTCTCGTTGCTCACAGTAAGCGCATCGAGCAGCGCCGGGTGCAGGGATGGCGCCAGTGCCAGCAGCACGACCGCTCGCTCGCGCGCACCAAGCGCATGTTCCCGCACGAATTCCGCCCATACCGAGTCGCCGCTGAGCACCGGCGGAGCAGTGTCGATATTCGGCAGCGGTTGGCTGGTCGACGGCGTAGCGAAGTAACTTGAGAGCCGTCTCTGGAGCAGCCGCGCAAGCCAGTCCAGATCTTGCTCGAGGTCTCGCGCATTGATGCTGTGCCCCGGGCTCGCGTCATTCATCAGCATCCAGCTGTCCCCCAGTGCACGTGCAGCGGCTGCGGCATCCAGGGCAGTCGCACGATCCCGAAACCCCAGGGAAGTCGGCCAAGCAGCACGTCGTAGGCCTCGTCTGCGACGCGCAGGTGCCATTCGCCGCTCTCGGCTCGCGAAAGCAGCCCGTTGCGCGCGAGGAAGGACAGCCTCAGGGCGTCCGCCCCTGTCGATCCAAGTGCGCCCCAATGGTCGATGACCGCGGCGAGCAGCGCCTCGCCTTGCTCCCGCATGCCCTTGTCCACTCGTGTGGAGTGCCCCAGCGATACCGCTGCGTCCGGCGGCAATCCGAGCAGCAGCTTGGCCACTGTCAGTTCGAACTCATATATCTCGTCCGAACCGGTGGCCAGCCAGCCCAGCATGATCGCGGCGCGCGGTATGGCCGCGTCACGCAGGCAGCGGCCTTCACTGTCAAGACAGCCCAGCGTGCCAAGCAGTGTCCCCAAATACGGGTGCAGCAAGACCAGGCCGGCATCGTGCGCGATCCACCCTGATGCCACTTCGCTTGCAGAGTCGGGCGAAGAGCCAACGTTGATACCCGCGCCGGACTCGCTGATGCGCGCGTCCAAAACAGCGGACCGAGACTCCGGTGGCTCGCTCAAGGCAGCAGGATGGGCCTCTGGAGTCCCGGTCGCGCCACCAGAGGCGTCAGGCACGTCCCTAAGCGCAACACTTGAAGGTGCAATGGCTGGCTGACGCACAGAGCGCAGCACCAGCCACAGCAGACGCGCCGGGTCGGCCTCGTTTGCTGATGAGGTCAGCGAGTCTGCAGCTTCAGACGTGCCATCGTCGCGGCCACGTCGCGCATGGTGCCATTCTGTGTTCGACGCCACCGCCGACCGCAGCCGGTCCACCGCTGCCGCATCCAGCAGCCGCGCCAGTCGCAGCACAACGGTGGATGGCCCTTGAATCCCGAGTTCCGCACCAACGGGCAGGGCGGGCGCACCCTCTCCTCTCAGAACCTCGTCCAGCCAGCGGGCGGCGGCAACGCGCAAGCGTGGCAGAAGACGTGCGGCATCTGCCTCGTCGTCGTACCAGGACAGCCGACCCAACTTGATGTAGGAGAGCAGCATGTCGCGGGCGCGCGCCCGCTCCGAACGCGGCGGCGACCACGCGACGCCACGCAACGCCGTCGTCAGCGCGTTCTTGAGCGCCTCGTCGAAGCCGACTGCGTCCGCCACGGACAGATCGAGCTCAAGTCGCGGCAGGCGCAGCGTCGCGCCGCCCAGTCCCAGACGCTCCGCGACCTCGTCCAGTGCGGAAGCCAGGACGTCAGGCAGTTCACCCTCCAGCACGGTGCGGAGTTCACTACGCCAGCCTAGGGCGGCCGCTGTCGTGCTCACTCCGGAGACCTTGACCAACAGTCGCCGCACATGGTGCGGAAACTCAGGAGTGCTCACACCACTCATCGTTGCTTGCCCTTAGCGGCCGAGCCCGCTCGCTTTCCGCAGTCTGCCCAACGCGTTGGCCTGGTCGAGCGCATTGCCTTGGCGCGCCTCGGTCTCGATGCGGGTGAGACTGGTGTTGAGGGTGTTGCGCGCCTCCGGACCACTGATCTGACTCAGGCCCTGCGTGAAGCGCGTCAGGGCCACGTCGCCGTCGGCGCCGGCCGACGTCTCGACCTTGTTCGCGACGATGTAGCGAGTTCCGTCCTCAACGGTCTTGCCCAGGGCTGCCTCAGCTTGGTCCAGTTGCTTCTTGACTAGGGCCTGCTGATCGGTCGAAAGGCTCGGGTCAAGCATGCTGGCGCGAATGTCGTTTATCTCCGAAGCTTGGTAATCCGCGCGTCTTGCAAACGCCTCGAGGGTCTTGTCTTTCACGGGCTGTTTCGGGTTGACGATTCCCGTCTTTCCCTCGGTGAACACCTTTCCCACCTGGACGATGGAGTCGGCAAACGCTCTGCCCAGTTGCTGCTGGACGCCCACCTCTTTCGTCAGCGTCTCCCTCAGTTCGGCCTTCACGTCCACGAACTTCGACTTGAAGTCGTTCTGCAGAGTAAGGGCGACGAGATCCAACGGCTTCACTAGCGTCACCGCGCCGCGCAGGCCCTTAGGCGGCTCCTTGACGGGCAAATCGGGTTCATCGTCCTCATCGATCTCCTCCGTAAGTCGGTACGCCAGGGCGAAATCCGCCACGACGCTTCCATGGTCGTCGTAGACCAGCACCAGCGTGCCGCCGCGCCAGGTACCGCCCAAGGGCTCGATTCCCGGATGCTCGCGGACAAACTTGCCGAACAGCAGCTTCTCGTCGGCCTTGGCGTCCTTGTGATCGATCAGGGCATCGGCCCAATCCAGCCACTCACGACGCGGGTTGAGCGTAAGGTGGTCAAGCGGAGTACTGGTGTCCGTGCGCAATACAGTGCCGTAGTCGCCCTTGAATCCAGCTGCGTTATCTGCTGCCTTCTCGAACTCGGCCTTCCAGGCCGTGTTCGCCCGGAACGCCAGGTAGCCGGGCTGACTGAAGGCTTTCTCCGATTCCTTGGCGGCGGCCTCGATAGCGGCATTGCGCTGAACGGCCTTGCTGGCCGGCGGCGTGCTCGCCGCCGTGGCCGGCAGCTCGCCGGACTTGTAGACACGGTCCACCTCGGTCGCGAGGCCGCTGGAAAAGTTACGGCTGCGCACGAGATCACCCTGCAGGTCCTTGCGCAGGATCAGGTGAAGGCGATGAAGGTCACTGTAACGCAGCGTAGGCCTCACCTTGATGTTCTTGCGTTCGGTGTGCAGCAGGATCGCGCGCACGGCGATCGGTATGTTGTTTGCAGCGATCTGCTCCTCGATCGCCTTGGTTACCTTTTCCACTGGTTGTTCAAGGTGCCCTTCAACGCGGAAGAAGTCGCATTCAGCGATCTGCGCCTCGAAGGGTTTCGTCTTGCCGCTCCACTCCTTCGCGCGGTAGCCGCGGTTTTCGTCGCGCGCGAGGCTTCCGTCCATCGCACGGCTGGAGTGCCGGTAGTTCCACGCCACATGGATGGGCAACTCCGACATCGCGTAGTACCAGGGAATGGCGCGCTCCTCGAGCGATGTCGCCTCGCCGAAGCTCGGCGTCACCGCCACGCGCTGATCGTTTGGAACCGCAAATGTCTTGAGTAGCGCGTGCAGCTTCCACAGCAGAAATTTGGCATGGGCGAAGTGATGTCGCGTGCCAGCCACGAGCGGCGATGGGTACAGGCCCGTGCGCATGTCTCGCGGGGCCGACGGTATGCCGAGCAGCAGGTGCTTCGGGAACGCGCCGAGGTCAGGCACCGGAACGCTGTCATCGTTGAAGAGCGCTTCCCGCATGTCGTTCCACGTCTCGGCCAAATCCTTGGTCGCGTGGTACCAGACCAGCGCGCCCGCACTCGATAGCTTGGCGGTGGCTTCGTGCCTGTCGATGCTTTGCAGCCACGTACTTACCAGGTCTTCACCGAACAGCTCGGTCATAGCTTCCGGCCAGGCCGTGGTCAAAATCCTGATCGCCGAGCGCAGCGCGGCGGCGGTCGTGGCGGCCTTCTCGCGCAGTGCTGTGGCCAACATAGCGGTGTCCGCGATGGTGGCACCCATGGAAGGCCGCGCCGCCACAACTCGCGGCAACTGCAACGCAAGATCAGCTGGACTCTTGAGTAGCGGCGGCAAAGTCGAGAGCATCGCCTTCGCGTCGCTCGCCTTGAGCAGGAGTACCCGCTGCTTCAAGTTGGCATCGCGGCCGAGGTTGTCGCAGTCGGCACCCGTACACAAGTCCGGATCGTTCTCTGCGCACTCGGCGAGCAGCACCATGACGCGATCGCGCCAGTCTGCGAGCTCCGCGAGAGGCTTCGCCAAAACGTCGCTCTCGCCCTTGCGTACCAGCTCCACCATGCTAAACATGGCGCCAGTCGTTGCGGCATAGAAGGGGTCGTAGCGTGGAGCGCTTTCGTCGTAGGGACGGAAGCTCTCGAAAATCATGTCAGCCGGCATCCGGAGCAGATCGCCGTCCGTCGTCAGGCCCATGCCGCGGCTAAGGACCAGCGCCTCGCCACTCGCCCTGACGTGCAGACCCGCGACGATGCCGACGCCGAGTCCGTCCACACGGGTCAGTGCCCCCTGGTCGTCGAGGTATTCCGCGACGCCATTCAACTGGTTGTGCGTCAGTACCTGGTTCGCCTCGAAGACGGCGTAGCTGGTGGCCAGTTCCTTCAAACGGATCTTCACGGTGACGGGGTCAGCCATGACGCTCTCCTAGCTAGAAATCATTCCGAGGCTCGGTGCCCAAAGCGGCGCGACCAAGGACGAAGTACGCCAACTCTTCTTCGCTGGTGCAGTCGAAGAGCTGACGGGCGGGATACACGTTCTTTGCATATGCCAGTGCCGCGCGCAGCTCAGCGGTAGCTTCTCGCCGGGCAGGCGCGGAAGCGCTTGCCGGCAATGTGATCCAGACACGGTACTTCGCCTCGACTTCCGCCATGTCATCTCGGCCAACCCAGCACACCTTCGGCAGCAGGTGTGCCGGCGTCTGTTCCCGGATCGTCTGCTCAGCGAAGCGACGGAAGCCTTCATCCTGAAAGCGGCCGGCGTAGGCGGGCAGTACGAAGTGCACGCGGTACGAGAACGGGTCGTCGTCACTGCAATCAACGCAGTTCGTATCGGTGCAGATCTCCGCGCGATCCTCGTCATCAACCAGGCGGAGCGCCAGGCCCTCTATGCAGTACATCCCCTCCGTCGGATACTGCTCGCGCAGGTACACCATCAGGCGCTCGGTGGCCTTCTCCATCGCCATGGCGTCGGCAAAGTTCGCGCCGCGCCCCAAGATCACCGCGCTGTCGGCACCGACGACATTGAAGTAGTGCTGCTCGTCGTCGGTCTTGCCGCGCCGATAGCCGCGCGGCACCTGCGCGCGCTCGATGGTCTGCGCCATCGCTGTCCGTGCCGCGTCAGATGTCGTGGAATCAGTCGCAGACGACAGCAGGATGCTGCCAGTCGTGGCGTGCAGCACGCGGAAGCGGTACCCGTTGGTGGGGTCACCGTCGACTTCCCCATGGCTGTCATACGGAAAGGCAGTCAGGCTGCGCCGCCGAGCATCAGCAATCCCAAGCAGCCGCGCGATGCGCTGCTCCAGCCCGCTCACGTTGTCCGAGTCCCAGAGGGACTCCGTTGGCGCACTGAGATCAGCCGCCAGACCGCGATTCCGCGCCAGTTTCGGCGCATCAATCAGGAAGCGGCTGCGGTCGCCGATCTCCTGCGTGTCGCTGGTGCCGAATGTGGACCGCATGACATCGAGATAGGCGCCGAAGTCCTCGCCGACGCGGGCAAGCAGGTGGTCCAGGTTGGCCTGCCAGCGCCGGGCAGCCTCGTCCCGCGACTCGAGCACGTCCGCCAGCGTCTTGGCGCTAACGCCTTCGGCGTAGAGCCCCGCCTCCTGTAGTGAGGTGACGAGCTGAACTCGCTGATGATGGAGTTCGTGGCGATCCTTGGCAGGCTCGCGCAGGAAACTCTGACGCAGCGCTTCGAGGTGGTCGCGTTCGACCGACAGCGCGTCGCCGGCGCTGCCGAGTTGGGCACACAAGTTGGCCATCCATTGGTCGAACAGGAGCAGGTAGCCGGCTAGCTGTCGGGCCTGAGTGCGTCTGTCGGCGCCGGCCGACTCCGGCGGCGCCGTATCGGCGAGGCCGTAGATCGCGGGGAAATGGCGTTGCAGGGAGGTGTACTCAGCGAGCCCCCGCTCGCGCCCACGCGGCAGCGGCAGGTCTTCACGTCTGAGGCTCTCGACCTTGCGCCTCGCGGCCTCGCGACTTTCCTTAAGCGCCTTCTGCACCCGGGTGGGCAGCGCGTCAAATGACCACGCCAGCACCGGAATTCCGCGCTTGTGCAGCACAAGTCGGCCTTGCTTGTCGGACAGCCGCGCGCGCGTTCCCGGGGGAAGCGGCACACGCCAGCTCTGGGGCCTGGGCACGGCATTACCGTCCTTGTCGAGTGCACTGGCAGTGATGTCGCGCACCGCCACCACGCCGGGCTGTACCCGCATCGTCGCGGCGATGAGGTCAGACAGCAACACCTCGCCGCGCAGTTCGCTCGCCGCGAGGTCAGCGTCGCAAATGAAGCCACAGTCCAGCGATGGCCCCTCGAACGCCACGGCGATGTCCAGGCCAAGCGCGCGCATTTCGTCGAGCGAGCGATTGGGCACCACCGGTGCAAGGCTCTCTTCCCACGCCATCATGATGGCCGCTCCCACCGCGTGCGCGTCGACATCGCGCTGGAGTTCGATTTCGGCGCACACCGACACGTCGGTGGTCAGGACTGGGTCGATACCGACGAACTGCTGGCACAGGTTGCGGTTCTTGTTGAGCGTGGCCCGCGCGGCGGCGACAACCGCTGCGCGTTGGGTCGCGTCTTTGATGTCGTCCATGAAGTCGAGCTTCACGTCGAACAGTCCCCGGATCGGCACCGTTCGAGTTCCCGGCGTGCCCGGGTCGGTCGTTCGCAACTCGCGTCGCGGCACGTCCGCGAAGTAGGTGAGCGCGTGCGGCAGCACCCAGCCGTTCTTTACTCCTGGAAGATCAATCAGCAGGCGACGGTAGTCCGCGGTGCTTAACGGTGCGCACGGCAGAACGTCGCGCGCGCGGAAGAACTGATCGTCGCGGTCTGCCACGAGGTCGGGCACCGGGAATTTCGCCCGATAAGAAAGCTCCGCCAGGGCGTAAGCAAGCAGCTCCAGTATTGTAATTCCGGGGTCGTGCAGGTTGTGATCGGTCCATGTGGCGCCGGCCAGCCCGCGCACATGCTCCAGCCCTGCCAGAAACAGGCCGCGCGGGTCGAGCGCGGGCTCCCGGTCATACCGAAGCGGCAGCGTGGGAGCGCCGTCCATCACGCCACCTCTGCTATCAGATGAACCGGCGCCGATACCAGGATGGCGTCCGGCCGCGACGCGGCGACTTCCACCGCGTCCGGTCCCGGCGCGCCGCCGTCGTCAAGCTGCTGCAGACGGAAGTCCGTGACGAAGTCGACGTAGTCCTGCGATTCGACAAGAGCCAGCAGCACCGAACGGAACACGCTCCCGCCGAAGCGAAGCGGCTGTGCCTCGTCGCTGGCCCAAGGGGTTAGCGCGGACACCAGCAGGTCATTGAGACGCTGCCGGCGCGGATTGAACGCCTCCCCGGCTTTGAGCTTGAGTTTGAAATCCAGCCGGATCGATTCGAAGGAGGGGTTCTTCACCACGAGCCCCGTGTCCATCGGTCCCCGCATTCGCAGAAATTCCTCGATCGCTTCGAGCGTGCCGAGGTCCACTCGGGGCCGCAGCAGATCCACACCCGTCGACCCGTCGTGCAGTCGCGGCACGACTACGACCGTGGTGTGCCCCGGCGCCAGCCAGTTGCCCGGTTTGGCGTGCGGAATGCACTTGACCCGGCTGAGCGACGGGAACGCGTCCAGCACGAGGCGTTCGATATCCCAGGGCGCCAGCGCGCGCTGCCGATGGCGCAAGCGCTCAGCCGCCCGGCGGCGCAAGGCGCTGTCGGTTTCAGCCAGCGCACCGCCGAAGCTGTCGAAGGGCTGGCGGATCGCCTTGATCTGGGCGAGCGGCTTCTGAAGCTTGGTGATGCTTCCGGCCGGCAACGGGGTAGCGGCGTGGCTCGGGTCGTTGCCACGGTCTTCGAAGCGCACCTCGATGGCTCCCGCGGCCAGCGCCAGCAGCGCGCAGGTGGCGCGCACGTTGGACTCGGCAGTCACGCGCACCCACACCAGTCCTGAAGGCAACCAACTGTTGTCAGTCGTCGTCTCGCGTGGCAACGCGAGGGACACCAGGCCGCTCTGCAGGAAGCCGCGCGTGCTGTCGAGCGCGATTTCCTCGGCACCGCACGATCGCCAGTGGTTGGCGCACAGCACGCTCCACGACAACGCCGGCGGGGCGAGTTCGGGATCGGCGGTGCCCTCGGCCACCTGAACGAGCAGGTGGACCGCATCGCCCGCTGCGGCATGCGCGAGGCCGATCAGCAATTCGCCCTCGTGCTGTTGTTCCGGAATTAGCGGCACTCGGGCAGATTGCAGAAACGGCTGCCGCCGCAGGAATGGATGCTCGCGACGAGCTCCAAAGGGCCCGATGTGAAACCACTGCAACGGCGCGGCTGCATAGCGGGCAGAATCGACTGCCGCCGTCTCTGCGGGAGTGAGTTGCACCGCCGTCTGTGCGCGATAGTCCAGCCGAATCGACTGAACGGTCGGCGTGTACGGCTCGTTCAGCACGATTTCCGCGCTCGTTAGCGCGTTGTACACCGACTCCCTGCGATAGTCGGCATGCAGGAAGTCCTCGCTCAACTGCACCCGTAGCATGCCCGGCCGACTTCCCGGCGGCGTGTTTGTTAGCGACGGCGCCAGCACCGTCGCCCCGTCGGCACCGCGCGCCATGACGTCGATGGAGCGCTGGGTCGTATGTCCGCGTCCGTCAATGAACGCGAGTGTTGCACTGACCCCGTTGGCGAGCGATGTCCTTCGCGTGTAGTTCGCATACCAGGCATCAAGGCTCGCTGGTGCGGCCTGCCAGGTCAAGTACACGGTGAGTTCCGTCAGCGGCTTGGACAGCGCCTCCTCACAGCGAATCACGAAGCGCGAGCCTACGACGGGCTGCGATCCGAACGGCTGGAACGGCCGCTTGGGATCCAGGGCGCCAACGTCATTCTCGAGGGCGAGCGAACTGTTCAGTCCCTCCACATCGACGACCAGCATCGCGCTTGAGACGGTCAGGGCGTCGAGTCCGGCCATGGACGCACCTTCGCGCAGACGGAACTGCATCATCGGCGCGCTTGCAGCGTAGGCGGCGCCGTGGATGGTCGGGTCGGCAGCAGAACAGACCGGTGCGTCTGCCGGCAGATTCACCGTCAGCACCAGAGAGTTGCTGCCCTGTGCGCGAGCGACGGTGGGCTGCGGATCGCTCCACCCCTTCGGGGTCGTGTACACCGCTTCAAACATGGACGCCAGTCGGGTCATCAGGACGCTCGACAACGCGTCGTCGAGCGCCACGGTCAGTTCGACCGTGCGTGTGCCTTCGGCCATCGCAAGCAATGGCGAGGCGACCGCAAAGCCGATTGCTGCAGCCGGCCATGCGGTGCTGGGAGCTGGACCGAAGGCAGCCCACGCTGCCTGCGGGGCGGCGAGCGGCGCACCAAGGCCATCGGCCGAGTCCGCCTTTGGCGCGGCGGTGACGCGCCCATCGGCATCGCGATGAACTGCACGGAGCGAAGCAACCTGCGCCGACCCGACCAAGCTCTCGCGAACCGGCCGGTAGTGCTGCTCCACCCCGGTCTTCTTGTCCTTTCCGCCCAGCAGCACGCTGTCGGTCGTCAGCGCCACCGCCTTCGTGACGCCTTTTTTGAGCTCGACCAACAAGTGCGCACGGTCGGGAACCGCGGCTCGCCGCTGGAAGCCGAGCACGTCGCGCAACTGAACATCGTGGTGACGCTCGGCGAAAGTATTCGCCAGCCGCCGCGGATGTGTATCGAACAACTGCGCGAAAGCCGCCGCGAGCGCGAGATGTGGCGTTACCAGGCCATCGGTTCTTGCCAACAACGTTCGGGCGCCATCCACGTCCAGCTTGGAATAGAACGGCAACCAGTTGAGGTTCGAGTGTTCGTCGCCATCGTCAAAGGCGATGCGTTCAGCAATGGTCCGCGCCTGCACCAGCAAGCGCGCCGCGTCCAGAGTGTGCAGCGGGGCGCTCCGCGGGTGGAGCGCTGGCGAGTCGCGGTCGTCCTGGGCCTGGCCCGGCGCCGCGATCATGTTCCGGACGATCTCGCGCTCGGCCATTGGCTAGCGGGACGGCGCAACAAGAGGGGTCACCACCGCCCGCAACTCGTTCGCGTGGTTGAGGTAAAAGGGGAACACGAGATTGAAACGCGCATTGGTGCTCCGCACTTCGTAGTCGAGTTCGATCGCCAGCGTGCCGCTGCCCGGCTCCTCTGTCATCACAATGCGAAGGTCGAGCACCTTGATGCGCGCCTCGTGTACGAGCAGCGCCGTTCGCACCTGATCGAGCAGCAGTGTCCGCAGCGTCGTGCTGACCGGCTCGAATAGCAGTTCGCGGGGGCTGACGCCCCATTCCGGTTGCATGAGCCGCTCGCCCGCGACCGTCCCGAACAGGATCGACAGAGACTCTGCAATGTCGGTCTCGTCGGTGACCATCTGCACCTCGCCAAGGGCATACACGAAGCGCGGCGGGAAACTCCATCCAATGCCGAGGAAGCTGCGGTCGGTTTCGCTCATTGCAGGCTCACCCGATCTGCACGGTCGGCGCGCCCACGACCACCATGGCGCCACAGGCACAGGTGTCAGTCGTGCGCAGCGCCGGACGCCCCCCGATGAGAACCGTTGCGCTGCCTATCGGGAAAGGACTGACTGGAGGATGCGGTGGCACGATCGGGCAGGAGTGCATATCCCCGGCGACGGCGGCCGGCATTCCCCCGATCAGCACGGTCGGCACGCCGGGGCCGGTCACCGTCCCACCGTGATTAGTGACGTCGGCTACGCGGACGGCGGCGGGCATTCAGGCCTCAATTGATCTTGACCAACGAGCCGGCGATCTTGGTGATCCCCGAACTGCTCACATCCACGCCGCCGCTGCCTTCCAGCCTCACCTGGGCGCTCGCCTTCAACTCGAAGTTGGTACCGACGTCGAGCTTCGCCCCGGTGCCGGTTTTGGCCCCGAACGCCTTCGCGCTCTCGATGGCGATGCCGTTCGCGTCCATCACGATCTTGTTGCCATGCTGGTCGGACAGCGTGATGCCCTTCGCCTCATCGTCCAGAAGCAGCTTTTGGCCACCGGGCGTTTCGAGCGTGATCGTCTTCTTGTCATCGTCGAAGCGAAGGCACAGCTTGCTGCGGCTCTGGTACAGCTTGACGTGGTTGTCGTTGCTACCGCGCTGTGGCGCCGGGTTGGCACTGCTGTGAAGCATCCCAAGCAGAACTGGATAGCGCGGATCGCTCTCGATGAATCCGACGACCACTTCATCACCGATCTCGGGCCGGATGAACAGGCCGCGCTCCGCGCCGGCATCAACGCTGGCGACGCGCGCCCACACGCCGTCATCGTCGCCGTCAACGAGAGGTAGCCGCACGCGCACGCGGTCCTCGCCTGCCGGATCCTCATTCGAGGTGACGACTCCGATCTGCAGGCCCGCGACCGGCGGCACGAGACCGCCGGCCGGACGCGGCGGCTGTTCAGCGACGCGTTGCTCCGCCGGCTGTATCCCACCGAACTGCAGGTGAGTCTTCCAGCCTTCAACCGTGTCGTAGGCGTGGCGCACGCCGGTGACAAGCACCTTGCCGTTGAAGCGCGCCCCGCACCCGGCTAACTCGACGACATCACCCGGCCAGACGCTGCCGATGCCCTCGCACTTGGCGCGTCCCTCCGCCTGGTTGACATGCGCCGACAGGGCGGCGGCATTCGCCCACATCTGCGCTTCCGCCTCGGTCAGTGCGGCGTGACGGAGGTCAATGCGGTGGCGTGCAGCGGCCTTCGCCAGGTCGTTAGCGTTGAAGTTACCGGGCGGCTGGAAACCGGGTGCCGCCGCCGTCGAATCGGTGAGGGATTGGTCCGCGGCTTTCCACGCAATCGCGTGATGCTCGACGGCCTGCTGCCGCCCATCGGTCTGCGCATCAAGTTCGATCAGCGTCGCGCCGTACGTCAATGTCGCGACGCTGTTGCCCTGAAGGGCAGGCGCCCTCACCTGCAAGTCGGCAGCGCGCGTGAACACGGCGAGCCCGGCCGCCTGCGCGCGGCGCAGCGCGAAGTCCCAGTCGGTGGCATCGAACTGCACGAGTTGCTCGTGCTTCAGGCTCGTCGTCTGCACGTCCACGGAGATGCCCGCGCCCCCAAGCAGATTCTCGATGATCTCGCTGTCGGTCAGGTCGAAATGGTTCCTGCCCTGTCGTACCTGGGCGAGTTTCACCGCAGCATGCCGGCACTCCACGAGGAGTTGCGGCGACACCCGGTCGCGCAACTTGATCGCGTGGCTGACGATTACACCATCGAACAGAACCGGTGCATTACTCCCCGTCCCGGCCGAGATTTCGACGCGGGCGCCCGGAACGAAGGGCCCCCCCGCCGAGAGCGGGAAGTCACCCTGGGGCGCCGAACCGTCGAGGTACACGAGCCGCGCCGAAGCGATTCGGTTGGCCGATGCGGTGATGGTCAGCGCCGAGAGATGCTGCGTGCGCGTCACGGCCGTTCCGTCCACCTTGACGGTGAACTCCCGCTGCGCCGCTGGAATCGGCAGCGTCCGCTGGCCCGCGACAGTCGGCATTCTCAACGCTCCAGCGGCGGGAACAACACTTTGGTACCAGGCGGCAAGTCGCGGAAGCGGTCGAGCCCATTGGCCTCGGCCACCTGGACGCAGCGCGCCGCGTCGCCGTAGATCGCATGGCACAGCAACGGCAATGAATCGCCGGCCTTGAGGACGCGCGTATGCATCAAGTCGGGAGACTGGTCCTGTGCGATCGCCACACGTGTGGCGTCATCCGCGTTGTCGCTGAACGTTGCGGCAACCACGGCGCGCAGCGGTACGCCATCGGGGCGGAAAAGCTTGTAGGTGATCTGCGCGCTCTTCAGTACGCAACGCTTGATCTGCAGCGTGCCCCACATGACCTTCAAGTAGTTGGGACGGTGAATGTTGCCGTTGTACCCAGTGACCTTCTGGAATCGCTCGATTTCCCGTTGCACCTCGACGCGGTGTCCCGCGGCTCCCGTTCCGTCAACGAAGAATGACAGCTGCAGATCCCCGGGCTTGACCTTCTTGAATTCCATGCGCGAACCGGTCGTGCCGGCGCCCTGCGCACTGTCATATTCCATCTCGTAGCCCAGGGTGATCTCTGCTGGGTTGACATACGCCTCGAATCGGTCGGCGAGCGGCGAGCTCGCGTAGTCCGCGGCTTCGTACGCGAGGATCGTAAGTTTTTCCAGCCTCCCGCTGGAGGCGGTAATCGCGGCCATTACGGCTCCTTGCGCTCCGCAAGGATGTCGAGCACGCGCTCGACGCACTCGGCCACCAGTGTCTGTTTGTCCGCGGCCGCGCTTTCGCCGCGGGCGGCGCCAGGCGCCGACACCGGCGCAGCCGCGCCCTGGTTTTCGACTTCGACGGTGATCACAACTTCATCGATGATGATGGGCATTCTGGTTCAGGCCTTGTCGACGGAGAACGACTGGTAGGCGAACGTAAGCGTCTCGATGGCAACCGCATTGGCGCTCGCATTGAGGTCGGCGACCGACCACTTCAGCGGCCACGCCGCCCGCACGTGCCAGGTCATGAGTGGCTCGTGCGTCGCATTGAGCAGCGACACATCGATGTCGCGTGGCACCACTTGCAGATCCTCGATCGCGGCGCGTACCCAGTCCCACACTTTCGACCGAACGAGCAGGCCGCGCTTGCAGACCAAGTCAGGGTACTTGGCTCGTACCGGGTAACGCTGGACGAAGCGGTTCTCGCCACCCTCCGGCACCTCTTCGGCCACCAGTTCAGCCGAGAGGCCACCGACCTCCGAGAAGCGGAAGTCGTCGGCGTCGCTTAGTCCGGATACCTCGAGGCGGAAGTGAAAGCCGACAGGCGGCCGAAAGTCCGGCATGACGATAGGCTCATTCGTTCTGCAGCTCGAGGCCTTCGTGCGCGATCTCGATCGACTCGACGGCCACTTCGTTGCCCGAGGACTTCAGCTGCGGACCCTCGAGCTTCACCGGAAAGGCGTTCTGCACTTTCCAGGTCATCACCGGCTCGTGCTTCTCGTTGAGCAGGCTGATCACAAGGTCGCGCCGCTCGACGGTGTTCAACTTGATGGTTGAAAGCCACTTGAAGAAGTCGTTGTCGGCCTTGATGACACCGCGCTTCAGCGTGATGTTGCTGAACTTGCGCAGCCCCGGCATCTTGATCGATGAGAATTCCGGAAACGATCCGTCACGGTACTCGATGACCTGGTTTTCCTGATTCAGGCCGGTGACCTCGGAAAAACCGAGGCGGGTGCCGCCCCACTGAACGGTGAAGTGGAAGGTGGGCAATGGGTATCGGGCGGGCATGGTGCGTGGCTCCCTTCAATCAGGATGTCTGCAGCTTGTGCGAGAACTTCAGGATGATGAATTCGGCTGGCCGGACGACAGCCATACCGATTTCCACGATCAGGCGGCCTTCGAGAATGTCCTGTGCGCTCATCGTCTGGCCCAGCCCGCAGCGGACAAAGAAGGCATCTCGCGGCGTAGCGCCTGCCAGCGCGCCCTCGCGCCACTTCTGCGTCAGATAGTTTTCGATCATTCCGCGCACCTTGACCCAGGTATTCGCGTCGTTGGGCTCAAATACTGCCCATGCGGTGCTCTTCTTGGCGGACTCCTCAACCATGTTGAAGAACCGTCGCACGGAGATGTAGCGCCACTCGTTGTCGTTGCCGGCCAGCGTGCGGGCCCCCCAAACCAAGGTGCCCCTGCCGGAGAAGGCGCGCAGCGCGTTAATCGACTTTCCGGTGTCCGCATCGACGTTGAAGCGTTCCTGCGTGGCATCGTCGAGTCTCACGGCCGGCTCGATCACCTGGGTCAGGCTCACATTGGCCGGCGACTTCCAGACACCGCGGCTCGAGTCAACCATCGCGTAGACGCCGGCCACCGCTGCGCTGGGAGGCAGCACGATGGTGTGCTTGGTTAGTTCGGCGCGCACTGCGGCCGCGACCAGCGTATCGGTCAACGCATCGAGCTTGGAAGAAGATGGTGCGGGCGCGGGCGCTGGGGCAGGAGCAGGCGCCGGCGCGGGTGCCGGGGCAGGCGCAGGAGCAGGCGCAGGTGCCGGGGCAGGTGCCGGGGCGGGCACGGTCGTGATGCTCACCGTCACGTTGCTCCCGGTCTGGCCGTTCGTGCCCGTGCCGAGCGGGTGCGTGATCGATGTCTTCAAGTGCGGGAAGTAAGCCGCGCCATACTTCAAGTTGTTGCTGCCCCACTGGCTGCGGGCGGTACTGAGCGAGAGCGACTTATTCGCACCGTCCTTAACATCGATGATGACGAATCGATCGCCCAGATCACCGGCCTGCTTCAACGCAGCCTCCGTCAGTGTCTGATAGTCCGAGTCGCCAAGCAGCACCGCCTCGGGGATCACTATGAGGGTCGGCTCGTCTTCCTCGCCAACCCGCTGCATGCCGGCGGTCAGGTCGGCCGCACTGATGAAAGGTGCAGCGGATTTGTACTTGCCTACCGAAGTGACGTAGCAGCGGCCACCGCCGTTGGCGAAGAACATTCGCATGGCGTGGTGCAACAGGTATCTTGGCTTCGGAGCCGTAACGTCTACGGTTACCGTGTTAGTTGTTGAATCCTTTTTTGCCGTGACGCTGATATCCTGAACATCGGGACCGCCGAACAGTTGCTCGAACTCAGTGAACGAACTCACCTCGGTGGGCTTGTTGATGAGATCGTCGTCCGTTACGCGGAGGGCCGAACTCGTGTAGCCGATGAATGCTGCGACGGCTGTCTCGACCTCAGCAATCGAAGGCGGGAACACGGAGATCTCTTTGATGTAGACACCCGGTGTCTTGGGACTGAAGCTCATGGCTCGGCTCCTTTGTCGGCCCGGTCAGGGCTTGGCCAGATGAATCACGAATTGGGGGCGCGTCCGCTCTGCGCCCGGGGCGGGAAGGTTTTCGATCAGCACCGTGCCGTTTCGGCTGAGCTTCACACCCCGCCAGGCACGCTGCCGTCGCGCGACGTCCGCGCGCGACCGAAAGAGGGCAATCCGTACGTCCGTCCCGGCGCCGAGGAGGGCCGGGCTCAGGTCTCTTTTTGCGTCGAGGTCGCCTTCAGCGATGCGATCGAACTCGATCTTTGGTCGCGCGTCTTCATCGAATCCCCGGTCGGAGACGGCGAGTTGTCCGAACTCCTCCGCAGATAACTTGCGCGCAACGATGTAGTACTCGAGTCGCTGGGAAGGAACCTCGTAGGCGATCGTCCACGTCGGAGGGGACGGGGCCGAGTAAAGGCTGGCCGAGGTGCGCAGGGCGCACACGACCGGAGCACCCGCTGCGAACAGTTCCGGGTGCATCAGTATCTCTGTGCTCTTCGCCGGTCCTGGTCCATGCGTGACGTCGACGCGGTACCGACCCGTCGGCAGACGGCGCAGGTCGACCGAGACCACGCTGTCGGAGTCGGCGGCAGTGTCCGTGAGGACCACCTTGCCGAGCGCATCGACGACCTTGATGCTGCGAGGAGCGGCAAGACCACCCGCTGCCACGTTCACCCAACCGCCACACAGGGTCACAGCCTGCACCGCGTCCAGCTGGCTGAAGGCCCCGCGATTCTCGAAGAAGGCACATTGTCCTGGCGCCACAAGCGGCTTTGTGACGTTAGCCAATCTCTGAACGTCGGGCCTAACACCAATCAACAGAACCGTGCCCGGGGGCAGGGGCGCCCGAGGCGCGCCGTCGTCATTTCGCTCGACGAGAACCGCGAGTGCGGCGCTGCGTGCGTGCACCTGCAGGCGTCCGGCTGCTAGGCGCCGCCGTGCGTCGGCAGGTACTACGAACGATGCGCCTTGGAGCTGCCCGTCCCCGAACCATGCGTGCTGGACGCGCAGTAGGCCAAGCACTCCAAAGGATGACGCACTGCTCATGACGGCGGCGTCGTTTCCAACAGGGTCGTCACGATGCTCGTGATCGGAGGCGCAACGCCCTGAGGTTCGCTGTCTTGGAGCGCTATGGCGCGCACTCGATAGATCGCGGAAGGAAGGTATTTGGCGCCCAGGCAGGTCCACGTCTGACTCAGCTGCTCCGACCCGTAGGAAATCAATTCCAACGCCAGCTTTTCGATCCGCGCGTCGAGTCGGGCGTGCGTCTCTGCCGTGAAAAGCGAGTTAGCTTGGAAAAAGGTGAGCACGTGCGAGAGGAAGCCGAGGGCCTGGTCGTAGACTGCAAAGCGCGCGGCAATCAAGACCGTAAGGTTCAAGCGCAACGGGGGATGCAGCGCGACCTGCCTCTTGTCAACATCCGTGTAGTGCGGGAGCTGCTCGCGCACCGTTCGCTCTTCGTCAACCGCAATCAGGGACAAGCCGATCTGGTTATCGGGGAGTACCCAACTTCCCTTGTCGTCAACCAACGCGCTGGCCACTACCTTGCGCATTGTGGGAGACCCGAGCCGGCGCTCAAGGTAATCGTTGAGTTCGTCGGTGAGGAACTTCAAGGCGATATCCAGCACAGCGTTCCCCTGTCTGATGCCGAGGCGATCGGGTGAGTCATAGGCAGGCGACGCGGCAACTGCGGCGACGCGTCATACAGGGCGCCGAGAAAGCGCGGCACGAACGATCTCGAACGCTTCCTCGACGTCATTGACATGCCTTTCCTCATGTGTGTTTACAACCGTCACGCGGCCGCGCCAAAGGGGAACGTCCACGGTCCCGGGGATGCGTTCTGGCCACATCCGGATGACGAAGACAAGGTCTTCGCTCGTTGACGTCGCTCCATAGTCGTTTGAGATCTGGTGGTTGCCCATCCCCGCGGCCGCCAATGCACTGCGACGGAACCTAACAGGCGTTTCATTTCGATCCTTGCTCGCAGAGTCGCGGCGTAGTGGGCAGGCAATCCGGCGCGGGATGCGGTGTGGTAGTTCTAGCGTCACGGGAGCGTCACGGAGGCAGCACGAGCGCCTCACGAGCCGCGCCAGGCCCTCGGCCAGCACTGCTACTTATTGCAACGTTGGGAGGACGGCGGCTAAACGGTCGGATTCGGCCGAAGCGCGGAGAAGTAAGCGTCTTGCAGCTGGTCTAGCTCGTCGAAGACAGCCCCCGAAGAGATCGCCTGCTCCAGGCGGACCGTCTCGGCCATGGGAGCAATGCCGATGTCTATGAGCAGAGCACCGGTCCAGTTACGCAACCCCCGGATCGCCTGAGCGCGCTGCCCGTTCAGCGTGAGCAGGATTGCGAGCGCGCGCTGAATGCTCTCTCGGTAGGGATCGTGAATCAGAACACTGCGCGCAGCGGCAATCGCCGCCTCGTACCGCTGCGCCCGTGCATGCGCCTTGTAGATGGCGGTCATGCAGGCAACGTACAGCGTGTGCAGGCGCTCGCGCTCGGCAATGATCCAGTCAGATTCGGAACCATCCAAGAAGGCCCCGCGGTAGCCGTGCACGGCCTGCTCGAGCCCGGACACATCGGAACAACTGCCCGCCGCCTCGTACACCTTCAATGCCTGTCGAGCGTCGGTGACGAAGCGATGCGTGTCGATTGACAACCAACTTTCGGGATCCAGAACGATTTCCCGCACGCCGGTCTGCAAGTTGGCGCCGCCACGGCTAGCCGACTCGCGCGCGAGAAGTCGTCGAATGCGCCAAAGGGCCGTATTGAAGGCCCCGCGCGCGCGCGACTCAGCCGCGCCAGGCCAAAACAAGTCCGTCAGATGCTCTCGTCGATGGACACGTCCCGGGAACTCGAAGAGATATGCGGCCAGCATGCGCCCGTTCGCACCCAGGTCAGAGTGCAGGCGCTCGCCGTCCGCCCTGAAACTCAACTCGCCCAGCATACGTATCTCGAGCATGAGCCCCACCCCGCTGCGACTTACGACAGTGCAGCCGAAGGCTTCTTGTCGTTTCGCGGAAAGCTACGCCCGACCGCAATTGCTGCACAAGACCTTCTTTGCGTTATGCAGAATATTCACGAAACTGTCGAGCGTCGCCCACCGAAAGATTGAAGGCCCGCGGGTTGGAAAGGCGTACGCTGGACTCGCACCAGCGGTGGGATCCGGTCCAGCTTCTGACATGCGAGCGACACAAAATTGGTGTGGGATGTTTCGTCGCGAACCGGTGCAGAAGTTGCCTTGCTTGTGTTGCGAAGTGTTTTCTCATTGCACTGCAGATCCACGGAGCGGCACACGATGAAACACCCTTTCGATCCCGGTTGTTCCGCCGAGCCGTTCTTGTCGCTGGCGCAACGGTATCCGGGTAGCGTCGTCTATCCGCCTGGACAGTTCCGCATTGAGTGGGGCCCGATGTTTCATCGTGGGCGTCTGGACGGCTCCGCGCGCGTCCTCCTCATCGGCCAGGACCCGGCCCAGCACGAGACTGTAGTGCGCCGCATTCTGGTCGGCGAGGCCGGTCGTCGCGTGCAAGGGTTCCTCGCCAAGCTGGGAATCACCAAGAGCTATGTGTGCATCAACACCTACCTGTACAGCGTCTATGGATCGGTCAAGGCCGCAACGCGCCGCAATCCCGCGCTGATCGGCTATCGCAACGAATGGATCGACGCTGTGCTGCAGGAGGGCAAGGTCGAGGCAGTGGTGGCTCTGGGCGACGCGGCGGCGGAGGCTTGGGGGTCCTGGAAGACCACGCCCACCGGCGTTCTGTCCAATGTCGCCTTCGCCGGCATCACTCATCCGACGCAACCGGAGAGTTCATCCAAGGGCGACAAGGCCAAGCTCGCGACCGCGACCAAGAAGATGCTCTCCAAGTGGAATGTCGCCTTGCAGGCGTTGGCGCCCGCGCTCGCGCATCCAGACAAGGCCGTCCCGCTGGTGCTGTACGGCGACACCTGGGCCGACGGCGATCGGGTGGCGATCCCGGAGGCCGATTTCCCCGAAGGGCTGCCGGCGTGGATGCACGAGCAAGATGGATGGGCTAGGCGCGCGGGCGCGAACGTCCTTGCCAAGCGGCGCAACATCACTATCACCGTCCCGCGCGGGATCGTCAGCTGAGCCGCGCGGGCTAAGCCACCCATCGAATCGCTGCCGTCGCTGCGGGATTTGCCTCAGCGCCCGAAGGCCGCGACCCCGAGCAGACGAAAGGAGTCCACCATGTCTGATCGCACCTGGTATCCGCTCGGACCTAAACACACCACCGCGCGGCGCACGATCCGTGCGGCGGCCGGTACCGTACCGGTTGATCCCCTTATCGGACCTCGGCTCGCTCTTGCGGGCCGCGTCGTAACGATGAACAACTCGTTCAAGGTTCACGCCGATGCGGTGGTCTACATCGACAAGGGCAGGATCGTCGACATTCGTCCCCGAGCACAAGCGGCGCCGCCGGGATTTGACGCGACGCCGGTCGTCGAAACCGGGGGCACTCTGTATCCCGGCCTGATCGAACTGCACAACCACCTGAGCTACAACATCCTGCCGCTGTGGTCGCCGGTCCCGAAGCGCTTCGAGCACCGCGGCCTGTGGCCGAACCACAAGGACTACCGGCCGCTGGTGAGCGGCCCGATGACGGTGCTCGGCAGCTACAAGGATGCACAGGGGCGGTTTCCGTTCGTGCCAGCGCTGATTCGCTACGTCGAGGCGAAGTGCCTCCTGGGAGGTGTCACCACCACGCAAGGCGTGAGGTTGGCGAGCAACAGCGGCATCCAGCGCTTCTACCGCGGCATCGTCCGCAACGTCGAGCAGACCGACGAGCCGGACTTGCCGGAAGCGCAGGCACGCATTCCCGACATCGATGCCCGAGACGCCCGATCGTTTCTGGCCCGCCTCAATAAGGAGGACAGCTGCCTCCTGCTTCACCTGAGCGAGGGGCTTTCGCGCATGCCGGACTCGGTGGCGCGCAAGCACTTTCTTGCGCTGGAGGTTGCGCCCGGACAGTGGGCGCTGAACAAGATGTTTGCCGGGATTCACGCCGCGGGACTGCGCCCCGAGGACTTCGACGTGCTAGCCGAGCACGGCAGTTCGATCGTCTGGTCGCCGTTGAGCAATCTCCTTCTGTATGGAGGCACGGCGCGCGTCGACGCGGCCCGACGGGCGGGCGTCACGATCGCGCTTGGCAGCGACTGGTCGCCCACCGGCAGCAAGAACCTGCTTGGCGAGATGAAGGTGGCGTGGCTGCACAGCCAGCAGACGCTCAACGGGCTACTTAGCGCACGCGACATCGTCGCGATGGCTACGCGGGATGCCGCTCGGGTTCTCAAGTGGGACAAGGCGCTGGGCACGCTGTCGCGCGGCATGCGCGCCGATCTTCTTGTTCTCGACGGCACACCAGCCGATCCATACCTGGCGCTGCTGAAGGCCAAGGAAACGGATCTGCGCCTCGTAATGATCAATGGCATCGCACGCTACGGTGTTCCCTCAGTCACGAAGGCGCTCGCCCCGACGGACCAGAGCATTCGTGTCGGAGGGCAATCTCGGCGGCTGTATCTCAAACAGGACACGGGCGATCCCGACGTAGCGCCGGTCTCACTGGCGAAGGCCCGCACAACTCTAAAAGGCGCGCTCGCCAAGATCGCCAAGCTGGCCAAGGATCTGGAAATGCCGCGCCCCAAGATGAGAGCGGCTCCACTGGACGCGCGCTCGAGGCCCGAGTGGACGATCGCGCTCGACGAGATCTGCGACTGCGGGGTGGAATTCGCGCCTCGCCTTGCTTTCAACGGACCCCGCGACTTTTCCGGCGTTGATCGCGCTCCGCGGTTGCTCGCGGCAAGAGCACCGAAGTTGTCCACGGTGCTCAAACCCATCGAGTTGGACCCGTTAACGGTCGCTGACGATCCGAACTTCCTCGACCGGATCGAACAGCAACCGAACATTCCGGCCGAGCTTCGGGTGGCGTTGCGCGACTTGTATTGAACGCCGTGTTATCTAGCTTACAAGACGGTGAAGAGAGACCATCGTAGCTTCTTCTGCGAGCCGCTTGCTGATCGCCGCCGCAATCTCGGACCTCATGGAGCTATCAGACAGTAGCGCCGCGGAGTGCGAAACGGCTCGCCAACTGCCGTCGATACTCGTCCATCCGATGGCCATCGCATCGTCTATCGGTATCGGAGCCTGTTCGGCCCATCGGTCCAACGCTGCACTTCATCATTGTGTGGAACCGCAAGAAAGTCCGCAAAGTTCCCGGGACAAGCCGCAGCCGCGACTTGACGCGCGATGATTGCGGCAGCTAACGCGTTGCGTACCACACGTCACGGCACGATCGCGCATACGGTGGGCTTCACGTCGACGGTGACCGTCTGCGGTACTACCGCGATGTTCACCGACACTTCGCACGGCGCAGCGACGCCGATCAGGACGACCAGCTTGGCATCTCCGGTCGGAGCATCGATGATCTTCGCGACACCATGAGCGTCAGTTGGCCGCTACCCCTGAGGCAGAGTCTTCAGATAGACCACGGCGCCATGCGCATTCTTCGGTTCGCTTGCATCTTGTGACCAACGGACCGGGACCGTCAGCACGCCCCCTCTTGTTTTAGTGTCGCCCGCCTGCCCCTTCGCGGCGCCCTTCTTCGTTTCCGCACATTAGCCTTCGCCTTTGGCCTGCTCGCCCTTGGCCGAATCGTTCTTCGTCGGTTCGTCGGACCCCGCGCCCTTGTTGGCGCCCGCAGCCACGCCAGCCAGCCCCAGCAGTCCTGTCGCGATAATCATCGAGCACACGTACCGGCAAGTCACAGCCTGCTCCCCAGAAGTTCACTCTGGCACGATCAGTCGCGTCATCACTTCGTCCATGCATGGCTTGTCTTTGATCCCGCCGCGCGAGCTTGGGAAGAAGATGAGTGTCAGCATTACGCTTGTGTCGTCGGGCCGGTTCTTGACGAGTGCAAACCGTTCTTCCGCGGAGAGGCGCGTGAAGTCGACCTTAGGAAAGTCGTACGGATCGACCCAAAATACCCGCTGACTCTGGCCGCTAGGATCCTCGAACAGGCGCACGCGCACCTGGAGTCGCTTCCGGACCGCGTCACGCGCCAGGACGTCAACGACGAACTTGCGATCGAACGATTTCTCCTCGGGCTAGCCGCCCTTGCCGGTTGGCATCGAGATCTTGAACGTGAGCGGTTCGTCGCGACGGTCAATGACATTGATCGGATCACTCTTGGCCAGTTCATCGAACCAAATAGTGTTCTCGGCCGTGTCGCCGGCAACCTCAAGCACTTCGATATGCTTGTCCTTGACGACGGTGGCCACGCGAAACAACTTGTCCGTCAGCACCTGGCGCGTGGCCACCGATGGCTCTTTACGGATGCGGTCTTCAATCTGGCGGAACAGCGGACTCAGGCTGAGCGACTCGTTGAAGTTCGGCGCTAGGAGCTCGAGCGCGACGATCTGGTCGTCCAGCTTGCGCTGCTTGCTCGGCTGAAACGTGTCGAGCACTTTGCCGAACATGTCTTGCCGGACTCGCGAATCAGCTTCCTCGCGCTTGCTCAGAAGCTCAGTGTAAAGGCGTACGCGCGCCTCCGTCGCCCGCTGGCGCCGACTCGTCTGCTCGTATTAGTGGGAGATCACTGCGGCCGTGGTTGGGATCACTGCGGCGCCCACCAGCCACTTGAACGTGTCCCAGCTCCAAAGGCCGGTCCTTGCGGACGACTCGGCTTTATTGGGTTCATCTACCATCATCACCTTCGCCGCAGCTGGCCGTTGCTAAGAAGGAAGTCGAAGCGCGCGCCGTCGCAATGCAGCACCACCGGGGCTGTCGGGCCGTCCGGAGGATCGAGGCGTAGCAAGCAACGCCCAGCGAATCTAATTACGACGCGATAGGCGCCGGATCCATCGGTGCTCGTTGCGCCGCGCTGCGCACCGCGCTACCCGCCATCAAAAGCCCATAGCACCGCGGCGACGGGCCTCACTCGGCAAGCCGCGTTTTCCTCCCTCGAGGCTTGTCAAACGCCTGCCCTGGCACCACGGCATGCGCCAACACGTCCCGACTCGCGGGCAGACGTCGGACAACCCTTGACGCGATTTGCGGCGGCGAGCTTTGAGTGCTTGACGCGCTGCGCATCGGCGAGTCGTTGCCTTGGCTGCTGGCGAAGGCAGCGAAACGCCTTCTCCCGATATTGCGCAAGGAGGCGACGCAACTCCTGGCAAAGAAGTGAACGCGGTCAGTCGCCAGCCTCGCGCCACCATGCCTTGGTTTCAGAGAATGGGCGGTCGGGCGGTGCGCCACGAAGGCTATTTTTTGGTGGTACTCGCGGCGCTGCTGAACTGCTGCTCGGTCGAGGACAGAATACTTGGCACCAGCCGCTCGGAGAAGCCGGCGAGGAAGCACCAGATGGCGAGGAGCGCGAGCTCTTTGCTTGGCAGGATCAGCCGCAGCTCCTGGACCGTGGTCAGCTGATTCCCCGCAAGGGCCTCGCGCAACGGGACCTTCGTGTCGTTTAGGCCGAGCTTGGCGAAGTTCGGGAACAGGCTGCCTTCCACGATTCCCGATCGCAGGAAGAAGAACACCACGAGCGCGCCGCACATCCCGACGCTACCGCGAAGGAAGATCGAGGTGAGCTCCCGCGCCGTCTTGAGCTCGCCGATGGAGAGCTGTCCGACTTTGGACTGAATGAAAAGCAGCCGGCTAAAGTACGCGCCGAACAGGCCCGCGGTCAACGCCGTGTATAGCGGCAGCCCAGTGAAGATGGCCATATCGACTTCGTCGGTGTAATAGGCGCGGCTATGGATGAGGAGGTATGGCAGGAGAAACACCGCGAACGAGGCGACCCCGGCCCAGACGATCCGCCGCGTCGCGGATTTCTGCAGCGGCCGGCCGAAGAACTTGCGCGCCTCGGTCCAATGAAATTCGCTGAGGACGTTCAGTAGCAGGCTGCGCAGGCCGGATACGTTCTCCGGCCGCAGCGTCGGTGGGTTCTTGCTGTGATCGAGCGCCTGGAGCTTCGCCGCATCGTAGGCGGTGCGCAGCCGTGGCGTCGCCGAGGCGCCCTCGGCTCCGGCCTCGTCGAGCCGGATCTGGATCTCCTGCAGCAGATTGTCCTGCGGCTCGACAAGCACCGTCATCATCCGTAGTCGATTGACCTCGGTCCAAGCCTCCGCCTCGGTGAGGTCGTCGCGAGGCGAGCTCGTTAGAGCGTTTAGCTTCTCCTTTATTTCCGTGAGAACCTGAACCGCGCCCTGCTCCTGGTTCAGTCGCTCCAAGAGACGGCAGCGGACCTCAAGCGCCGTCGCCGTGCACATCAGCATGGAGTCAGCGCTGGGCGAATAGCTGCGCCGGGCATTCATGTCGAGCATGGACCCCCCTTTGCGCGAAGAATTTCGTTTTCGTCTTGCGGAAGGCTAGGTCCGACCTAAGTGCCGCACAAGACCTTTTTTGCGTTTTGCAGAATATTCACGCTCCGAAAGCGAGCGATGTGGCCGTACGATTTCGCATCCGGATGCGTACCGCGCTTCGTGGTTCACCCTGGAGCAATGCAAGCGCTGGCGTTGCGCCGATGCTGATAAGCAAGCGATGGGAGAAGTGGGCTCGTACCGCTGCGCGAATCGTCACGTCAAAGGAGCTGCAATGATCAAGTACGTCGATGTCGAAGCCTTGAACCTGCGCACCCAGCCTGTCGTCGACCCGGCGACGAAAAAGACCCTGCTGCACCTTGGCCAACGGCTCGAGACTGTCGGTGATCTCCCGCGCGACGGCTGGTGGCAGGTGCGGACGACCGTAGACGGTGTCGCCGACGAGGGGTTCGTCAAGGCGATCCTCGGGGCCTCGCCTTCGACGGGCTTCGTCGAGCGCCCGTCTCTGCGCGATGCGGTGTCCGACAGGCGCGAGGCGCTGGTCGCCGAAGCCGTGAAGCAGTGGCAGCGCTTTGACGGTGGACAGGGGAAGGAACACCGGGACCCCTACAGCGACTTCATAGCCGAGATGTGGCAAGCCATCGGGCAGGACCTCAGCGGTCGCGACCGCGACGTGCCGTGGTCGGCAGCGGCTATCTCGTTCATGGTCCGACAGGCCGGCAAGAGATTCGAAGCCTACCGACAGTTCCGCTTCGCCCCCGCCCATTCGAGATACATTCACGACGCCATCGAACAACGCCGGGCCGCAAACGCGGCAGCACCTTTCTGGGGCTTCGAACTCCACGAGCGGCGTCCTCAGGTCGGGGACCTTGTCGGCCGCTGGCGCGAGACGCCACGCGACTTCGCCGACGCTGAGGCATCCGACTCGTTCAAGAGCCACACCGACATCGTCGTCAGCGTCGGTACCGACGAAGTGACGGCAATAGGCGGCAACGTTTCCGACTCGATCGGCATCACAACCTACCGCAAGCTGCCATCGGGTTTTCTGAGCGAGGACAAGGGCGTTTTCATCCTGATGGCCAACAACGGATGAGTCGACTTCCAGCCCTTACGGCCACAGTGGGGATCGTCGCGGCCACCTGGATCGCAACTGCCTGCGTCACGGTCGATGGGAAGTTGCCGGTCATCGACCGTTCCGCCTGCGAAGCCGAGGCCTCGCGGTTGGCGGCGCCCGTCGAGGTGCGAAGCGCGCCGGCGACACACGCGCCAACTGTCGCCTCGCTGTCCACCGGGCACTTCGTCTATCGGTGCGGACGCACCAAGGGCTGGGTGGCGGTGATGTTTCCGGCTGTTGGCGAAGCGGTCGATTGCCGGCAAACGGGTCGGGCCCGGCCCTGTGCGACCGGTTGGGTGGAGGGCGAACCAAGACTTGAACTCTTCGGCTGACGTTCAAAGTGCGAAAAATCTGTACGCCCGACTTTGATCTTGAGAAGGCCTAGATGACCGCCCGTACACAAAGGGTGTCGACCTGGGTGCCGAACTGGAGAGGTGCGGCACTCATCTTGCGAGGAGAACACGATGCAATCCTGGACAAGTCGCCCGGCCGGCAACGCGCTTTTCGCGCTGATGCTGTGCCTGTCATTGCTTGGTTGTGCAATCCAGCTCGCGCCGCCGTACGACAAGGCTGTCGTCGACGGGCTCAATGCGGCCAACACGGAGGCAATGACGCTCCTTGCGGAGGTTTCCCACGGGACCGAGAAGGCGACCTTTTCAAAGCGCGAAGAGAAGTACAACGCACTCATCGGAAAACTGGAAGCGCTGTCGGTGTCCGCCGGCGCCCGGCCCATGCCGTCGAACAACGTCGCCGAGGCGATCAACAAGAAGCTCGAGAAGCGTGGCACGTTGGAAGGGTTCCAGGACGACGACGCGACGCCACCGAGCGCCCACGCCATCAAGAGGATTGCGGAAAGCTTCGAGAAGATGCGTAACCACGACATGAAGGTCGGCCTGAAGCCGGGAGATGTGCAGGCCTTCAAAGGACAGATCGCCATCTATTTCGACCAGGCGATCACGTACGAGAACTTCCTGAAGCGCTGACACTTACCGGGAGACTGCTATGAGCATCGATGTCGGACAACTGGTCAATGAGATCAAGACCGCCGCCAGCGGCGTGCTCACCGCGGACATCGCGACCGTCAGGGGATTTTCACAAAGGCAGCTGGAGGCCATCGCCCTTCAGACGCACGTGGTGGCAACCGGTATCGCGACGAACAACATTTCGCCGGAACTGCAGGACTTCTTTCTGGACGGCCTCAAGGACATGGTCACCAACTTCACAAGAACCCTGAAGGGCCTGATGGCAGTGACCATCGAAAAGATCTGGAATGCCGTAGTCGGTGCCGTCTGGAACGCGCTTTCGACCGCGATCGGAACCGTCCTTCCGATTCCGAAGGCGGCCGGCACCATCCCGGCGCCGTGACGGCGCATGCCCGATCGGGCCTATCAGCGGTCTGCTGCTTGGAAGCGGACTACTGGCTATCAATCCGTCGGCCCACGGCGGCCACGGCCGAATGACGCAGCGACGGCCATCGCACCTAAGAGAGCTTGAAGGACGCCTTGGTGATCGATGGCCGGAACATGAACCATCAGGTGCGGATCGTCCGCGACCTGCGAGCTTGATGATTCGATTCGACCATCGTTAAAGGAGCAACACTAATGGGGCAACGTCGGCAGCACTCAGGAGTTGGAGCGGATCAGTCAATGGACCTCGCGTCTGCAACGTTGGCTGCGCTGGAATGGCTGCTTGTCATCCAGATTCCGCCGAAGTCTGCCGCGAGCTTCAAGGTTCAGATCGCGGCGGACGCCGAGGATCCTGAGGGGAAAGTCGGCTGCGAGGCGCTGATCGACCTGCATCGTGAAGCGCTGCGGCGTAGCGCGCCGGCGCGCGATGCCCTGCGCGAGCAGGTCCAGCCAGCTTGGGTGGCCGGGCTTCGGGCGGCTGGAGCGCAATTCGCCCCAGGTTGGAAGGCCGTGTTTGATCTCTACGACGCGGCGAATGCGCCGATCGCCGCCGGGGAGCCCCCCTTAACCCAGGAAAGCGCGCAGTGCTACTTCAACCTGCTGGCGTTCCACCAGGCACTGGTCAGCGATGAGGAATGGCGACCGCTACCCGAAATGGCGCGCAGCGACTACACGCGGAAACTGGTCGAGGTATATCCCGGCATGCCCGCGTCAGTGAAGCAGTGGGTCGGCCGGCTGCCAGCATTGTGGACCGGCCTGTACGCTGAGTGGACGGAACTGACACCCGACCAACGTGCTGCGCGCCGCGATGGTCTTATCGCGCAGCTGTCAGTACTCAAGACATTGCCCATGGCCGACCTGCCGATGCACGCGGGACGGTTCGAACCGACACGCGTGCTGGAGCAGCGCGGCCGGCAGGACGCGATCGACAGCTTGATGGGAGCGCTGCGGTTTCAAGGGGCGGTGCTCTCCAGCTTGGCCCGTTGATGAGGATTTCCCGGCTGCGTCAGGGGCTTGAACAGAGAACCGTCTTCAGCCCCGTCGAGCGTTGCAGCGCGTTTGACAGCGAGCCCTTTCGTCAACCTTGCTTACGTGTACAGTACACAATCAATAAAATCAACGACTTACCGCTCCTTAGCTCCAAGCTCGGCCAACGCGACCAGAGCCCGAGTCCAATCACCGAGCTCACGCTCACCTTGATACTTGCAGTTCCCTTCTAATTGGCCTACTCTTCAGGCCAAGTTGACCTAGTTTGATCGGGGGCCCCGCCCCCCGGCGCGAACCCCGGCGTGGCCCCGGCGGCGGCGCGGAGGGGCCGGGGGCGAGGGCGCCCGGGGAGGGGC
>Ga0316622_100000042_pt1 | contig 53108 bp, 41 predicted proteins | sample OWC_Aug_OW2_C1_D_FD_207646 | JGI IMG/M metagenome (GOLD analysis project Ga0316622, IMG submission 207646) | Wetland soil microbial communities from Old Woman Creek delta, Ohio, United States - OWC_Aug_OW2_C1_D5_C | ecosystem: Environmental > Terrestrial > Soil > Wetlands | place: USA: Ohio... | reverse complement strand
CCCTCACCTGACCTCTCCCAGAGGGAGAGGAATCCACAACTGCGGTTTCCGCGGAGGCTCTTCGTATGACTGCTGACACATCCACCCCAAACTGGGATCACACCGTCGATCTTTTGATTGTCGGCTCGGGGGCCGGCGCGATGACGGCAGGAATCACCGCCTACGATCGCGGCATCTCGCCGCTGCTGATCGAGAAGAGCGACCGCTATGGCGGCAACTCGGCGATGTCGGGCGGCGGGTTGTGGGTGCCGAACAACCACCTGATGGACCGCGTCGGCATCAAGGACACGCCCGAAGAAGCGTGGACCTACATCAAGGGAACGGTTGGCGACGTCGTGAGCGAGGAACGCCTTCGCGCCTATCTGGAACACGCGCCGCAGATGGCCCGCTATCTCACCGAGCACTCCCAGGTGCGGCTGGTCCCTCTGCCCGAGTACGCCGACTACTACCCGCACGTCTCCGGTTCGAAGCCCGGCGGCCGCTGCATCGAGCCCACGAACTTCGATGCGCGCCTGCTCGGCGACGACTTCCTCAACATGCGGGAGCAGAACCCGCAGATGCTCATCATGAACCGCATCTTCATGACCGTCCTCGAGGCCCGCACGTTGCTCACGCGGTCGGCGGGCTGGATCGGTCTGACCATGAAACTGATGGGGAACTACTGGCTCGACATCCCCTGGCGCTTCAAGTCGAAGCGCGATCGCAACCTGTCCATGGGCAATGCCCTCATCGGGATGCTCCGCCGCTCGCTGATGGATCGCGGCGTCCCGCTCTGGCTGAACACCTCGGCTCACGAACTGGTCGTCGAAGACGGACGCGTCGTCGGCGTGGTGGCCGAGCGCGAAGGCCGCCGAGTCCGTATCCGCGCCAACAAGGGCGTGATCCTCGCCGCCGGTGGCTTCGAGGCCAGCCAGTCGATGCGGGAGAAGTACTTGCCGAACCCCACGCGCGCGGAGTGGTCGTGCGGCAACCATTTCAACACCGGCGACGCCATCAACATGGGGCTCGCCGTCGGCGCGACACTCGACCTCATGGATGACGCCTGGTGGGGTCCGACGACGATCGTCCCGGGTGAGCCGCACGCGCGCATGCTGGTGATCGAGAAGTCGCTGCCCGGCAGCATGCTCGTCAGCAAGCGCGGCGAGCGTTTCGTCAACGAGGCGGCGCCGTACATCGACGTCGTGAACGCGATGTACAAGCGCCACACGCCCGAGTCACCGTGCGTCCCGGCATACCTGGTGTTCGACGCCACCTACCGCAAGAAGTATCCGTGCGGACCCGTCCTGCAGGCCTCGCAGCAGCCCGACCGGATGCTGCCAAAGGCGCTGCGGAACTACTTCAAGAAGGCCGACACGCTCGACGGCCTCGCGGCGCAGCTCGGCGTCGACGCGGCGGGGCTGAAGGCAACGGTGGCGAAGTTCAACGAGTACGCCCGAACCGGAACGGATCTCGATTTTCACCGGGGCGAAACGGTCTTCGATCGCTACTACGGTGACGAGAAGGTAAAGCCCAACCCGTGCCTGGCGCCGATCGAGACGCCGCCCTTCTATGGCCTCGAGGCCTATCCGGGCGAGCTCGGAACCAAAGGCGGCCTGAAGACGGATGCGCACGCGCGCGTGCTGCGGGAATCGGGCGAACCGGTCCCCGGCCTGTACGCCGTCGGGAATTGCTCCGCCTCCGTCATGGGCCACAGCTATCCGGGTGCCGGCTCGACCATCGGTCCCGCCATGACCTTCGGCTACGTCGCCGCGCGCGACGCCGCCGGCGGGTGAGACAGAACACGCCAACAAACATCCTGCCTCCGCCGTTCCAGAGATAGCATATGGATCTCCGTTTCAGCGCCGAAGACGAAGCTTTCCGCCACGAGGTCGCCCAGTGGCTGGCCGACAACCTTGGCGGCGAATTCGCCAACGTCCGCGGGCGTGGCGGCCCGGGCGACGAGCATGCGCTGTTCGAGGAGCGACTGCGGTGGGAGCGCAGGCTCGGCGAAGCGGGCTGGACCTGCGTCGGCTGGCCGAAAGAGTGTGGCGGCCGCGGCGCCACCCTCATGCAGCAGGTGATCTACCACGAGGAGTACGCGCGCGCGGGTGGTCCCGGCCGGGTCGGCCACATCGGCGAGAATCTTCTCGGCCCGACGATCATCGCCTTCGGGACCGAAGAACAGAAGCGACGCTTTCTTCCCCCGATCGTCAAGGGCGAGGAGATCTGGTGCCAGGGGTACTCGGAGCCCAACGCCGGTTCCGATCTCGCCAACGTTCAGACGAAGGCGGTCCTCGAGGGCAACGAGTGGGTGATCACCGGCCAGAAGATCTGGACCTCCGGTGCGCAGTGGTCCGACTGGTGCTTCGTCATCGCGCGGACGGAAGCGAACGCACCCAGTCATCAGGCGCTGTCGTACCTTCTCGTCCCCATGCGCCAACCCGCGGTCGAGATCCGGCCGATCGTCCAGCTGACCGGTACCTCGGAGTTCAGCGAGGTGTTCTTCGAAGGCGCGCGCGCACCGGCCGACCACATCGTCGGCCGCCCCGGTGAGGGCTGGAAGGTGGCGATGGGAACGCTGGCCTTCGAGCGCGGCGCCTCGACCCTCGGCCAGCAGCTCGGCTTTCAGAACGAGCTGATCGAGGTGCTCGATCTCGCCAAGCGCAACGGCGCCAACGAGGACGCCGTCATGCGCCAGCGCCTGGCCGACGCCTGGATCGGGTTGCGGATCATGCGTTTCAACGCCCTGCGGATGCTGAGCCACGAGAAGGTCGAGCTCAGCCGTGAGGCCATGATCACCAAGCTCTACTGGGCTACGTGGCACCGGAACCTCGGCAAACTGGCCATGGACGTGTTGGGACCATGGTCCGAGATCGCCGAAGCGCCCGCCTACGAGCTCACGCGCCTGCAGCGGCTCTACCTCTTCACGCGCTCCGACACGATCTACGCCGGCACGAATCAGATCCAGCGCAACATCATCGCTGAACGCGCGCTCGGGTTGCCGCGCGAGCCGCGGCCGGCGGCGAAATGAACACCGCTCCGGCCCCCTCTCTGACTCTCCCCCGTTGCCGGAAGTGGCAACAGGGGAGCGAACCGGGTATCCCCTCCCCCGCCAGCATTGCCGCCAACAGGCGCACGGTCTCCTTCCCCTCCCCCGTGAGCATCTACGCCAACGGGGGCGCCGTCCCCCTCCCCTCCCGCGCGAACAGGCCCGTCAACGGGCGCACCGTCTCTTTCCCCTCCCCCGTGAGCATTTCCGCGAACGGGGGAGGGTCAGGGTGGGGGCCCAACCCAGCAACACGACCAACATGAGCCCCTCACCTCCCCCCTACCCCGCCGGACACAACCTCCTCGCCGGTAAGAAGGTGCTGATCACCGCCGCAGCCGGTACGGGCATCGGCTTCGCCGCCGCGAAACGGTGCGCCGAAGAAGGCGCGAACGTGATGATCAGCGACATTCACGAGCGCCGCCTCGCCGAAACCGTCGCCAAGCTCGCCGAGGTGACGAAGACGCCGCCGCCCAGCCGCATCTGCAACGTGACCCGAGAGGCCGACGTGCAGGGTCTGTTCGACGCCGCAGCCACCGAGCTCGGTCACATCGATGTCCTCATCAACAACGCCGGACTGGGCGGATACGCGCCGCTGGTCGACATGACCGACGAGCAGTGGCAAGCGGTCCTCGACGTGACGCTCAACGGGACGTTCCGCATGACCCGCGCGGCGCTGCGCCACATGATCCCGCGCGGCAGCGGCGTGATCGTCAACAACGCCTCGGTGCTCGGCTGGCGGGCCCAGTTCGGTCAGGCGCACTATGCCGCCGCCAAGGCCGGGGTCATGGCCCTCACTCGCTGCGCCGCCATCGAGGCCGCCAAGGCCAATGTCCGCGTCAACGCCGTCGCCCCCAGCCTGGCCATGCACGAGTTCCTCGGCAAGGTCACCCCGGCCGGCCTGCTCGAGGAGCTCACCGCGCGCGAAGCCTTCGGACGTGCCGCCACCCCGTGGGAGGTCGCCAACGTCATCGTTTTCCTGGCGAGCGACTACTCCTCGTACATGACCGGGGAGGTCGTGTCGGTCAGCAGCCAGCACCCGTAAAGACGGGCGTATCGCATATCGCCCGCGATGAGATGTAGGGTGGGCACCGCCCACCAGCTTCAGTAGATGTAGGGCGCGCATCGCCTACCAGTTCCATCGGCACACGAACGGAGGACCCCCATCATGCCCACCGTCTTCAACACCCCCGCCGACCTCAACACCGCCATCGGCAAGCACCTCGGCCACAGCGACTGGCTGCAGATCACGCAGGAGCGGATCAACCAGTTCGCCGATGCGACCGGCGACCACCAGTGGATCCATGTCGACCCCGAGCGCGCCAAGAACGGGCCGTTCGGTGCCTGCATTGCCCACGGCTACCTCACCCTGTCGCTGGTGAACATGTTCCTGCCGCAGATCGTCGAGGTGCACGGCATCCGCATGGGGGTCAACTACGGCTGCGACAAGGTGCGCTTCCCATCGCCGGTGCGCGTCGGCTCCCGCGTCCGCGGCAGCGGCGAGCTGGTCAAGATCGAGGACGTCAAAGACGGCGTTCAGGCCACCATCCGCGTCACCGTCGAGATCGAAGGCAGCGACCGTCCCGCCTGCGTCGTCGACACCATCAGCCGCTTCTACCCGGCGTGAGCGCGCGCTGGTAAGCCGGCGCCTCCGCGTCACCGCCACTGAGTACCGCTCCCCGAGAGTTTGTCACCACTTGGCGCACGTACTCGGCTCGGGTGCCGGGCGGCGATTCCCACACCTCCACGCAAGGCCCAACGGTCGCATTATGACCGAACGCCACGGGTGCGCCCGGTGGGGGAGTCTTCTCGCTCCGCCCCGCCTCCACCACCCTCCACACCCCCACCAAGCCGTCCTTCCACGCGTCCCCTTCGCCCCTGCCACCCCTCCGCCGCCCCGGCCCCAACGCCATTCCTGCTTGCCCATGCCCACTGCGCACCGATAGAATCCCCATCAGCAAGATGGGGACCTTGGTGGTCAGCGGTTCAGTTCAACGGGGCCTTTCCGCCATCCGGCGGCAACCGTCGCCGCATCTCGCACCGCGCCAGGTCCACGCCGGATGGCGGAAAAACCCTCTTCGTTTTCGGGCCGCAGGCTGCAGATAAACATGAGTTCGGTCCACGTTCAGCTGGTCTCTGCTAGGGACTGATGTAACCGATGGCACAGCTGCGCCCGCGCCGTTTGTCCGTAAGGAGAAGCGCTCATGGCCGATATGCTCAATGTGGAACTCGACCATCATGCTGTGCTGGAGGACGACTGGAAGGTCGAAAACAACGCTTTCGAATCCCCGCTGGTCAAGGAGCGACCCGGGCAGACGCTACTCTTCGGCGAACGTCTTCGCAACGGTTCTATCAGCGCCGACATCACAATCCTCGAAACCAACCCGCGACGCGCAGCCGGAACCCCGGCTGTGGAGGCCGCGTTTGTCCTGCGCTACGCCGCAGCGGATGCGTATTTCTACGCGGGTACGGGCGCGTTCAATTCGAAGTTCTTCATTGGGAAGGCAATCTCAGGGCCGATTTGGCAGGCCAAGGCGTGGGTCGGCCAGAGCAGTTCGATTCGCAAGAACAAGACGTATCGGCTACGGGTTGACTTCGCGGGCAGTCAGATCACCTTGTATGAGAACGATGTGCAGCAGTTGGTGATCGTGGATGAAGCTTATCAAACCGGACAGTGCGGTTTCGCTGCCTGGCAAACGCGAGCTCGGTTCGAGAACGTGCAGGTGCGAAAAGCGAAGCCGCGTGCATTCGTTATCATGCCATTCACGTCCGAGTTGGATTTCGTGCACGGGGTAATCGAGCGGACCATTACTCGCTATGGCATCGACTGCATACGCGCCGACCAGATCGCGATTTCCCGTCCCGTGATGGAGGACGTGAAGGCCCAGATTGCTGAGGCCGACCTCGTGATCGTGGACTTCACCAACAAGAACCCAAACGTGTATTACGAGGCTGGTTTGGCGGATGCGTGGAAGAAGGACTGGGTTGTCCTGGCACAGTCCACTGACGACTTGACCTTTGACGTCCGGCACATCCGCTGCATCCAATACTCCAACACAATGGGCGCCGACGTTAAGCTTCAGACTGCACTCGAAAACGCCCTCAGTGCGCTCAAGTACACGTCCGACAGCGATACTCGTGGGCGGGGCGTAGCACTTGCGACCGCTGCGTCCGCGACACAGCCCACCGAGGATTCGCTCGTGGTGAAACAACGCACAGGTGAGAAGAAGAGGAGGCGCAAAAGGGCCCCTCACCAGGCGAAGACGCAAACTTGACTTGATGGCTGCCGCGAGCAGCGTAGAGACGCGAGAGAACGGAGACGCAACGGATTCTCCAACTGCAAATGTCAGCAGCGTCGTTACGGCGACCGGATGGTGGTACTGATCGCGATCTCGTCGATCTCCGGGACCCTCTCTTCGCCGCTATCAGTGGCGTACGGCGCAGCGAAAGCCGGCCTGAACTCGCTCACCAGGTCGCTGGCAGCCGAGCTGGGACCCAAGGGCATCCGCGTCAACGCCGTGGCACCGGGCGCCACGATGACCGACCGCCAGCTCCTTCGCATTGGCGTGAATAGGTTCGAGGACTTGCCGCTGGATTCAGAGCAGATGAAGGAAGCCCTGAACCAATCGTCAGGGAGGCTTCAGGCCGCCACGGCGACCTGAAGCCTCCCACAACGGAGACGGCGTCGAAACGCTTCTCTAACCGATTCTCCCTTGCAACAGCGGCGCCTTCATCGCCGCGTTCGCCCGCGTCCGAAGGCGCGCCACGCCGTGGCAAACAGGATCAGGACCGAGGCAGCCAGACCGAACCCTCCCAGGGCCGGGACCAACCGGACCGCCGGCGTCGACGTCCCCGCGGGATTGTTGGTCGGATCCGGATCCGTGCCGTCGCTGGAGACCGTGACGCTGTTGGTCACCGTCGCGCCGGTCGCCAGCGCGGAGCTGACTGCAAACGAGATCACGAACTCGACGGGCGCTCCGACGGGCATGCTGGGAATCGTGCAGACCACGTTGCCTGTCCCTCCCACGGGCGGCGTCACGCACGTCCAGCCCGGCGGGCTCGACACAACCGCCAGGAACGTCGTGTTCGCCGGGACGCTCTCCGTCATCGTCGCGTTGGGCGCGTTGCTCGGCCCGTTGTTGACAACCGTGATCGTGGATTTCAGCACGCCGCCCGCGGGCACCGGGTTGGGCTCGGCCGTCTTCGTCGCGGCGAGATCCGCCACCGCAATGACCTGCGTGTTCTCGGCGGCCGTGTTGTTGCCGGGAACGGGGTCCGGGGTGTCGCTCGAGACGGTGCTCGTGTTCGTGATGGTGCCCAACGTGGTCGGGGCAACGTCCACGCTGATGGCGATGGGGTTTGCCGTTTGACCTGCGGCCAGGCTACCCACCGGATTCCCGCCCTGCCAGTTGCAGGTGATCGTGCCAGCCGCCTCGCTGCAGTTCCAGTTTGGCCCGACGACACTGACGAACGTGACGCCTGCGGGCAAGGTGTCCGTGACGACCACGTTGTGCGCTCTCGATGGTCCCAGGTTGGTTACATCGAGCTTGTAATCCAGGTTGGTCCCGGCAGCCACGGGATCCGACAGGTCGATCTTGGTGATCGAGAGATCCGCCTTGGCGCAGGAGTCGAAGGTCATTTCCGTGATCTGAATGCCCCAGTCGCCGCCTTCCGGCAGCGGCGATGGTCCGACGGTGCCGACGGCGCTGACAGCGACGAATTCCTGGAACGTCCAGAACGTGCACGGGTCGACGGGATCGATCACCGTGGCGCTGTAGTCGCCCCAGCGGTTGCGCTCGGCGTCCGGAGGATCACTGAAGTCCCGCCAATAGTAGCCAGCGCCAGTCCGCAGCACCAGAGGCGGATCGAAGGTCGTCATCCCACCCGTGGTTGAGCCCACCGAGACACAGGCGCTCGCGGCGAGGCTCGGCCCCGAGCAGGTGTAGCCGATCACGACGTTGCCGAGCGAGTTTACGGTGATCGACGGCTCGTGGAAATCCTGGTTCGGGTCCTCGATCAGCCCCGTTTGCACCACGGTGTTCGTAGTCTCATTGATCTCGTACCATCGGAGCGCCGAGTTGCTGCTGCTCCCCAGGACCGCGTGCACGGCCCAGAGGCTGGTCCCCTGCTTGACCACGTTGCTGACAAACCGTGGCGCCACGTTCTCGATGGGCCCGACAGACGGCTGTCGCGCCGCCGGCGGCGGGGCATGGCCAGGGTCGCCGGTGATCCCAACGATGGCGCCGAGCGTGGCGCCCGCAGCGCCAGCACCGAGAATGCTGCTGCGCACCAGCGCTCCGCCGTTCGTGCCCAACAGGGGCGCCCGGCCGACCGAGGCTCCGAAATCGAGCGCTGCCTGGATGCTGCCGTTCACCGCGGGCAAGCCCGCAGGCGTCGCCTCGAAGCGGGTCATGTTCGCGATCGACGGCGCGGCAAGAAGCAGATCCGCCTTCGGAATCGAGTAGCACGACTCGTTGCCACCGCCATCGAAGTCCTGCGTGCACGTGTACAGCCCGTCGGCGTCCAGCGCGAGCGTATCGTAGTCGTGAAACTCGGCGGGGGCGACCGTGTCGGCGTCGAACAGCAAACCGTCCCAGTCACCGGTCGGATCCGAGGTGTCCGAGCGGGCCACGTAGATGTTGTTGTCACCCGTGGTCGGATTGGTCGCATCGAGGGATGTCGCGAACCATCGCCCGCTGGCCGGGTCGTAGACGATCCGCGGGTCGTAGGTGAAGTTCCTGACGCAGTTGAGATCGCTCGTGCACGACCTCCCCGACACCGTGCAGGTCCCCATGCTGCATAGGTCGTTGAAGTCCGGGATGGTCACCCCCACGACGTTCGTCCAGAATCCGTCGAGCGAGCCCGTCGCGACCTGGGCTCCGGTGGCCTTGTTGTACACGTCGAAGCGGCCGTTGATCAGCTCGACGATGTGACTCGGGCCGACCGCCCCCATGGTATCGGGCGGAATGAAGCCGCTGTCGACGTTGAGCTGGCTACCCTGGAAGTCGAGCCCGCGAGTCACCAGGCTTCCCCCGGCCGGCGCCGGTGCTGGCACTTGCGCCGCGCTCGGAGCCACTACCCGCGGCACCAGCGGTATCTGGCGCGGCGTGCTCACGGTGTCACCGTGCGCAACGCTCGAGCTCAGCGCGGCAAGCAAGAGCGCGATCAGTGCGCCCGGCAGCCGGGTCGGTCGTGGACTGAAGCTCGGAGCATGAGATGGGGACAAACGCGTCATTCTAGAACTCCTGTGCGTGCTCGGAAGCCAAGACATCATTGTCAACCCTTTCGCGGCCGGCACCCTATACCCGCAACGGATGTGCGTCAATGGGAAAATGACGGAAAAGTCAGTAGTTAGCCCTGATTGATCCCTATCTTTGCGGCTTTGCGCCTTGGCGCGATATCTATTTTCGGATCGAGGTTATTAGTAGATGGGATCCCGTCGCCCTACAGACACTTGTCGAGGAGCGGGGGGCGCCCTCTGTGCAGCAAGAACGTCCCGAAATCCTGCCCTTTGTCGGGAAGGGTTACCGTAAGGCGCATGTCGGTCCCGTTCGTCCAGCCGCTGTAGCGGGCCGCGTATTGCTTGGGCGGGGGCATCCCCGGGAGAACCGGACCGCCACGCTCGAAGGCATGAGTGCCGCGCGCCTCGAAGTTGCCCGCCTCGTCCGGGCGCAACGGCGCGTCGATGGTCCCGAATGCACAGTCATACTCCAACCGCCCCCCGGTCTCGGTCAGTACCAGTCGAATGTGCTCCCCACCCCACGCGCCGATCACCACAGAAGGACCTGGCGAGTCAGCACACGCAGGCACGGCGATGAGAGCGCCCACCACGGCGACTAGCAGGCATCCGGTCCTCGCGGTGCGGGTCATCGGGTTGATTCCGTTATCGGTCGGGGCAAGCCCAGTCAAGGCCGTTGCATTCGACTCGCCTCGTGACGGAAGCTTACGGGATTCGAAGGGGTTGGCGGAAACCGCGAAAAGATGAAACAGCCCTCATTCGTCACGGACGTTTTCCGTGCGCTCTGCGGCGCGGTGATGTAGAAGCAACCATGCCCAGCATACTCAACGGACAAACCGCCATCGTCACCGGCGGCGGGCGCGCCATCGCCGATGGGCTCACCGCTGCCAGGGCCGCCGTGGCCCTCGTGGCCGGGAGCGAGCATGAACTCACGGCAGCCGCGACGCAGATCGCAAACGCCGGTGGCCGCGCGCTCGCGCGCGTCGCGGACGTGCGTGATCAGCACGCGGTCGAGCGGGTGGTCGAGCACGTCGAGCGCCAGCTTGGACCGGTCGACCTGCTCGTCAACAACGCCGGCACCGGCGCGGCCATCGGTCCGACCTGGGAAGCGGATCCCAGCGAGTGGTGGAGTCTGGACAGCCTCTCCGCCGACGAGCAGCGCCAGCTGAACGATGCGTGCCGGCCAGGAATGCAGCTCTTGGGCGGGAGTTGTTGAGCCAACCGCGGATGCGAGCATGACCGGCGACATCCCCGCGCAGCTGCAGCAATCGATCCTGAACCTCGATCTGGACGCCGCCATGGCGCAGGTCCGGTTGATCGTCGACGCTTCCGACTCAGCCGCCGCTCAGCATGCGGTCAATGCCGTCGCCGAGGCCTTGGAGGTGGTCGGCAGGCGTTTCCAGGAGGGCGAGTGGTTCGTGGGCGAGCTCGTCTATTCCGGCGAGATCGCCAAAGCGGCGCTGGAGGGGCTCTCGCCGTTGCTGGTGGCCCGGGCCACGCAACGACTGGGCACCGTGGTGGTGGGCACCGTGGCGGGCGACATGCACGACCTGGGCAAGAACATCTTCATCAACTACGCGAAGAGCACGGGGTTCGAGGTCATCGACCTCGGCGTCGATGTGCAAACCGAGACGTTCGTCGCCGCGGTGAAGCAGCACCAGCCGCTGGCGCTCGGGATGTCCTGCCTGCTGACGGTCACGGCGGGCGAGGTGCGAAAGGTCATCGACGCGCTGCGACAGCACGGCCTCCGCCACACGGTCAAGGTCATCATCGGAGGAGCGGCGCTCACGGAAGAGTTCGCTCGCGAGGTCGAAGCGGACGCCTTCGCCCCGGACGCCGTCACCGGCACCCACACCATCAAGAGCTGGAGTGGCTCGTGATGGACTTCACGCAGCGTTTCCTGGCCGCCGTGCACCACGAAGAGCCCGACCGTGTGCCGGTGATGGGCCTGATCCTCGACCCGGCAACCATCAACCAGGTGCTCGGCCGCAAGCCCACCGACTTCGTCGGCCTGATGAAGAAGCCGGTGCTGCGAAGCGCCCTCAAAGGCCTGCTGAACAGCAACTGGTTCTGGGAACGCATGTGCTACGGCAACGTTGCCGGGGCCTTGGAGAGCGCCGTCAAGCTCGGCTTCGACGCCAACTGGACGATCTATTACAAGATGCAGCTCGCCGCCGATTCCGAATCGCCTCTTGGCGTGGTCTTTCACGACGTCTGGGGGCGCGTGTGGGAAATGGCGTCTGATGACCAGGGCAACATGATGGTCAACTACACGCGCCCGCTGTGCCCAACGGAGGAGCAGTGGGAGGCATGGGTGGCGCGGAAGCGGCCGCTCTTCGAGCGGATCATCCAGAACGCCACCCGTTTCCACCAGCGGCTGGTTGACGATTACGGCGACCGGATTCTCTCCGTCGGCTACGCTGCGCCCGGCATCTTCGAGAACAGCTGGCAACCGATGGGCTTCGTGAACTTCACCAAGCTCGTGTACCAGAAGCCGGAGTTCGTGAAGCGGATGGTCGCGTTCCACACCGACTTCTATCTGCGCTATCTGGAAGGCGTGATGCAGTCCGGTGTCGACGTCGTACTCGCGGGAGACGATCTCGGCCAGAAGACCGGGCCGTTGATGCGCCCCGAGCTGATCGAGAAGTTCTACGGCGAGAGCTACCGGCGCGTCTCCGAGCTGGTGCGCCGGCACAACAAGAAACTGATCTTTCACTCGTGCGGCAACATCTACCTCTTCCTCGACAAGTTCGTCGACTGGGGCTTCGATGGCCTGATCACCATGGAGCCGACGGCGGGAATGGACCTCGCCAAGGTGCGGGAGCACGTCGGGCACCGGCTCGTGCTAATCGGCAACCTCGACGTCTCGCATCTGCTGGTGAAGGGTTCGCGCCAGGAGATCGAAGACGCCGTCAAGCAGGCCCTGCGCGCGGCCGCACCAGGCGGCGGCTACGTTCTCTCCGCCGCCCACACCCACCCGCTCGTTGACCCCACACGGCTGCAGTGGATGATCGAAGCGGCGCATCGCTGGGGGAAGTACCCGATCCGACTTTAGTCACTCGTACCCTGTCACGGGCCTTCGTTCACGTTCACCTCAAGAAGCGTGCGCGCGATGCCGCCCACCGAGTAGGCGAGAGCGGGGCGTACACGCATTGGCGCCATCAGGTCATCGATGGTACCGGGCAGGTCCGACACCATCGCCCGGCGATCGGGAGGAAGGCCGAGGGCGTCGGAGCTGACAAACACGCGGCCGCCCCGCCGTCTGGCCTCGTCGATGGCCTGCCGCAACTGCTGGCGCACGTTCCGTCCGCGGTATTTCGCGTCGAGCGCGAGGGCAAACACGTTCGTGACGTGCGGGCGCGCCCCGTAGTAGGCCAGGCTGGGACCGAGGAGGTCCGAACCGACGACGATGAGATCCGCCGCCGCGGTGATCGCGGCGATCTGCCGTGCCGTGGCGGGAAACGGGTTCGAGGTCGGGTCGGCACGCGACAGGATCATGGCGCCGAGGTTCAACGACGCGAGCGCCATCACCGTGAGCGCCAGCGCAACCACCCGCGCGCCGGCCAGGCGCGCGAGCGCCAAGCCGATCGCGAGCCACCCGCACACCAGCGCAGGAACCCAGAACTTCCGGCTGTTGGGCTCCCACCAGGCCGCGAGTACCACCGCTGCGATCGCCGCAACCGCGCTCAGCCCGCTGGCTGGCCCGCGCTCTTCCGCGCGCGTCGAGCGCCAGCCCACGATGCACACGGTAGCGAGCACCGTGAGCGTGATGACATCCGCCGCGAAGAGTGGGAGCCGGCCGCCGCCGGCAGAACCAAGCCCCGCGGGCAGCGGCACGAGGCTGGCCAGGAAGCCGTACAGGGCTCCTCGCATGTGATCCCGCGGCGGGAAGTGGAGCCCGAGGTGAAGATACTGCGTGACCCAGGCGTACAGCCCATGCCAGCTGTGCGCCCAAGAGGAAACATGCCACGCGAGGAGATAACCCGGGACGACCACGGCGCAGAAGCCCGTCAGGTAGGCGGCAACCAGGCGGCACCGGTGTTCGCACCGCCGGAACCAGAGCGGTGACGCGAACACCACGACCGCATTGAACTGGTGTCCGAGCGTCGCCACGGCGGCAAAGGCTCCGGCGCACACGGAGGGTCGAGCAATCCTCGCAAAAGAGAGTCTCGGCAGACTCGTTTCCAGTGCGGGGATTGAAGTCTCCCCCTTTGGAAAAGGGGGATTGAGGGGGATTTGTCTGAATGAGCCATCTCCAAAATCCTCCCTGGCCCTCCTTTTCCAAAGGAGGGAATCTGTAGCCCCGAAAAAGCCGACCGGCTCAAAAGGTGAGGAGTTGCCCAGGAGCGCCCACCACGCCGCGACGAGCATCGCCGCCGCCAGCGCGTAGACCTCTCCGTCCGTGGCCACGTCCCAGAACGCCAGCGAGCTCGCCAACCCCATTGCTGCGGAGACCGCCACTCCCGTCCCCGCCCCCACGCGCCTCAGCAGCGCGCACAATCCGCCGACCGCGACCGCGCCGGATAACGCGCTCGTCATCTGCAGTATGCGCAGCGGTTCGATGCCAACCCCGAGGAGCCTCGCCACACGGTAGATCCCGTACGCCAAGGGGCCCCCAAGGAGATGGTGGGCACTGACCAACCCCGCGGGAGTGTCGAACGCAATCATGGCGGCGTAACGCAGGCTGTCCCAGCTCGGGTGGGCGCTGAGGGTCGCCACGTACACACCGAAGCTCAGCAGTGCTACGATCACACCGCTCGCAAACCAAGCGGAGACGGCACGCATCGGACCCACGACTCGAGCACCCATCATTGGCGATCGGAAAAGCTCCTTTGTCTCTTCTGCGCAACCAACGCCGGCATTCGCTCCGGCGGGTGCACTGCCTGCTGCCGCTGGTGATGCTCCTGATCGGCGCCCCGCACCTTGGATGCGCGAGCCGACGGCCGCCCGCAATCGTTCCCCGGGCGGCATGGGATCCGTCCCCGCCAGGGTCCTATACGCTCCCCACGCAACATCCGCGTCGCATCGTCATCCACCATGATGCGGTCGACTACCGTCCCGACCAAAGCGGGAAGGAGAAGATGCGGCTGCTGCTGCGTGGGTCGCGGCGGCGCGAGGGGTGGCCAGACGTTCCCTACCATTACCTCATCGATCGGGACGGACGGATTTTCACCGGCCGACCCGAGCAGTACCCCGGCGACACCCACACCCAGTACGATCCCAGCGACGCGCTCCACATCGCGCTCCTCGGCAATTACTCGAAGCTGGAGCCGACACCGGCACAGCTCGACGCGTTGCAGTACCTCGTGCGCGCCAAGGCACGGCAGTACGACATTCCGGCAGCGGAGATCAGGCTCCATTGCGAGCTGGTCGCCGACACGGCGTGCCCCGGCGACAACGTGCGCCGCCGTCTGGCAGGCGTTGTGTGGTTCACGGGAGCACACCTCGAATCCCCTCACCTTCCCGAACGCTGATCACCTGCCCCGCCTGCCGGTGGCGTCATCGTGCTCGCGCCCGCCTCGACGAGGATCGGGTACGGGTCGATCGCGTGGTGGCGCAGCGGATAGAACCACGACGTGACCAGGTAGATCGCGAAGTGCAGATGCGGCGGCGTGCCGACCGCATTGCCCGTGTCCCCGACCGTCCCGATCTGTTCACCCGCCGTTACGAATCGTCCCATATGCATCCCCGGCGCCAGCTCGCGCAGGTGCGCGTAGTAGTACATGCGTCGCCCCGCTCCCATCAGCCACACGACATTTCCACCGATCGCGGTGGGGCGGTTGCCGATGACCACCCCGCCCGCGGCGGCGACGACGGGGGTTCCGAAGGGGGCGACGATGTCGATGCCCTCGTGCGGTCCGGCATAACGCGGCGCGCCGAATGACGGGCTCAGCTCCTGCGGGCTCGCCCCGCGCACCGGCAGGACGACGGCCGCCGGCACGGTACGGTACGCATGCAGCCACCAGAGCGCTCGCAGATACGGGAGCACGAGCACGCCGTTCGCAACCAAGACGGCGAACAGCAACGCACGCACGCCCCAGGAAAGGCGCCGTCGCGTCACGCCGTCACCTGTTTAGGCCCGCCAGTCATTCTGCCCGAAGCACCTCGAGCAGGCGGGCGGCGTGCGCGCGCAACTCACGCTCCTCGTCCGTCGGCAGTTTCGACGGCAATGCCAGGGCCTCCGTGAGGACCCTCTTGGCCTCGGTGACGCGTCCACGATCCGCATACGCCTGCGCCAACAGCAGGCGCGGCCGGAACAGGCCCGGCACGGTCTGGCCCAGCTCCCGCAGTTCCACCACCGCCTGCTCGCTCCGCCCGCGGCGCTGCTCGAGATCGGCAATCAGATACCAGAGCGGTGGGGTCGGCAGGATCGCGCGCGCCCGCACCGCGGCATCGAGCGCGCCGGCCGAGTCACCGCGCGCCACGAGCACCCGCGCGAGCTCGTGCCACAGCTCACCGTGAGCAGGATCGAGGAGCAACCCCTGGCGGATCAGCGGCTCTGCCCGCTGGGGCTCGCCCGCGTTCGACATCCGCCGCGCCGTCGCGAGCCAGCGGTCGACCAGCAGCAACCGCGTCGCCTGCGCAACGGCCAGCGCCGCAATCAGCACGAGCGCCGTACGCGGCAGCCATGTGAGACGCCGCTCCATCGGCGCCTCGCTGGATACGGCGAGGATGCCAACGAGCAGCACGCAGAACAGGGCCGTCGTAGCGGGGAGGTGCAACGGAATGTCGCCGAGCGCGTGCGCTGCCAAGACCACGATCGCCGCCGCAAGCGGCGCGCTCCGGTTCCGATCGGGTCCGAGGCGCGCTCGGTGCAACACCAGGACGAGGAGGAGTAGAAACGCCCCCAGCGCTGGCACTCCCGCCTCGGCCGCAAGATACAGGTAGTCGTTGTGTGGGTGGTCGGTGAGATCGGTGATCGGCGGATCCGATCCATGCCGGAGAACGTAGGCGCGCTGGAACGCCGGATACGCGCCCGCGAAACCTCCCGGAGCCCAGCCGAACAGCGGACGTGCGGCGACCATCGCGACCGTAGCTTCCCACATCCGCAACCTCCCCGCGACCGACGCGCGGCGCGCGAGCGCCTCCAAGACCTCTCCGCGGCTGAAGCTTGCCCAAGCAACGATGACGGCCATCCCGGCAGCGACCGCCAGCATCGCCATGATCCGACCACGCCGCACACCGGGCGAGAGCAGAAAGAGCGCGACCAGGCCACACCCGGCCGCCGCCCACGCCCCGCGGGAGAAGGTCAGGATGAGACCAGCCGCCGTCGCCGCGGTCACCAGCCCCGATCGTACGCGCTCGGCAATGGTCAGCGCCTCTCGGTCAAGGGCGACGACAAGGGGCAGCGTCGCCGCGAGGTAGGCGCCGACCCAGTTCGGGTTGCCCAACGTGCCGAACGCGCGCCACTTCGCGGACGGAACCCCGGAGAAGTCGATGAGCCATTCCCCTGCAAGCACCTGCAGCAACACCAGCCCGCCTTCGACCCCACCGAGCAGTGCAACAAAGCGGATCATCCGCTGCGCGTCCGCAGCCCCGGGGCAGGCCAGATGGACGCCCAGGACGAACACGGCGTAACTCCAGAATCGAACCGCGCCGTCGCTTGCCAGCAGGCCGGTGCCGTTCACGACCGCCGCCAGCGTGACCAGGAGGATCGGGGCGAGCAGCGTCGCGCGCCACCGCCACGGCCAGGCGGCAACTCTCGGGGCGTGCCCAACCGCCACGACGAAGAGCACGAACGCCGCCACCAGCGCGACCATGCTTTCCTTCGGAACGGCAAACGGATGCGCCAGGCCGGGAATGAACAGGAAGACGATCAGGGCAAGTCCGACCTGCAGGAGCCGCTGGGGGAGATCGCTGGCCTCCGCGCTCTCGAGACGGCCCATCATCGCTCGAAGGTGACGGCGGCCACCGCGCGGGACCCAGCCGCTCGACCGGTGCGCCGGCGTTCGCGGAGCGCGGGACCCAGCCGCTCGGGATTGGGGAGAACGGAAACCAGCTCGCGCGCTTCCTCGGCGCTGAGCGCCGCGGGGGGGACCCCGAAATAGTAACACGATGCCGTGCCGACGCCGCGGATGCCAGGCCCCCAGTGAACCACATTGAGGTACAGCTCGAGGATCTCCTGCTTGCCAAGGCGCCGCTCGGCTTGCAGCGCGTAAGCGATCTCCCGCAGCTTGCGCAGGACGGTGCGGTCCTTGTCGAGGAAGAGCTCGCGCATCAACTGCATCGTCAACGTGCCAGCGCCGTAGCGATATTCGCGCACCCGCAGGTCCCTGAACAGGGCGCGCACCAATTGATTCCAGTCGACGCCGCGATGGTGGTAGAACGCGTCCTCCTGGCCCAGCACGGCGTCAACCACATGCGGTGAGATCTCGGCCAGCGGGACGAAGAGGATGAGCTGCCGCTCGCGGAGCCGGTTCAACGACGATGGATCGGGGCACGCCTCGCCGACCGCCAGGGGATGTGCCGGCGGCAGGTGGACAGGGGGCAGCAGAAGCAACCAGGCGGCAATCGCGTAGATGGCCACGGCCGTCGCCGCCAAGGCGACGAACCGCCATCTGCCGCGCATTGGCTAGCCGTCGCGCGTCGACCGACTCCCGGACGTTCCCCGCGAGAGCGACCAGAGGGCGACTAATGCCAGCACGATCGACGCCGAGATGTACCCCCATCGCGTCAGCAGCGGTGCCGGAGCAGTGCCGACGCCGGGGAAAGGGGTGACCGTGGGACTTGGCCCGCCAGGCCCGACAGTGAGGGTGGGACTTGGTCCGAAAGTGAGGGTGGGACTTGGCCCGACAGTGATAGTAGGGCTCGGCCCGATGGTTGCGGTTGGGCTGGCCATCTGGGCGTATACGGTGACGACGAGCGGCACCTGGGAAAAGGCCTTGAACTCCTGCCAGATGAGCCCCAAGTCGCCGCCGGCAGCGATGACGACGATCGGAAACACCAGCACCGGTACCATCAAAATCGTGATCAGCTTCTCGCGCATACGGACCTTCCTTCGCCTAACCGCGGACTTTTCGGCTCGCCCAACGTCGCCAGCGCACAGAATCCTTGGGATCGTATAGTCCCACACCGACTCCGGGGTCAAGCCGCAACACGGACAGCGGTGGCGCGGTCGCGCCGCCGCTCACTCCAGCCGATCCAGGCGACTGCCGCGAACGCGAAGAGGTAGCACGCCCAACCCGTCCAGAACGCAGTGGAGATGCGCGATTCCAGCGCAATGGCCACGGCCAGCACCGAGCCGCACACCGAAGTCGCCCCGTTGATGCCCCACAGCCACGGGGTCAGCGACCCGACCCGCGGCGCCGCGAGTTTCAGCCCGATCGGAAAGGCCATGCCCATGCAAAAGCCCGCCGGCGCCACCAGACCGATGGCCGCAACGATGCGCATCGGAATGGATGCGCTCTCGACGAGGCGGACCAGGTGCGGAAGCGCCACGCCGCAGGCCGCGACGACGAGGAGCAAGACCAGGAAACGACCAGCCGCGGCCCGTGGCAGCGCGTGCGGCGCCAGCGGCTTCGTCACGTAGCTGCCCGCGCCGCCCGCCAGGAGCAACGTGCACAGCACCACCGACAGGCTGTAGGTCGGATGGCCGAGCAGGATGATCAACCGCTGCATCAGCGCCACCTCGATCAACATGAATCCCATCCCGATGCAGGCGAAAAACACGAGAAATGGCACCGCGCGACTCGGGATCGCGCGGCGGCCGGCGAGACTGAGCGGCACAACGATACTGAGAAGGGTCAACACCGCGACCACCGCGAGCACCAGGCAGAGGATCACCACCGCCTTCAGGTTGAAGCTGTTCCGACCGAGCTCCCACGACGCGGGGTCGAGGACACTGCTGAGCCGCAGCATCTGGAAGAAAAATGGGGCATCGTCGGTTGGCGGGGTGAGATTGATAGGGAAGTTGGTGGCCAGCATCCGGGGATCGTCCCCCGTCGCCAGTGCCGCCAGGGTCTCGTCGGAGGACAGGCGGGGACTCAGCACCACCTCGAACCGCAAACGTGCCACGACCTGATCGAGCTGATCGAGATCCCGCGCCGAGAACGGCGCGGCGCTCAGGAGCATCGTTCCAATGCGGTTCGATGGCTCCCCCGCGTTGATGACGACGATGATGTGATCGCGCGGATCCGCCACGCCCCAGGCCTTCAGCGACGCCGCCGCAAGAGCCGTGAGGCGATAGAGCTCGCCGGGACGGTCGCCGAAGTACCAGCGGGACACCGTCAGCACCCCGTTCGCCGTCAGCCGCTCGAGGAAGAGCGTCCAGGCCTCGACCGTGTACAGCGAGTTCTCGGTCAGCGCGAAGGCACCGGCGGCGGTCGCGGCCCAGGTGTCGATCATGGCAATCTGAATGATGTCGAAGCGCTCGCGTTCCCTGGCCAGGTAGCTGCGCGCGTCGTCGTTGACGAACGCGACTTGCGGATAGCGGTCCAGGTGGCCGGTGAAGTCGCCGAAGCGGCGGTTGACCGTCTTGATGATGTCTTCGTTGATCTCGACCCCCACCACGCGAGGCTGCCCAAAAGCGAGAGCCGCCAGGATGTCTCGCCCCCCACCGACCCCGACGGCCAAGACCGCGGCGCCGGACCGCAGGTAGTGGGCCAGGTTCACCAGGTCATACTTGAGGTACTCCACCGCCTCCAGGTTGCCATCGAAACCCGTGAGCACGCTTCCCGCCATGGCGTCGATGGCCAGCGTGAGCTGCCGGGCCATCGGCTCCGACCGTCTCGGATACGCCGGGCTCATGGCCCAGGCGAAAGGTGGCATTAATCGGTCTGGATCACCCGTGACGCGGATCCGCGAAAACGAGTTCCACCGCACATACGGTGTGGACTCCCCGCGCTGGTTCGCCTGCACCAGACCCGAATCGAGCTCGCCCACCGGCATCGGCAGCGATGCCAGCACCGCCGCCAAACCGCCGATGCTCACGAAAAAGGTCGCCTTCGCGAACCGGGTGAGCGGCGCCTCGGCGACAAAGAGCGCTCCCGCCGCCAGGACCCCGATGGCGATGGTCACGACGGCGGCCGAGGCATCGGCGACACGGAGCAGGGCGATCAGGGCGAGGCAGCCACTCGCCGCCCCCGTCAGATCCGCCGCGTACAGGGTGCTGACGTGCTCAGGAAACTTGGTGAGCGCGATACAGACGGCGAGGCCGGCGAAGAAGAAGGGAACGGCGAACGTCAGGTACGTGAACAGGATCGTGCCGAGGCCGAGCAGCGACGGCACAAAGACGACGGGGACGAGGAAATGCATCACGACGCTGAGCACGATGGCGATCGCAAAGCCCAGGGCGGCGGCGGCGAGCTGACTCGGAGCACGCTCCTCGGTGAAATCGCGTGGCCGCATGAAGACCACCATGGCGCCGACGGTCATCCCGAAGAGGGACACCGAGATGGCGAAAAAGGCGAAGTGGTACCACATGGTGACGCTGAAAATTCGTGTCAGCAGCACCTCGAAGCTGAGGTTCGCGAGGCAGAGCAGAAAGAGGCCCGCGTGAGTGAACGGACGCCGAGCGCTCGCTGCGAACATGGACGGTGCTGCTATCACGCCGCCTCTGAGGGACAAAGCCATACGGCCTCGGCCTCCAAACACACCAGTGCATGCTCCTTCGAGTCGAACGGCCGCTTGAGACAGCAGATGTCGGCAAGGAGAAATCGACAACGCGAAACGCCGGAGAGTCATCCGAGAATGGCGCAGATGGCCACAGATTCATCGATCCCCCGAGTAGGTGAGAGCGGGGCGTACATGTGTTCCAGCGCCGAATTGCACCGCACCGGCGGTGTCCTCTAAGCTGGGGCCCAGGACATCGATGAAAACCGAAAACGAGCCACAGGCATCCAGGACGGCGGCCGCGGCGACGGAGTGCACCGACGTGGCGGCGCCGCGTCGGCGCCAGCGCAGCCGGAGTTGGCCGGCGCGCTTCTTCCGCCGTCATATCCGACCGCTCTTCTCGCGGCGACTGTCCAGGCTCGCGGCAGTGACCATTCCCGTTCTGTACATGCTCTACATGCGGCTCGTGTGGGCAACCAGCCGCGTCGAGGGCCGCGACTTCCTCGACCTCAAGCGCATTATAGTGGAGCACAACGGGGCGGTGGGTCTGCTGTGGCACGAGGAAGTCATGACCGTCGCCTTTGGCTACTACTACCTCGGGTTTCGACCGCACACGCTGGCGAGTATCGGTGAGGCTGGCGAGGTGATCGCCCGCATGCTGACCCGTTGCGGATTCGTCGTCTTCCGCGGCGGCTCGACCACGCACCGGTCGCGCCGCCGGGAGGGCGCCCTCGAGGAAATGATCGCGCACATGCGCACGCACGATCAGGTGATCTACGGATTGACCGTGGACGGCTCGAAGGGCCCCCCGTACCGCATGAAGACCGGTGGCATCATCATCGCACGCGAGTGCGCCAAGCCGATCGTGCTGGCGCGGACCTGGTACAAACGCTGTGTCCGCCTGCCCACGTGGGATCGCATGGCCGTGCCACTGCCGTTCAACGTGATCCGCTATTACCTCCGCGGGCCGTACACCGTTCCCGACAGCGCCAGGACCGAGAGCGGGCTCGAGCAGTTCCGACTGACGCTCGAGCATGACCTCATCGATCTCGCCGCCCAGAGCTACGCCGACATGGGGCAACCCTTGCCAGCGAACCTCGTCAAGCGACGGCCGGCGGAACGCGCATGAGACGAAACCCGCAGCGTTCCCCTGTGCTTCAGGTTCAGGGTTCGCTCGCGGGCGCCGGCTGCATGGTGGACAAGGGGCCCATATCGGTCAGGGGTGCGCGAAGAAGTCGTTCCCTTTGTCGTCGACGACGATGAAGGCGGGGAAGTCCTCGACCTCGATCCGCCAGATCGCCTCCATGCCGAGCTCGGGGTACTCGAGGACCTCGACCTTCCTGATGTTCTCCTGCGCGAGGATGGCGGCGGGGCCGCCGATCGAGCCGAGGTAGAAACCGCCGTGCTTCTTGCACGCCTGGGTCACGACGGGCGAGCGGTTGCCCTTGGCGATCGTCACGAAGCTGCCGCCGTGTTGCATGAAGAGTTCGACGTAGGAGTCCATCCGTCCCGCCGTGGTCGGTCCGAAGGAGCCGGAGGCATACCCCTTCGGCGTCTTGGCGGGGCCCGCGTAATAGATCGGATGATCTTTCGCGTACTGCGGCAGCCCTTCCCCACGGTCGATGCCCTCTTTGAGCTTCGCGTGGGCAATGTCGCGGGCGACGATCATCGGCCCCGTCAGCGCGAGGCGGGTCTTCACGGGGTAGCCTGAGAGCGTCGCGCGGATCTCGTTCATCGGCCGGCGGAGGTCGATCTTCACCACCTCACCACCGAGCTTCCGTTCGTCGATGTCGGGCAGGTACGGTGAGGGATTCGTCTCGAGCTGCTCGAGGAAGATCCCCTCGCGTGTGATCTTCGCCTTCGCCTGGCGGTCGGCGGAGCACGAGACCCCGATGCCGACCGGGCAGCTCGCGCCGTGGCGCGGCAGGCGGATGACCCGGACGTCGTGGCAGAAGTACTTGCCGCCGAACTGCGCGCCGATGCCGGTCCGCTGCGCGAGCTTCAGCACCTCTGCCTCGAGCTCCGGATCTCGAATCGCGTGTCCCAGCTCGCTGCCGCGCGTCGGCAGATCGTCCAGGTCGCGGCAGCTCGCAAGCTTGACGGTCTTGAGCGTCAGCTCGGCCGAGGTGCCGCCGATCACAATGGCGAGGTGGTACGGCGGACAGGCGGCGGTGCCGAGGCTGTGGAGCTTCTGGCTGAGGAACTCGAGCAAGGACTTGGGATTGAGCAGCGCCTTCGTCTCCTGGAAGAGGAACGTCTTGTTGGCCGAGCCGCCGCCCTTGGTCACGAAGAGGAAGCGGTACTCGTCGCCCGACGTGGCGTAGAGCTCGATCTGCGCCGGCAGATTCGTCCCCGTGTTGACCTCATCGTACGTCGACAACGGCGCCATCTGAGAGTAGCGCAGGGAGGTCCGCGTGTAGGTCTCGAAGACCCCGCGGGCGATGGCCTCCTCGTCGTTGCCGCTCGTCCACACGCGCTGGCCCTTCTTGCCGATCACGACCGCAGTGCCGGTGTCCTGGCAGGACGGCAACACCATGCCGGCCGCGACGTTGGCATTGCGCAGCATGTTGTATGCAACGAACCGATCGTTGTCGGAGGCCTCCGGATCGTCCAGGATCTTGCGGAGCTGCGCCAGGTGGCCGGGCCGGAAGAGATGAGAGACGTCGCGCACCGCCTCGGCGGTGAGCCGCGTCAGGCCCGCGGCGTCGACCATGAGCACGCGCTCGCCGCGGAACGTCTCGGCGGACACGAAGCCGCCTTCGAGACGGCGGTACGGCGTCGAATCCTCGCCGTGAGGGAACATCTCCTGGAAATGGAACTCCGGCATGGCGATCTCCTTGCTCTGGGACGTTCCTTAACCCCATTTCGAGTCCGTGGCGAGCCAGGCCGGTTGGGCCAATGAACCCGTGTGAGGCTGTAGGCGCGGGCTTCAGCCCGCGGGCCGATGGGGAAGCCCGCAACGCGGGCTAGCGCCCGCGGCGACGGACCTGATCGTCTCAATCCCCGTGTCGCGCTGGCACCAACCCAGCACGCTAGGCGAGGTCTTCCTTGTATCCGCAGTCGGGATCGGGCAGCGGCATGGGACGCGGTGGCTGGTCGTACCAGGGATAGCCGCGGCAGACGAACGGCCGCGTTTCGTAGGCCTGGCACCGACCGTCAGTGCCCAGCTGGTCGCAACCGTAGAGATGGGCAGCCGCCGAAAGGCGACTGGTGTAGAACGGGTTTCGTCGCATCGCCTCTGCGCGCGTGATGGGATACCAGTGCTCAGCGACGAAAGTATAGTCGGAGGGAATCCCGATCGTCCGCGTCAGCACCGCCATCGCTTGGATCTCTTGCGGAGACTGTTCGAGCATGAGCACGCGGCAGCACGCGCCGCACTGGTTGCAGGACCCCATTGTTCAACTCAAGAGTCAAAAGGCGAAACGCAAAAAACAAAAGTCTTCGACGAACCGGTCATTTCACGGCGCCAGAGTCGGCGAGGAAGCGCCGTAACGCCTCGCGATACGCGTCTGCGGACACCAGAAAATTGTCGTTATGACCGCCGGATAGGCGCACCAGCTGCTTGGGTTCACGCGCGGCGCGGTACAGCTCTTTCGCCATGGCGAACGGCACGATCTCGTCGTTCACACTATGCAGGATGAGCACTGGCACCGCGACACGTGCGATCTTGGAAAGGGCGTCGTAGCGCGCGGAGAGGAACAGTCGGATCGGTATCATCGGATAGTGATGCCGGGCCACCTCGAGGATGCTGCTCGGCGTGCTCTCCAGAATCAATCCGCCGACGGCACGCCGCGCGGCGAGATCGGTCGCCACGGCACCGCCCAGCGACTCACCATACAAGATCAGCGAGGCGGGTTGGGCACCACGCCGAACCAACCAGTCATGCGCGGCGTCTGCGTCACGGTACGTTCCGGGCTCGTCCGGCGTTCCCTCGCTGTGACCGTACCCGCGGTAGTCGAGGAGCAACACCGACGCGCCCACTCCGTGGAGAATGGCGAGCTTGTCGAGCCGGTGGCTGATGTTGCCCGCGTTCCCGTGGAAGAAGACCACGGTTGGCCGCGAGGCCCGGCCGGGGACGAACCACGCGTGGAGGCGGACACCGTCCGCTGCGTTCAGATCCACGTCGTCATACGCCAGGCCAAGCGTCGCCGGCGTACCGCCATCGTGCTCGCGGGTTGGAAAGTAGACCAGCCGGTCGGCAAAGCTAGTCATGCCGGCTCGCCCCAGGGGCACTCAACACGACGCATCCAGCCAACGACAGTCATCGCGGCCGCAACCGTTCGATGAGCAGCGACAGCACCACCTTCACCATGTAGAAACCCGCGTGGAACGTGCCAATCGACGACTGCCCGGTGGTCCGCGGGCGCATGAGGACCGGCAACTCGGCGACTCGGCAGCCGGCGCGCGAGGCCATGACGAGCGACTCCGTCTCCGGATAGTCGTCCGCCTGCGATCGCGCCAGCACCTGCAGGGCTCTCCGGTTGACAGCCCAGTAGCCGGAGGTGGGGTCGGTCGTGCGGGTACCGACCAGGGCGCTCACGATGTTGAGGATGACGATCCCGACCCGCCGCACCAGGGTCGACTGGTAGCCGCGACGCCCCAGGAAGCGGGAGCCGACGATGATGTCGGCTTCGTCTGCGGCGAGCTGATCGAGGAAGGAAGGAATGTACGAGGGGTCGTGCTGGCCATCGGCGTCGAGGCGCAAGACGACGTCGTAGCCGTGGGTGATGGCATAGATGAAACCCGTCTGCACCGCGGCGCCGATGCCCAGATTGCACGGATGACGGAGAACGACCGCGCCCGCCCGCCGCGCCACCGCCGCGGTGTCATCCTGCGAGCCGTCATCGACCACGACGATGTCCCCGCGAAAGTGCTGACGGATCTCCGTGATCACGCCTTCGATGTTGAAGGCCTCGTTGTAGGCGGGGATCGTAACCAGGCCGCGCAAACCACTGGGCGATTGGGTCATTGAATCGTTCATGGCCCGCGGGGCGTTGTGCTTGTCTTCCCCCACGACGTCAGTCCTTCAGCGCAATCTCGCGCACGCCCATCCCGTAGAGTCTGATCCACGCGCAGACGTCGCTTGCGGCAACGCGGCGGCGGGCCTGGACGATCCGCCGCTTCCGCCACATGCGCGGCAGGCCGTTGGCCGCGGCCAGCGCAGCCCGGGCGAATACCGCAACGAGGGCGCGGCGCGAATGCGTGGCGGCAAAACGGCCCGCGGCGCCGCGACGACGGAGCGCGCCCCAGGCTTGGGCGCTGAGACGAGCGGCGGTGAAGAGCGGGTTCAGGACGAGCAGCCACGACGGCAGACACTTGACCGCCACCCAGGCCCGGTTGCGTTCGACCAGGAACGCTTTGAGGGGCGAGTACTCGGCCGAGGACGCGGAATACTTGTGGTAGACGATCGCATGCGGGACATACCGGCACGTCCAGCCCGCCAAGCGGGCCCGCAACCCGAGATCGGTGTCGTCGCAGTAGGCGAAGAATTCATCGTCGAACAGACCCACGTCCGCCAGCATCGCCCGTCGCAGGAGCACCGCGCAACCGCTCGGCAGCAGGATCTCCTCGGGACGGTCGAACTGGCCGCGGTCGTCTTGCAAGCGCCCGCGTCCACGGCTGATGCCGTCGGGGTAGAGCAAATGGCCGACGTTGTCGATGACGTTCCGCTGCGAGAATGACAGGATCTTCGGGGCGCAACTACCGGCGTTGGGAAAGGTATCGGCGGCTTCCACCAGCGCCTGGAGGCAACGCGGGTCCACCTCCGTGTCATTGTTGAGGGCGAACAGGTAGCGGCCGCGCGCCACGCGAATGCCGGAGTTCAGCGCGCCGCCGTAGCCGAGATTGGTGGCGTGCGAAATCACCCGCACGGCATCGCCGAAGCGCTCCCTGACGAACGCGACCGACCCATCGGACGAGCCGTTGTCGACGAGAATCACCTCCACGCCTGCAAGGGTCTGGTGCAGCAGCGAACCGAGGCAGACGTCGAGGTGCGCGCGACCGTTCCAGTTGACGACGAGCGCGCTGACGGCCCACGCCGGGTCGTACTGGGTCACGGACGCCTCTGCCATCGGAGCAGGAACCTGGGCCTGGGCAGGGACCATGCGTTCACGCGCGCGCCACGATCCAAACGATCAACCTTGGGCTTCGGGCAAGACGCAGAATTCGCGATTGTGAATGCGTTTCACATTCTCGATCACGGCGGGGTTGTTGGGATCGACACGGGAAGCCGTCGCGATCGCCGCTTCGGCCTTGTCCCATTGTCCCAGGTCGGCGTACGCCAGCGCCAGGTAATGGTGCGCCAACGCGTTGGTGTGACGGTGGCGGGTGGCCGCCTCGAGCAGGTACACGGCACTCTCCTTGCTGCCGAAGAGGTACTCCCGCCGGCCCGCCAGGTAGTACGCGTTCGCCGCTTGCTGCCGGAACATGTTTTCGGATTTGGGGTCGAGGCGGATGACCGCGTCGTATTCTGCGGCCGCTTTCGCCCAGTCCCGCTGCTGCTCGTAGAGCGCCGCCAGCCGTTTATGCACCATGACCCAGTTGGGCATCAACCTCGCCGCCCGTTGAAAATGCATCAATGCCAACTTGGGCCGTCCTCTCGCCTCATAGATGAATCCCAGCTGTCGGAAAGAGGCGGCCACTATGCTCTGCTCCCCGGCCTTCGCGGCTTCGCGCAAGTGCACCTCCGCCTCGTCGTACAGCCCACGCTCCATGTAGATCTGCGCCAGATGCAGGCGCGGCGGTCCCTTCGTCGGGTCACGCCGGATCGCCTCCTCGAAGGCCACGATCGCTTCGTCTTTGCGGCCCCGCTCCATCAGCGCGGTGGCGTACTCGTACTCCGGGCGCCAATGGTTGGGGGCCTTGTTGGCGGAGTCCGCCGCCAAGCGGAGCGGATCCTGGTAGACCTCGTTTCGCGCGATCGTCAACGCCGAGAGCATCACGACCCACACGGCAGCGGCGGCAGCGAGGGCGCGCCACACCGTCGACTCGGCAAGACCGCGTCGCCGCGCCAACCAACCGGCCGCATCGTACCCGCCGACCACCATGAGCCAGGCCAACCCGACAATGGGCAGGTACATGCGATGCTCGAAGGCCGGGTCACGGAGGGGCAGCAGGCTGGAGGTCGGCGCCAGGATGATGAAGAACCAGCCGACACAGAACGTGGCCAGGCGGTAGCGGCGAAATGCGAGGACGCCAGCGAGCGCGATGGCCAGCAGCAGCAGCAACGGCAGCACCACATCGAGGCGCCAGGCCGAGTCCACCAACGGCCATCCGTAGTCGAAGCAGAGCCAGCTCGGCCACAAGTACAACCGGAGATACCAGGTCACCACGCCAAATTGGGTGAGCAGGTATTGCCATGGGGTGACCCCTTCAACGCCGAACCCGGCCGTGGGAATGAAGATGGAGGGCAGCAACTGCCCGGGGGTCCGCGCTTTCGGCAGCAGATACTGCCACGACATCACCAGCGTGAACACCAGGGCGGCAAAGAGAAAGCCATACAGGATCCAGCGCCCGCGCCGGCTGGTTCGCGCGTCGGCACCGGAGAGAAAGCAGATCTGGTAGAGCACCACCGTGAACGGGATCGTCGCGGCGATCTGCTTGGTGAGAATCCCGAGGAACGTCGCGGCCACGGCACCGGCGTAGGCCCAAGCACGACGCCGCCCGTTCGTCGCGGTCGCGCCGTACCAGAAGAGCACGACCGTCAACAGGTAGAACAGGGAGGCGATGCTTTCCGCCCGCTGAATGATGTACGTGACGGCGATCGTCTGCAGCGGGTGCGCCAGAAACACGAGGCTCGTCACCAACGCCAGGATGCGCGCGTGGCGCTGGTAGCGTCCGGCGAAGAACGGCAACTGCAGCGTACCCAGCACGAGCGCATACACCAGCAGCCCGTTGACGAGGTGAACGATGACATTGACGAAATGGTAGCCCCACACCCGGAGCTCACCCCAGTGGTAGTTCAGCGCGAGGGACAGCGAGAGAACCCCGCGCGACTGCGCGAAGTACTGCCACAGGGGCTTGAAGGTCGTGATCTCCTTGTTGCGAACGATCTCGATTTGGTCGTCGAGCAGAAACGGAACGGAGAAGCTGTTCGCGTACAGCGCAAGACCCAACAGCACGAGCAACGCCGGACCGCCCAACGACGCCATGAGCCCGGGCTGGCGGGCGCGAACCCGTCGTGGGGGCGCGGCTGGCCGCTGCTGACCCTTCTCCGCCACCGCGGCCGCGTGACTGTCCGTCTCGCCAAGCCGCTCACGGCGGCGGCGTGCTGCTTTGCCCATGGAAAAGACCTATCTCACTGGCTGGTTTTCATGCAATCACCGGCGCGGTGGCCAGCGGACGAGCTGCGCGCCGCCGGGCGGCAAGGACAGGACCGCGTTGTCGCCCTCGACCCAGCTGTTGGTTTCGACATCGAGGCGCTGCGGCCGGCGCTCGCCGGGGCGCAGACGCAGCGTGATCACCGCCCCGTATCGATAGTCGCGATTCACCAGCAGGACGGCGAGCTGCCCGGTGTCGTCGGCAAAGAAGCCGGCGGTGACCGGAGCCCCCTCGATAGCGGCGATCGGGCCGATCGGAAGCGGCGCGGCGACCTCTCCCAGCGAGTCGCCAACGGTGACGGAACGGAACGACGCAAGCTGCTGGGCGATCGCACGCACTGTCCGGTTCAGCCGCATCACCTGGAAGTAGTGCAGCGTTGGCTTGCCGTTCTCGATCAGGCCGTAGCGAAATTTCATGTCGTCCGCCGATGGGACGTTCACCGGAGTCCAGTAGGCGAAGTAGGAAATCCCGCGCGCGCCGAAAGCCAACGAGTGAAACACCTGCCACGAAAGCTCCGCCTCGGTGGGATCGCGATAGGGGCCGTGCGGCATGGCCAGGACAATCACCATGAACGGCAGGTGGTGGCGCTGGGCGAGCTCCCGCATGGTAGCGAGGTTGGTGAAAAAGGTCGGCCGGTCCTTGGTGGCGCCAAACGGGTAGTAATCATAACTCAGCAAGCGTGGCCCGACGGTGGAGATGAACCGCTCCACGTATTCGCGGTAGTCGTCCGTGCCCAGGCCCTTTGGCGTGACATAATCGGGAAGCAAGTTGACGTAGGCGGGATCATCGGCGTCCGCCGCGTGGAGCTGCGCGACGACGGGCGCCAGATCCTCGAACTCCTCCGCCGAGGGTTCGTCCATCACGAAGTAGCCCGCGAATGCGGCGTGGTCCCGGTAATCGGCAGCCGCGGCCGCAACGCGGGACTCCCAGTTGGGCTGCAAGCTCGCGTACTGGTTGACGCGGGGATCCGCGATCCACATCTCGAGCCCGTGGCGGGCCGCTACATCGAGCGCGCGCCGGTTGCGCTCGCGATCGGTACCACCCTCGCACGGCGGTCCAACGACGGTGAACCCGGCGGCCGCGATCTCCGCGGCGCGCGCGTCATCGAACTCCGCCAGCGGTGGCCCGCACCAGAAGGTGAGGATGAACGGTGGCGGATCGGGCGGTTGCGCCCTGCCCCGCAGCGGCCGGAAAGCGGCGCAGCCGGAAAGGATCGCGAGCAGGAGAAGCAGCAGCGGCCGAAGCGAATCAATCCCCCCCCTTGAAGGAGCATGCTGGGTCGCGCTGCCGCCCCTCGTCACCAGCACCACCATTCCCCACAAGAGCGTGCCCGCGATGAGGCCCTCGGTTGCGGACAACACCCGGTACAGCGTGCCGCCACCGATCGAGGGGCGCAGCAAAGGACTGAACTGAGGGGGGTCCATCCACAGAGCCAACGGCAGAGCGAGCAGCACGGCCCCCAGTCCCCGCGGCCATTGCAGCCAGCGGATCAGGCGTGCGTCGTCGACACCGTTGGGCCGCGGGCGGGAATCGTTGGGCCGCAGGATGTCGGCAAGCAGCACGACCGCCCACGCGGCACCGATCGCGTTGAGGATCATGTCGTTGAAGTCCAGATAGGTATCTTGGCGTCCGGCGTAGATCACCAGATGCTGGTACGTTTCATCGACAATGCCAGCGGCAGTGGCAACCAGATACGCCGACTCTCCACTCAGACCTGCGGCGAGCAGAACCGCAGCGGGGAGCGCGAACTGCGGGAAGTGGATCAGCTCGATGTTCGTCACCAGCAGCCATCGCTGCGCCGCCAGCGTCATGGCACTCAGCAGGAGCACGCTTGCAAGGGTGAGCGGGCGCAGCAAGAGGTGGGCTCGGCGGGCGAGCATGGGCGAAATCGCCAGGGCGCTGACGACCGGAATCGCGATCAGGGCGGTGCGATCGTACAGCGAAAAGCCCCAGCGCGCCCGCGCCCAATCGCAGAGGTCCGAGATCGTCTTGTGCAGCAACGGGTTGGCGAGGGTCAGCGCCGCGACCAGCAGCCAGTATCGCCGAGTTGTGGAGGCTGAATGCCCAGGGTTGAGCGTGGGGGGTCGCAGCTGCAGGTGAGCTCGATTGGCGCGGAACGAGGAGCCCCTGCCGCTGCGGTTGCGGCAGTTCAACATTCAACACCCGGCGGCTCCGAGCGCATCCGCCGCCAGAGGACACGCAGGTCGCTCGCGCGCAGACGCCGATGGTAGCGCAGCGCGAGGGCGAGGGTCAGCAGAGCCGCTGCCAGTGCCCGCGGCCCGCGCAAACTCTGTCCCAGCTGCCGCCCGACCAGCAGATCGGCGTAGCCGTAGAGCCAGGGCAAGGGCGCCGCGCCGAGGCGGCGGCAGGTCATGCGCACGACCTCGCGATGGAAGGCCAGTTGCTGGGCAACGGTCTTCGCGCCGGGATGCAGGCGGGAACAGGCAAGCGGGATCGGGAGGTATTCCACGGCGTACCGACTCGCCAAACGCAGCCACAGGTCATAATCCATGCAGAATTGAAGTGAAGCATCCAGGTAACCGACGGCGGCGACCGCTTCCCGGCGCATGAAGGTCGCCGGCTGGCAGATGTAACAGCCTTCGGCGAGACGCGAAACCGGCCCGGTTGGGTAGCGGCCGATGCGCTGGCCGGCCGCATCAACATAATACGCGTCTCCGTAGACCATGGCGCATTGAGGGTGGTCCCCGAGATAGGCGACGGCGCTGGCCACGGCACCAGGCAGATAGAGGTCGTCCGAGTTGAGCCAGGCTACGATTTCCCCGCGCGCGCTGCGGAATCCCCGGTTGATGGCGTCCGCTTGACCACCATCCGCTGCGACGATGGTGCGGATGCGGGCCTGATAGGACCGCAACACCTCGTGGGTATTATCGGTCGAGCCGGCATCGTAGACGAGATACTCGATCGCCCCGTAGTCCTGCGAGAGCACGCTGCGGATAGTGTGCCCGATGAAAGCCCCCTGGTTGAAGGATGGGGTGACGATGGTCACCAAGGCTGGCATGGCGGGTGCGGACAGTGTCGACAATTTCACGACCTCGACGAATGTGTTTGACGCTCAACGAAGCTTTTCATGGCGCGGGGCTCCGCGCGAACTCGCAGTCTCCGCGAATCGTCACCTGCGGGGGTTGCGGCGTCCGTGGCATGTCCTTCGCTATCTATCGCCGTCAGCATGCAAAGAAGAGAGCCTTTGACCTTCGCTGCTCCGTCGCTCAATATAGCACCTGCTTTGCGGCAGAAAGTGGCACAAGTCAGGGCTGAAGGAGCGTTGTAGTCGATGACCAGCCGTCTCGCCGGTTTTTTGCTCGTCGGGTTCACTGCCGCGGCAATCCTCTCCGGAAACGCCGTTGCCGCAGCAACGGATGGCGCCGTCGGCATCCTCCACTTCGAATCAGTCGTCGATGTCGCGGGAACGGCCGAGGGCGGGGGCGCGGCCGCACCGACCGCAACGTTCCCGCTCTCGTTCACCACCCTGGGCCGCCGCTTCGACCTCGAACTCGAGCCGAGTGACGTGCTGGTACCGGGCGCCAAGACCGTCTGGGTGGGAACCGAGACCGTGACGACCGCTGTGCCCACGAACCTTCTCTTCAGGGGTCGGCTGAAAGACGAGCCCGAGTCGTGGGTCCGGATCACGCTGTCCGGGGGCGAGATGGAAGGCATCGTCTGGACGCCCACGGAGACGTACTTCCTGCAGCCGAGCCGCGACTTGATTCCCGGCGGCGCGCCGGGGGCGACGGTGGCCTACCGCCTCTCCGATCGCGATCCGAACTACGTACCCGGAAGCTGTGCGATGGAGGCGCAGCCGTTCCGCGTCAACGGGCCACTCCCCGGGCCCAGTGCCGGCACCGCGAACGTGTCCATCCCGGCCGGCGATGGCGGCGCAGCCCAGGCCGCCTTGCTCGAAACCGAAATGGGCATCGTCGGCGACTACGAGTACTACGTGAAGCACGGAGCCAACAGCCAGACGAAGCTGGCGACCCTGCTGAACCTGATCGATGCGATATACGAGGTCGAGCTTGGCGTCAGCCTGCGGCTGGCCAGCATCGTGGTGTTCACCACGAGTTCGGACCAGTTCAACGGCACGACGGACTACGGCGCTCTGCTCGACGACTTCAGCAGATTCAGGAGCGTGTCCAAGTACTGTCAGGGGCGTACGATCCGGTACTGCCAAGGAAATTCGAGCCTGTCGTGTGCCAGCGACGCGGACTGCGGCGGGTCGGGTCCCTGCGCGAACAACACGTGCAGCACCGATACCCAGTGCGGCGCCTCGGCGCCGTGTGTTTCCAACGTGATCTATGGCACCGACCTGGCGCATCTGGTGACCGGGCGCAACCTGAACAGCAGTGTCATCGGCATCGCTTGGCTGGGGGCGCTCTGCTCCAGCTACTATGGCGCCGGGCTGTCCGAGGACTTCAGCAACGACGACTATATGCTGACCCTCGTGATGGCGCATGAGATCGGACACAATTTCGGGGCGCCACACGACAACCAATCGGGTTCGGCTTGCGGCTACGAGCCGTTCGGCTGGATCATGAATCCGTACATCAGCTCGAGCCTCGCCGATCAGTTCTCCGCCTGCAGCAAGAGCACGATCGGTCCTGAAGTGAGCAGCGCGACGTGCCTGTCCGCCGTGAGCGGTGGCACGCCGACGCCGACGCCGACGCCGACGCGTACGAACACGGGAACCCCCACGTGGACCCGCGTACCGACCGCGACGCCGACCTGGTCGCCTACCCAGACCAGCACACGCACGCCCACGCGGACCCCTACTCGAAATGGCACGCCGACCGACACGCCGGTGCTACCGACGGCGACGTGGACACAGGCGAACACACCGGCGCCAACAGCCACGCCGGTGCTACCGACGGCGACGTGGACACAGGCGAACACACCGGCGCCGACGAACACGCCGGGGCCACCGCCAGTAGTGCTGGCGAGGTTGGCGGTGTTCCGCGACGGGAGCTGGCTGGTGGACAACGGAAACCGGCGGTGGGACGGCTGCGGAGTGGATTCGTGCGTGGGCCCGTTTGGCCTGGCGGGCGACCAGCCGGTGGTCGGAGACTGGGACGGCAGCGGGACGAAGAAGCTGGGCGTGTTTCGGGGAATGGCGTGGTATCTGGACAACGGTAACGGCACGTGGGACGGGTGCGGTGTCGACCGTTGCTGGGGGCCGTTCGGTCTGCCAGGGGATACCCCGGTGGTGGGCGACTGGAATGGGACGGGGACGACGAAGATCGGGGTGTATCGCGCCAGTGGCTGGTTTCTGGACAACGGCAACGGGCAATGGGACGGATGCGGTGTGGACTGGTGTTTGAGTTCGTTCGGGCTCGCCGGGGATCAAGCGGTCGCGGGGCCATGGCAAGGAGGCACCGTTCCCCAGGTTGGGGTCTACCGTGGGATCGCCTGGTTTCTCGACAATGGGAACGTCAATTGGGACGGGTGCGGACTCGACAGTTGCGCGGGTCCATTCGGCCTCCCCGGGGACCGAGCGGTAGCCGGAGACTGGGACGGGGACGGAGCAGCGGAGATTGGCGTGTTCCGTGCCGGGCAGTGGTTCCTGGACGACGGCAACGCGAAATGGGACGGGTGCAGCGTGGACTCCTGCGTCCCGTCCTTCGGGCTCGCCGGGGACAAAGCAGTCGCCTGGTGACGGCGCCGTCGTCTCGCTAGCGAACCTTCCAGCGGAACCCCTGCCCCCACGTGTTACCGCGCATCAGGAGCTCGGTGGGGTCTTTGATAACAGTGTGCCCGAGAGAGGGGGCCGTACACGGAAAGGGTTCGTACCAACACTGGTCCCCGTGGACAGGCACCGCGCAACTGAAGTTGCCGAAACGCACGTTCTTCACTTCTGGCACAGGGTAGGGCGGGGGCCGCATCAAATGGTGGCGCGCTTCCAGATCTGACCGGTACGAAGAACCAACGAAATGCACGATGAGGGCCGCCAACAGAAGCGTCCAGACCCCAACCGGAACGCGGTCCAGCAAGGCTCTTAGAAGTTCAGCGGCCAGCAGCAGCGGCAACAAACTCAGAAACGCCCAGCCGAAACGCGGCTCCGGTGCGGTTGCGAGCCAGTAGGCAACACCCGCATACGCGGTGAGCACCGCGACCAGCGTGCCGCTCCGCGAGCGCACCCGGGTCCTTGCTGAGCGCCGCGTCAGGGAGATCCCGAGATGGGCGATCGTGAGGATGCCGGAGGCGAGGAGAAAGGTCTTCGCGAGCAGAGGCAGCCTGCCGTACCAGATCGGCACCCACGCGTTGATGGGCAGGGCGAGAACTTCGTCGGGTTGCCGCATGGGTATGCGGGCCCAGCTCGTAACCCAACGGGTGACGTTGTCGACCCGGTCCGCCGACATCTTCCAGTCGACGTTGAGGACGTCAAGCGCCGAGAAGGGATAGACGAGGTATCCGGACGCGATCACTGTGCGGGCGACCAACGGGATCGCGACGAAGGCGAGAATACCGATCAACAGGGCCGCTGCCCTCGTATTTCGCCTCACGACGTGGTGGCCGACGAGATACGCGGGCAGAATCACAAGCGGCAGCACCGCGAGCTTCACGCCCACGGCGACGGCGGAGAAGAGCACAATTGCCGCCTGTCTTGCGCCGGCTTGATCGAGGGAGCGGTTCTCGGCTTCATCGAAAAAGAGAACCCAAGCCGTCCAGGTAAGGATCGCCGCCGGGATATCCGGCGTAGGGGACGACATCCAGCCCGTGAACAGGTGCAGCGAGATGGGGATGAGCGCGATTCGTATGACGACGCTCGATCCGCGGTGCCCACGTTGCCAGTCGGCGAGGGCGGCAATGAAAGAGAGCAGAAACAGAAGGTAGAGGACCGAGTTCAGGATGTGTCTGCGCGGAGCGGGCAGGCCGAACAGCGCCTCGGCCGCGAACCACATCGCGTTGGCGACGAATCGGTCATGAAGATTGCCCAGACCCGGCACCACGCCGCACTCCTCGATCCAGCGAATCGCCTGCGCATAATAGAGCCCCGTGTCGTAGTGCGCAGCGGGTCGGACGGCCGCGGTGACACAGATGAGTGCGGCGACGATCACGAGGATCGCAACTGCCCAACCACTGTCCCGTGCCTGCTTCCCGTGCCTGCGTAGAGCTGCCCATAGGGACGCCCGGTCCGCCACACCGTATGCGATCGCAGCCGCCGAGAAGAGCAACCTGTCCTCGAGGCCAACCGATCCCAGCAGCGAGGCGATGTTCGCCAGCACGGTCAGGCTGGCCAGACCGATGAGGGCCGTGAGGGCAAAGGAGGGCTCCCAGATTTCTCTCACCGACGGGAGCAGAGCACAGGCGCGAAGTGTCAACCGACCATAGAGCCAGCAGAGGGGAATCGCGCACGCGAAGAACAGCACAACCACAGCCATGACGACGTTCCCTGTTGGCCGCCCACGCTCGGTGAGAGCACCTCAATCAGTCGCCCGGAGGTCGACCAGGCACCACGTTCCCAGATCCCAGTGCGGGTGGCCCAGGTTGGGAACCTCCGACACGTCGACCCAGAGATCGGTCCTCGTCAGAAGGAAATCGGCGTCTTGCGCGCTCAGCCATTTCTCGTCGATTCGGCTCGGAGGCGGATGGATCGAAACCACATGGCGACTCAGTCGCGGGCCGAACAGTGGATAGTCCCAGTCGTCCCCGCCGGCGATCAGAACGATGCTGGCCCGGCCGGGGACCTCAGCGTCTACCAGACGCAGCAAGGGTTCGATGCCAGCCCGAGTCAGCGATTGCTGGCCGATTCGATCGAGAGACCAAGCCGCCCGCATGCCGATCAGGGGTTTGGCTTCGTTTGCGATGAGCACATGAGCCATGACGAGGATCGACGTCAGCGTCGTCAGCCAGCGGACCACGAGCCACAGCCACGAGCGACGGCACGCCCCGGCCATGAAGGGAGCGCCGAGGGCTGCAAAGATCAGGAAGTGGCGCCCTGTCCAGGGATTCCAGGCCAACGCGGCGCTGGCTGCAACGAAGAAAGAGGCGCACGACGCGGCGAGCACCAGGCGAGATGGGTCCCGTCGGACGATTCCGACGGCGGTTCCGACGATGAGGCTGGGAACCAGCAGGAGAAAACCCAGCGGACCGAACCAGGCGAGATCCTCATGCACGCGCGGCTCCGAGTCGAATCGAAACGGTGGGTACATGGTCTTCTCGCTGGGCGGGTTGGGATCGACATGGAGGGCCCGAAAGACCGCGGGTGCCCAGCCTGCCTTCCAGCTTTGCAGTTCGCGCGACACCTCCGGAGGCAGTCCGGTGAAATCGATCAGCGCGTACACATGTCGGGTCATGTTGGCCGTGAAGATCGCCTTGTCGATACCGCCCTGATTCGAAACGTGCCGGACGTAGGCTGGGTCTCCGAGCGGTGCGCCGTAGAGGGCAAGATTTGACACGTACCGGTGCGAACCGAGGCAGAGAAAACTCACGGCGCATGCAGCGCCCCATGTCACCAGTGTACTCGTCTTGCCGCGGCCGGCGAGGGGCATGAGGATCGCCCCAACGGCCAGACCGGGTAAGTGAAGCAGCGCAGTGAGCTTTGTTCCCGCGGCTAAACCAACCGACAGGCCCGAAAGCAGAATTGAAGGGCAATACTTCTCGCGAATCCCCAAGAGGAGGAAGTAGACAGTGGCCAGACAGAAAGCGGTGGCGACGAGGTCGTTTTGCGTCGAGGTGGATTGTAGCAGCACCTGGGGTAGGCCTAGCCACACCAGAGCGGCGAACAAACTGGCTGCCGGGTCGTAGGTGAGCAGGCGGGCCGTGCCGAAGACGAGGAGTCCGCCGGTAATGGCCGCGAGCCACTGAACGAGCCCACACCAGCGATCGCCGCCCGAGAAGAGCATGGCCCACAGAAGACCGAGCTCCGCGTTGGGCGGGAAGACGACCTGACGCAGGTTGTGGGTCTCTCGGTACGCGAGCGATTCACCCTGAAGCCAGTAGACGGCGCGGGAAAGATGGTAGGTCATCGCATCCCAGTTGTTCGGCGCCACGACGAAGGTGAGGCCAAGGGCGACGAGGTAGCTCACCGTGACCGCGCCGAGCAGGAAGCGGAGATCGGCGGGCAAAGTGCGGAACCAAGACCGCCAGGCTCGTGCCGGGGCGGCCAATCGATATCCACTTTTCACCCGCCACCAGAAGACGGCGATCGCCGCGCAGAGCCAATGAAGGACGAGGAACCCGCCCGAGCCGAGAGCGTCGAACACAGAAAGGACGTAAGCCGCGAAGACGATGTCCGCGAAAGCGAAAAGAAACAGGGCGACGAGAGCCGAGACCCGGTCGGGAAGGGCCGCCAACGAAGTCACCGCAGCCGAGAACGCGAGAACGGGGAAAATGTGGAGCAGGGCGAGGAGGAGTGCGAACACGTCCAAGCCCTAGCAGGATACTGAAAAACCCGCCCACCGGGCGAGCGAGCTATGATATGGTGCGGACGGTCTGAGGAGGAGTGGAGGATGCGCGGAACAGACAAGCAGCAAGCGCACCTGTTCAGTTATGTGTCGCCGGAGCGGCGCGTCCCAGCGGAGCATCCGTTGCGGCCGATTCGGAAGATGGTCGATGCGGCGCTCCAGCGGCTGTCGCCGCGCTTCGAAGCCCTGTACTCGCACACCGGGCGACCGTCGGTGCCGCCGGAGAAGCTGCTGCGCGCCCTGCTGCTGCAGGTCTTCTACAGCGTGCGCAGTGAGGCGCTGTTGATGGAGGAGCTGGACTACAATCTGCTGTTCCGCTGGTTTGTCGGGCTCGATATGGACGAGGCGGTCTGGGACGCAACGACCTTCACCAAGAACCGCGATCGGTTGCTGGAGGGGGACATCGCGCGCGAATTCTTCGCCGCCATCGGGGTGCAAGCCCGCACCCTGGGGCTGCTGTCCGATGAGCACTTCACCGTCGACGGCACGCTGCTGGAGGCGTGGGCGAGCCAGAAGAGTTTCCGGCGCAAGGACACGCCCGCGCCACCGAGCGACGATGACCCCGGCAACCCGAGTGTGGAGTTCCATGGGGAACGGCGCAGCAACGCGACGCACCAGTCGACCACCGATCCCGAGGCGCGCTTGTGCCGCAAGGGGAAGGGCCGGGAGGCGAAGCTGGCCTACGTCGGCAATCTGTTGATGGACAACCGCGAGGGGCTGGCCGTGTCGGCGCAGGTGCGCCTGGCCACCGGCGATGCCGAGACCCTCGCCGCCCTGGAGTTGGTAGAGGGGCTGGCGCCGCGGGCCGCGCGGATCACGGTCGGGGCGGACAAGGGGTACGACAACGAGGCGTTCGTGGAGGGGATGCGGTTCATGGCGGCCACGCCGCACGTGGCGCAGAACACCAAGAGGCGGCGCAGTCGCATCGATGCTCGGACCACGCGGCATGGGGGCTACGCGGTCAGCCAGGTGCAGCGCAAGCGGATTGAGGAGATCTTCGGGTGGCTGAAGACGGTGGCGTTGCTGCGCAAGCTGCGGCACCGCGGGCGGGCGATCGTGGAGTGGATCCTCACCTTTGCGGTCGCCGCCTACAATCTGGTGCGGATCCGCAATTTGACGGCGGCGGTCACGTGAAGCGGAAACTGGAGACGGAGCAAGCACATACAGATGAATTCCCAACGTAGACCGAGCATGAAGAATCCGGGTTGCGGGACCCGCTGCAGTGGTGTTGCACCGCTGCGTTCTCCTGCTCCTGTCATCGCCGACAGCGGTACCCATCTCAAAAACCTGCGTTTTTCAGGAGCCTGTTAGGAACGCACTCGCTGTCGCGTGCTACCCCAGGGTTCGCCTGTATCCATCCGAACCCGATTCGTAAAACCCTTGATTTCACCCCCCTGATCGGATGTTGCACCCCCCGCCCTCCTCAGAAAATAATGCCTTGCTTCGCGGCACAAACGGCAATTGGCACCCGAGTATGGCTCCTGGGCTGCTTGCCGATGCCATCTCCTGCACGGAGAGGGACTGAAACAACACAGCCAGCGGTCGTTGCTCGCCCTCGTGAGTCCCTGCCACGTGGTGCCGTGAGAACCCGAACTCAATTGTGCTTACGTCGGGTCGCTGTCTATCAGGTTCAATGACGGCGGTGTGCTTCTCCCAGGTCCATGGCGCTTCCCAGTTCCAAGAAACAGGGGTCAGCCGCCATGCCGCGACGTTCTTACCGTCGACGTTCACAGTTATGGTTTGCGCTTCGGGAAACGCAAGGCTCTTGACAGTCGCCGTCATGCGCACGCAGCGATCCTTAGGCAGGGAGACCCACAGTGAAGCCTGACTACCCAACGCCCAGCGAAACGACCCGTCCTTGGAGGAGGCAGAAGACTCTGGCCAACTCCATCCCGAGAGCAGTAAACGCGAAGCGTCATCCCCGCCCATCAGAATTTCCTGGGCCTGAAACGGTCTTTTCGCATGCAGATGTCCCGCGAAATGCCATGACGCCTTATCCAAAGGATCGCCACGAACACTGAACCTGTCGAGTCGGTCGAAGTAATCGTCTCCCGGTCCGTTCAGGGAGTCGTAGTACGAAAACGTTCTCTCCCTCACTTCTTGAGGATCAATGTCAAACACAGAGCGCCCGCTGAACACCGAGGGTAGCCCTTGCACGGCACATATTGTGGTTGGAAGATCCGTAAGCGCCGCCGGGGCAGTTGATCTCTTCAACGGATCCTCTGCATAGGGTCGTTTAATCGCCAGCAACGGCATGGCCGAAGAGACAATTTCCGCAAACCGCTCTTCGTCATCGAACGCATAACCTTCGAGTCTCGCGCCTGCATTCTTTACTGCAATTCGGTCGCTTGAGCGAGGTATCTTCCAGTAGCCGTGATCGCCTTGAACGATGATCAGCGATCGATCGTAGATGCTTAGCTCACGGAGTCGGCGAACAAACTGCATGAAGTCGTCAAAGCTGTACTTCGCCTGCGTAAAGATATGCGGCCATGTCCACTCCAGCAGGCGTCCGGCGTACTCACCGTCGTCGTTCAGCACCGCAGGCCAATGCGTGGTGGTCAGGTGTATGAACTTGTAGACGGGTTTGGATCCCGCCACGGACATCCTCTCAATAAACTCCTCTAAGAATTCTTTATTACTAAAATGCCGAGCCGCCTCGTACTGCATCCGATCCTGATGCTCAAGTCTGGACGATTGATGGATCCAGTTCTGCACGTGCCTCTTGAGAAGATTCGGAACGCTACGGAACAGCGTTACCTGCAGAAGGAACAAGGCGTTGGCTTTCCTGCGCCGATCCTCTGACACCCCGTAGGGAACGGGTATAATGTAACGGTGGGTGTAGCGGCCCCAGCGGTGCCAGTCCAAACCCGCCGGGACCGCGATGTCGACGCTGTAGCCGTTGTCATGCAGATAATTGGCGATGGTTGCGTCGCGGTAGACGGTGTCCAGGAAGTCGGCAATTGGGACGTTGTTGGAATAGACGTTGGCGCTTACGATCGCGGGCATGCTCATTACGGTGGTGGGAAACGACCCGAGCGTATTCTCGAAAAACGTAAAGCCGGCCAATGTGTTCGTGTAGGCCTCGGGGTCGCTATCGATAATTTTTTTAAAAACCGTCGATTGGAGTTCGTCAAGGATGACGTGGATCACGTTCTGTTGTGACGAGAACTCAAATATCTCCGCGGGGGGTATGGACGGCTCAGTGCTCTTGCGAGCACCAGGTGTGCGAGCCACGGTGATGACCGAGGATACGACCTGGATCAAGATCAGTGCAGCGGACGCCGCCGGCGCGAATCTCCTGACGTGCCTATGAAACGCCAGGATCAGCGTCAGCGTCAGGGCCCACACGGTCCCATCGACCCAGCTTCGCAACGCATAGCGGGTCCAGTCGATATCCCCCTTACCGAGCAGACCGTAGTCCCACAGAAGCAGATTGCCTTGGACCCACGTGAGCAGAGCAAGCGCGGCGAGACATGCGCCATAGAAAAGCCGCCCCCTCCTCGGCAAGCTGACGCCTGTTCCGATCAGTAGCGCCCAAAGGATCACGGCTGGTACGGCACAGCCGCGCAGGATGTCCAGCAGGCTGACATCGAACTCGGCGGCGTTGCCACAGTAGAGGACCACTGGCCCAAAGACAAAAAGATTGGCTACGATCAGCAGAGACGGGAAGAATATGGCGCTGAGGGCCTCGGCTCGGTTCCCCGCCGCTCGCGAATAGCTGGTCTTCATTTAATAGCAGCGCTCTCGATATCGTGCTTCATTTCCGAGGCGTGTCATGCCGCGGCGTTCTCGTGATGGATTCACGACGGTAGGGCGTAATAGAGGGTTCGGGTCCCCGAGGCGAGTGCCTGGCGCCGAGCAACCGTGAAGGCCTCGGCCAAGCAGCGCTCGAACTGGGGGCGGTCGTAGTCGACATACTCGTCGCGCTTGTTGCGTAACAGGGTCTGCACCTTCGGATCGTCGCGGGCAACGAACTCGATCACCAGTGCCGTCCCGAGACTCGCCAGCCAGGTGATGAACTCGCGCAGTGGGATGTTGGCGCTCAATACGACGTGGTGAATGAGCGCCAGGCACAAGGTCAGCTCCGGCCGGCCCCGCTCGACCACCGTCTTGCGTTCTCGGCAGCGCCAGCCGAGGGCGGGAGAAGGGTCGGCCACGTTCATCACCAGCGGGAGAATCAAGCGACTGTTCTCGCGCTTCAGCTCAGCGTAGAGGCGATCGACGACGAGGGGGTCGACATCCATCGCCACCACGTAGTCCGCGTTCTCCGCAGCGATGCGCGCGAAGGTCCCAATGTTGCACCCGAGATCCCACACCAATCGCCACCGCCGTGAGTGCACAGCGTCCCGCACGAAGGCCGCCTTGGCGGCGTGATCTGCTGCGATGTAACTGTGCTGCCGCGCATACTCGGACCACTGCGATTGACCGCGCTTCCACGTCAGCCGTTGTACCAGCCTCGTCAACCGCCGGGCGTTGGCTTGGATGAGCTCCACGTTGAATCCGGCGGCGCGCAGGTCGCGCTTCACGTTGCGCTCGGTCTTGGCGTACCGAGCCTGCAGCGCCGCCTGCAGGTAGACGTGCGTGAGCACGCCCGGCCGTGCGAGGTCGCGCGCCGACAGCAACCGCCAACAGGAGTCAGGCGTGATGCCGTCGATGCTGCCACGCAGCCACGGCTGAAACGCCACATCTTTGTACGCTTGCAGGAACAGCGGGTACAGGAACATTTCACAGAACTGCCGATAGCCCACCCAGGGCTCCCCGGGAACCAGCCTCTCGAACGAGGGGATGTCGATGAACATGGGCTGCGCGCCGCGCCACTGGAAGTTGAAGGCCGAGGAATCCTTGAGGATCATGCCCTCGTCGAGCGCCGCCAGCAGCAGCTGGAGCTGCAGCAGCGCCGCGTCCTTGAGCATCCCGAACGACCACTCGTAGGGATAGGAGAGGAACGGGATGGTGGCGTGCTGCAGGACGCCGGCCCACGCCTTTCCGTCCGCCGCGGGAGGCGCCAGTGCGCCGTCGACTTGCTCGGTCGGGACCAGCGTGCCCTCGTCGGTGAACCGCCGGAAGAAGCGCGTGGCCGACAAGGTCTGCCACGACTCCAACGCCCCGGCGCTGAGGCCGCGCAGGACCCTACCGGCGTGGTAGAACACTCTGCCGTTGCGATCGCGGAACGAACCGGGCTCTGCGGTCCAAACGTTCTCCGTCCGCTCGATTGATGCCAGCGGCCGCATGGGTGACCGCGAGTCGTACTGCGTCACGCGTGTGGTTCGTCAGCGGCCGGTTCGACTTCCCTGCGCAGACCCAGCAAAGCCAGGAGGCGCCTCCAATACAGTTTCAGGATGACGAACAGTCCCGCGACCCCTCCCAAAATGAGCTGCAGGATCATACTGCCGCTTCCTGGATCGAGATAGGCGTACGCTGGATTTGCAAAGAGGAGAACGACAACGATCAACCATAGGACCATCGGGTGCTGCTTCATAACGGGTCTCCCTGCTTTGGCCTGCTAACGACGGCAGGCCCCCTTCTGTCAAACGATTCCAACGTCTTCGCGCCTCCAAGCCAACGGCCGGAGAGCTCCACCGCCATTGAACTTGTGATCGGCGCGCAGCCTATCGATCGAAAGCAGAAGCACGTTATCCTAATCCTTGGGATGGGCCTAGCCGTTTTCGGATCCACGAGCACTGGTGATGAGTGCGGCGAACTCGACGTAGCAGGACGGATCCACGTCCTTCGCGTTGGTGATACGGTGCACCGTCAACCTCAGGTCGCCGAGCTGCTGCTGGACGCGTCCCACCAGGTGAGCGGGGTCGTAAAAGCGCCCGTGCCGGTTCCCCCAGGTGACATCGCAGTAGAGAACCGCGTCGGGATCGAACTGCACCCCCGCCGCGACGGCGACAGCGGGATCGGTCTGGATCGCGTAGACGTCGAAGAGATACAGAGGCACGATGCACACCGCGCCGCCGGGGCGAAGCACGCGGCGCACCTCCCGCATAAAGCGGACGTCTGCGTCGCCTTCGAAGTGCTCGAACGAGCAGTGCAGCCCCATCTTGCTCGCAAATCCCTCCGGGACCGGCAGCGCGGCAGCATCGCCCCCGATGGTGTCCCCGGTCAGGCCGGGGGGGTAGGTGAGGTCTTGGCGGTATGTGGTGCAGTGGGCAAGGCGGTAATAGATCTCCGGCACCGGGGAGCCTTCGCTGGCGATGTCGATGTACACGTCGTCGGGTTGCAGCCGGAGCAGGTCGGCGGCGATGAAGTGCTCCAACGACTTCTCGCGGATGTTGGAGCGGTAGTAGTCTGGGTACCGCCGCTCGTAATCCGCGGCCGCGGCATAGGCGAGGTATGCGGCGACGTCGATCGTGTACGGGCGCACGTCAACGGCGAGCGCCTGCAACCCGGTCAGGATCCGCTCGATGGTCTCCGGCGTGTACCTGATGGGCCCGATTTGCTTCGGTTCGCGAAGGCTCGCGGCCGGGTCGGAGACTGTGTCGGACAGCGCGTTCAACCCGGCCACCCTCCGGAGGCGATCCCCCTCTCCCTGCGTTCATTCCGTCGAGGCATACACACGGTGCAGGACGAACGACAGCCGCCGCCGGTCTGGGTTGAGACCGACCTCCCAGGGAACAAACACCTTGTCCGGCTCGATGCGCACCTCGAAAGGCCCAGTGGGCGGGACGCATTCCGGGACGGCGAAGCGAGCCAGAAAGGACCCGGACTCGCGCACCGTGTGCTCCCCCGCCGGCTCGCCGTTGACGCTGACCTGCAGGGACAGGGGCGTGCCTGAGAAATGGCTGAGGTGGACCTCGCCCTCGATCGCAATGCGGCCGGCACGGCCGACGCTGTGGCAGCGCACCACGGCGTAGTCGGACACCCAGCCGTCGGCGTAAACGACGCCACCGACGGTCTGCGGCGTCTGCGTTCCTACGGGCGTGAGGCCGACGACGCGCCGCGCCCGCTCCACGCCGAGGACACGCTTGGCGAGCTCGAAGGCCGGGTACTGGCCGCGGCGCCAGAGGAGCGGCGGAAAGAGGAGGACGGCGAGCGTGAGCCAGATGGCCCCTGCCGGGTAGCGGCCGCGCGCGTGCGCTTGCACGGCCCTGGTCCACAGTCGGTTCGCCTGCAGGCGCACCGGCGATCGCGCCGCGTGGGACGAAGCCCAATAGTACCAGTACGATGGTGCGTACCGGGGGCCCCAGTAGCGGCGGCTCACCTCCACCGAGCGCCGCTGCAACTCCTGCTCGCTGATCTCGAGGGTCTTCGACATGCCGTGGAGCCGGTAGGTGGCGAGCGGGACGTCGACGGGATGAAACCAGTAGTGCTGGCTGAAGCGCAGAAACAGATCGTAGTCGAGGGCGAAGTAGAGCCCCTCGTCGACCCCTCCGCAGCGGTCGAGCACTTCCTTGTAGAAGAACACCGCCGGCTGCGGGATACTGTGCCCCTTCCAGATTTCGATCAAGCGGCGCCGCCCGCGAAAGGCGCGCGGGTGGTAGATGCCGGAGGGCGTGCTGCCGTCGACGAACTCGCAGTGCCCCATGATGACGTAGCGGTCGCGCGTGCGGTCCAGCTCGCGCGCCGCCACGCTCAGCGCGCCGGGCAGATAGGTGTCGTCGGAGTTGAGCCAGCCGATGATCTCGCCCCGCGCCATGCGGACCCCTTTGTTGACCGCATCGCCCTGGCCACGGTCCTTTTCGGACACCCAGCGCAGGTGTGGGTAGCGCCGGAGGATCTCGACCGTGCCGTCCGTGGAGCCGCCGTCTACGACGACGTGCTCCCAGTTGGGGTAGTCCTGCTCCATCACACTGCGGATGGTATCCTCAATGTAGTCGGCCTGGTTGAAGGAGGGCGTGACTACCGAGATCAGGGGACCGGCAGCCGTCATTGCCGCCACTCCGTACCGCCTCCGCGGACAGCGGCTCCCGTCTCGCGGTAGACCTGCAGGGTCAGCAGCGCCGTCCGCTGCCAGGTGAACTGCCGCGCGCGGGCGCGCCCGGCGGCGCGCAGCCGCTCCCGCTCGTCGGCGTCGCGCCACAATCGTTCGATGGCGGCGGCGATGGCGTCCTCGTCGAGTGGATCGAATCGCAGCGCCGCGTCCCCGACAACCTCCGGCAGGGCGGTGGCGTCGGCACAGGCGACGGGGCAGTTGGCCGCCATGGCCTCTACCGCCGGCATGCCGAATCCCTCGAAGACTGACGGGAAGACCATCAGACGCGCGCCCGCCAGCAGGATCGGGAGGTCTTCGGCGTCGACAAATCCCAGCCACGACACGTGCGCTCCGAGGTCCCGCTCGCGGATCGCGTCGCGCAACGGTATCCGTGTCCGCGTCGCCGCGCCAGTGAGGACGAGATGCGGACGGTCAGCTGGCTTGAGTCGCGCCAGCGCCCCGAGGAGGCGCAGATGGTTCTTGTGCGGCCAGAGGTTGGCCGGGTAAATGCAGTAGTCATCCGGCAGACGGTAGCGGCGCCGCAAACGCGCGATCTGCTCTGCCGACACCGGACCGAAGAAACGCACATCGACCCCGAGCGGGATGACGCAGATCTTGTCGGCCGGGATCTGGTAACAGTCAATCAGGCTCTGCCGGGTGAAGGCCGAGATCGCGATGATCCGCCGCGCATGCCGCGCCGAGGGCGCGAACAGCGCACGCCGCGCCGCGAGCTCGTCCGCATCGAAGAACTCCGGGTAGAACTCGTGCTGGATGTCAGCGACGGTCAATACGTTCGGTACCTCCCACACGCACGGGTGGATGTACCCAGGGAAGGAGTGGACGAGGTCCAAGTCCATCGGGGCGACTCCGCTCACCGGTGCCAGCGGTGGCGCCGGCGGGAGGCCGAGTGTCTGCAGACCGAGGTTGCGAGCCGCGCTGCGCAGCGCAGCAAGCGGGCTGGGGGTCGTCGGCACCACATGACGCCGCAGATTATCGCCTCGCAAGGCGGCGAACTCAAGTACGTTGGTCGCATTGGCCAACAGCACGTACTGCGTGTCGTGATCGAGGCGTAGCAAATACGTCACGAGGTTGTGAAAATATGGCTCGAGCCCGCCGGTCGAGCCGCCGGGGACGAGGAACAGGCCGTTCAGCCCGACGCGGAGCGGCCGCCGAGCGCGCCGCTCCGCGTCGCGGCGATGCAGCGTCGCGTAGACCGTGTCCAGCCGCTCGGCGCTCCGTGCCCAGTCGTACCGTTCCGCCACCGCCCGGGCCGCCGTGCCGACCGCGCGGCACGCGTTCGCGTCGTGCAGGAGATGAATGACCTGCCGCGCGAAATCTGCCGGGGTGTCGGCGATGAAGAGGTCGCGCCCAGCGGTACATTCGATGCCCTCGGCCCCGACGCTGGTGGAGACTACCGCCTTGGCCATGGCCATGGCCTCGAGGATCTTGAGCCGCGTGCCGCTGGCGAAGCGGAGTGGGCAGATGAACACGCCGGCGGCGGCAATGTACGGGCGGATGTCGGGCACGAAGCCGGTCACGCGGATGCTGTCGCTCTCCAGCCGCTGAATCTCTGGCAGCGGATTGGCACCGACGACATCGAGCCGCGCGTCGGGCTCGGCGGCTTGGATCAGCGGCCAGATCTCGCGAACGAAGTAGAGGATGCCGTCGCGGTTGGGCGGATGATCGAGCGTGGCCGTGAAAACGACACGCTTCGGGTCGGGAGGCTTCGTGCTCGGTTGGTAGTAGGCGACGTCCACGCCGTTCGGAACCACGGCGATCTCCGGGTGGCCGGTCAGGCGCCGTAGGTGCTGGCAATCGGCGTCGCTCATGGCAATGAGTTGGTCGAACCGGCGCAGATACCGGCGCTCGTAAACGAGGAAGCGCACGCTCTCCAGCAACGCGTGCCAGCGCTCACGCACGCTGGTAGCACTGGTGAAGCGCCGCCACCAGAAGATCGTCTTCACGTCCTGCACGACGAGGACCTTCGGCCCCCGGAACGGAAAGTGCGTGACCCAGCGCGCGTTGTCGGAGCACTCGATCTGCAGCAGATCATAAGGTCCGTGCGTGAGAGCGCGCTCCAGCGGGGTACGCAGGTTGGCGAAGGTCAGCTCCCACAGGCTGGCTTCCTCCGGCAGCCAGGAGAGCCGGGCCCCCAGGTACGTCGCGGTTCGGGCGAGAAAACGTGCCGGGTGGGCGCGCAGGAGGTACAGTGCGTGTTGCCAGCGGCTCGCGGCAACCGCTGTCGGCAGCGGCGCCCTTCCAGCGTCGACGGCCGGATCCCGGTAGTACTCGACGCGCTCCACCACCTGCGCCAGCTCCCGTGCCGCGCGCTCGTGCGCCGCCGTGTACACGTTTGTGACCACCGTGAAGCGCTGGCGGCCAGCCAGCGCTCGGATCAGCGAGAAGGTGCGTGTGTTTCCACCGTGACCGCCCGGGAAGAACGGCAGGTCACGCGCCAGGACCAGGATCCGCATTGCACCCGATCGTCTCGTCCAACCCGGGCACGCGTCCCTCACGCCTGCCGCCCGCGCAGGCGCCGCAGCCGGGCCAGCCAGCGGCTCGCCGAGATTGCGAGACGCAGCGGCGGAGACCGGAGCATGGCTTCCGCCTCGTTGCAGGCCGCCTGCCAGCGATCGCGCTCGGCGACCATGGTTTCGCAGGCGCTCCGATAGTAGTCGCGGTTCGCCTCCATGGCATTGTGCGCCGCCTGCCAGCGGTCACGGTCGGCAACCATGGTTTCATAGGCGCTCCGATAGTAGTCGCGGTTGGCCTCCACGGCATTGTGCGCCGCCTGCCAGCGATCGCGCTCGGCAACCATGGTTTCGTAGGCGCTCCGATAGTAGTCGCGGTTGGCCTCCACGGCATTGTGCGCCGCCTGCCAGCGATCGCGGTCGGTGACCATGGTCTCGTACGCGTTTCGATAGTAGTCCCGGTTTGCTTCCAACTCACGGTACGACTGCTCCAGGCGATCGCGCTCGTCCCACGCCCGCGCCAGTTCACCGGCCGTTTCCGCCCCCTCCAGGGTGCGCGACACGACCTCCGCCGCGGGGCCGCAGGCAGGGTGGAGGGGCTCCGCCGGCGAGAAGTCCCGCGCCAGCACCGCGGCAACCGGCCCGTCGGTGGCCGTCCCGTTTCCGGCGCCCTCCGGTAAGATGCCTTCGTAGCCCATGCGGGTGAAGATGTCCGGACCGAGCGCACGCGTGATCTGCTCGATTTCGTCCGGCGAGAGCACCTGGCGCCAGCGGTCCACGGCGTTGCGGTGGGCGGCGGTGTGATCGAGTACCGAACGGTCGCCGAACACCGACCCGTGGTAGGCGTCCATCAGCGCAACGTTGTCGCCGTAGCGCAGCATGGACTCGTCGAACGGCACATCGAGGAAGGCGCAGATCCGACGCAGCTCACCCTCAGGATCGCTCACCAGGCGCTCGTACTGGACCTCGAGCTGGAGCGGCGAGCGCGCGCCGAAGTGCCGCGCGAAACAGCGCAGCGCCAGGACGAGGTCGAACGTATGCGGGGTCACGCAGCGCCCGGTGAGGACATCGACCCCGATGTCCCACGTCCGCTTGAAGGACGCGGCTACTGCGAGCGGGTTGCGCTGCAGCCAGAGCTGTCGAGCCTGGGGAAAGAGATCGCCGAGGAAATCGAGGATGTGGTAGTAACGTGGCGTCTTGTCGACGAAGATCCGCCGCCCGCTGTGCTTGAGGTCCTCATTGTATGCGCTGACGGCAAACGCGCGGGCGGCACCGCGGAAGGCGTCCGGTGAGAGAAACTTGCGCGTCGCGATCGCCGCCATCGCGTCGTCATGCCATCCCCGATGGGTCGCCGGCGCGTAGGTGGCGGCGAGGCGCAGCAGGAACCATGGCTCGGGCGGGCAAGCGATGGCACGGTGGCTGCCCAGCATGGCGCCGAGCAGGGTCGAGCCCGAGCGAGGGGTGCTGAAGAGGAAGACCAGGTTCTCGCCCGTCGCGGAAACCATCGCTACAGTCTACTACGAGGCGGTGCCGAGCGTCGAACCGCCGTCGAGGCTGCGCACCTCGACGGCGTGCACGAAATCGGCGAACCCGGCGGTTTGCATCGCGCCGATCACGGTCAGCTTGAGTGCGTCGACCTTGCGGCAAAGGAACACGTTGCGCTCGAGATACGAGCAGCCGCAGGAGAGGAAATAGTACCCCGGCGTGAGGCGCGGGTTCAGATGCCAACGGATCTCCCACACGTCCCCTGGGCGAGCCAGCCCGGTGCGCACGCCGAGCATCTGCGTGTTGGTTGAGGACAGAACGATGCCTTGTACCGTTACCAGGCGCATGCCGAGGATGGGTTGCTGGACTGTCGTGTGGAACTGCACCCGGTAGCAGAAGGTGACCGGCGTTGCGCCTCCGACCGCATCGGTCCGCCGTCCGCTTTGATCTTCGACCCAGATATCGACGAACTCAGCCGCGCCATCACCGTAAGCGATGCTGTCGTCGGGCCTGCGGCTCGGGATTTCCTGTTGCTGAAACAGGATGCCGTGCGTCACCTCGATTGCGTCGCGCGACGCCCCGTCGAAAAGCACGCGGCCATGGTGCAGGACCAGCGCGCGGTGGCAAAAGTGCGAGACCAGCGCCATGTCGTGCGTCACCAACACGATCGCCGTCCGGTGGCGGTCGCGCAGTTCCTCGATCCGCCGCAGGCAGCGTCGCTGGAAGCCGGCGTCACCGACCGCGAGCGCCTCGTCGACAATCAGGATGTCTGGATCCAACCCGGCGTAGACCGAAAAGGCGAGACGCACGAACATCCCCGATGAGTAGGTACGCACCGGATGGTCGATAAACTCCCCGAGCCCGGCGAACTCGATGATCGCCGGCGTGCGGCGGGTGACCTCCGCCGCCTCGTATCCGAGAAGGGCGGTCACGTACGCGATGTTGGCGCGGCCGGTCAGCTCGGGGGAAAAGCCGGTGCCGAGCTCGAGCAGGGCGAGAATGCGGCCCGTGGCCTCGAAGTGGCCCTCGTTTGGCGTCGCGGCACCGGCGAGGATCTTGAGCAGGGTCGACTTGCCGGCCCCGTTTGGGCCGATGACCCCGAGGCACTCGCCCGCGTGCACGTCGAACGAGACGTTGCGGAGGGCCCAAAAGTCCTCGTGGCGCGAACCCGCGGACGGTCGTACCCATTCCAACAGGCGGTCGACCGGGCGCGCGTAGAACTTGTATCGCTTGCCGAGGTCGCGGCAGCGGAGCACCGGCGGCATCAGTCCGGACTCAGATCTCATCCCGCAGATCGGGCCGCAGCCGGACGAACACCACGCGCGCCAGCGCGGCGAACAGCGCGCTGAAGGCCACCAGCATCCCCAGGTGGTCAGGCGCCGGCCATTGCCCCGTGAGGAGCACCTGATGGTACGCCTCGATCAGATGATAGGCGGGGTTGAGCCACAACGCGGGCTGAACCCACTCTGGCAGCAGGCTCGCCACGTACACAATGGGGGTGAGCCAAAACCAGGCCTGCAAACCGATCGACACGAGTTGGCCGATGTCGCGGAAAAAGACGTGCAACGTGGCCCCAAGCAGGGCCAGACCGAAGGCGAGTACCTGCTGCAGAAAGACGAGCAGCGGAACCGCCAGCCAGGCTCGAGCGGGGGAGACGCCGCTCGCCAGCAACAGCGCGAGGACGAGTGCGATGGAAATGACGAGGTTCACCGTGGCCGAGCAGACGACTTTGCCGACGAAAACGGACTCCGGGAAGTAGAGCTTCTTGAGCAGCGGCGCGTGTTCGACGAACGCGCCGCTGCCCCGTTGGATGGCGTCCTGCAGCGCTACCCATGGGAACAGGCCGACGCAGAGATAGAGGGGGAAACTCAACGGGCTACCGCCAGCGACCTGCGGTACGCTCGGGCTCATGAGGCGCGAGAAGACCAGCGTATAGATGAGGAGCGTTGCCAAGGGGTGGAGGAACGCCCACAGAAGGCCCATTGCCGACCCCGCGTAGCGGCCGCGCAGGTCCTGCAACGTGAATCGCCAGATGTGGCCGCGGTAGCGCCACAGGTCGAGAAGGATCGAGTCACGCGCGGCTGCGACCGCCATCCCGGTCTCAATGTCCCCGCTGCTACCTGGCGCGGTACCACTCGACGGTGCGCCGCAAACCATCGCGGAACGAGGTCGTGGCCCGGAACCCGAACTCCCGCTCCGCGCGGGAGACGTCGAGGCAGCGCCGCGGCTGGCCGTCCGGCTTGGAGCGATCCCAGCGTATGCGGCCGCGGAACCCGGTCAGCTCGGCGATGAGCTGCACCAGCTCCGCGATGCGGATCTCGCGGCCGGCGCCGATGTTGACCGGGTCTGGTTTGTCGTACCGTTCGGCGGCCAGCACAATGGCCCTGGCGCAGTCGTCGACGTACAGGAACTCGCGGCTGGCCTGGCCGGTTCCCCACACCTCGATCTCGTCGTCACCACGCTCGATGGCATCGCAACATTTCTTGATCAGCGCGGGAATCACATGGGAGGTCGCCGGATTCAAGTTGTCGCCGGGCCCGTACAGGTTCACCGGGAGAAGGAAGATGGCGTTGAAGCCATACTGCGCCCGGTACGCCTGGGCTTGCACGAGCTGCATCTTCTTCGCCAGGCCGTACGGGGCGTTGGTTTCCTCTGGATAGCCGTCCCAGAGATTCTCCTCGCGGAA
>Ga0316622_100000041_pt1 | contig 53173 bp, 48 predicted proteins | sample OWC_Aug_OW2_C1_D_FD_207646 | JGI IMG/M metagenome (GOLD analysis project Ga0316622, IMG submission 207646) | Wetland soil microbial communities from Old Woman Creek delta, Ohio, United States - OWC_Aug_OW2_C1_D5_C | ecosystem: Environmental > Terrestrial > Soil > Wetlands | place: USA: Ohio... | reverse complement strand
GCCCGGCGGGCCGTCAAGGGACCGGGTTTACGCCCGGCAACCTTCAGACCTCGATCTGGAGAAGTCGCGCCGCCTGCGGCTCCACTGCGTCCCGCGTCGGCCGCGCGGCGTTCGTGGTCTGGGCCGAGGGGCACCCGCAGCCGGCTCCCGCCGCAGGGGCGGCGATCACCGGCAGGGGGACGGACTTGCCTCCGGCGTAGACCTTGTGCTTGCCGACCTTCTGGTACCACTCCGCGGTCGTCGCGGTCATGTGCATGTGCTCGATGATCTGTCTCCAGCCGACGCCGGTGTTGTAGGCGCAGAAGGAGATCTCCCCCTGCTGCGTGCCGTAGGGGATGATGCACATCTCGGTGCGCCGGAAATCGTAGTTGAACAGGTCCTGGAACCACATCCCCGCGACCATCACCGGCCGCCACGAGTAGCGGCTCTTCTCCGAGAACCCGAGTGCCCCCTGGTTGTATCCGTCCACGACCTTGACCAGCTCGAACAGGCTCAGGTCCTTCGGGAACTCCCGCACCCGCATGTTGCGCAGGAACGCCAGCGCGGTCTGGAACGCGGTCCAGGCGCGGCCGCGGGCCGCGTCGGTGATCGTCTGGATGTCGCGCACCAGCCGGTCGCTGTCGATGAGCTGCGTGGCGGGGACCGTGTGCTTGGTCTTCTCGTTGATCAGCAGGATCGTGCCGACGCCGCAGTTCGGATGGCAGCCGCACTTCAGGTTCCCCCACTCGGCCTCGGGGCCCGCCAGGAGGTCGGTCAGGTCCGCGAACGGCGCGGCGGCGGAGAGCGGGAACCAGTCGCGCATCGGATCCGTGAGCCCGGTCTGCGCCTGTACGTCGTAGGCCAGGTGCGTGAGGGTGTAGCGCTGCTGCCTGCGGGTCTCGTCGTCGACGTCCTCGTCGCGGCCCGTGAAGGAGACCGGCTGGAACGCCAGCGAGTTCACCTTGTCGATGTTGTCGATCAGGAAGCGGATGATCGGACCGACCTGGTGGTTGTTCACGCCGTTCACGATCGTCGTCACGAGCGTGACGTCCACCCCCGCGGCGTGCAGGTTGTCGATCGCCTGCTGCTTGACCTCGTACAGGTTCCCCACCTTGCGGTGCTGGTTGTTCTCGTCCCCCACCCCGTCGAACTGCAGGTACACGAAGCGCAGGCCGGCCTTGCCCGCGGCGCGGGCGAACTCCGGGTCCTGGGCGAAGCGGATCCCGTTGGAGGCGCACTGCACCGAGCCATAGCCGAGCTCGCGCGCGTACGCCACGGCGCGCAGGAAGTGCGGGGAGATGGTGGGCTCGCCGCCGGAGAACTGGACCGACATCTGCCGGCGCGGCTTGATCGTGATCGAGTTGTCCAGGATCTGCTTCACGTCGTCCCAGGTCAGCTCGTGCACGTACCCCACCTGGTTCGCGTCCATGAAGCACGGATCGCACATCATGTTGCAGCGGTTGGTCAGGTCCACCGTGAGGACCGCACCGCGCCCGTAGCGCACCGAGGAGGTGCCATGATCGTGGAGTTGGTCCGGGGCCATCCGGAAATCGCGCCCCGGAAACATCTGCTCCATGCGCCGCAGGAAGTTCACGTCCGTGGACATGATGTCCTCGAAGCGGCCGTGCTTGGGGCACTCCTTGACCATGAAGACCTGGCCGTCCCGCTCGATGATATCCGCCTTGATCTCGCCGGGGTGGCCATCGATGAGCTCGCGGATCGACACCTGTCCGGCGAGCACCTGGCTGCGCACTTCCTTCACGCAGGACGGGCACAGGGAGTCGGTCTGGCGGGGAAAGCCCAACGTGGGCCGGGAGCGCTCGTGGGACTTGAGAAGCGGCTCGGGGGCCCATTGCGGGTGGAACGGCTTCGCCGGAATCCTCTGGTTGATCGCCTGGAATCCACGCCACAGGAGATCCGCCGTACCGACCACGACATGACCCGCCACTTTTCGGAGCATTCTCTCTTCCTCCAGGCACGACAACGGAAGCGGCATCACGAGCCTACACGCTCCGCTCGTCCCGCGGTAGTGCGGCTCTCCGGAAGGCAATTCATGACACGCCTTCCCGAAGTAGGAAGGCATCTTGCCCCGCCGGCGCGCCCCTGTCAATAGAGCAAGGCGTACAATGCCCGCCCGTGAACGCCTTGCTCCTTCGGCCCGACCCCGGAAACGAGCGATTCGGCCTCGGGCCGTTTTTCCGGGTGGAGCCGCTGGGGCTCGAATATGTCGCGGCGGCACTGCGCGCGGCGGGGGTTTCCGCCACGATCGTGGACGAGCGCTTCGCGCGGGACCCGCTGCGTTGCCTGCGCCGGAACCGAGCGCGCCTGGTCGGGATCTCGTGTACCCACGCGCTGGAGTACGACCGCGTCCTGGAGCTCGCCCGCGCCGTGCGCCGGGCGTCCCCCGGCAGCCTGATCGTGGTCGGTGGACATGCCGCGGGGGCCTACCCGGCGCCGCTCGAGGTTCCGGAGGTCGACGCGATCTGTCTCGACGACGGAGAGGAGATCCTGCCGGCCTTCGTCGCGGCCCTGCGCCGCGGGCAGCCGCCGGCGCGCGTTCCCGGCCTGCGCGTGAGGACCGAGCACGGCTGGCTGACCACGCCTCCTCCCTCCGAGCGCAGCGGACTGGACCGCGTGCCGCTGCCGGCCCGGGATCTGGTGAGCCGCTACCGGCACCACTACCACTGTCTGCTCTTCCGGCCGGTGTGGATCGTCGAGACCGCGCGCGGTTGCCCGTTCCGCTGCAGCTTCTGCTCGGTCTGGCAGCACTACGAGCGCACGTTCCGCGAGCGCTCGATCGGCGCCGTCGTCGACGACTTCCTCGCGGTCGGCGACCATGTCTTCGTCGCCGACGACCTGTTCTGGCATCACCCGGAGCGCAGTCTGGAGCTGGCGCGCGCGCTCCGGCGGCGCGGCGTTCGCAAGCGCTGGATGCTGGCGCAAACTCGCGCGGACCTGGCCTGCCGTCAGCCGGAGCTGATCGAGGCGTGGCGCCCGCTGGCGCAGGATTTCGACATCTTCTTCGGGCTCGAGGCCCCCACGGACGCCGGGCTCGAGCGCCTGGCGAAAGACGCGAGCGCAGCGCACGCGGTCGAGGCAGCACGGTTGTCCCGTTCGCTCGGCTACGGCGTCACCGGCAACTTCGTCGTCGATCCGGACTGGGGCGAGGGGGATTTTCGCGCGCTGTGGGAGTTCGTCGCGGAGCACCGCTTCGAGCGAGCGGGGTACACGATCCTGACCCCGCTCCCCGGGACGGACCTGCACCGCGAGATGTCCCCGCTGCTCGCGGGGCAGCCGTGGTTCAAGTACGACATGCACCACGCCCTGTGGGAGCCGCGCCTCGGCGCAGCGCGCTTCTTCGAGCTCTACGCCGAGACCTGGCGTCGCTCGATCCTGAACCTCTCGGGGAAGAAGCGATGGCGCGACTGGGCCGCCCAGGTGCGCTTGCGAGACCTTCCCCATCTCACGCGCGTCCTGCTGCGCACCCAGCGCATGATGCGCGCCGAGGAGTACCTCAGGGAGCACGCAGCGCGGGCCCGGGAGTCCCTCCCGACTCCGGTGAGCGCGCGCAGCGCGTAGTCTCCTCCAGGGGCACGCAGCGGTACTCCAGCGCCTGGAGCGCGTCGAGCAGCGCGGGGAGCGCCTCCAGGACGGCGGGGTTTCCTTCCGGCTTGCGGTCGTGCCCGTCGTGCAGCGCCAGGATGCTGCCCGCGGCGATCCGGCGCCGCAGGCGGGCGCGCAGGCGCGCCGGGTTTGCGGGCGCGGAATCGAGAAAGCGCAGGCCCCAGCTGACGAGCGTGAGGCCTTCGCGCTCGAGCACGCGGCGCAGGAAGCAGCTCTTCATCCCCACGGGCGCCCGGAACAGGCGGCACGGCCGCCCGGAGGCGCACTCGAGGCTCCTGCGTCCCGCGCGGATCTCGCGCGCGAGGCGGCCCGGAGGAAGCGCCCAGAACAGGTAGGAATGCGTCTGGGAATGGCTTCCCAGCGCGTGTCCCTCGGCGATCATCCGGCGCACGATCGCGGGATACTCGGCGGCGTGGCGGCCGATCAGGAAGAAGGTCGCCCGCGCTCCCCGTTCCTGCAGAATGTCGAGGACCCGGGGCGTGATCCCCGGGTGAGGTCCATCGTCGAAGGTGAGAGCGACCACGCGCTCTCGGGTTGGAATGCACGACAGGTTGGGACCGAACAGGCGGCTGCGCGGATGAAGGATGCCCCAGGCCGTGAGGGCGTGGTAGGCGAGATAGGCGGACAGGACCGCCGCGGAGAGGCCGCGGTTCCCGACGAGCAGCAGCAGGAGCGCCGCGTGCGCGGCCACGCTGAGCCTCAGGAACACACGGTCCTCCGCAGCCGCGCCGCAACCACCGCCGCGCAGATCCGCGCCGTGTCCCGCCATGGACGGAAGTGGCTCGTTCCCGTTCCCTCGACCCGGGCCAGGCGCACGGGCACGCTCTCCACGCCGAAGCCGGCGCGTGCGGCCCGCACGATCACCTCGCTCTCCATCTCGTAGCGCGTCCCGACCAGCCGGACCCGGCGCAGCAGACGCGCGTCGTAAAGGCGGAAGCCGCTTTGCCCGTCCGGCACCGAAATCCCGGCGAAGCGCGAGAGGGCGAAGCGCGAGAAGCGGTTGCCGAAGCGCCGGAGCGAACCCATCTCCGCCAGCAGGTGCGCGCGCGAGCCGATGACCAGGGCGGCACCCGTCGCCTGCCATGCCTCGAGAAGACGCGGGATCTCCGCGGGATCGTGCTGCCCGTCGGCGTCGAGCGTGACGACGGCCCGGGCCTCCGCCTCGAGGGCCCGCGCGAATCCCGCCCGTAGGGCAGATCCCTTGCCGCGATTGCGCTCGAGGCGCAGCACCTCGGCGCCGGCCCTCGCGGCCACGCCCGGCGTGTCGTCGCCGGAGCCGTCGTCGACGACCAGCACCTGCGGAAGAACCGCGCGCGTCGCCTCGACGACCGCCCCGAGCGTGGCCTCCGCCCGATACGCCGGGATCAGGGCCAGAACCGTCACCGTGCGCCCGCCTTCAGCGCCCGAGCACGAGGGCCGCGGCCGCACCGCCGCGGGCGCGGCCGAGCACGAGCGCAGCGCCGCGCTGGTCGCGCTCGAGCAGCAGCAGCCCGGCGACGACGCGCAGCACCCCGTCGGCCATGAGCCAGCCGAGGCGTCCGCGCAGGCTCTCGGGGGGAAGGGACAGAACTTGCTCCGCGGAAAGCCCGGCCAGGCTCAGGGCCCGGCTCGCCGCCGCATCGAGGAGCGGCGCCGGTGCCTGGCGCAGCGGGGAGAAAGGGAGCGGCGTGCGCGCCTGGGCGTGGCCGAGCAGCCTTCCGAGAACCTGCGCGCCGCGCCTCGAGGCGGACTCGTCGCTCTCGAGAACCACGGCGCCGGCTCCTTCGGCCGGAGACAGCCCGGGAGCGAAGCGCAGGACCGCGCTCCGCTGCTCTTCGCTCGAGGCATCCCCCGCCACGACGACCACCGCATCCACCGCGCGCGCGCTGAGCAGGAGCGCTCCCGTGATCAGCGCGATCTCGCCCGAGATCTCGCGCTCCGTCAGCGTGAGCGAGGGTCCTCGACATCCCAGGGCGATCGCGGCGTGCGCGGCGGGAGCGTTGTCCATCGAGTCGGCGAACCCAAGCGGTTCGGCGTGACCGAGGCCGCGCGCCGCGATCCCGGCGAGCTGTCTCCAGGTCGTCTCCACGCAGCCCAGCCCGGTCCCCGCGACGAGTCCCACCCGCTCCCCCGCGATCCCCTCGAGCCGCGCCTGCGCCGCGGCCTCGCGAGCCGCGACGACCGCGAGCTGCGACAGGCGGTCCAGGCGCCGCGCCTCGTTCCGGGTCAGCCGCTCGGACAGATCCGCCGGCTCCCCCATCGCGTCCTCTGGCCCCGCGCACAGCGATCGAGCCAGTGCGGGCAGGCCGGTGCCGAGCCGCGAGACGGCCCCCGCACCCGTAATGACGGGTGCCGGCGACATCAGGCTTCCGCCCGCGCGAGGCAGAGCACCGCGTTGGCTCCTCCGAACCCGAAGGAGCTGGACAGCACGACCTTCCAGTCGCCGCGGCGCGGCGCGCCCCGCGCCACGTCCAGCCCCAGGGCCGGATCCGGATCGCTGAGCCCTGCCGTGGGAGGGACGAGGCCGGTGCGCAGCGTCCACACCGCGGCCACCGCCTCGATCGCGCCCGCCGCGCCGAGGGTGTGTCCCAGCGCGCCCTTGATCGACGTCACGGGAAGCCTGGCCGCGCGCCTGCCGAAGACACTGCGCAGCGCTGCCGCCTCCGACGCGTCGTTGGCGACCGTGCCGGTGCCGTGGGCGTTCACGTGATCGACCTCGTCTGGGGTGAGTCCCGCGCGCCGCAACGCATCCTCGAGTGCCCGCGCCGCGCCCGAGCCGTCCTCCGGCGGAGCGGTGAGATGGTGGGCGTCCGTGCTCTCTCCACCGGAGAGGAGCTTGGCAAGGACCGTCGCGCCGCGGGCTCGCGCGACCTCGGCGCGCTCCAGCACCAGAACTCCCGCACCCTCTCCCAGGGACAGGCCGAGCCGATTGCGATCGAACGGGCGGCATGGCTCGCCGCCCACGAGCCGCAGCGCGCGGAAGCCGCTGAGGGTGATCCGGGCCAGCGCATCGCTTCCACCGACGACGGCGGCGTCCGCTTCCCCGGCCCGAATCAGCTCGGCCCCGAGCAGGATCGCCGACCCCCCCGAGGCACACGCCGTGTGCAGCGTGAAGCGCGGCCCCTCGAGCTCGAAAGCCCCCGCGATCGCCTCGGCCGTCGCGGCGCGCTCGAACAGGAGCAGGCGCGAACGGCGGATCCCTCGCAGCGATCCTCCGCGCGCGAGGAGGGCGTCCTCGACCTCGCGGATCCCGCCGGTCGTCGTCCCGATCACGACCGCGATCCGCTCCTTCGGGACGCGGGCGCGGACCCCGGATTGGTCGAGCGCCTCCGCCGTCGCCACGAGCGCCAGGCGATCCGTCCTCGTCAGGCGCGGGCCGGCGCAGGTCACGGCCGGCAGCGGGTCCTCGACCGGGGCCGCGAGGACCTCGCTTCCGCTCCCCAGACAGTCGGGGACCGCCCGGATCCCGGTGGCATTGCGCAGCAGGAGGGTCCAGAACGCGGCGACGTGCCGGCCGAGGGCGTTGATCGTACCGGCGCCGGTCACGATGACGGGCGCCCGGCGTTCCGGAGGGCTCATGCCGCGGACGGGTCGGCGTCGTTCGAGGCGGAACGGCTCTTGCCGATGAACTCCGCGAGGCTGGCCACGGAGCGAAATGCCTCCTGGCCGAGTTGCTCGTCGGCGATCTTGACGCCGTAGACCTCCTCGATCGCCAGGGCCAGCTCCAGGATGTCGAGGGAGTCGAGGCCGAGCGAACCCTTCACCAAGGACTCGTGATCGTCGATGGATTCGGGGGCAACGTCGCGAAGGCGGAGGCGCTTCACGAGCAGCTCCTTGATCTCGGTGCGATCGACCTCCACGCGCGCATCATACATCCGCATCCCGGCGCCTTGTGCCAGCACCGGATCAGGGCGCAAGCGCCAGGAGCAGTGTTGCCCCTTCCACGCCGCGCGCCACGATCAGCACCGTTCCGGTCCGCCCCGCCCGCGCCCGCGCTGCGGCGAGCGCGGCCGCGGCGGGGGCCCCGGCGGCTCCGATCTCCCCCGTCGCCGCCGGCACGATGACCCGTTCCGCCCCCGGCAGATCGAGGCGCCAGCGCTCGAGCGTCTCGGACGCGACGCTGTTGGCCACGATCAGCGTCTCGACGGGGGGCAAGGGCAGGTCTTGCGCGGCGCGGGCGAGGGAGAGCGCCCCCAGCGGATCGTGGCAGCGCAGGAATGCGCGGATCCGGATCGGTCCCGTGGCCGCGTGCTCCGCGTCCGCGGTCAGGACCAGGATCGCGGCCGCCTCGGCGATCTGCGCGGGGAGCCAGCCCTGCGCGGGATCGCCCCGCAGCGCGCCGTGCATGCGCCGGAGCAGATCGTCCGGGGCCTCCACGCCGCCGGCGAGGATATAGCGCGCACCGCCCGCGGCGAGCAGCGCCGCCGCCTCCGCGAGAGCCTCCGCTCCGGCCGCCCAGCCGGAGACGAAGGTCTGGCTCGGCCCGCCGATCCGGTGCGCGATGGAGATCTCGCCGTTCACGGCGTTGGGGACCGTGCGGGCGAACAGCGCCGGACTCAGCTCGAGCGGCGTGCGCCGCTCCTCCTCGAGGAAGAAGCGGGCATTGCTCGACCAGCACGCGAGGCTCGAGCCCACGAAGAGCCCCCATTCGGGATCTCCCTTTCCGGCCGGGGCCGCCGGCGCGCCGCGCAGGGCGCCCGAGGCCGCGGCGAGCCCGAGCGCCGCGTACCGGTCCATCCGCCGCAGGCGCAGCGGCGGCTCGCCCGTCGCCTGCGCGAGGTCCACGGGGACCTCGGTCCCGGGATGCGCGCGCGGATCGGGCCTCGGCTCGAGGGCGCGCGGGTCGGTGCCGAGCGGCGTCAGGACGGAAGCGGCCACGACGGCCGGTGCGGGATCGAGGACGACGGGCCTCACGGAGCACCCAGCAGCAGGGCGGCGTTGCTCCCCGCGAATGCCGAGGACAGGGAGAGGGCCCGGCGCACCTGGAGCGCGCGGGCCTCGCCGGGAACATAGTCGAGATCGCACTCCGGGTCCGGTTCCGCGTAGTTGACGGTCGGCGGGACGATCCCCTCGCGGATCGCCCCGACGCACACGATCGCCTCGAGCGCCCCCGCGGCGCCCAGGGTGTGGCCCACGATCGGCTTCACGGAATCGACGGGGATGCGCCGCGCGCGCGCGCCGAAGACGCGCTTGATGGCGATGCTCTCCATGCGGTCGTTGAAGGGAGTTCCCGTGCCGTGCGCGTTGATGAACTCCACCGCGTCGCTTCCCGTCGCGGCGTCCCGAAGCGCCGCGTGGGCGGCACGAACCACGCCGTCCCCCTCGGGCGAGGGACCGGTCATGTGGTGGGCATCTCCGGAGCTTCCGAAGCCGAGCACCTCCGCGAGGGGCGTCGCGCCGCGGCGCAGCGCGCGCTCCCGCTCCTCGAGCACGACAACCCCGGCGCCCTCCCCCAGGGCCAGACCGTCGCGCCGCCGGTCGAACGGGCGGACCTCCTGGGAGGCCAGGGCGCGCAGCAACCAGAACCCGGCCACGACGAATCGCGACAGGGCGTCCACTCCACCCGCGAGCACGAGGTCGGCCTCGCCGCGCCGGATGCACTGCGTGGCCAGTCCGATCGCCGCGGTCCCCGAGGCGCAGGCACTCGAGACGGCGAGGACGGGCCCCGCGAGGCTGAATCTCTGCGCCAGGGCATGCGCGGGGGCGGAGAGCGCGCCGGCTCGAACCAGAGTCGAGACGGCGAGCGGGTCGTGCGTTTCGTCCAGGCGCCGGATCGCGTCGAACGCGGCGAGCGCTCCTCCGAGACAGGTCCCCAGCACCGCCCCCGAGGCGGCAGGCAGCGAAGAAGCGTCAAGCCCCGCATGGGACAGCGCTTCCTCCGCCGCGGCGAGTGCGAAGGCCGCCGCGGGCTCGACCGCCCCCGTAGCCTCCATGAGCGCGGAGTACACGTCGGCGGGAACCTCTCCGATCCGCGGCGCGCCGAATTCCCCCAGATCGAAGCGCGTCGCGGGCGCGAGACCCGCGCGCCCGCGCACCGCGGCGCGCCAGAAGGCCGTCGCGCCGAGCCCCGCGGCGCTCACGGCGCCCACTCCCGTCACGACCACGCGCTGCCGCGGCGCCATCGGTGCCCTAGGCCTCGTCCGTGGGCCAGAGGTCGAAGAAGTTGAACCACTGGTCCGGATGCCTGCGCACGACTTCCTCGAGCTGGCTCGCGTACTGGAGCGCTCCGACCCTGACGTCCTCCTCGCGTTCCGCGCTGCGGGGAAACCGCACCGGGACGCCGATCTCGCTCCGATACCGCCCCCAGCCCTCCTGGACGACGAAGACGGGGAGGAGCGTCGCATCGCAAGCGTAGGCGAGCAGGAACGGGCCGCGCGGAAGCGCGAAGGGGGCGGAAAGCAAGAGGACCTCGATGCTGCGGTCGCCGATCGCGCGGTCCCCCTGCATGGCCAGGATCTCGTTGCGGGCGAGCGCCGCCTTCAGCGCCAGCACCGTCTCCGGAGTCTCTCCGAGCCGGAGCACCCGCAACCCGCCTCGCGCGCGGGCGCGCAGCAGCCAGCGCTCCGCTGCATTCGAGCGATCCACCCGCATCGCGACGTTCACAGGCACGCCGGAGGCAGACGCCAGCATGCGCGTCCCCACTTCCCAGTTGCCGAGGTGCGCGGTGAGCACGATCAGTCCCCTGCCCCGGCGCAGGGCCTCGCTGATGCGGGCCGTGCCGCCGGGATCCGCGGCGACTCTCTCCGCGAGGCGCTCGGGAGCGAGATCGCGCAGCTCGCAGCAGCCCACCATGAACCGGCTGAAATTGTAGAAGAGCCCCCACAGCCTGCGCTCGAGACGCCAGCCTCCGCCCCCGAGGATGCGCCGCAGGTTTCTGCGCGCCGCGCGCCGCTCGGACGTCATCGAAGCGAGACAGAGCGCACTCGTGACCACGGCGAGCGGCGGAACGAGCCAGCGCGGCAGGCGCGGGACGACGGTCAGGATCAGCCGCAGGGAGGTCGTGGTGTTCCAGCCGTGGGCGTACCAGGCGGGGACATTCATCATCAGGGCAGCTCGCGCGCGCCGGACGGATCGAAGAGCGCATCGGCGACCGGGCGGGGCTCCCGGCGCAGGAACTCGAGCACCGTCCGCGCGCCTCGCTCGCCCCGCAGCAGGTGGACGATCTCCATGCGCGCGAGCACGCTCCTGCCCCCCTCCCTGCCGTACTCCAGGAAGCGCACCTCCTTCGCCTCCTTTCCCGAGGGCAGCGCGAGGCGGAGGCGGCGGGGAAGCCGGTCTTCCCGTCCCATCCACAGCGTTCCGGTGGCGTACTGCGCCTGCGCGGAGCGCGCACGAAGGTCGAGGACGAGGCACGGGTGCTGGTCGACGGTCTCCTCCGCGGCGCGCAGCATCCCGTCGAACTCCTCCGCGAGGGTGAGCCTCGCCAGATCGGCCACCGAGGCACCGCCGAGCAGGCGCTGACTGGCGCTGATCGGCACCGCGTTCTTCGTTCCGGGGACGATCAGCCAGACGCGGTCTCCGACCGTGAGGACCTTCCTGCCCCGTTGCGCCCCCTCGCGGAACACGCACAGCGCCCGGTCGTCGCCCCGGACATACACCTCCAGATCCTGAACGGTCGCTGGCTTCCCTGGCCGTTCGACACGGGCGCGCACGAACAGGACCCCCTCGTCGAGCGCGCGCCTGGGCGCATCGGCGGCGCGCAGCAGGGCCGCGGCGTCCGGCGTGGCGGAGCCGCTCGCCGCGGTAAGCAGCAGGGCCGCCAGGTGCACGCCGCAGCTAGACATGGGCCAGCGCCTCGACGATCGTCATGCGCGAGGCCCGCCGCGCCGGGAGGAAGGAAGCCAGGAGCAGCGTCGCGAGCATCGCGAGCGCGCCCGACGCATACGCGGCGACATACACCCGCACGTGGAGAAGCATGCCGTGGGTCGCCCCGGGGGGAGCGGGCAGCTCGATCCCGGAGCGATTCAGAATCGCCGTGAGCAACAGGGAGAGGAGCGCGCCCGCAGCGCAGCCGAGCGCGCCCAGCCACGCCCCCTCCGCCAGGAACATCCCCAGGATGCGGCGCGGACGCGTCCCGAGCGCCCTCAGGATTCCCACCTCCCGTGTGCGCTCGGCAACCGCCATGGTCATCGTATTGGCCGTGGCCAGGAGCACGACGGCGACCAGGACCGCGCCCAGGAATCCGAAGATCCCGAGGTAGAGAAGCCGGACCTGACGGTAGAAGACGGCGAGATCCTCCCAGGTCCGCACCTCGAGTTCAAACCCCGCCTGGCGCAGCCGCGCGTCGAGCCTTTCGCCGGCCGCGCGGGAGTCGGAGACGCTCCCGAGAACCACCACCACCCTGGAGACGCGGCCAGAGGCCGACAGCAGCTCGTCCGCGAGGCCGATCGACGTGGCCAGAAAGCGCTCTGACAGCTCGCGGATCGGGATGTCGGCGAGGCCGGTCACGTGCGCATCCACCGCGTTGAGCGTCCCGTCCGCCGTGGTCGCGAGCAGCGTCACGGTGTCGTCCGCGCCCACCGAGAGCGCCGCGGCGAGCCCTGCGCCAAGGACGACACCGCGCTCCTCGCGGCCCTCGAGCCAGCGTCCCGCCGCCAGGACGCGCGGCAGGTCCATGGTGCGCGTCTCGCGCGTCGGGTGGACCCCGCTGCCGAGGAAGGGAACTGAGCGGTTGCCGTTGCTGACCAGCCCCACGAACTCGATCCTGGGCAGGACCTCGACGACTTCCGCGTCGGCGCGCAGGATCCGCTCGATCTCCGGGACGCGCGTGAGGCCGTGCTCGAGGGTCGCGTCGCCGCCGCCCCGGAACTCCTCCGCCCGCGCGATCTGCAGGTGGCCGATCCCGTTGCGGATCGTCCCCTCGCGCAGCCCCTCGAGACTCTGCGCCATGAACCCCCCGGCCAGGGCGAACGCCGCGAAGCCGAACGCCACCACGCCGCCCGTGAGCAAGCTGCGCCGACGGTTGCGGGCGACGTTGCGAAAGGCGAACGCGAGGAGGCTCATGTCTCCCTCACGATCCGGCCGTCCTCGATCAGGATCACGCGGCGCGCCCGTTCCACCACCCGGGGATCGTGGGTGGCCACCACGAACGCGACCTGCCGCTCCGCGTTCAGCTCCCGCATCAGGTCCAGAATCTCCCCCGCTCCGCGCGAATCCAGGTTCGCCGTCGGCTCGTCGGCGAACACCACCTCGGGATCGCTCGCAAGCGCGCGTGCGACGGCGACCCGCTGGCGCTCCCCGCCCGACAACAGGTCGGGGCGAACGGCATCCTTGCCCTGAAGCCCCACGCGCGCCAGGAGAGACCGCGCTCGCTCGCGCCGCGCCGGGCGCGCGAGCTTTCGGAGGGTCATCGGCAGCTCGACGTTCTCGGCGGCGCTCAGCACGGGGACCAGGGAGAACGTCTGGAACACGAAGCCGAACCGGTCCCGGCGCAGGTCCGAGCGGGCGTTCTCGTCCAGGCCGGCGACCTCCCGTCCGCCGACGAGGAGCGTTCCGTGATCCGGGCGGTCGAGCAGGCCGAGGAGATTGATCAAGGTCGTCTTGCCGGAACCCGAGGGCCCGCACAGCACGACGAAGTCCGCGCGCTGGATCGAAAGGTCCACCTCGCGCAGCGCCGGCACGCGTGCCGCGCCGAGCGCGTAGACGCGGGACAGGCGCTGTCCCTGGATCAGGGGTGGGGCGGGCGATCGGAGGACCACCCGCGCATTATATGGATGGCCGGGAGGCGGGAGGGAGGGTAGACTCGCCGCCCTGAAGAAGGAGACGCGATTGCTCGCCCCCGGCTGGAAGCGCGCCGACCTGCACCTGCACACGAGCTTCTCGGGCTGGCGCAGCCTGCACCTCATCGATCCGCAGGATTGCTACGTTGCGCCCGAGCTGGCCTTCGCCGCCGCCCGCGCCCGGGGAATGGACTTCGTCTGCTTCACGGACCACAACACGATCGACGGGGCGCTCGATTTCCTGTCCCGGCACCCGGAGCAGGAACCGTGGCTGATCGTGGGGGAAGAGGTCGAGGTGACGTTTCCCGGTACCTCGCAGTGGCTGCACGTCAACGTGTACGGCGTGGACGAGGCGCTGCATCGGGACCTCGCGCGCCTGCGCGGCAGCTGCTTCGAGATGATCGACGAGCTCGCCGCGCGAGGGCTGTTCTTCGCGCTGAACCACCCCTTCCAGAGCTTCGGCTCGATCCGCCGCGCACGCCGCGATCTCGCGTCGGTCCTCTCCCGGTTCCCGGCGGTCGAGGTCCTCAACAGCACGAGCCCGAGCTGTCACGAGCCGACCCTGAAGGAGCTCCTGGCGAGCCGCGCGCCGAGCGGGGTCGCGTGGGTCGGCGGAAGCGACGCCCACACGCTGCCCAGGATCGCCGCCGTGCACACCGCGGCACCCGGATCCACGAAGGAGGAGTTCCTCGACAACGTGCGCGCCGGGACCTCGGCCCTGTGCGGACACAGCCTCGGCCTGTCCGCGCTGATCCGGGACGTCTACCTCGTGGTGGGCGACTACTACCGGCGCCTGTACGGGAAAGGCTACCCGCGGCCCCTGCGCAACCGTCTGAAAAACGTGTTTTGGTCGGGGATGCTCTTCCCGGGTGTGCTCCTGGGGGTGCCCGCAATCCTGCCCACCCTGCATTCCCTGCGCCAGGAATGGATCGGGCGCCTCGGCCGCGAGGGGACGCGCCCCCTCGCCTTGACTCCCCCCCGCGGCGTCCGCTAGAGTTTCGTTTCCGTTTCCTCGATCGCCGCCGGCGTCCGTGGTTTCGTGTCGCAGGCGAGGCCAGTCGCGCGCGGCGCGGCTGAGCGTGCTCGATCCCAGAGGAGAGCCGACGTGAGCACGTCCGAAACACGCTTCGACATCACCGTGATCGGGAGCGGCCCCGGGGGCTATGTGGCCGCGATCCGCGCAGCGCAGCTCGGGATGAAGACCGCCGTCGTCGAGATGGCGCCGCTGCCGGGCGGCACCTGTCTTCACACGGGGTGCATTCCCACCAAGGCTCTCCTGCACTCGGCGGAGGTCTTCGACGGCGCGCGCGAGGCGCACAAGTTCGGCGTGCGCGTGCAGGGGGCCGAGCTGGATCTGGATGCCGTCCAGAAGTACAAGGACAGGACCGTCACCTCCAACGCGAAGGGTGTCGAGTACCTGCTCAAGAAGAACGGCGTGGCGTTCGTCTCCGGCCGCGGTCGCCTCGCGGGGCGCGGAAAGGTCGAGGTGACCCCGAAGGGCGCGAGCCCGGTCCTGCTCGAGACCCGGAAGGTGATCCTGGCCACCGGCTCGGCGGTGCGGGGGCTGCCCGGGGTGGAGTTCGACGGCGAGAGGATCCTGAGCTCCGAGGACGCGCTGCGCATGAGGAAGCTGCCCGCCTCGATGATCGTCCTGGGCGCGGGGGCCGTCGGCGTGGAGTTCGCGTCGATCTACGCCTCGTTCGGCTCGAAGATCACCCTGGTCGAGCTCCTGCCGCGCGTCCTGCCGCTCGAGGACGCGGCGCTGGGCGCCGAGCTCGAGCGGGCCCTGATCAAGCGCGGGATCGCGGTGCACACCGGCACCAAGGTCGAGGCGGTCGAGCGGGACGAGACGCGGGTCCGGCTCAGCGCCCAGAAGGCGGGCTCGCCCCTGCGCCTCGAGGCGGACGTGCTGCTGGTGGCCGTCGGGCGCCGCCCGGTGACCGAGAACCTCGGGCTCGAGGGGACGGGAGTCCGGCTCGAGCGCGGCTTCGTGGCGGTGGACGGCCTCATGCGCACCGGCGAGTCCGACGTGTACGCGATCGGCGATATCGTGGCCACTCCGGCGCTGGCCCACGTCGCGTCCCACGAGGGGATCGTCGCCGCCGAGGACGCCGCGGGGCGGCAGGCGCACCCCGTGGACTACGACCGCGTTCCCTCGTGCGTGTACAGCCGCCCCGAGGTCGCGTCGATCGGCCCCAGCGAGGAGGAGGCCCGGCGGCGCGGCCACGAGATCGCCGTCGGCACCTTCCCCTTCAGCGCGGTGGGCAAGGCGAAGATCCTCGACGAGCGGACCGGCTTCGTGCGGATCATCGCGGAGAAGAAGTACGACGAGGTCCTGGGAGTGCAGATCCTCGGGCGGCACGCCACGGAGATGATCTCCGAAGCCGCCGCCGCGCTCAGCCTGGAGGCGACTTCCGCCTCGCTGATCGAGACGATTCACGCCCATCCCACGCTGGCCGAGGCGATGGGCGAGGCCGCCCTCGCCGTGCATGGGCGTGCGATTCACATGTGAGGAGAGGAGTGCCCGCATGCGCGTGGACGTGATCATGCCCCAGATGGGCGAGTCGATCGCCGAAGGAACGATCACCCGCTGGATCAAGAAGGTCGGGGAGGTCGTGCAGCGGGACGAGCCGCTGTTCGAGATCTCGACGGACAAGGTGGACGCGGAGATCCCGTCGCCGTCGGCCGGGACCCTGCTCGAGATCCGCAACCGGGAGGGGGAGACCGTCCCCGTCAGCCAGGTCGTGGGGGTGATCGAGACGGATGCCGCCGCGGCAGCGAAGGCGCCGCCGGCCGCCGAGGAATCGAAACCCGCGGCGGCGGCCCCCGCACCCGCCCCGCCCGCCGTCCCCGCGGCAGCGGCCCCGCCTCCCGCGGTCCGGCCCGCCGCACCCGCTCCCGACCAGGCCTCGCCCTTCCTGTCCCCGGTCGTGCGCCGCATCGCGCAGGAGCAGGGGATCGATGCCACGCGCATCCCGGGAACCGGCGCGGGGGGACGAGTCACCAAGAAGGACATCCTGGACTTCATCGCGCGCGGAGGCCCCGCCGCGGCGCCGGCAGCGCCCGAGGCCGCTCCCCGGGCGGCGGGCCCGTCGTTCGCTCCGGGCGCGCGCGTGGCGCGGGTCGCGATGTCGCCCATGCGCAAGAAGATCGCCGAGCACATGATCGAGTCCCGCCGGACCTCCGCGCACGTCCACTCGGTCTTCGAGGTGGACATGAGCCGGGTCTCGAAGCTGCGCGAGGCGTTCCGCGGCGCCTACGAGGAGCGTCACGGGGTCAAGCTCACCTTCATGCCGTTCCTGATCAGGAGCGTGTGCGGCGCGCTGCGCGCCTGGCCGGTCGTGAACTCGTCCGTGGAGGGCGACCAGATCGTCTACCGCAAGGACCTGAACATCGGGATCGCCGTGGCGCTGGACTGGGGGCTCATCGTCCCCGTCGTGAAGAGCGCCGACGAACTGTCCCTGGCCGGCCTCGCCCGCACGGTGAACGACCTCGCGGAGCGGGCCCGGACCAAGAAGCTGAACCCGGACGAGGTGCAGGGCGGCACGTTCACGATCACGAACCCCGGCGTCTTCGGTGGCCTCTTCGGCCTGCCGATCATCAACCAGCCGCAGGTCGCCATCCTCGGCGTCGGGGGGATCCAGAAGCGGCCGGTGGTGATCGACGACGCCATCGCGATCCGCCCCATGATCCACCTGGCGATGTCGTACGACCACCGGGTCGTGGACGGGGCGGTCGCGGATCAGTTCCTGGCCCAGGTGAAGCGGTCCCTGGAGAGCTTCGACGAATCGCTGCTATGAGCGCGCCGCTCGTCGTCCGCTGGCTGGGAACGGTCCCCTACGCGGAGGCGGTCCGCCGCCAGGAAATCCTGGTCGAGGCCGTGCGTAGCGGACGGGCGCGAGACCACCTGCTGCTCCTCGAGCATCCCAGCGTGATCACCCTCGGCCGCGGCGCGAACGCGGCGCACGTCCTGCTCTCCGCGGAGGAGACCGCCCGCCGCGGCGTGGAGGTCCACGAGGCCGGGCGCGGCGGGGACGTCACCTATCACGGGCCCGGGCAGCTCGTCGGATACCCGATCCTCGCGCTGCGCGGGGAGATGCGCGACGCCCACCGCTACCTGCGCGAGATCGAGGAGGCGCTGATCCTCGCCGTCGCGGATTTCCGGATCCGTGCGGCCCGCGTTCCGGGCCTGACCGGGATCTGGGTCGGCGAGAAGAAGCTGGCCGCGATCGGTGTGCGCATCTCCACGGGCTGGATCACCTCCCATGGCTTCGCCCTGAACGTGAGCACCGACCTGCGCGGATTCGACTGGATCGTGCCCTGCGGGATCCGGAACCGGGGAGTCACTTCGATGGAACGGCTCCTGGGCCGCCCGCCGGCGATCCCCGATGTGGCGGCCCGGGTCGCGGCGCGCCTCGCGGAGAGGCTGTCCCGCCATGCCGCCACGGCGTCGCGCGCGGAGCTGCGCATCGTCCCTGCCGCCCACTCCGCGAGCCGCGTCGCGGGAGCCCATCCGTGAGCGACGCGCGACGCGAAGGGCGGCCCGAGTGGCTGCGCATCCGCATGCGGACCGGGGACAGCTTCCGGCACCTGCGGTCCATGGTGGACGAGCTGCGGCTCCACACGGTGTGCAGCGAGGCGCGCTGTCCCAACATCTACGAGTGCTGGAACGCGGGCACGGCGACCTTCATGATCCTCGGGGACACGTGCACGCGAACCTGCGGGTTCTGTAACGTGAAGAGCGGCAGGCCGAGGCCGGGAGTGGACCCGCGGGAGCCCGCGCACGTGGCCGAGGCCGTGGCGCGGCTCGCGCTCCGGCACGCCGTGATCACGAGCGTGGACCGGGACGACATCCCCGACGGAGGGGCCGCCCACTTCGCCCAGGTGATCCGCGCCATCCACGAGGGGTCTCCCTCGTGCGCGGTCGAGGTCCTGACCCCCGACTTCAAGAGGAAGTCCGGGGCACCGGCGGTCGTGCTCGAGGCCGGTCCGGAAGTGTTCGCGCACAACGTCGAGACGGTTCCCCGGCTCTACCGGCCCGCCCGCCCGGGGTCGTCCTACGCCGGGTCGCTGTCCCTGCTCCGGGAGGCGGCGTCCTGGCGCGATCGCGTCAGCCCCGCACTGGTGGTCAAGTCGAGCGTGATGCTCGGCCTGGGAGAGCGCCCGGACGAGGTGAGAGAGGTCATGACGGACCTGCGCGGCGCCGGGGTGGACGTGCTCACACTCGGCCAGTATCTGCAGCCCAGCGCGGCTCACCTTCCCGTGAGCCGGTTCGTGTCGCCGGACGAGTTCGACGCGCTCGCGGCCGAGGGACGGTCCCTGGGCTTCCGCCACGTGGAGTCAGGCCCCCTGGTGCGCTCCTCGTACCACGCGGAGCGCCACGTGGCCGCTCCGGCGGGCAGCTCCGCGCTGGTTCAGATCCGCTGGGGCGCGAAGGGCTAGCGCGGGCCGCCCGGCGCTGGAGGGACGGAAGCGGCCTTGCTCTTCTGGAGCCGCTCCGCGAAGAACGCTTCCACGTCGGCCTTCAGTGCCTCGACCTGCTCCGGTGTCGCACCCACGTACCTGCGCACGATGTAACCCCTCTGGCTCACGAGGAACGTGGTGGGCAGCAAGCGGATCCCTCCCCACAGGTTCGAGGTGTCGGAGCTGCCGCGCACGAGGGTGTAGGAGACTCCCAGATCCCCGGCGAACTTGGTGACCTCTTCGTCTCCGGCCGGGTCGAGCACCACACCGACGACCGCGAGGTTCTTTGCGCCGTGCTTGGCGTGGAGCTCCTGGAGGACCGGCATCTCGATCTTGCAGGGCTCGCACCAACTCGCCCAGAAGTTCACGATCGTCAGCGGGGAGTCCTTCCAGCTCGCGCGGTACTTCCAGCCCGACAGGGCCGGGGCGGTCAGCGGCGGTGCCAGGTCACCCGGCGCGAGCGTGATCCCGACCTGCGTGCCGGCGGATGCCCCGAGGGCGGCGAGGAGAACCAGGGCCCCTGCGAGCGCCTTCGCTCCACGGCGGCGCGGTTCGAGGGGGTTGGAGCGGGAAACGGGACTCGAACCCGCGACCCCGACCTTGGCAAGGTCGTGCTCTACCAACTGAGCTATTCCCGCGCGCTCCGGGACCGAGCACGGCGCCTCGACCGGCGTTGCATTCCAACCGAGGACAGGGCTCAGAATCCCGCGATTCACGATCCCGAAACATACCCCACGGACGCGGCCCCGTCAAACTCCGTCCCGCTCGGCGCGCGGGCGAAAGGCGTCGCGGATGTGCCGCACGCGGCCCGGCCCGGCCCCCTCGCGGAGCACCTCGACAACGTCGAAGCGGCAGGGCCTCTCGAATCCCCCGCGCCGTGCCAGGTACGCGAGCGCTGCCCGGATGATCCGCTTCTGCTTGCGGAGGATCACCGCCTCCCATGGCTGTGCGTGCGACGGGCTGCTGCGGGTCTTCACCTCGACGAACACCAGCACGCCCGCCTCCTCCGCCACCAGGTCGATCTCGCCCTGGCGCACCCGGAACCGTCGATCCAGGATTCTGAGCCCCGCCCGCTTCAGGGCTTCTTCGGCGAGCTCCTCACCGCGCAGCCCGAGCACGTGACGGGGATCCGGCTCGCGCAGCTCGCTCGGGATCATGCCCCGTCCCCGGGTGGAGCCCTGCGCTTCCAGCGAACCCCCTGCGGGGTATCCTCCAGGACGATCCCCAGCTCGGCGATCTCGTCCCGGATGCGGTCCGCCTCGGCGAAGTCCCGGGCCGCTCGTGCCGCGGTCCGGCGGGCGATCAGGGCCTCCATTCGCGTGTCCAGCGTCTGCTCGGGCCGCTCCAGGACGCCGAGCACGGAGTGCACGCGGGAGAGCATGGCGCAGAGATCGGCCCTGCTCTCCGCGGGGAGCGCGCCGCGGTCCATGTGGCCGTTCATCTCACGCACCAGGCGGAAGAGCGCGCCGACGGCGCCACTCACGTTGAGGTCATCCGACAGGGAGTCCCGAAACGCGCTCTCCGCCCTGACGACCGCGGCATCGGCGTCGGGGTCCCTCCCCGGGCTCGCCAGCTCCCGCCCGAGCCGGGCCTGGAAATCGTCCAGCCTCTCGATCTCCGAGCCCGCCTGCGCGAGGGCCGCGAAGGTGAAGTTCAGGGGGCTCCGGTAGTGCGTCGAGAGCAGGAGGTAGCGCAGCGCCCTTGGGTCGTGTCCGCGCGCGAGGAGATCCCGCAGGGTGTAGAAGTTCCCCTTCGACTTGGCCATCTTCTCGCCGTCCACCATCAGGTGCGCGGCGTGCATCCAGCACGCGACGAAGGGACGCCCCGTTGCCGCCTCACTCTGCGCGATCTCGTTCTCGTGGTGCGGGAAGATGTTGTCCACCCCGCCGGTGTGAAGATCGAAGCTCTCTCCGAGGTACTTCATGCTCATCGCCGAGCACTCGAGGTGCCAGCCGGGCCGGCCGGGCCCGAAGGGGCTGTCCCAGACCGGCTCTCCCGGACGCGAGGCCTTCCAGAGAACGAAATCCCGGGCGTCGTCCTTCTCGTACTCGTCGCTGTCGACGCGGGCGCCGACACGGATCTCGCGCAGGCTCAGGCCCGAGAGCCGCCCGTAGTCCGGGAACGCATCGATCCGGAAGTAGAGCGAGCCCTGGCTCGTGTACGTGACCCCCCGGGAGCGCAGCCGCTCGGCCAGGGCCAGCATCTCGGGGATGTGCTCGGTGGCGCGCGGATAGTGTTCCGCGCGCTCGATCCCGAGCCGGTCGAGATCCTCGAAGAACGCCTGGATGAACGGGGCCGTGACCTCGTCGATGCTCGCCCCGTTGGCGATCGCACGGCCGATGATCTTGTCCTCGACGTCGGTGATGTTCATCACCTGGGTGACGCGAAAGCCCAGGAGCTTGAGGGTCTTCCGCAGGAGATCCTCCCAGACGTAGGCGCGGAAGTTCCCGATGTGGGCGAGGTCGTACACGGTGGGACCGCAAGTGTAGAGGCGCACGTGGCCGGGCTCGAGCGGCTCGAGCGGCTCGATGCGTCGAGTCAGCGTGTTGTAGACATTCACGGACGCACCCCGCCGGGCCGGAGGGACGGTGGCCGGCAACGACGTGGAATTCTAGCGGCGCCGGAGCCCGTGATCAATCCGCAAGGCTGAACGAGCCGGAGCGCTGGGCGCGCGCTCCGGAGATCCGATCGTGGAGTTCCACAACCACGCGATATTCCCCGGCCGGCCAGTCTCCGACCGGCAGCGCGAGACCCATGGAGGCCCCCTCCGCCCCCGCGATCACGAGCGGCTTCCCGTGCCGCTTGAACCCCCCTCGGTTCTTGAGCAGGAACCGGAACTTCACGTCCACGCGCGACTTCCGGGACTTCGGGTCCGAAGCCGCCCCGTAGACCTGTAGGTACAGGCGAAGCGGCTCGGCGCGCCGGAAACGGCCGCCGGGACGCGGGATCACCTCCTCGGAGCCGACCGCGAACAGCGACGCGGTTCCCTCCCGCGCAGGTCCGAAGTGGTCCGCCGGAACGATCGAGCTCGCCGTGAACCGCCCGGACCCGAGCTCCGGAACGTCGAGGTCCACGGATCGTACGGCGAGAATCCCCTGCGCGCGGTCGTGGACCGAGAAGCGCAGACCGTAGGACCCGGCTTCGAGATGCACCCTTCCCACGAACAGCACCGACCCGTCCCCGGGTCCCTCGCGCGCTTCCATGCGGACCTCGTCGATCGGCTCGGGTGTCTCGAGTGCGCCGACCCCGCCGCTCTCGTCCACGATCCAGGCGCGCGCTTCGTACGCGGCTGCCGGCGCGGCTGGCCGGCCCTCGGGCGCGACCACCGCCGGCGGGCGGAACTCGAGGGCGAGCAGGGCCAGCACAGAGCCGTCCGCAGCCTCGAAGAAGAACGCCTCCTCGTTCATGGTGAAATCGAGGTCCGCCTCCGTCTGCTCGGCCGGCGGTGCCTCGGCCCGGCTCCGGCCGCGCCTGAGCGGAGGCTCCCGGCCGACATCGAACGGGAAGGAGGTGTCGTGCCGGGAGGTGAGCAGGAGATCGGTGAGCTGCTCGAGAGCCGCCAGGGGCAGCCGGGGATTCTCCGAGCGGAGCTGCTGCCGGAGCTGCTGCCGCGTCCGTTCGCGCTCCACGGGATCTTCCCGGTTGGTTCCCGCGCTCTGCCCTTCAGGGTCCAGGGTGAAGCGGCCCGCGGGGTTGCGGTAGAAGAAGACCTCGATCGGAGCCCCTCCGCCCGGCGGATGGTCGTAGGTCCAGATCTCGCGGTCCCGGCCGCGTGCCTCCCCCGCATCGCGGCGGACCGCGTCCGGCTCTCCCAGGAGGATCAGCACGCGGCCGCGGTCGGTGCTCCAGCCCGGACTGGAAGACTCCGCGAATTCCCGATTCGCCTTCTCGCAGAGCGCCCCGAAGCGCTCGCGTGCCTCGTTCTCGGGTGTCGCGGGATCAGGATCGCGTCGTTTCCAGAAGCGCTCGACGAAGGACTCCCGCGCCTCCGGGGTCGCGAGCCGTCCGTAGCGCTCGGACTCCTCGTCGGAGAGTAGGTAGCGGACCGGCCCTTCCTTCCACCACTTGTCGGGAGGACCCTCCACGCCCGCCGCGCCGGCGAGCGCCGGAGCCTCGAGGACGAGCGTCAGGAGGGCCAAACGCGGAAGGCCGCCCAAGGGCGGCCTCCCCATGTTGCGAGCGCGACGGCGGATCAGAAGGCGAATTTCATCCCGAGCTGGAAGCGCCGGCCGAAGTTGCGGATCTGGTCCGTGATCCCGTTCCGCTGCTCGAGGACCCGGAGATGATCCTGGTTGAGCAGGTTGAACACCTCCGCCGAGAGCTGGAGGTTCTTGCCGCCCTTGAGGTTGAGCTCCTTGGCGACCCGCATGTCGATGAGCCAGTACGGCTCGTTTCGCTGATCGTTGCGCTGCCCGGTCGGATAGAGCAGGCGGGCGCGCGGCTGGTCGGGAACGCCGAATCCCTGGTAGGCCGGAGGAACCCCGTCCTGCGAGGACCTGCGCTGGACGATCGAGTACGGAAAGCCAGACGCCCAGGTGATCGCGCCGCCGACCCTGAGACCCCAGGGAGTGATCGTGGTGGCGTTGATCTTCACCACGTGGGTCTGGTCGTAGCTCAGCAAGCCGCGCTCGTCCTGGACGGTGGTCCGATCGTCCCCGAGCTCCTGCGCGAAATCCTCCGCGTCGCCAACGGCCTCCGACCACGTGTACGAGCCGTTCAGCTCCCATCCCCGGTACAGCTGGCGTTCGAGCTCCAGGGTGACCCCGTCGTACTTCGCTGTGTTGAAGTTCCCGACGAGGAATACGGGGCCCCAGGCCGGATTCAGAACGTAGGTGTCGAGATACCCGTCGGGGCGGTTGAGAAGCACGCCGTTGTTCCCCAGGACGTACTTGCCGATGCAGTCGTCGAGGATCCCGTCGGGGGAGCCGGTGATCGGCGGAGTCGTCAGGTCGGTCTGGATCTGGCAAGTCCCGTAGTCGCCCGGCGCGTGGTTGATGTCGACGTCCTGGATCTGGTCCTGGAAGTCACGATGGATGTAGGTGAGGCGGAACAGCGTCTCCGTGGTCAGCTCGCGCTCGAAGGTCAACGACAGCTCGTCCTGGTAGGGCGTCCTGAGCTCGCGGTCCACCACGCTCACCGTCACCGCGGGGTTGATCCCACCACGGCCGCCGAGGGAGACCGGAAGACCGGTCACGAAGTCGATGGGAATCTGGAAGCGCGGACAGGGCGCGGGCGCGGGGGGGCATTCTCCACCCGGCACCGCCCGGAAATTGATGGTGGCGCTCGCCGACTGCAGCTCGAGCGCTGGGATGTTGAGGGGGATGTTGTTGTAATGCCGCCCGACGGTGAACCCGAACCTGGTCTTGCTGTCGCTCCACGGGTCCCAGGACGCGCCCAGGAACGGAGACACGTTGTCGTTCGAGAGTGTGATGTCTCCCGGCCGACGCCGATGCGTCCACAGCTGGCTCTGGCGCGTGACGCCCGCGGTCACGGTGCTCAGCAGGCTCGGGTCGACGCCGAGGGTCGACGCGAGCTGATCCAGGAAATTCCCGACATCCTCGTACGCCGTGAAGACCTTCTGCAGGAGCAACGTGGCGGTCTGCGGCGTGTAGTTCTCCACGTAGTTCCGCGCCTCGGCCTCCGGGTTGAAGGGCAGGGTGCCCTGAGACGCAACGTACTCCCGGTCGTAGCGGAGGCCGACGGTGAAGGTCAGGTTGTTGAGCGGCTTGAACTCGTCCCTGGCGAACACTCCCCAGGTCGTGCCCGTGGCCCGCGCGTTGGAAATCGCCGGGACGGAGAAGTTCGTCGTCATCAGTCCAGTGGTGGCCAGCGGGTCTCCCTCGGGACGCTCCGGGTCCCGGACGATTTCGAACGTCGCGCGCGGCTGGCGGTTCTCGAACTGGAAGTAGCGCTCGTTCTCGACGATGAACCCCACCTTGAACTGGTGGCTCATCCCCCAGAACTTCCCGCCGAAGATCTCGGCCTGCGTCGCGACCGTCAGGCGCTGGCGCTCGTCGCGGTGGGTCAGGAAGAACGAGCCCGTGCGCTGCCCCTTGTCCAGGTCCGAGCAATCCGCTCCCGCGACCAGGTCGTACCCTTTCACGCACTGGTTGTAGTACTGCGTGTTGTCGTCCGCGGTCCCGAGGATGGCGTCCTCGCCGGCGGAGTTCGTCATCGGCAGCTGGTTCGACTGGCTGTCCTGATAGGCGATCGTGCTGTCCACGAGCAGCTTGGGGGAATACGGGGCGGTCCACTGCATGGAGTAGGACGGCCCGCCCAGCTCACGGCGGAAGGAATTCTCCTGCGGCCGCGTCGACGACACCCCTTGGTTCGTGGCGGTGATCGGGTCGAACTGGTACTTGAATGCCAGCTTGTTCCGAGGCGATGCCTGCCAGGTGACGGTCCCGGAGCCGATCGGCTGGACGCGCGTCGTCACCACGACGTCGCTCACGGTGTTCACCGGGACCTGGTCGCTGTGGTACTCGTACGAGAAGATGTACCACAGCTTGTCCTTGAGGATCGGCCCCGAGACCGAAATCCCAGGCTGGTAGGACTGGAACGACGGGAACAGGCGGTCGGGAATGTTCTTGTTGGCGCCGGTGCCGTCGAGCAGGCTCGAGCGATAGTACAGGCTGAACGAGCCCTCGAAATCGTTGGTTCCCTGCTTCTGGACGATGTTCGCGAACCCCCCCTGGGCGCGGCCGTACTCCACCCCCGCGCCCGCGGTGACCACCTCGATTTCCTCGATCGAGTCCGGGTTGACGTAGTTGAGGAACTCCCCGGAGAACGGGTCGACGTTGGACACGCCTCCCACGATCGCCTTGAAGTCCCGGGAGCGCGCCCCGTTCACGTTCGGGTTGCCGTCGCCGTCGTCGTCGGAGACCCCCGGGGCGAGCGTGAGCACGTTCTGATAGAAGCGCCCGGGGACCGGCAGGTCCTTGATGAACTCGTCGCTGAAGCGCGTCGATGTCTCACCCTTCTCCAGGTCCACGACCTCGCGCTGGCCCACGACCTCGACTTTTTCCTGGATCGCCTCGGCCATCCCGATGGGGATGACCTCGGTCGAGTTGATCTTCACCCGGCGGTCGGCCAAGCGCACCTTGGCGTAGCCCGGAAAGGACACCTCGATGATGTACCCGGTCCCCGCGCGCAGCACGGGGAACACGACGTAGCCGTCCGCGTCCGTCAGTTCGGTCGCCGGAGCCACGTTTCCCGTATTGTGGCTCAGGACGACGACCGCCCCGGGCAGGGGTGAGTTGTCCTTGGCGTCGTAGACGCGCACCTTGAGCCCGCCGGTCTGGGCGGAAGCCGCGGTAACGGCCAGAAACGCCACGAGTCCAAAGCACGCCGCTCGCACCAAGCTCATGACTCCCCTCCCGCACACCGACCGCGCACTGGGCTTCCGGCCGGCCCCACACCTTCCCCGAGTAGGCGCCTTTCTATCATCCACCCCCAGCCACGTCAACCGGCCAATCCGCTCGCCGTGACAATAGGTAGGGCAGTCTTGAGCCTCCGGCAGGCGCGCGACAGAGATCCCGCTGCACCCTTGCAGCAGCGGTCGGGGTGCGGCCGGGCCTAGAGGACGATCCCGAGCCTCCGGATTTTCTCGTTCAGGGTCGTGGGCTTCAGGCCGAGGATCTCGGCGGCCTGCTTCTGCACGCCGCCGGTCCGCCTCAGGGCGGACTCGATCAACTGCCGCTCGTAGCGCGATACCGCTCCGTAGAAGTCCATCCCCTCGGGGAGGGACGCGGCCTCGGGCAGGACCGCCTCCTCCAGGATCTCCCTCGGGAGCAGGTCCAGCCCGATCTCCTCTCCCCGCGCCAGAACGACCCCCCTCTCCACCACGTTCTCGAGTTCCCGGACGTTCCCGGGCCAGGGGTAGCGCAACAGCCGGTCCATGACTTCCGGGGCGACGCTGCGCACGTTCTTGCCGTTTTCCTCGCCGAATCGGCCGAGGAAATGCTCCACGAGCGGCGGGATGTCCTCCACCCGGTCCCGCAGCGGGGGAAGGGTGACCCGGATCACGTTCAAGCGGTAGTAGAGGTCCTCGCGAAAGCGGCCCCGATCCACGAGCTGCCTCAGATCCTCGTTCGTGGCGGCGAGAATCCGCACGTCGACGACGCGGCTCTCCACCGCGCCCAAGGGCAGGAACTCCTTTTCCTGGATGACCCGCAGCAGCTTCGCCTGGACCTCGGGAGCCACCGTGCTGATCTCGTCGAACAGGACCGTGCCCTGGTCCGCGACCTCGAGCAGCCCCTGCTTTGCGCCGGAAGCGCCGGTGAACGCACCACGCACGTGGCCGAACAGGTTGTCCTCCAGGAGCTCGGTGGGGATGCTGTTGCTGTTCACCACGAGGAACGGATGCTGGGCCCGGGTGCTGCGCTTGTGAATCGCCTGGGCCACCAGCTCCTTCCCCGTGCCGCTCTCGCCGCAGATGAGCACGGTGGAGCGGCTGGGTGCGACCTGGTCGATGAAACGGTAGACCTCCTGCATCGGACGCGACTTGCCCACGATCCGCTCGAAGCGGTGGCGCTGCTCCAGGGCTTTCCTCAGGTCCCGGTTCTCGCGGCTAAGCTGCGTGGTGTGAACCGCTTGTGCGACGAGCAGCCGTACTTCCTCGTTCTTGAATGGTTTGGGGAGGTAGTGGAACGCTCCGAGCTTCATGGCGGTAACCGCGTTCTCCACGGTGCCGAAAGCCGTGATCATGACCACGGTCAATTCGGGGTGGTTCTCCCGGATCCAGCGCAGCACGGTGAGGCCGTCCGCATCGGGGAGCATCACATCCAGGAGGACTGCGCTGAAGACGCGGCCCGACTCGAAAAGAGCCCGAACCGATGCGGCGTCCGGGGCGACCTCGACCTCGTAGCCTTCCTTCCCCAGGAGCCGGCGGAGCACGTCGGCCACGACCGGCTCGTCGTCCACAACGAGGATGAGGTCTCCCCTGCGCTGCGTCGAACTTCCCACCATCGGGGCAGGATTGTAGCAGGTAGCGAAGAGGAAGCCGTATCAGGCGAGGGCTTGCGCAGTGCGGGAGGCGGGCAGATCGACCCGGAAGCGAGTGAATTCCCCGGGGCTCGATTCCACGCTCAGCTCCCCGTCGTGCTCCTGGACGATCCCGTAAGTGATCGACAGCCCCAGCCCCGTTCCGCGCCCCCGGCCCTTGGTCGTAAAGAAGGGATCGAAGATCCGCGGGAGGTCCTCCTCGGCGATCCCCGCGCCGTTGTCGAGGACCTCGAGGCTCACCCGGCCTCCAGCGGCCCGGGTGGTGACCGTGATGCGACCCTCCTCGCCCAGCGCATCCCGCGCGTTCAGGAGCAGGTTCAGGAGGACCTGCTGGATTCTCGCCTTGTTGCCCCGGATCGAGGGGAGCGCGGGCTCGAGGACGGTCTGGACACGAATCCCCCGGCTGCGCGCCTGCGGCTCGAAGAGCTCCAGAACCTCGCGCACGGAGTCGTTGAGGGAAAGATCCTCGAAGGCCGGGCGCGCCGGACGGGCCAGGTTCAGCAGGGAGTTGGCGATCCCGGACGCTCGCTGACTCTGCGATTCGATCTTCTCCAGGATCTCCCGGCGCGGATCCTCGGGGCTGAGCTCCTCGAGGAGCATCTGGGCGTAGCTCGAGATCCCCGTGAGCGGAGTGTTCACCTCGTGCGCCACACCCGCCGCCAGAAGCCCGAGCGAGGCCAGCCGCTCGTTGCGCAGGACCTCCTCCTCGAGCTTCACCCTCTCGGTCACGTCGTCGAAGGAGACGACCCGGGCACGGTCCTCGCTGCGCGGTCTGCTGGGCGGGGAGATCGAGAGGTTCACCACGATGCGGTGCCCTGCGCGGTTGACGAGGCTGTAGCGGTAGATCCGCACCTCCTCCCCCGCGCCCTGCGCCTGCAGCTCGCGCTCGATCCGGCGCGTCAGCGGCAGGGGAAAAACATCCTCCATCCGCTGTCCCAGTGCCTGTTCCCGCGCCAGACCGTAGATCCCCTCCAGGGCTCGGTTCCAGGCGAGAATCCGCCGCTCGTCCCCGTCCATGAGCAGGAACCCGACCGCGCTCGACTCCAGGATGTGCGCCTGCCGCGCCTGCAGTCGCTCCACGTGCTCGGCCTGATTGCGGACCTCGCGCAGCAGCCGTCCCGCCTCGATCGCGGCGGCGGCGTGAGCGGACAGCGTGGACAGGAGCGCGCGGTCCTCGCTCGACAGGTGCTCCTCGCTGCCGGCCCGCTCGGAAACGAGCAGCACCGCGCGCAGGCTGTTCTTCACCTTCATCCCGAACAGGTGACGGGCCCAGGGAAACTCCGGGAGGAACCCCTCCTCGAGCACGACGTGGCGGTCCCGCTCGATCCGCTCACGGATCGCCGCTTCGAGGCGGACGCCGATCCCGGCGCCGGCCGCTCCCACCGTTTCGAAGCGCTCCTCGTCCGTCCGCACCAGGATGCGCGCCTCGGGCACGTCGAGCGTCTCCTGCACGCGGCGCTCGAGCCGATCCGCCATCGAGGACAGATCGGTCTCGGCGTTCAGCTCGCGGCCGAAATCGAGGAGGGTGGCGCGGTAGCTGTAGCGCTTCCGGTAGAAGGCCTTGTCCACGCCGCGCTTCACGGCGTCGCGCACCGTGGGGTAGGCGATCGCGGCCACGAGGATCGAGAGGTATCGCAGTCCGCTGCCGGAGAGCAGGAAGAGCCCGCTCAATCCATACTGAAGAATCACCTTGGCAACGGCGTACACCGCCATGACGCAGAAGATCGCGGTCGCTTCCGCGAGTCCGCGGCGCAGGAGCAGATCGAGATCGTGCAGCCGGTATCGCACCAGCGCCGCGGTGAACGCCGCGGGAACCGCGAGCATCGGCACGACGGAAAGGAATTCCAGCCAGGGGGGGGCGCTCGCCCCGACCGCCCAGGGGATCCCGGAGATCGAAATGACCGGCGCGAGGCCGATCCCGAGGCCCCAGATCATCCAGCGCATCTGACCGCGGTGCAGACCCGAAGCCGAGCGCTGGTAGGAATTCGCCAGCGTCACGGCGCCGAGCAGCACGGAGAGAGAGAGGAACAGGATCTGCAGGCGGTCGGTGGCCTCCGCAACCAGGACCGGGTCGGGGAACCGGTACGCGCCGCCGAACCCCACGAGCCAGAAGGCCAGGAGCAGGACTGCCGCGGAGCCGAGATACGCCAGGACCAGGCCGACGCGGTGCGCCACGGACGTGCGCCGCGCCAGCGCAAAGGTCAGGTGGAGCAGGAAACTCGGCGCGATCGCGCCCGCGACGACGTCGGCCCAGTAGATGACCCAGTCGAGCCCGTCACCGCGCCCGCTGTGGGAGTACAGGAGCGCCACGAACAGGGACATTCCGAGGAGGGTATAGATCCGACCCCCGCGGACCGTGGGCCAGCGGATCGTGATGAACAGGGCGGAAGCGAGGAAGGCAAGCGCCACGACCGAGAGGTAGACGTAGGACTCGGGAGGCGCTCGCCGCGAGCCGGGCCGCACCTCGAGGGGAAGCTCCCGGTCTCCGCGCCGGACGACAAGCCGGAGTTCGCGACCCGAGGCGTCCCAGGGCAGCTTCGCAGCATCGAGCGCGCCCGCCACGATCTCTCCGTTCGCCCGCTCGAGGATATCGCCGGGGCGCAGGCCCCCTTGCCAGGCGGGGCTCCCCGGCTCCACGGCGAAGGCGACTGGGCCCACCTCGGCCTGCACCCACTGCGCGCCGACCACGGGGATCGTGCTCCAGATCCTGCGCTGGAAGGCGACGAGCCCGAGGCCCAGAAGCGACACTGCGACCACGGAAAGGATCAGCGCGTCGAGTCTTGGAGCCTTTCGCAGCAAGAATGCCCCGCCCTCGTCTCGAAAATCGCCCCAGCTGGCGGCTGCAAACGACGCGCCACCGCGCCGCGCTTCTGTCCGGTGCACGCGCCGCGCAGTTCCGGGGTTTTCAGCCCTGGTGCGAGCCCGCCGTTCCCCACTCCGGACCGTCCCATCCAAAGCGTTGAATCTTCTCCGCGGCGGCTACGATCCCTTGGAGGGCGAGCGCCGCGATCCTCAGAACGCGACGGAGATCCCCGCGCTCAGCTCGCGGCCGATGGAGGCGAGGTCGCCGCGATCGTCTCCCGCGTCGTACTCGGTCCCCCCGAGGGCCGCCCGCGCGAGGAGGAGAAATCTCCAGTACGTGCCGGTTCGCTCGAGCCGGAGCATGTCCTGGGCAACCCGCAGCTCGACGAAGCTGCCCTGGGACACCCTCGGCGCCGATGCATCCTGCGTTTCCTCAAGAACCCGGCGGTATTCCGTGGAGAGATCCGTTCCGGAAACCCCGATCCGCACGCCGAGTCGCGCCGTGGAGTAGTCGATCGTCCGCTCCGAAAAAACCAGCGCCGGCCAGGCAAGGAGCGGGGCCGTGCTCAGAGTCCCCTCCGCAGAGCCCGCGGCGAAGCGTGCGTAGGACGTGGTCGAACGCGAGGTTCTCTCCACGCCCAGCGCCAATTCGCGGCTCGTCGCGTCCCCGTTTCCGACAAAGACCGCGGGAGCCGGGCGCGGAGAGGCCTTTGCGTCGGTGAGTTCGCGCGGAACGAACGAGGCGCTGGCTCGCACGAGAAAACCCGGCGAGAGGGAGAACTCCGTCTCCCCGTCGTACCCCACCCGGGAACGCGGCGCCGGGGTGTTCTCCGGCGCGGCGGCGGAGCCGAAAACCGTTCCATGATACGAGAGCAGGACGCGCGCCCGAAGCCGCTCCCCGGACCAGGTCCCTCCGATGCGCGGGACGACCCAGGAAGGACCTTCTCCCGGCTCGTTCTGGCGGTAGACGCCGAGGCCGGAGACGAGGCTGGCGCGGCCCGAGACCGCCCAGGCGTCCTGTGCGCTGAGACGTACTTGAACTCCGGACGATCCGACCGCCCCCGTGAAGGCGTCCTCGCCCGAGAAAGGCCGGTAGGGGTCGGACAGATCCAGGAATCCGGCCTCGAACCCGACGCGAACCTGGTGCTTGCCCCAGGCCATCTTCTCGTACCCGCCGGAGGCTCTCACCGCCCGGTTCACGCCGGGGTCCGTACGCGCGCCGGATTGCGGGACCGAAGTCGGCGAGACGGAATCGACGAAGCGGAACCCCACGTCGACCCGCGAGCTGCGGTCGAGTTGCCTCGACCATTCCCCATCACAGCCCCACGAGCGCCCCGAGCGGGCTCGAGAAGTTCGGAGCGGATCCTCGCCACCCAGCAGATCCTGACGGATGTAGTGACTGTTCACGCGGACAACGGAGTCGCCGGAGGGATCGTACGTGAGCGCCATGCGCACGTCCGCGGCTCGGCGCCCGGAATACCCGGCTCGTGCGCTCCCCGTCGCGTCCAGGCTCTCGCGGCCACCCTGCACGCGGAGGCTCCCGCGCCCCGCGATGGGACTCGCGAGGTGCAGCCGGGTCTGTGACCCCTGGATCGGCGCTCCCCCGCCCGGCCCCGGCAGCGTTCCCAGAGCGAAGAGCTGCTCCACACGTCCTTGGAGCAGTTCCTGAAGCCGGGGACCGGCCTCGCGAGGGTCCTCCTGGCTTCCAGGCGCCGGGACGGCGCCGGAATCGGTATCCCTAAAGACGCTGCGCTTGGGAAGCCGTAGGACCCAGGACGGGTCCCGCGCTGGCGCGCTGGCCGGTGCGTCGCCGCTCGCGGGCGCCGTCAGGAGCAGCAGGTCGATGGAGCTGCGCAGCAGGGTGTTCACGCGACCGGCGAAGGCCTCATACCCGGCCTTGAACCCCGCGATCCGGTACACGCCGCGCGGTAGAGCCGGAATCACGAACTTCCCGTCCGCCCCGCTGCGCGCCGAGAGCGCGGGCAGGTCCCGGCCTTCTGGAACGAGAAAGATATCCACGTCCGGGAGGGGGACTCCGAGCGCGTCCCGCACGGACCCGGAAAAAACCGCTTCACCGACCCGCACCAGAGACGCCGCGGGCGCACCGGAGGCCCAGGCGATCGCCACGAGGACCCATGCGACGATCCTCGGCTTTGGCATTCCATCCTCCTCGGGGCGAAAGCGTATTCCCCCAGAAAAGTGTTGTCAACTCGCGATCGAGCAATAAGATAGGCGGGATGATCCGGGACTGGCGGCTGGGCGTGGCGGTGGTTTGGCTTGCGAGCGGTGTGGCGCGTGCGTTGCCGGTCGTCGAGCAGGAATCCAGGCTGCAGCTCACGGTGGCGATCCTGCCCGTAGAGGGCTCCACCACCGGGGCAGCGCTCGGAACCGTCTTGCTCGAGATCCCGCCGGGAGATCATGCCGAGCGGGCGATCGACATCCCGTGGCCGGCGGGGGAGCGCGGGAGCCACCTGAGGCTGCGCGCGAGCGGGTCGCCGGGGGAGGCGGGCCGAGAGCACGATGCGGTCCTGGAATCGTGGCTCCTCCTCCCGGACACGCGCGAGGTTCACTCCTCGCGCGCCTTCAGGCTGCGCGAGGGAGCGACGCGGTTCCTCGAGGTCTACGGCGACGCGCGCCGCAGGCTGATCCTGGCCGTGGAGGCCGAGCAGGTCACGCGTCCCGTGCTGCGAACCGGACCGGCCCTGGGACGCCCGGTCCGATTCCGGCTCGAGATCGAGCGGGCGCTGGGTGAGCGCTTCGTGCCCCTCGAAACGAACCGGCTCGACACCTTCGTCGGCCAGGCGGTCACCTACTCGTTCACACGGGGCCAGGACCAGGAGCTCGAGTCCCTGCGCATCGTTCTCACCCCACTGCGAGTCGAGGGAGAGTCGCTGGACGTCGAGGTGCGGGTGGCCGGAACCCTGCCCGGCGGCCCCGGATCGATCGACCGCAAGGAGCGTCTGGTCGCGTCGCGCGGCGCCACCTCGAGCTTCATCGTCGCCTCCGGCCAGACCCCCTCCGGATTCCGGTTCCTGATCACGCCCGAGTTCTGATGAGAGCACGGCCGAGTCTGCTAGGATCTGAGAGCATGGAGGCTCGCGGATGTCCGTCACCAGCGACGAGGTGCTCCGGATTGCACGGCTGGCGCAGCTGGATCTCGATCCGGAGACGGCTCCCCGGCTCGTGGACCAGCTGCGAGCGATCCTCGACTACGTGGCGGCCCTGAACGAGTTGGCGCTCGGCGCGACGGATCCTGCGGCAGGGGCGGGGCGGGGTCGGCAGCCCCTGCGTGCGGACGAGCCGCTCCCCTCCCTTCCTCGCGAACGCGCGCTCGCCAACGCGCCGGACGCCGCCGGCGGGTGCTTCCGCGTGCCGCGGATGATCGAGGAATGAGCCGGCTCGCAGAACTCGATGCGGGTGAGATCCTGCGCCTGATCCGAAACGGCGACCTGTCGGCGCTGGAGGTCCTCCGGGACCACCTGGACCGCCTGGAGGCCCTGGACAGACCGATTCACGCGCTGCTCCGCGTCAACCCCCGCGCCGAGGAGGAAGCCCGCGATCAGGACCGCGAGATCCGCGCCGGACGGGCGGGTCCGCTCGCCGGGCTGCCGCTGGCGCTCAAGGACAATCTCCTGACGGAAGGTCTCGAGACCACGTGCGCCTCGCGGATCCTCGCCAACTTCGTCCCGACCCGCGACGCGACCGCGGTCGCCCGCCTCAGGGCGGCAGGCGCCGTTGTGCTCTGCAAGACCAACCTGGACGAGTTCGCCATGGGCTCCTCCACGGAGAACTCCGCCTTCGGACCGACCCGGAACCCCTGGGATCTGGAGCGCGTGCCCGGCGGATCGAGCGGAGGCTCGGCCGCCGCGGTGGCGGCGGGGATCGCTCCCGTCGCCCTCGGGAGCGACACGGGCGGTTCGGTGCGCCAGCCCGCCGCCTTCTGCGGCGTCGTCGGCCTCAAGCCCACCTATGGTCGGGTCTCGCGCTACGGCCTGGTCGCCTTCGGATCCTCGCTCGATCAGATCGGGCCGATCACCCGCAGCGTCGCCGATGCGGCGCGAGTTCTCTCGTCCATGGCCGGAACGGATCCGGCGGACTCCACGTCGTCCTCCGCTCCGGTCGACGACTACGTCGGTGCGCTCGAGGGCGGGGTGCGCGGACTGCGCGTCGGGCTTCCGAACGAGTATTTCGGAAACGGGATCGCCCCCGAGATCGCGGCGGCCGTGCGCGGCGCCGCCGCTCGGCTCGAGGGAGAGGGTGCGCGTGTGGAGGAGGTCTCGCTTCCGCACACGCGCTACGCCATCCCCACCTACTACCTCGTCGCCACCGCCGAGGCATCGAGCAACCTCGCGCGCTATGACGGCGTTCGCTACGGAATCCGCGTGGATGCGGCCGGACGTCTGGGGGAGATGTACCGCGCGACGCGCGGGGCGGGGTTCGGCGACGAGGTAAAGCGCCGCATCCTCCTGGGAACCTTCGCCCTCTCCGCCGGCTATCACGACGCCTTCTACGGGAAAGCGCAGCGCGTCCGCGCCCTGCTGCGCCGGGACTTCGCGCACGTGTTCGAGCGCGGCGTGGACCTCCTGCTCTGTCCGACGACCCCGACCACGGCGTTCCGGCTGGGAGAAAAGATCGCCGACCCTCTGGCGATGTACCTCTCGGACGTCTGCACGGCGACGCTGAACCTCGCCGGCTTGCCGGCGATCTCCGTTCCGTTGCATCTGTCCTCCTCCGGCCTGCCGATCGCGGCGCAAATCGCCGCCCCGGATTTCTCCGAGGCGCTCCTGTTCCGGACCGGCGCCGTCCTCGAGCGGCTTTTCGGTCGGCTCGCTCCCCCGCCCTCGCGCAGCGCGGGGAAGCTGGACCCCAGGCACGCATGAGGACCGCTCGCGTCGCCTGTCTCCTCGCCGCCGTGCTGGCGCTCGACCCGGCCGGCCTTGTCTCGATCTCCCGGGAGATTCCCGAGTCCAGTGTCGGATCCGACACCCTGGTTCTGAGCTCGGATCTCAGGGTGCGCCTGCGCTCGGGGCGTTCGATCGAGCTCGAGGTCCGCACGGCGCAGGGCGAAGGGTACGCGGACGTGGCGCGGCGGGTGTGCGGATCCCTCTCTCAGGCAGCCGCCGTCGAGGCCTGGAACGAAGGCGCGATCCCCTCGAGCGGCTCTTTCGTGCGCGTGCCGCTCGCGCTTCTTTCGGACGAGTACCGCTCGCTGGTCCTTCTCGACCTCTTCCCCCAGGACCGGTGGGATGGGGCGGACTGGATCCACGTGGCGCGGGCCGGAGCGATTCCCACCTACGACGAAGGGATGTGGCAGATCGCCGAGTGGTTCACGGGACGCGGCGACCGCTTCGAGTTGCTCCAGCAAGCCAACGCGGCCAGCTCTCCGGAGGTCTCCCCCGGACAGCTGGTGCGGATCCCCGCGGCCCTGCTTCACCCTGCCCTGCGCGCGCGGCCGCGCTCCGACGACGGCAGGCTCGAGTTCGGCGAGGACGCCTCGGGGCCCTATGCAGGGTACCGGCTGCAGGCCGGGGAAGCGCTCTATTCCTCCGTGGTCCTGCGCTTCACCGGGCGCACAACCCCCGACGACGTGGGTGCGCTCGCGGAGGATCTGGCCCGGCGCAGCGACGTGCGGGATATCACGGACATCCCGATCAACTACATGGTGAAGATCCCGTTCGACGTTCTCGAGCCGGAGTTCCTGCCGCCCGATCACCCGGCCCGCAGGGAGGCGGAGGCGGCGCGCGCGGAGATCGACGCGGAGCTGTCCCGCAAGCCCGTGGCGACCACGGGCGGCGGCCTTCGCGGCGTCGTCCTGATCCTCGACCCGGGCCATGGCGGACTGGATCTCGGCACGATCCACAACGGGATCTGGGAGCACGATTACGTCTACGATGTCGCCTGCCGCGTGAAGGCGCGCGTCGAAAGGGAGACCGCGGCCCGCGTCTTCCTGACGCTCGAGGATGCCGAGACCGGCTGCGCTCCCTCCACGGTAGACGCCCTGGTCGCCAACCACCAGGGACGTGTGCGGAGCACGCCGCCGTTCCAGGCGGACGAGGAAGGCGAGTCGTCGCTCGCCGTGAACCTGCGCTGGTACGTCGCCAACTCGGTCTTCCGGCAGGCGGTGCGGGAGGGCACGGACCCCGACCGGATCCTGTTCATGTCGCTGCATGCCGACTCCCGCCATCCTTCGCTGCGCGGACTGATGGTGTACGTTCCGGGCGCCCGGCACCGGACCCGCGCGTACGGCCACGACTCCGCGGAGTACCGTCGCTTCCGCGAGGTCCGCGAGGCTCCTCGAGTGCACTTCTCGCGGGCCCAGCGCGTCCGCGCCGAGGCGGTGTCGCGCAAGCTCGCCGGCTCGATCGTGCAATCGTTCGGGAAGGACGACCTCCCGGTTCAGCCTTACAAGCCCGTGCGCAGCGAGGTGATCCGCTCCGGCGAGCGCTGGCTGCCGGCGGTGCTCAAGGGGAACGCGGTCCCGGCCGCGGTGCTGGTGGAGATCGTGAACCTGGGAAACAGGGACGACGCCGCGCTTCTGGCCAGGGCCGCGGCGCGGCGACGCATGGCGGATGCCCTGGTCGAATCGCTCTACGCGTACTTCGGGGAGCGCCCCCCGCGCGGCCCGAACGTGGCGGGCGCGCTGCGGTAGGCCTCGATCACGCGGCGCAGCGGCTCGTCGTCGACGCAGGACAGCACTTGGCGCGTGACCCGGTGGACGCGCTGCTCCTCGCTCTCCCGCGCGGCCTCCTCGGCGTCGAATGCGGCGAGGCCGCTCGCGAACCTCACGACGTGCACCATCTCGTGGGTGAGGACGTAGAGCATCAGGGGAAAGAACTGGATCCCGTCCCGCCGGCTCGACAGCGCGGACAGGATCGCGTCGTCCCGGACGCGGATCCGGTAGATCTCCCTGGGGCGCGTGTCGGTCCCGGTGCTCTCGAGCTTCACGACGTCCGCGAACGCCCCCGGATGCGGGCCCGGCCCTTCCCGGAGCGTCTGGAGGTCGTGGAGAAAAAGGCTCCACTCGCGTCCCGGAATCCGGTAGAACTCTGCCGCGCGGGCCTCGGCGACCTCGAAAGCGCGGTCGACCTCCCTGCGCTCCGCGACGTTGAAGGTTCGGTCGAAGGCCACCGCCCGTTCTCCGCGCTTTCTTGACACCCTGCAGGGGCCATCTTACTGTACTTGGTGCGATTCGACGGAGGGAGATGCCCGATGCCGATCTACGAGTACCGTTGCACGACGTGCCGGCACACGTTCGAGGTCATTCAGAAGCTGAGCGACGCACCCGTCGCGACCTGCGCGCAGTGCTCCGGAAAGCTCGAGAAGCTGGTCTCGCGCACGTCCTTCCATCTCAAGGGGGGCGGCTGGTTCATCAACGATTACGGCGCCTCCCCCTCCCAGGAATCCTCCGGAAAGGAAAACAAGGGCGGGAAGGAGCCCAAGGCCGGCGACGCCGCATCGGCGCCGTCGAAGGGCGGCGGCTGCTCGGGAGCCTGCGGCTGCGCCGAGTAACCGCTCAGAACGGCCACCCTCTCTCCATCCGCACCAGGAGCCGCGCGACGTCCTCGAGCTCGGGGTTTTCTTCCGCCAGCTGACGAATCACCTCCGGCGGCCACTCCGGGTGCCAGCCCGCGAGGACGCGGGTCGCGAGGTCCACGCGAGGCGTTCGGGGGAACCGGGACTCGAGGACAGCGATCTCCTGCCGCAGCCGTCCCAGGGCGTGGCGGGAGGAACGCACCCACGCGAGCCACCCCCCGAGAGCCGAAAGCAGGACCACCGCTACGCCGAGCGCGGCTCGAGACTCCACGGCGAGCAGCGCGATTCCGGCGCCGAGCAGGACCCAGCGCAGCGCCGGCCAGGCCATGCCGTAGGCGGGATGGAGGGTCCATCGCGGTCGGTCCCAGGCCTTCCGTCGCGCCACGTGCACGCTGAACAGGCCCGTGAAGAGCCCGGCCAGGATCAAGAGCGCTGCGACGAGGATCCGCATCCCTGCCATCCTACCTTCCGGCGTTGACTGGGCTCGAAGGCGCGTGAAATAATCGGCTCTTTCCCAGGGAAACAGCGGCATGAAGGTGCTTCTGATCGGAGAAGGCGGGCGCGAGGACGCCCTGGCCTGGGCGATCGCGCGGAGCCCGGAGATCTCGCTCCTGCGCGCGGCGCCGGGAAGCGATGGGATCGGCCGCCGCGCCGCGCGCGTCGCGATCTCGTCCGGCGACGTCGAAGCCCTGGCCGCGCATGCATCGCACGAGCGCTACGACCTGGTCGTGATCGGCCCCGAGGCGCCTCTCGTGGCGGGGCTGTCTGACCGCTTGGGCGCGCTCGGAATCCCGGTCTTCGGTCCCTCCGCGCGAGCCGCCGAGATCGAATCGAGCAAGGTGTTCTCCAAGGAGTTCATGGCGCGGCAGCGCATCCCGACCGCGGAGTTTCGGGTCTTCTCCGATCCCGCCCGGGCGGAGCGGCACCTGGACTCCCGCGAGGTCGAGTACCCGATCGTGGTCAAGGCGGACGGCCTCGCCGCGGGGAAGGGGGTCGTGATCGCCCAGGACCGCGCCGAGGCGAAGCGGGCGGCCGCGGCGATGCTGAGCGGGCGCGCCTTCGGTGCCGCCGGAGCGCGGATCGTCGTGGAGCGCCTCCTGCGCGGCCACGAGGTCTCGTTCTTCATCCTCTCCGACGGCGCGAGCTTCGTGGAGCTGGCGCCCTGCCAGGACTACAAGCGCGCCGGGGATGGCGACTCGGGGCCCAACACAGGTGGCATGGGGGCGTATTCCCCCTCGGCATACCTGGACGACGCAGCAAGGCGCGCGATCGTACGCACGATCATCGAGCCGACCCTTGACGGGCTCGCGGCCGAAGGCCGGCCGTACCGGGGCGCGCTGTACGCGGGGGTGATGCTGACCGCGGAGGGACCCCGGGTCCTGGAGTTCAACGCGCGCTTCGGCGATCCGGAAACCCAGGTCCTTCTGCCCCGCCTCGACGGGGACTGGCTTCCGCTCCTGCACGCCTGTGCCACCGGAAGTCTCGGGGCCGCGACCGTGCGCTGGAAGGCGGACGCCGCGGTGTGCGTGGTTCTGGCGTCCGGGGGGTATCCCGGGAACTACGTCCGGGGAATCCCGATCCAGGGAATCGAGGAGGCGGAGGCGCTGTCCGGCGTCCTGGTGTTCCACGCCGGAACCGAGAGGGATGCCGACGGCGGATTCCGGACGCGCGGTGGGCGAGTGCTCGGGGTGACCGCGCTCGGCGAGAGCCTGGCGCTGGCCCGCGAGCGGGCCTACCGGGCCGCGGACAGGATCCGTTGGGACGGGAAGAGCTATCGGCACGACATCGCTCTCGACGCGATCGTGCACGCCAAGGGAGGGGCGCGATGACCGGTCCGTTTGCGCGCGTGGCGATCTACATGGGGAGCGACTCCGACCTTCCGACGATGGCCGAAGCGGCGCGGGTGCTCGACGCGCTCGAGGTTCCGTTCGATCTCGAGGTGACCTCGGCGCATCGCTCCCCCGCGAGGACCCTCGACCTGATCCGCGCCGCGCCGGGCAAGGGGGTTCGCGTCTTCATCGTCGGCGCGGGAGGGGCTGCCCACCTCGCGGGGATGGTCGCGGCTCACACCACACTCCCCGTGCTGGGGGTCCCGCTCGCGTCGAGCGACCTGAATGGCCTGGACGCGCTGCTCGCGACGGTGCAGATGCCCTCGGGCGTTCCCGTCGGGACGCTCGCGATCGGGAGCGCGGGAGCGGCGAACGCGGGAATGCTCGCGGCGCAGATCCTCTCCCTCTCGGACCCCGCGCTCGCGCAGCGGATCGCCGAGCGGCGGACGCGCATGGCGGAGTCGGTCGCCGCAAAATCGCGCGACGCTCGCACGAAGCTCGCGACGCTGCTCGGCCACAAGGGCTAGGGGCCCGAGGCGGGCGCCCCCTCGCCCTCCGCTCTGGATTCGGCCGGATCGACGGGGAGCGGAGCCACCAGGGCGCCCTCGGGAGGATCGCCGGCGTCCATGCGCCGGACGAGGGCATCGCGGCGCGCTTCGTGCCTGTGCCCGACGATCTCCACGTAGTCGCGAAACAGCGCGGGAACGCCGGAGATCGCCGAGTCGGCGAGATCGGACCGATCCATGACCTGGACGTGCAGGTGGGGTTCGATGCTGTTCCCGCTGTTTCCCGCGGCGGCGAGGGGAGCCCCGGCCTCCACTTCCTCCCCCACGCTCACCAGGATCGACTCTTTCATGAGGTGACCGAGGAGCACGTACTGCCCGCCGCCCACGTCGAGGACCACGTGGTTGCCGAAGACCCAGAGCGGACGACCGAGATCCTCGGTCAGGCTCCTGCGCGGGAAGTCGCGCAGCCCCTCGTTGTCCGGCTCGTCCTCCACGATGCGGACCACCTTCCCGGAGGCCGGCGCCAGGATCGGGCTGCCGAACGTCACGGTGTCGTGATTCCTGCGGGTGATCGCATACATCCTGCTCCGCGAGGACCCGCTCGCGGGGTCGAGGGCGACGAAGTCCCAGGAGAACTCCCCACCGTACCCGCCGAGCCGGTGGTTCGTGTTGCATCCGTGTCCCTGGGTGACCTGCCAGATCCCCACGAAAGGCAGCTTCAGGGAGCGCGGAGAAGGCGCCGGCCTGAGCAAGACCTCGAGCGACTGGCTCGAGCGGATCTTCCCCATCCCGTGCCGGCTGGAAAGCTCCAGCTCGAAGCGCACCCGGTCGGCATCGCCGGGGACCGGGCTCAGACAGATTCCGATCCAGTCCACCCGGCTTCCACGCTCGACGCGGCGCTCCCGGTCGATCCCGCCCGCGCGGAAGAAATCCGGCCCCCCAGCCTTGGCCCCGAGCTGGCGCTCTCCCGCGAGGTACACGATCCGCACCTCGTTCACCGTCACCGGGCGCCGGCCTCGATTCTCGAGGGTGATCCGCACGACCGCGTCGCGATGGGATCCGGCGCTGGACACCAGAGCCCGAGAAGGGGTCGGCGTCAGGCGCAGCCACGGATCGTCCATGGAGGCCGCGCCGAGGAGGAGCGGGACGAGCAGGAAAAGCGGGACCGCGAAGAGGACGGGCAAGACGCGCTCCAGCCCGCTCGCCCTGCCCGTCAGCGGCGGGCAGGGCGTCCGGAACCAAGCGCTCGTCGTGCGCGGATGCGCCGGAGCTACTTCTTCTTGACGATGTCCTTGAGCGCCTTCGCCACCGTGAAGCGCACCACCGTCTTGGCGGGAATCTTGATGGCCTCGCCCGTGGCCGGGTTGCGACCCATGCGAGCCTTGCGCTTGACGACCTTGAACTTTCCCAGGCCCTTCAGCGGCACCTGGCCGCCCTTGCGGATCTGCTTCTCGACCAGCGTCGTGAGACCCTCCAGGAAGGCCTTCGCCTGCTTCTTCTCGAGCTTGGCCTGGGTGGAGAGATTCGCGATCAGTTCCGTCTTCGTCATCTGGGTTCCTCCAATTGGCTTGCGCCTGCGCGAACTTGTATCACTTCTCCCGGGGAAAAATCAATGGCAGCGCATCGAGACGCGCACGCACGAGCACGGCGATCTGGGCCGGGTCCCGGTCTCCGGCCGGGACGCGCAGATCCGCGAGCGCGTAGGCGGCGCGACGCTTCTCGAAGAACGCGCGCTGCGCGACGCGATCTCCCGCGGCCCACAGCGGGCGCCCCGGGCCGCTTCCGATGCGGCGGCGGATCTCCTCGAGCGGGACGTCGAGCCAGACGCTCATGCCCTGCTCGCGCATGAACTTCCTCTGCACCACGCCGAGGTACAGTCCTCCTCCGGTGGCGACCACGCGCGGCACGTCCCCGCCGAGTTCCTGAAGCACGCGCCACTCGGCCTCGCGGAAGCGCCCCTCCCCGGCCTCGCGGAAGATCGTCTCGACGGGGCGCCCCAGAGCCTGCTCCACCCGCGCGTCGGTGTCGGCGAATTCCCAGCCGAGCTGCGCCGCGAGGATCTCGCCGACCGCAGACTTCCCGCTGCCCATGAACCCCACGAGGAACACGGCCCGGCCCCGCTCCGCGAGCGCTCCGCTCACAACCCCTCCGCGCGAGGACGCTCGTATTTCTTCTCGCCGGCCTCGATGCGCACGCTCAGACGATTCTCGGGAGGGGTGACGGGACACGCGAACCGGTTGGCGGCGCCGTAGGCGCAGAGCGGGTTGTAGGCGCGGTTGAAGTCGAGCTCGTAGGGGCCGCCGCGGGGTCCGATCAGATCCACGTAGCGCCCTGCCGCGTAGGCTTCCTTGCCGGAGGTCGCGTCGAGGAACGGCAGGAACAGGTCCTCCACGCCGGGCCGGGCCTCGATGTCCAGAAGCCGGTAGACCTGCAGGGTCAACGTCCGCCCGTCGAGCACGAAGCGAACCCTTCCGTACTTCTCGCACGGCCGCGGCTTGCCGGAGGTCGTGACGATCGTGAAACGCTCGATGCGGTCGTTGATCTCGATCGAGCCGCCGAAACGCATGCGGGGATCGGGCGGCCAGTAGGCGAGCCCCCGAAAGCTCTTGACGTCCTCCGCGAGCAGCGGGGTGTCGGGATCCGTCCGCATCTGCCGGTCCCGCGCCGCACGGTCCGCGCGCAGCGACTCCTCCCAGCCGGGCGCCGGAGGCATCGGTTCCATCACCACGCCGCCCGCGGTGCAGGCGGCGATCAAGACCAGTGTCGCGGCTGCAAGGAATCGTCTCATCGGCTCACCAGCGTACAGGAACTCGAACGGCCCGTCCCGCGTGGTCGCGGTAGAGCAGGTGCCCGCGCTCCCGGCCCAGGTCGTACAGACGTCTCGTGATCTCCACGTCCTTGCGGCAGTAGCGCTCGATGAGGTCGATGCGCCCTTCCTTCCACCACCTCAGGCTCTGCAGGCCGTCCCCCGCCTTCGCCTCCCCGAGGTTCACTTCGGCCAGATGCGCCAGGGACGGACGGAACCCGAGGCGGCGGTGAAGGTCCGCCAGCAGGTCCACGCAGCGGATCCGGCCCAGGTCCCACTCCGTGTACGGGCGCAGCACGACGAGGTCGAAGCGCTCGATGTTGAATCCCACGACCCGGTCGGCCATCACCAGGTCGAGGAGCAGCTTGTCCACGTCGGCCTCGTGGTAAGTGCGGTAGCAGTCGCGTGTCTCGTCGTAGACGACCGCGAGCGCCAGTCCCATGCGCGCGATGTTTCCCCAGCCTCCGACCTCGTCGGCGCCACGCTGGGTCTCGATGTCGAAGAACAGCACCCGCTCCCCCGCGCTCGCCGCCGCGGGCGCCGCGGCAGCGATCTCCGCGTCGGGTCGCGCGACGGCCTGCGGGGTCCCGCGCGTGATCCCGTGCTTGCGAGGACGCGCCGGGGCCGCGTCCACTTCCGGCGCCTCCCGGGACGCTTCGGCCAGCGTCTCGTCCCCGAGAACGACCCGCAGAACGAGGCGTGCCGCTTTCTTGTCGAGAGGCTTGTTGCCGTTCCCGCACCGGGGGGACTGGATGCACGACGGGCACCCCTCCTCGCAGGCGCATGCGCTCACGTGCTCGAGGGTGCGCCGGAGCAGGATCTCGAGGCTCGAGAACCCCTCCTCGGCCAGGCCCGCGCCACCCGCCACGCCGTCATACACGAAGACCGCCGGACCGGCGGTCTGGGGGTGGGCGGTGTAGGAGATCCCGCCCACGTCCCCGCGGTCCGAGATCGCGAGGAGCGGGAAGAGACCGATCATCGCGTGCTCCACGGCGTGGATCCCGCCCATGAAGTGCAGTCCTCGCGCCGCCGCCTCCGCGGGGACGCCGCGCGGGATCTCCACCCAGAACCCGAGCGTCTCGAAGGTGAGCGGCGGGGCGGAAAGAGGATGCTCCGAGATCGCCTCCCCGCCGAACAGGCGCTTTTTCTGGTATCCGTGGATCCTCACCGTCACCTTGAGCCGCCCCAGCCCCGCGCGGGCCGCGCCGATCGCGCGCTCCTCGAGCCGCTCCAGGATCTCGGTCTCCTTCTCTCCGAGCACCACGGTGTAGTAGTCGACTCGCGCCGGCTCGACGAGCGCGCGGCGCGAGTCGGTGTCGAGCGTCTGCACCAGGTAGGTCTGGCCGGCGTGGAGGTACACTGCGCCCGGGTGGCACTCGTGGTACACGCGCATCCCGTCGATGCTCCCCACGACCTTCCCCGAGCGCGCACTCACGATCTCGAAGGGCTGCCCCGCGCCGCGCACGCTCACGCCGCGCTGCGGCCTGCGCCGGAAGGAAAACCAGCGCGCTCCCTCGGCGTCCTGGACCAGCCTGCCCTCCTGCTCGAGAGAGTGCACGAGTCCCTGGGCCCGCGGGCCCTGAGAGTCGATCTCCGAGAGCGTGAGGGGCTCCTCCGCGGCCGCGCAGACCAGATGCTGCCCCGCGACGTGGGGATTCCACGGGTCCAGGACCGCCTTCTCGTAGGCGCCGCCGAAGAACAGCTCGGGGTGCGCGACGATGTACTGGTCGAGCGAGTCCGGGAGCGCGATCAGGACCGCGAGCGCCTCCCGGTCCTCGCGACCGACCCTCCCGATCCTCTGCCAGGCGGAGGTGAGCGAGCCCGGATAGCCGACGAGGACGCAGGCGTCGAGGCCGCCGACGTCGATCCCCAGCTCGAGCGCCGAGGTGGTGAGGACCGCGCGCAGGTCTCCCTGGAACAGGCGCGCCTCGATGCGCCGCCGTTCCTCGGGCAGGTAGCCGGCGCGGTAGGACGCCACCTTGCCTGCCAGGTCCGGGGCGACCTCGACGAGCCAGGTATGGAGGAGCTCGGTCACCCTGCGCGCCTTCGTGAATGCGATCGTGCGCGCTCCGTGGCGCGCCACCTCGGCCACGATCCGCACCGCGGCCGTGTACGGGGAGACAGCGACGGGGTTGACGAACACGACGTGGCGGCCCGCGCGGGGCGCCCCGGACGTCGCGACCACGCGGAAGGGCTCGCCGACCAGCGTGCGCGCGAACTCGGCCGGTGCGCCCACGGTGGCCGAGGCGGCCAGGAAGCGCGGCCGCGAGCCGAGCTTCCCGCACAGCCTGCGCAGGCGACCCAGGATGTGGTGGACATGGGCCCCGAACACTCCGCGGTAGACGTGGAGCTCGTCCAGCACAACCCAGTCGAGTCCCCCGAGGAAGCGCGCCCAGTCCTGGTGGTGCGCCAGGATCCCGAGATGGAGCATGTCCGGGTTGGTGACCAGGATCTCCGGGGGCTCGGCGCGGATCTTCTTGCGCAGCGCCTGCGGGGTGTCCCCGTCGTAGATCTCGATGCGCGGCGGACGCAGAAGGCCCGTGGCCGAGGCCAACGCGCGCAGCCCGGCGACCTGGTCCTGGGCCAGCGCCTTCGTCGGGTAGAGGAACAGCGCGTGCTTGCCCGGGCCGGCCAGGATGTCCCGGAGGACCGGGAGGGCGAAGACGAGGGTCTTGCCCGACGCGGTGGGTGTGACGGCGAGGACGTTGCTCCCGGAACCGGTCGCGTCCAGGGCCTCGGCCTGATGGGAGTACAGATCCCCGATCCCCGTCGCGGCCAGCGCCGCCGCGAGGGGCTCCGGCAGCGGCTCCTCGGGACGGGCGAAGCACGCGGGCGTGGGGGGGATCCACTGCTGGTGGACCACCATCCGTCCGATCGAGGGGTGCGAGAGGATCCGATCGAGGAGAGGGTTCACGGGCACCGTATGGTGGAGGCGATCGCGGGACCGGAAGAGATTATCGCACGCCCGTCAGTCCGGGACGACCTCACGGAAATCCGCCGGCGGCTCCACGCTCACCTCGACGCGCGCGCCCCGCACGGGCTCGGGAAAGTCGAGCCGCGCGCAGTGCAGGAGCTGGCGCGTCGGGCCGGGCCCTTCCCGGCGCACGTCGCGCCCCTCACGGACGAGGTCCAGGTAGGCGTGGTCGGGTCTCGCGTACAGCAGGTCCCCCAGGACCGGGTGGCCGATCGCCGCGAGGTGGACGCGGATCTGGTGGCGGCGCCCGGTCTTCGGGAACACCCGCAGCAGCGTGCACCCGGCGCCCCTGTGCTCGACCTTCCACTCCGTGAGCGAGGGCTGGCCGGCGCCGGCCTGCCGCCGCACCCACACCGTCGAGCCGCCGGCGTCGCCGATCGGGAGAGCCACCCTGCCCTCGTCCCTCTCCACGACTCCGGCCACGACCGCCAGGTACTCCTTCTCCACGAGTCCTCTCTCGAAGGCCAGGGACAGCGCCCGCGAGGAAGGGACATCCGTCGCGACCAGCAGCACGCCCGACGTTTCGCGGTCCAGGCGATGCGCCAGCCTCAGCCCCTCGTCTCCCTCCTGGCGCCTGAGGATCCGGATCAGGGTGTTCTCCCGCACCCGGTTCACGGGATGCACGGGGATCCCCGCTGGCTTGTTCACGGCCAGCCAGCCCGTCCCGCGCGCCAGGACCGGGATCGTAACGTCGAGGAGGATCTCCGGGACCGGGAGGGTGGCGATGACGACCTCGCCCCCGGGCCGGACCGGCGTCGCCGGCCGCGCCCGCACCTTCCAGGTGAGCGTGACCCGCGTCCGGATCGCCTCCTGGATCCGCGCGCGGGAGAGCCCTGGGATGCGCTCGTTGAGGAAGAGGTCGAGACGCTTCCCCGCGTCCTTGGGGCCGACCAGGAACACGGTGCGCGGCTCGGACACGCGCTCAGGCTCCCAGCCGGAAGCGCAGGGCGCGCACGATGGCGGCGTTCGCCTGGGGCATCTCGAGCGCCGCGAGAGCTTCGAGCTGGAGCCAGGTCCACTCGCGCGCCGGGTCGGCGCCGGACTCGCCTCGCGGCTCCCGGACCAGGTAGACGTGGAGGCGCACGGCGCGGTCGGGATAGTCGAACGCGTACACGATGAGCGGCTCGATCTCTCCACCGGTGAGCCCCGCCTCCTCCAGGAGCTCGCGGCGCGCTGCAGCGGCGGGTTCTTCTCCGTCCTCGATCTTCCCCCCAGGGAATTCCCAGGCCCCTCCGAGATGGACTCCCGGGGCGCGGCGGCCGACGAGGATCCGTCCGTTCCGCAGCGGGACGGCGAGGGCGATCTCGACTCGGGACTCCAGTGCCTCCAACTTCTCGTCCTCCCGGCGCGGTTCGATCATGCTACAACTACTTCACTCGTTGCCGGCCGGCGGTCAAGTTGAGGACTCGAATCGACAGAGGAGCGGCGGGACTTCTCGTGGGCCCCGGGATTGGGTAGGCTTTCCGGAAGCTCCCCTAGCTTCTGCATAAAGTCCGCGCTCGAATGCCACGGACGCGGCCAGAAGCGGGCGGAGAGCGTAGCTTCCACGGTGTCGGGTCGCTCCGGAGGTTCTCGATGGCTGCACGATCCGCTCTCGCGGCGCTCGCCGGCTTGCTCGCGCTGGCTGCGGGCCAGGCCCCGGCCGAGGTCCTGCTCAGCGGCACGATCGGCGCTGCGAGCCCGTGTCAACCCTGGCGGGGGGGATATCAGGAGGCCACCATTCTGATCGTGGAGTTCTGGCCGGACCGGGAGTTGCGCGACGGTATCCTGCGCTGCGAGCACGACGAGGTCCGTTTCAGCGTGCGCTGGGATCCGGACCGGGCCGCCTCCTGGCTGCGCGACACCCGGGAGGCCGGCTTCGTGGTCAAGTCGGTGGACGTGGTGGAATGCGCGCAAGAACTGCGAATCGCCTGCGGGGAGCGCGGCGCCGTGCAGCTGCAGCGCTTTGATCCCGAACGCGAGGCGTTCGACAGGTGCAGCGGCGCCTGCGCCGACGGCACGCTCGTGCGCACGATCGGTCTGCAGGCGGACGCGAAGCGGCGCTAGATCCCTGGATAGGCGGCGTACAGGCTTCCGGGCAGGTCCGAGACCTTCCACATCCCGGAGCTCGCGAGGATCGCTCCCTCCTCCGTGATCAGTGCCCCCTCGATCCCCGGCAGTCGCTCGATGAGCGCCAGGCCGTCTCGCGAGCCGAGGAGGAACGCGGCGGTCGCGACCCTGCCCGCGAGCGAAGCCGACGCGGCGACGACGGTCACCGAGGCCACACCCCGCGCAGGCCGGCCGGTCCGCGCGTCGAGCAGGTGGTGGTACCGCACTCCGTCGCGCACGAAGCAGCGCTCGTAGTCGCCGGAGGTGGCCACGCCTCCGGCCCCCACGAGCCGCACGGCGAAGCGGCAGCGACCGGCCGCGCGGGGGTCGGCGACGCCGATCGACCAGGGCCGGCCGTCGCCCCGTCCCCCGATCACCCGGACGTCGCCGGCGAAGTTCACGAGCGCGGAGCCCACGCCTTCCTCGATCAGCAGTGCGGCCACGCGATCGACCGCGTACTCCTTCCCGACTCCGCCCAGGTCCAGCTCCATCCCCGCCCGGCGCAGGAAAACCGTCCCATCGCGCACGGACACGGCGCTCCAGTCCACGAGCCGGAGGAGCTCCGAGATCTCGCCCTCCTCGGGAACGCGCGCGCTGCGAAAATCCCAGGCCTGGCGCAGCACCCCCACGGTCGGATCGAAGCGGCCGCCGGTGAGCCGCGCGAGATCGAGGGTCGTCTCCACGAGGGCCAGCGTCTCCTCGTCCGCCGCGACCGGTGTGCGTCCCGCGTTGCGGCTGATCTCCGCGACGACGCTCGTCTCGCGAAAGCGCGAGTACTTCCTCTCGATCCGCAGCGCCTCGCGCTCCGCGGCCCGGGCGATCGCAGTGGCGCGCTCGCGGCCTCGCGCGTCGACGAAGCGGACCTCCCCGACGCCGCCCATGAGGGCGAAGCGCGTGCTGTAGAGGACGGGACCGTCCACGGCTCTCAGTAGCGCCAGGACAGTCCCAGCGTGCCGGTCACGATCGTGAGGTCCGCGGCGGAGACGAGCCCCGGCCCGCCCCCTTCCCCCCCGTCGTCGTCCTCGAACAGCGCGGAGGAGAGAGCGGCCGCGGGGGGGGTGACGAGCGGCGCGACCCGGTCGCGACCCTGCTGGTCCTGGTACGTCGCGCCCACGGTCAGGACCAGACCCCTGCTGATCTGGTAGGAGAGCGTCAGCCCGACCAGCCAGCTATCGAGCGCGGACAGGCGGTAGTCGCTGGACATGTAGGTCTGCGGCGCGGCGAACTCGTAGGCGAAGAACGACGCGGAGCCCTGGGTGTACAGCCGCAGCTCGGGGGACACGATCCACTTTTCACCCGCGCGCTGCTCGTACACGAGCCCGAGCGTGTGGGCCCGGATCTCCCAGTCGTCCCAGTAGTAGCGGTACGACGTCTTGAACGCGGCGCGCGTGTCCCCCAGGTGGTGCGCGTACTTCACGAGGATCGCCTGGCGCGAGCGCGCGTCGGGGCGGTGCTCCGGCACGGTTGTGGCTCCGACCGGCACGATCTTGTACGGGTCGTCGAGGTAGCCCGAGAGCTTCGTGATCGAGCCCGAGACATCGAGCAGGTCCCGCTCTCCCAGGATGTAGCTCCAGCCGAGCGCCAGCGCGTTGCTCGACTTGTCCTGGCTCACGCCGGTCGTCACCGGCGTGACCACGTCGCGGGAGAACGACACGCCCAGGTGGAGCGTGCCGCGGCCCTGGGCCAGGGTCCAGGCGTCCGACATGCCCGCGCTCCGGGCGAGGTAATCGTTCTCGCGGGAGTAGGAGAGATCGACCGAGGGAAGGTGCGCGCCGAACTTCCGCGCATAGGACAGCGTCGCGGATTTTCTCGTGTCGTTGTATTCGGCGAGGGGAATGCTGCTCGAAGCTGCCCCGGAAGCCGTCGTGGTCCCGTCGGTCGTCGGATAGGCTCCGGTGGGGGAAGCGCCGGAGATCGTGTCGTATCCGAGCAGCAGCGTGAGCGCGCCGCCCTTGAGCCCGAAGTCGTTGTTCAGGTAGATCCAGGGGTTCAGGACCTGGGTGCGGCCACCGGATTCCTTGTAGTAGAGGTAGCGGAAGTCCAGGTTCGACTGCGCGTGGGCATCGCGCGCCGCGAGCGCGCCCAGCCCCGCGGCGACCCAGGGGAGCTTGCCACGAGACCGGCTCGATCGCCTAGTTGCAGCCACAGCCCCCCCCCGCCGCGCCGCCGTTTCCGGCCGCGGCTTCCTTGCTGGCGTGGATGTGCTCGGTGATGACGCGAGTCAGGGGATCGCCGTCCAGGCTCATGATCGGATCGGCGAGGTAGCCGCGCTGCCAGGCCTTGAGATCGCCCGTCGCCTCGACGCTGGCCGCCACGCGCACGTCGGTCCCGGGGGCGAGCGCCTTGCCCGCGAGTAGCGCGCCGACGGCGGCCTCGATCTTGGCGTGAACGCTCTCGTCTCCGCCTTCGAAGCGGGCGGCGATGCGCCCCTCGCGGTCGATCAGGAAGGTGGTGGGCATGGCGACCACCCCGAACGCCTCGCCCGCACGCTCCGAGGGATCGCGCAGGATCGGGAAGCGCGCCGGCACGGCCTCGAGGAACCTGCGCACATCCTTGTCGTCCTCCTCGAGATTCAGTCCGAGGACCTGAAGCCCCTTCCCGGCGTAGCGCTCCTCGAGCCCGTTGAGGAACGGGAAGCTCTTGCGGCACGGGGCGCACCACGAGGCCCAGAAATCGAGGACGACGACCTTGCCCTTGAGGCTCGACAGGGAGAACGACTTGCCGCTCAGCTCGTGGATCGAGACCTCGGGGATGGGCTGGGGGCTCGGGGACGCCGCCACCGGCGCGGCGAGCAGGAGCATGGCGAGAACCACGCGCATGCCTCACTCCGCCTTGATCTGCGCTTCGAGGTAGTTCGCGACACCGATCTGCTGCATCTGGTCGAGCTGGGCCTCGAGCCAGTCGATGTGGGCCTCCTCGTCCTTCAGGATGCTCTCGAGCAGCTCCCGCGTGCCGTTGTCTCCCAGGTCCGCGGCGAGCCGGATCGCCGCGTTGTAGGCGGCCACTGCCCCTTCTTCCGCCCTGCGGTCGTTCTCGAACTGCTCCTTGACCTCCGGGCCGAGGCGGATCGCGTTCAGGCGGCTCACCACGGGCCGCCCCTCGAGGAACAGGATCCGCGCGATCAGCTTCTCCGCGTGCTTCATCTCCTCGATCGCGCGCCTCTCGATCAGCTTGTGCAGGCGCTCGTACCCCCAGTTGTCGCACATCTCGGAGTGGACCATGTACTGGTTGATGGCGGTCAGCTCGTCGGCGAGCAGGTCGTTCAGTACGGACAGGATCTGGTCGTTTCCCTTCATCGGCTGGTCTCCCGTCGGCTAGCGGTTCGCCGCCGTCTTTTCCGCCGTCTTCGAGTAGTCGTAGAACCCGCGGCCGCTCTTGCGCCCGAGCCAGCCCGCCTCCACGTGCTTGCGCAGCAGCGGGCAGGGCCGGTACTTGTCGTCCCCCAGCCCCTCGTGGAGCACCTCCATGATTGCGAGGCAGGTGTCGAGGCCGATGAAATCCGCCAGCGTCAGCGGGCCCATGGGATGGTTCATCCCGAGCTTCATGACGGTGTCGATCGCCTCGGGGGTGGCCACGCCCTCGTAGAGGCAGAAGATCGCCTCGTTGATCAGGGGCATGAGCACGCGGTTGCTCACGAAGCCGGGGAAATCCCGCACCTCGACGGGGATCTTGCCGAGCTTCTTGGCGAGCCCGACGACCGTCGCGCAGGTCTCGTCCGAGCTGCCGAGGCCGCGGATCACCTCGACGAGCTGCATGACCGGCACCGGGTTCATGAAGTGCATGCCGATCACCCGCTCCGGCCGACGCGTCGCCGCGGCGATCTGCGTGACCGAGATCGAGGAGGTGTTGGTGGCCAGGATCACCTCCTTGCGGCAGATCCCGTCGAGGGCGCGGAACAGATCTTCCTTGACCGAGAGCTTCTCCACGACGGCCTCGACCACGAGGTCGGCCGCCGAAAGATCGCTGAGGGCGGTCGTGCCCCGGATGCGTCCGAGGATCTGCTCCTTGTCGGCCGCGCTGAGCTTCCCCTTCTCCACCCCCCGATCGAGGTTCTTCCCGATCGTCCCCAGGCCCTTGCGCACCAAGGAGTCCTCGAGATCCGCCATCACGACCTCGAGCCCCGCCTGGGCCGCGACGTGCGCGATCCCGTTTCCCATCTGCCCGGCGCCCACGACGCCGATCGTCCGGATGTCCATGAGATCCTCCCCTCCCTCAGATCCTGCGGATCGCCAGAGCCACCGCGTTCCCGCCCCCCAGGCACAGCGCCGCGATCCCGCGCTCCAACCCGCGGTCCTCGAGCGCGTGCAGGAGCGTGGTCAGAATGCGCGCTCCCGAGGCCCCGATCGGGTGCCCGAGCGCGACCGCGCCGCCCCACACGTTGTGGCGGGCTGGGTCGATCCCCAGGGTCCGTCCCAGCGCGACCTGCTGCACCGAGAACGCCTCGTTGAACTCGTAGAGGTCCACGTCCTCCGCCTTCCAGCCGGTCTTCTCCCAGACCATGCGCACGGCCTTCTCCGGGGCCATCATCACGAGCTCGGGGGCGAGGCCGCTCGAGGCGTAGGCGACGACCTCGGCACGGGGCTTGAGGCCGAGCCGCTTGGCGGCGCTCGCCGAGGCGACGACGAGGGCGCTCGCGCCGTCGTTCACCGGCGGGGCGTTACCCGCGGTGACCGTGCCGTCCTTCTTGAAGGCCGGCTTGAGGGCGCGCAGGGCCTCGAGGGTCGTGTCCCGGCGCGGGCACTCGTCCGTGTCGAAGAGAACCGGGTCCCCCTTCTTCGCGGGGATCGGGACGGGAACGATCTCCTTGCGGAACTTCCCCTGCTCGATGGCGGCCACGGCCTTGCGGTGGCTCTCGAACGCCCAGCGGT
>Ga0316622_100000040_pt1 | contig 53435 bp, 52 predicted proteins | sample OWC_Aug_OW2_C1_D_FD_207646 | JGI IMG/M metagenome (GOLD analysis project Ga0316622, IMG submission 207646) | Wetland soil microbial communities from Old Woman Creek delta, Ohio, United States - OWC_Aug_OW2_C1_D5_C | ecosystem: Environmental > Terrestrial > Soil > Wetlands | place: USA: Ohio... | reverse complement strand
GCTGGCATGGATACTGCTAAGTCGATTTCATTGTTTTATCCTTGTTTTTCAGTATGTTACGCTGTTTATTATAACACAAATCTCTTAACTTAACGGCATTGCCCCCCCCCATTCCATACGATTACGCCAATATTGAATGACGGCTTTTGGAAATGGCGAATTGTCGCAATCGACCCCAAGCAGTCTGTCGCTCCATTTGATTCAATGACAGTGAAGTGATCGTTACCGGTCACTGTTATTTATAACTGATGAATACTGAAAGGAATAATCTTTGCCGTTCACAAATTTGTTGCGGCAACTCATGTTTATTGATAGATTTACGAAAACTTTCTAATTGCTAGTTAACCATGGGATGATGCGATTGCGCTATGTAAATCGCTTCGACATCACAGAGCTTTCTTTTGGAGGTGCTTTTGTCTTTTCTTGATGCAGCGGTAGCTTGGACAAATGGGAAGATCTATTTCTTCAAAGCTAAAATGTACATTCGGTATGACATTAAAGCTGATCGCGCAGATCCGGGCTATCCCAATCCGATTATTCCGAATTGGCCTGGGTTGCCCATCGCGATGATTCCTACCGATGCGGTGATTACTTGGCCCAATGGGAAAGCTTACTTCTTTAAGGGCAATCAATATTGCCGTTACGATATCAAGGCCGACCGTGCTGATGTCGGTTATCCGAAGCCTATCAAAGGCAATTGGCCTGGAGTCTGGGAAGACGGAGTTGACGCCGCCGTAACCTGGATCAATGGAAAGACCTATTTTTTTAAGGGTGATCAGTATGTTCGCTATGACATCAAAGAAGATCGCGCCGACCCTGGATACCCAAAATCCATCAAAGCTAACTGGCCCGGCCTATGGGAACGCGATATCGATGCTGTCATTGTCTGGTCCAATGAGAAAGCCTTTTTCTTCAAAGGCGATCAGTATATTCGTTACGATATTAGAGCTGACCGGGCTGATCCGGCTTACCCCAAACCGATTTTTGGACCAAACTGGCCAGCTTTCGACTGGAACGGTACCGGACATGCCCCACCACCGGGAACTCCGGGAACTCCCGCAAAGAAGTCGGGGACAAGGAGGATAACCATGCTAACAAACGGATCGATTAATGGATTCCATTCGGACAATTCCGACCTAGAGCTTGTTGGGATCGGGAAGAAGACCAAGATTGTTTGGATCAAGAACTGCGAATCAATGTATGGGATTAACCTTGAACACATTGATGAGGACAACATTAAGATCGGCGACATTCCCCACGACAGGATCTGCATAGATCCCCTCACAGCAACCAATTCCATTCCTATCGTCACTTGGGGCGGTACTTGGGACGCTATAGTGTATGGAAACCATGGAATACCGAATTCTGTAACGATTGAAATCGCTTGGGAAGAGCGTTAACAGTTGAGATGGCCGACATCCACTTCTCATCTTTCACCTGAAGCCCACCGACCGCCTGGCAAACTGCGCTGCCGGTACACTCTGGGCTTCGGACTCCGGTTACCTCAAACGTTAAACGACAGCTTACAGTTTTAGCACTGCCATACACTAAGAATCCTCTAATGTCGCAAATTGGCCGTTATGCAAAATTTCAGATAATGGCCCAAGGCATTCAAAATCTGGCTGGGTTTGTACCGGAATCGGCGGCGCTACTTCTGCCACGCTAGTTTGATTGAGTAAGAAGCGGATGATCGCCATATCGGGTTAGACCGCCAACGAAGTGAATCGGAAATTCCGTCCATCGAACAAACCTTGATCGCTGAGCTTGAGTTCCGGTATCACCAGCAAGGCCATGAAGGACAGCGTCATGAACGGCGCGCGTAGCGTCGAACCCATTTGTTTGGCCAGCCTGTCCAGTTCCGCATAACGTTCAGCCACCGCGTCGCCGTCGGCATCGCTCATCAAGCCGGCAATAGGCAACGGCAGGCTGTCGAAACTATCGCCACTGACACAAGCTATCCCGCCCCGGCTATCGATGATGCCGTTCACCGCCCGGCAGATCGATTCGGCGTCGCTGCCGACCGCGATAATGTTGTGCGAGTCGTGGGCGACGCTGGACGCCAACGCACCTCGGCTAAGACCGAAGCCTTGAATGAAAGCCACGGCCGGTTTGCGCGGCTCATATCGGTTCACCACTGTCAGATACAAAATATCCCGTGCTACATCCGGTACGATTTGACCGTCGCGGACCTTGGGTTCCAGCCGCAATTCCTGGGTCAACAATTCACCGTCGAGCGCCTTGATTATTCTGAGCCTGCCGCCGGCATAGTCCACCGTCAAATCGGCCGGCTGAATCTTGCGGACATCGAAGCGGTTGATAGCCTCTGGTTTGATGTGTGGCAACAGGCTTTGGCCATCACTGGCGACGACTTGCCCGGATATCCAGGTCTTCAGCGGTATCAAGGTTTGCGGATTATCGACCAGCACTGCATCCATGCCGTCGCCTAGCCGCAGTTGCCCGACGGATAGACCATAGTGGTTGATGGGGTTGATGCAGGCGCATTGCAACACGTCGAAAACATTATGACCACTGGCGATGGCTCGGGCCGCCAGGGTGTTGATATGTCCGGCCTGCAAATCGTCAGGGTGCTTATCGTCGCTGCACAGCATGACCCGGTCTGGATAGCGGCTGATCAAGGCATGCAGCGCCTCGAAATTACGCGCCGCCGAACCTTCGCGTATCAATATCTTCATACCGCGGGCCAGTTTCGCTTCAGCTTCCTCCAGGCTCGAACACTCATGATCGGTGCTGATGCCGGCCGCCGCGTAACACCCCGCTTCCTCGCCCATCAAACCCGGGGCATGTCCGTCGATGGGATAGCTATATCGCCTCGCCAAACTCAGCTTGGTCAAAATTTCCGGATCGCCAGCCAATACCCCTGGGTAATTCATCATTTCCGACAAATAATGGATGTCGCTATCCTTGAACAAGGCCTCCAGTTGCTCGCTGTCGAGCCGGGCGCCGGCGGTTTCGAAAGCCGTGGCCGGTACGCAGGACGGGGCGCCGAAGAAGAACTTGAAAGGCGTTTGCCGGGCGTTGTCCAGCATGTAGCGCACGCCTTCCAAACCCATCACGTTGGCGATCTCGTGCGGATCGGAGACCGTCGCCACCGTGCCGTGGCGTACCGCCAGCCGGGCGAATTCGCAAGGTGTCAGCATCGAACTTTCGATATGCACGTGGGCGTCGATGAAACCCGGCAACAGGTAAGGCAGAGCCTGATCTTCGCCGCCCAGTTCGGTAATGGTGTTGATGACGCCTTCGCACCAACTGAGTTCGGCGGCAACAATGCGTCTGGCGACCACCTGAACGACGTTGGCGGTTAGCGAGCCGCCATTGGATTCGTTCATCAAAGTATCAGGTTGCATACCCTACTCCGCCAAATCATTACAGTAATCCCAAAAAGAGCAGTTGGTGTGTGTTATAGGCCGTTCGTGCTGAGCAAAGTCGAAGCGTGGACGGCCTATAACACACTCACCCATAGGGTGATTGAAAAATCCCGCTCATCCTTCGACAAGCTCAGGACGAACGGTATTTTTCAAGACTCAACTGCTCTTTTTAGGGTAATGCCTTTCCCGGTCGGCCTTGTCACTCGATGTGACCAGGAAACGCAAGCCGTTTAGTTAGGCAATTATAGTCCACTGAGTTTTATACCGATTACATACCCAGCTTTCGATCATTTGCTTGAAGCACGGAATTCCAGATTATACGGCAGCAAAGCAATCGAGCCTGATATTTGGCGCCAAAGCCTGTTTCAGCTTGAATCGCTTCGCTAATGTCTCGCGTTTTTTGTTTGACAGTTTGCGATAATTGCCTACAGTTAAGCTGTGGTGCTGATGATTTCAGCAGGCTTAATTCCGCAAGCAATCATCCGCCGATTAATCCGCAAAACCTCATCACCTAAAAACCCAAACGCGGACAAGGAGTTCTTTTATGACTACCCCCCTTTCGCTCCAAGCTCAAAGAGTCATCAATTGCTGCGAAACCCATTGGCAGTCACATAAATCCGATTGTAGCGGTTTCGTCAAGGCGGTCGCCAACGATCTATCTATCCCGCTTAGCGGCAACGCCGACGACATCACTGATTATCTGCTGGGATTGCCAACCCATACCACTGACGGCGCTACCGCCAGCCGCTGGGCGGAACAGGACAACTTGGTCATCGCCGGGCTTAAAGGCTCGGAACATCTGCCGCCTCGCCAGCACGGCCACGTCGTGATCGTGGTGTCCGGCGAGCTCGCGCATGGCAAGTACCCGGTCGCCTATTGGGGTACGCTAGGCAGCGAGGGCAAAAAACGCACACCGCTCAATTGGGCATGGAATCACAACGATAGGGATAGACTCGTATTCGCCGCGATCCCGTTGTCCTGAACGCTACCCTCCCTCTTTTCTGACAAAGGAATTTTGATGTTAAAAACAAGCTTAGCGACGGAATTACTCGGCATCCTATGCTGCGCCAGCGTGCTACAAGGCTGCGCGAATATGGACGCGGTCGGTCAGTTTGCCCATGGCGCGCAAGCGCTTTCGGATGCCTCCGCTCAATTCTACGACATGACGCTGGAAAGCGACCGCCAGTTGGCGATGCTCGGCGTAGACCTGGGAGCGGCCGAAAACAGTCCGAAATGCCGCACGCAGGACGGCTCCTTTCTGCCTCCCTGGGCCTGCGCCACTCGTGGTGAAAACCTGCTGTCGGAAACGCGCCGCAACCGCGCGGCGGTAGCGGCATTGGCCCAATACGCACAGAGCCTTAACGATATTGCGACATTCGATGACGACGCAAAAGTCGAAAAGGCCGCCCAGGAACTCAGCGGCAACCTGAACCATGCCGCCAAGACGCTGGACATCGCCGCCAACACCCAGGAATCGGCACTGGCGAACGCCATCTCCGGCCTCGCCAAAGTTTATATCGATTTAAAAGCCCAGAACGTGGTCCATAACAAGGCAAAACAGGCGCAAGAGCATGTCGCCGTGATCATACAAACCCTTAAAAACGACATCAAGCGGCAGCAACAGCGCCTGGCCGTTGCCCGCTTGAACGCCAAGGCAACGCGCGAAGAATGGTTCAACGCCTTCCGCAAAGGTTATCAAGCGGTCGACGCGTCCCTGACCAACAAGGCGGCGCTGTCGATAGCCGCCGGCCATCTGGTCGAGGACGAACTGGTGGACATGGTGGCCGAACAGCCCGGCAAACTGTTTTTGGAGGACCTGGAGCGCACCACGGACAGTTGCCTGCAAGCCCATATCGCGATCCAGGATCCGGACCTCAAGGACAAGGCCAATAATGTCGGACATTTCGTCAATGACGCCAAAAACCTGTTGTCGAGTGCCAGGCGCTTAACCCAATAAACATCGCCATTTATCACAGAACATTGCATCCCTTGGAGCCGACATGACCACTACCCTGGAACAGATACTCGACGACCTAAGCACCATCATAGCCGACCTGGGCGTGATTCGCGAAAATGTCAGCGACGCCACCGATCGTTCGGTAATCAACAATCAAATCAGGGATCTAAGTCAATGGTGGCGAGCCATTGACGACCAACGCGCGGCTCAAACTAATAGTGAACTGGATACAGCCAAGACGGCTCTGGCGCGAATCACCCAGGATCTCGCATCGGAAAAGAAAAAACTAACCCAGGTAGCGGTCGTGATCCATCGCGGCGCCCAAGCCGTCGCCATCGCCGAAAAAGTGGCCCAACGGTTAGTTTGAAATGTTCGGCTAAGAAATAGCTCGCCGAAATAAGTTTGCGGAGTCTGCTAGGACATCAGGTTTAGGGCACCTCTAAAAATTCAGCGATTGCCACCCAAAAACCAGGGAATGTACGGCGATTTTTACTTCAAACAGGCGAAATAAACGGAAGTTTTGAAATACATTCGAAAAATTTTCCTCCGGGTGGTTTTTGGGGAATCTAAATTTCAATTAATAGAGGTTCCCTATAGTCGTCACACTTCAAACTTGATTTTGTTGGGTTTCCCTACGCTTTTATGCCCTTAGGGCAAACCCGACCTACATTTTAACTTTTACGACAGTCTCCAAGCGGCAAGAGACCTGATGTACCGAAATTTGATGTACTACGACTATATGCTTATCTACCGTCGTCTTCCGAAGGGAAACATCCCGAATCACTTAGATTTTGCTTGTAAATGATTTCCCTTTATCGGGAAGTTGGAAGTGGTTTTCAACTTTCCACTTACCACTTACCACTTTTTATAAAGCTATCGAACCCTAAAAGAAAACTCATTACGGAAAGTCATCCCCATTCAAATCCTTAGTGAAACTTCTTGTTCGGCGCCATCATCTCGAATACCGCCGAGAATTCGGCCTCCGCCTGCTCCATGACCAAAACCAAGTCCACCCGGTTCAGACGCGTCACCGTCAAGGCGTGTTCGGAAAATTCAGCCACTGTGGCTTCGGCCGGATTACCCCGCCCTTTTCCGTCCACCAGGCGCGATGCCATATTCAATAAATAGGCATCCAGCTTATGAACCTGCGCGGATTCCGGATTCAAATAACAACCGATAGATTCATACAAAGACTCGGGCAGCCCCCAGCTTTTAATCAACTCCATGGCGACATCGGCATGGGTAAAGCCGATAATTTCCCGCTCGAATTCGGCCAGCAGACGTCTTTCGCGACGAGTCGCCAGTAACACCTTTAACGATTCTTCGGGTTTTTGCTGATAAAGCACCAACGAGCCGATGTCGTGCAGCAAGCCGGCCAGAAACAGGCGCTCGCTATGCAGGACCATGCTTTGCTTGGCCAGCAATTTGGCAACCACCCCGCAATACATGCTGCGCATCCAAAAGGCGGTCATGTCGACCAGTTCCGAGGGAATATTACCGAAGCGATCGACCACGCAGGTTGCGACCACCAGATGATACAAATCATCGACGCCGACCACGGTAATCGCCCTGGAGATGGTATCGATTTTGGACTGAAATCCGTAAAACGGGCTATTTACCAGCCGTAACAAGCGGGCGCTCATCGCCGGGTCCTTGGCGATCACCTTGCCGATGTCGGACAACGAAAAACGCGGATCGCGGATCATTTCGTTGAGCTGGGAATAAATATCGGGCAATGAAAACAGTTCCGTCACCCCGGCCAGCAGGGTTTTCACTGAATCCGGCGCCACGGCCACGGCTAGCCCTTACCGTAAAGCGTCAACACGTGCTGCACATAATTTTGGGTTTCCGGATAAGGTGGAACCGTGTTGTTGTATTTCATCACAGCCCCCTCCCCGGCGTTGTAACCGGCCACGGCCAGTTTCAGATTGGAGTTGAACATCCCCAGCAAGTCCTTGAGATAACGCGTGCCGCCGTCGATATTTTGTTCGGCATCGCGTCTGTCGATCACGCCGTAACGGCGCGCGGTATCGGGCATCAATTGCATCAAACCCACCGCCCCGGCCGATGACACCGCATTGGCGTTATAGGCCGACTCGGCCTGAATCACCGCGTGCAACAATTTCGGATCCATTTGATGCTTCGCCGCCGCCTTGGCAATCATGTCATTGTATTTGAGCCTGTTGCCCGCCATGAACTTGACGTCCCTCGCATAAGTCCGGGGCCGGGTACGGATGATCAAGCGGTAATCAAAACCTTTTTTCGGCTCGTCGGTGTAGTAAACCCGACCATCGGGATCGACATACTTGAAAATATCGGCCGACACATCGGCAACGATGGCTAAGGATAAAATTGCGGTTAACAGTAGTTTCTTCACATCCCAATCCTCGCCAGATTCAACTCGCGGCACATACGGTAATCAAGCCTGAGGCCCGGACAGCCTTCTCCCTGGCTTTGGCAACGGTATCCGCCACGGCCAACGCCACGCCCATGCGCCGGGCGACGAAAGCCTCCGGCTTGCCGAACAATCGAATCTCCGTATCTTCGACGGCCAAGGCCTGTTCCAGCCCTTGATAGGTCACGGCCTTGGCATCGATGCCGCCCAGTATCACCGCGCTGGCGGCGGTCTGACTCAATGCGGTATTGACCGGCAAACCCAGTATCGCCCGCGCATGCAGGTCGAACTCGCTTTGCCGCTGGCTGGCCATGGTCACCATGCCGGTATCGTGCGGCCGGGGGCTGACTTCGCTGAACCAGACTTGATCGCCCTTGATGAACAATTCGACGCCGAACAATCCCAATCCCCCCAGGGCTTCGGTAACCTTGGCGGCGATCCGTTGCGATAGTGCCATGGCCTCGGGCGTCATGGCTTGCGGCTGCCAACTCTCCCGATAATCGCCATGTTCCTGGCGATGGCCGATCGGTTCGCAGAAATAAGTCTGTACATTGCCCTGGCCGTCCAAGGCCCGCACCGTCAGCAGTGTGATTTCAAAATCGAAGTCAACCTTGGCCTCGACGATCACCTTGCCGGTATCGGCGCGGCCGCCGGCCTTGGCGTAGTCCCAGGCGGCTTGCAATTCCTCGGCGCTTTTCAGCATAGACTGGCCCTTACCGGAAGACGACATGGTCGGCTTGATGAAACAGGGATAGCCGATGCCCCCTTCCACCGCCGCCCGCAGCTGCTCGAAGGTTTCGGCGAAGGCGTATTTCGAGGTCGGCAGACCCAGTTGTTCCGCCGCCAGCTGCCGAATACCCTCGCGATTCATGGTCAATTGTATCGCCCGCGCATTGGGCACTATCGTCACTCCACCCCGGGCCTCGATGTCGGCCAGCGCATCGGTGGCTATCGCCTCGATCTCGGGAATGATGAAATCGGGCCGTTCGGCGGCGATCAGGGTCTCCACCGCTACGGCGTCGGTCATATTGATCACATGGCTGCGGTGCGCGACCTGCATGGCCGGCGCATGGGCGTAACGGTCCACGGCGATGACTTCGACGCCATAGCGTTGCAGCGAAATCGCCACTTCTTTTCCCAATTCACCGCCGCCCAGTAACAGTGCCTTGGTGGCATTGGCGGAATAAGGCGTTCCTATTTTCATGTTGATTTTGCCAGATAGTTATCAATGTCTTGTTTGGAAAAGCCGATTTTCTTCGCCACCCGGTCCGCATGGCTGACCCTGGAAATGCCCGGTATCAATCTGAAGGTCGGCAACTCGTCGGCAAACTCCACCTGTTTCGGCGTGGCAATGCCTCTGTTTACGAACACATCAACCAACTGATGATTATGGGTGATCAGGATGGTGCTGTTGCCTTTGCGGTAAAAACCGTCCAACACGTCGACGGACGACTGCATTTTCTCTTCAAAGGTAGTGCCTTCCGCCATTTCGTCAAGCACCACTAGGCTTTTAGCCGTGCTAGCCAAAAATATGTCGCGGGTACGTTTCAGCTCGGTGCCGAAGCGGCCTTCGCCGTCGTCAAGGTGGCTGATTTCCGGCGCCTGATAGAAAATGCGGTCGGCGACGCTTAGGCGGGCGGACTTCGCTGGCACATAGCAACCGATCTGGGCCAACAATTGAATCTGGGTAACGGTCTTGCAGAATGCGGTCTTGCCGCCGCTGTTGGGGCCGGTCACGCAGACCAGGCGCTCGTTGTCCATCGTAAAATCATTGCCGACATAGGCTTCATTACCACGGCCCAACACCGGATTTTTGGCGGCCACCAGATCGATATTGTGGCGTTCGGCGGCATTCATTTCCGGCAATACCATATCGCTGCCGTAGGCTTCTGCGTATTTGATGAAAGCCAGTAATTCGTCAAGCTGCCCCAGACCATCCAGCAACTCGCCGAGCGGCTGCGAATTCTTATAAATAATACGTAACGGAATGATGCAGTTGTCTCTATCATAACCGCCGATCACCGGAATATACGCCAGCGCCAGCGGCAGAAAAAATACCGAGGCTATCGAAATACTATCCCTGGTGAACTTGAACATATCAGTCGGAAAAATTTGGGTAAATCCCCACAGCAAGGCCACCAGAGTCGCAATCAACAAGGGCTTGAACAGAGTCGGCCGGAAAATCGTCGCCGGCGACAAGGAATGCTTGCGCTCCTCCTTGCTTTGTAAACCTTTTTCGCTGTTATAAACCGGGCCGACCATCAACGAATAGTCGTTGCCCTGGGCAAAATTGCCGATCTTGCCGTAAACACTTTGCAGATAAGGGCTTTGCGGGATGCCGGAATTGTGGATGGCGCCGACCAGATTCAACACGAAACGCACGCCGCGCACATATTGCTTGTAACCGTAACCTTCGATCTGATGATCTTCGCGGGCCGTGCCGAAACCGCCCAGAAATTCGCCGAACAGCAACAGATACAGGCGCTTTTCGCTAGCGGCAGCATTGGCGACGATGTTTTCCACGTTGGCCCGCACGTCGGGATTGTCGCGAATCTCCCGCACCGCCGCCTGCTTGGCGGCAATCGCCTCGAGATCATCCAGGGGCTGAGTCAGCGAGCGGTACAGCACCGCTTGTCCGGCCAGGGTTTGAGTGTAATTGACATAATCGAACAGTTCGTCCACCTCGATGGTGTTAAACGCGCCTTGGTCGATGACGCCCTCGCCGGTCGGCAAGGGTTTGCTCGATCGGGCCGTGGGCCATTCGTCATTCCAGCTTTGTAAGACGTTTTGTTGCATGCTGCCTCCCCCTGGTTTTATACGCCGCGCTTAACGTGCGGTTCTGATTAAATCGGCCATCACCTCGACATGGGCGTCGCTATCATTCAGGGCCGGGATATAACGATAATCCTCACCGCCGGCCTGGATAAAAATATCTTTATTGGCCAGCGCAATCTCTTCAAGGGTTTCCAGGCAGTCGGCAGGAAAACCGGGGCAAACCACATCGACCCGCTTAATACCTTGCTTGGGCAATTCTCGTAAAACCTCGACGCAATAAGGCTGCAACCATTCGGCCTTGCCGAAGCGCGATTGAAACACCAGTTGCCACTGCTGGTCTTGCAATCCCAATTCTTCGGCAACCAGACGCGCCGTGGCCTGACAGTGATAAAAATAAGGATCGCCCCATTCGGTCAGTTTAGCCGGTAAACCGTGAAACGACATCAATAGTAATTCCACCTGTCCCTGTTCCCGCCAATGTTGAAGGATAGAATCGGCGACAGCCTTGATGTAAATCGGACTTTGATGATAATCGCTAATGAAGCGCAGGGAAGGCATGTGCCGCCAGCCGACAAATTCCTGAGCAACCACATCGAAAATCGAGGCGGTAGTAGTCGACGAATACTGCGGATATAGAGGCAGGATCACGATTTCATTCACGCCTTGCTTCTTGAATTCCTGGAGTTTTTCACTCAATGCCGGCTTGCCGTAACGCATCGCGCACTCGATCAATAAATCCGGACCGCCATGGTGCTTGTCCAGTTTCTCCGTCAACCGCCGGGTGAACACGACCAAAGGCGAACCCTCATCGGTCCAAATCGATCGATAAGCATGCGCCGATTTGCGAGGCCGGAACGGCAGTATGAACAGATTCAGGATCAGCCACCATAGCGGCCTGGGCAGATTGACCACTCTGGGGTCGCCGAGAAACTCACGCAAGAAACGCCGCACATCGCCGGTCTTGGTTGAGCTAGGCGAGCCAAGATTGACCAGCAATACCCCGGTTTTTCTTGTATGGTTGCCTGGCATCGGCGTTATTTACTGATCAACGTCAAGAACTCGGAACGGGTGCTGATTTCCTCGCGGAAAATCCCGGTCATCACCGAAGTGGTCATCACCGAATTCTGCTTTTCGACGCCGCGCATCATCATGCACAAATGCTTGGCTTCGATCACCACCGCCACGCCTCTCGCATCGATAGCCGTCTCCACCGCCGTGGCGATTTGCCGGGTCAATTGCTCTTGAATCTGCAAGCGGCGACCGTACATATCGACGATACGAGCCAATTTGGATAGGCCCAGCACCTTGCCCTGGGGTAGATAACCGATATGGCACTTGCCGATAAAGGGCAGTAAATGGTGTTCGCACAAGGAATACAGTTCGATGTCCTTGACGATCACCATATCCTCGGTATCGGCCTCGAAAATCGCGCCGTTCAGCACTTCTTCCAAGGTTTTTTCGTAACCGTTATTCAGAAACTTGAAGGCTTTGGCGGCGCGTTCCGGCGTATCGCGTAAGCCTTCCCGAGTTACGTCCTCGCCTATCGCTTGAATAATTTTGGAAAAATACTCTTCCATCACCGCCCCCAGATAAAAAATTGGCTGAGTATACAGCATCAAATTGTAAATTCCAGGGCATCCAACAGTACCCGCCGATCGGCACCCGGTTTGTTGGCGTTTTCGCTGATATGCCGCCGCCAGGCACGGGCGCCGTGAACGCTATGAAACAGCCCCAGCAAATGCCTGGCGATACAGCTTAGCCGCACGCCTTCTCGCAACTGTTGTTCCACATACGGCATCATCGCCAGGATAATTTCCCGGCGCGATTTTATAGGATGCTTGTCGTCGAAAATCCTCGCATCGACTTCGGCCAGCAAGTACGGGTTGTGATAAATCTCCCGGCCCAACATTACACCATCGACGCCTTGCAACAATTCCAGCGCCGCATCCAGCGTGACTATGCCACCATTGATAACAATCTCCAACATCGGAAAATCCTGCTTCAACCGGAACACCAAGTCGTAACGCAGCGGCGGAATATCGCGGTTCTGCTTGGGCGACAGCCCGGACAGCCAGGCCTTTCGGGCATGAACGACGAAGGTCTCGCAACCGGCCGAAGCCACCGTTTCAATAAACTGTGTCAGCTCTTCGTAAGAATCGCGCTCGTCGATGCCTATCCTGGATTTGACCGTCACCGGAATCTTCACCGCCTGCCGCATCGCCGCCACGCATTCCGCCACCAGTTCGGGCTCCGCCATCAGACAGGCGCCGAAGCGGCCATTCTGCACCCGGTCGCTCGGGCAACCGACATTCAGATTGATCTCGTCGTAACCGTAATCCTCGCCTATCTTCGCGCACAAGGCCAGATCGGCCGGATCGCTGCCGCCCAATTGCAAGGCGACGGGATGCTCCTCCCGATTGAACTGCAAATGCCGCTCCCGGTTGCCATGCAGGATCGCGCCGGTAGTGACCATCTCGCTGTAAAGCAGGGCGTGATTGGAAATCAGACGGTGGAAGTAGCGGCAGTGCCTGTCACTCCAATCCAACATCGGGGCCACGGAAAATCTCGAGGCGGGAATAGCGGTTTTATTCATATCTTCACGAAAGATTAAGCCATCTTCGGCGGCAGGCTTGGATTGCCGTCGAAAAAGTGGCTCATTGTAAAACACTTCGGCTCTAGTATAGAGAGTGGAGAGTAGATAGTGGGAAGTGGTAAATCCCCCACTTCCCACTTCCCACTTCCCACTTCCCAAAATAGCCAACAAACATTTCAGTTTCATTACAAATCGAAAACTCACTAACCATACCACCCGCGCAAGCTGGCCGTTACCGCCGATTCACCCCCAGAAAACTCATGGTTAATTTTCATCCGGCACGGAGATTGCTCTAAATCAACCAGCGTATTTTCCGCGCACAGCGCCCGGACTAGCCTGGAGGAACCCAGAATGAAAGAAACTTTTTACGATGTCATGCGGCGGCAAGGCATCTCTCGCCGCAGCTTTTTGAAATTTTGCAGCCTGACCGCGGCATCGCTGGGCTTGAGTCCGGCATTTGCGCCTAAAATCGCCCACGCCATGGAAACCAAGCCGCGCATCCCTGTGCTGTGGCTACACGGTCTGGAATGCACTTGCTGTTCGGAATCCTTCATCCGCTCCGGCCACCCCCTGGCGAAAGACGTGATCCTGTCCATGCTGTCGCTGGATTACGACGACACCATCATGGCCGCCGCCGGCCATAACGCCGAAGCCATCGTCACCGAGATCGTCGAGAAATACAAAGGCAATTACATCCTGGCCGTGGAAGGCAATCCGCCTTTGGCCGAAGACGGCATGTATTGCATCATCGGCGGCAAGCCCTTCGTCGAGCAACTAAAATACGCCGCCGAAAGCTGCAAGGCCATCATTTCCTGGGGCTCTTGCGCGTCGTGGGGCTGCGTGCAGGCTGCCAAGCCCAATCCGACCCGCGCCACGCCGGTACACAAAGTCCCCGGCCTAGCCAACAAGCCCATCATCAAAGTGCCCGGCTGCCCGCCTATTGCCGAAGTGATGACCGCCGTGGTGGCTTATCTGCTGACCTTCGACAAACTGCCGACCCTGGACAAACAAGGCCGGCCGCAGATGTTCTATAGCCAGCGCATCCACGACAAATGCTATCGGCGCCCGCATTTCGACGCCGGCCAGTTCGTCGAACACTGGGACGACGAAGCCGCCCGCCAAGGCCATTGTCTGTACAAAATGGGCTGCAAGGGGCCGACCACCTACAACGCCTGCTCGACGGTCAAATGGAACGAAGGCACCTCGTTTCCGATTCAGTCCGGCCACGGCTGCATCGGCTGTTCGGAAGACGGTTTCTGGGATAAAGGCAGTTTCTACGACCGCCTGACCGGCATCAATCAATTCGGCATCGAAGCCAATGCCGACGTGGTCGGCGGTACTGCGGCCGGCATCGTCACCGCCGGCATCGCTGCCCACGCCGGTCTGACGGCATTAAAAAACGCCAAACAAGCCGATAAACAACCCGGAGCAGAATAACCATGACCGTCACCAATACTCCCAACGGCTTTCATCTGAACGACGCCGGCCGCCGCGTGGTGGTCGATCCGGTGACCCGCATCGAAGGCCACATGCGATGCGAAGTCAATATCGACGACGACAACATCATCCGCAACGCGATCTCCAGCGGCACCATGTGGCGCGGCCTGGAAGTGATCCTGAAAGGCCGCGATCCGCGCGATGCCTGGGCCTTCGTGCAACGCATCTGCGGCGTCTGCACCGGCACCCACGCCTTGACCTCGGTGCGGGCGGTGGAAGATGCGCTAAAAATACAGATTCCTGAAAACGCCAATTCCATCCGCAACCTGATGCAGCTCAGCCTGCAGGTACAGGATCACTTGGTGCATTTCTATCATCTGCATGCGCTGGACTGGGTGAATCCGGTCAACGCCTTGAAAGCCGATCCTGTCGCCACCTCCGCCTTGCAGCAATCGATTTCGCCGCATAACCCCAAGTCCTCGCCCGGTTATTTCCGCGACACCCAGAACCGGCTGAAGAAGTTCGTCGAATCCGGTCAGCTCGGCCCGTTCAAGAACGGTTACTGGACCAATCCGGCTTATCTGTTGCCGCCGGAAGCCGACCTGATGGCGGTCACCCATTATCTGGAAGCCTTGGATTTTCAAAAAGACATCATGAAAATCCGCACCGTCTTCGGCGGCAAGGACCCTCATCCGAATTGGCTGGTCGGCGGCGTGCCGTGCGCCATCAATATCGACGGCGTCGGCGCGGTCGGCGCGGTGAACATGGAACGCTTGAACCTGGTGTCGTCCATCATCGATCGCACCATCACCTTCATCGACCAGGTCTACATCCCGGATTTGCTGGCCATCGCCCAATTCTACAAAGGCTGGATGTACGGCGGCGGCATCTCCGGCCAAAGCCTGTTGTCTTACGGCGACATTCCGGACAAGGCCAACGATTATTCCGCAGCAAACCTGCTGATGCCGCGCGGCGCCATCATCAACGGCGATTTGACTAAGGTTCACGAAGTCGACCTGACCGACCCCGAGCAAATCAAGGAATTCGTGCCTCACTCCTGGTACAAATACTCGGACGAGACAAAAGGCCTGCATCCCTGGGACGGCGTCACCGAGCCCAACTTCAAGCTGGGCTCGAATACCAAGGGCGACCGAACCAACATCCAGGAACTGGACGAAGGCGCCAAATACTCATGGATCAAGGCTCCGCGCTGGCGCGGCCATGCGATGGAAGTCGGGCCCTTGGCGCGCTATGTAATCGGCTACGCCCAAGGCAACAAGGAAATCACCGAGCAGATCAACTTCGTGCTGAAGACCCTGGACGTGCCAGTTTCCGCCTTGTTCTCGACCCTGGGCAGAACCGCAGCGCGCGGTCTGGAAGCGCAATGGGCGGCCGGCAAGATGCGTTATTTCATGGACAAGATGATGGCCAACATCAAGGCCGGCGATCTGTCCACCGCCAATGTCGAACGCTGGAACCCTGAAACCTGGCCGAGCAGCGTCAAGGGCGTCGGTTTCACCGAAGCGCCGCGTGGCGCCTTGGGCCACTGGCTGAAGATCGAAAACACCAAGATCGCCAACTACCAATGCGTGGTGCCGACCACCTGGAATGGTTCGCCGCGCGACGAACAAGGCAACATCGGTGCCTTCGAAGCGGCCTTGATGAACACCAAGGTCGAGCGCCCCGAGGAACCCGTGGAAATCCTGCGCACCCTGCACAGTTTCGACCCTTGTTTGGCTTGTTCCACCCATGTGATGAGCCCGGATGGTACGGAATTGACCCAGGTTAAAGTGCGTTAATCTAATCGACTGTAGAGGCGAATTCATTCGCCCTGCTGCTTAGGAGAAAAACATGAACAAATATTTAGCGATAAGCGTTTTGATGTTGATGACCGGCAAAGCCCATGCTCATAGCCACCCGGCGGTCGACGCGCTGACTCACGCTCTGGAGCATGCGGCAATGAACGTTCAAACCTGGCTGCCTTATGTACTGGGCTTGAGTCTCGCGGCATTGCTTGGCGCTTTGGTCCAGGTCAGGCGCAGCCGCTTGGGTGAAAACCGCCGGAGGATCAAATGAGCGAGCCCACCCCTCCCGTCTATGTCTACGAAATCCCGGTACGGCTCTGGCATAGCCTGAATGCCTTATTGATCGTGGCTTTGGTGGTCACCGGCTATTTGATCGCCGATCCGCTGGCCTCGGTCGGCGGCGAAGCTTCCGAGCATTTCCTGATGGGCTATGTCCGCTTCGCGCATTTCGCCGCCGGTTATCTTATCGCCATCGCCCTGCTGGCTAGAGCTTACTGGGCTTATGCCGGCAATGAACACGCCCGGCAAATCTTTATGCCGCCTTTACTGAAAGCGCATTTCTGGCAAGGCGTTTGGCATGAAATCCTCTGGTATGCCTTCCTGGTAAAAGAGCCGCGCAAGTACGTCGGCCATAACCCCTTGGCGATTCTGTCCATGCATTTCGTGTTCGTCTGGGGATTGTTGTTCATGATCGTCACCGGCTTCGCGCTATACGGCGAAGGCGCCGGTGTCGGCAGCTGGCAATACGCTTTGTTCAGTAGCTGGGTGCTGTCGCTGTTCGGCGACAGCCAGAGCGTTCACAGCTGGCATCATCTGGTGATGTGGCTGATGGTTTGCTTCGTGCTGATTCATATCTATGTCGCGGTACGCGAGGACAAATTGTCCAGCCAAAGCCTGTTGTCGACCATCGTCACCGGCTGGCGCACCTTTAAGGATGACAAGCCCGTGGATGATGCGCATTAAGATGATGGGACAGCCCTCGAAAGATCGTCATTCCGGCAGGGATTGCCGGAATCCAGACTTTATGGATGGCTTTAAACTTTCCATCCATGGAACTGGATACCCGCTTCCTGGCGGGTATGACGATTTTGGTTTTTAATCGGATGACCACGTCTCCCCAAATCCTATTGCTCGGCATCGGCAACATCCTCTGGGCCGACGAAGGCTTCGGTGTGCGCGTCATCGAGCATCTGCTGAAGCACTATCGCTTCCCGGACAACGTCCGGGTGCTGGACGGCGGCACCCAAGGTGTTTATCTGGTCGAGCATGTGCAGACGGCGGATGTGTTGGTGGTATTTGACGCCGTCGATTACGGCCTGCCGCCCGCCACGATGAAGCGCGTCGAAAACGACGACGTGCCCAACTTCCTCGGCGCCAAGAAAATGAGTTTGCATCAAACCGGTTTCCAGGAAGTCCTGGCGATGGCACAGATGCTGGGACAATATCCAAAACATCTGTTATTGATCGGTGTGCAGCCGGAAGAACTGGAGGATTACGGCGGCAGCCTGCGGCCTGGCGTCAAGGCGCAAATCCAGCCGGCGATAGACATGGCGCTAAACTATCTTAAAAGCTTTGGCATCGAAGCCGAAATTTCCGACCAAGCCGGCGACTTGACCGACCCGGCGCTGAACATCCAGCGTTACGAACAGGAACGGCCTCCCGCCGAACTCGCCTGCCGGATCGGCGACGAACGCATCCTGCAATCCGGCTCGTTCGAAGTACGCCCGCTACCTGCGCCCGACCTGCCCAGTCTGCAAGTCGATGTCGATTACCGGGGACAATACTGATGTGCGTCGGCATCCCCATGCAAGTCATAACGCCACGCGGCACATCGGCGCTGTGCGCCTATCGCGGCGACGAAACCTTGATCGACATGATGCTGGTCGGAGAACAACCGGCCGGCACCTGGCTACTGGTGTTTCTGGACGCCGCCCGAGAAGTCATCAGCGCCGAAAAGGCCGGACAAATCGCCGATGCCCTGGAAGCCATGCGTCTGGCGATGCAGGGCGAGAACAATATCGACCATTTATTCGCCGACCTGGTCGACCGCGAGCCCGAATTGCCGGAGTTTTTAAGAACATGAGCACAACCCTGCTGGAACAACTGCAAACCCGCCACGGCCTGCCCTTACTGGATGCCAACAATTACGACCTGTTCGTTTACGGGCATGACAACGTGGTACTGTTTTTCGCCAACGACCCGGTGATGTTTCCGGAAAGTCACGACGTGGCGGTGATATTGCCGGAAGTATTGAAAGCCTTCAGCGGCCGGGTGCAGGGAGCGGTGATCGCCAAGTCCATCGAGCGCGAATTGCAGGCGCGATTTCGATTTAGCAGTTGGCCGTCGTTGGTATTCCTGAGGCGCGGCGAGTATTTGGGTGTTATTAGCGGCATCAAGGATTGGGCGGAATACGGACAAGAGTTTGCCAGGATTTTGGCCTTGCAGCCCACTCAGCCGCCGGGGTTTGATCTGGAGAAGGTTTGTGGAGAGCATGCCTAGTTTTAAAAATGTGTAGGTTGGGTTTACCCTCTGGGCATAAATGCTCGATAGAGCGTTTATGCCCAGAGGGTAAACCCGACATTCGAAGCCAATAGTTTGTTTTTGGCTCGGGTATTCCATGATCGAGGCTTGTTCCTCATCAGCTCTTTAACAATTTGGTATCGCTATCGCGATGCATGTCAACAGTCATTATGTTGGAGTATGATGCGCATATTAAAGCCATACTACTGGAGGCAACACCATGGCAATCACGAATAGCGTAACAAAAAAGCCACCAATATCACCTTATCTGCCGATGTGCTGGCCGAGACCAAGGCATTGAATATCAACATTTCACAGGCTTGCGACCGCTATTTGCGTGACTTGGTGCGAGGCGAAAGAGAAAAGCGTTGGCAGGATGAGCATTCCGAGTTTATCGCTGCTTATAACCAATCGCTGGAACAAGACGGTTTGCCTCTTGACGAATGGCGGTCTTTTTAACGTGGCTAGCTTCGATATTTACCGCAACAGTGGTGCGAAATCCGGCGACGTGCCGTATCTGCTGGATGTGCAAAGCGATGTATTAAGTGCCTTGGATAGCCGGGTCGTAACGCCCCTAAAACGACGGGATCGTTTTCTTGCTGTTTCGTTACCGGCTAATTTGATGCCGATTCTGTTGGTGGAAGGTATCGAATACGTGATGGAAACGCCAAAACTGGCGGCTGTTCCCACGCGAATTCTAAAGACGCCTGTGGCGTCGCTGGAATCGCAAAGGTTTGAGATTGGGGGCGGCGTTGGATTTTTTGTTTCAGGGGTTTTAATTTTTGGGTGTCGCTATCGCGACCGGCATTCCACCTTAATCACTCGGCACTTCCGTGTGCCTCGCCCTTCGGGTGCGATGCATGCAAATCGGCTATCCTTCCGATTTGTCCAGCGCTTTTACGAAAACCATCGATTGTTTTCGCCCTGTGGGCCAGCCAATCGACGATAGTGTAAACCACCTTTATAGCCATCCTTGCTGGATGTTTCGCTGCTACACTCAGCCTACACACTTATCATTCAGTCATTATGGTACCGATTATGCCAAACTATTTTGAAAAAACTACCGAATCTAAACGACCTATTAACAATTTTGGGAAAATCACCACTACGCCAACCGAATTAATGGAAGGATTATTTGGGCAGATTTTACTTTGGACATTTGAACTTCTGCCGTATTTGGAAGAAAAATCCATTTATCCCGAATGGGATATTAAATCCATGTTGTATGGCGAACAACCCGAATATACCGTCATTCCAGGAGTTCTGGATCTGGCTTATACACCTAATACCACAATACATCGGGAAATTAGCTTCAATTTATTAAGGGATGCGCATCCATATGCATTAGGTGATGACTGGAATTATTTGCACAAGCTTTTTTTTTCCTACTTCAAAATACCTGAAAGAACTCTGCAAATAGTTGATAAAATTGGTTTGCCGCCAAATACTCTGGGTATTCACTACCGCGGAACGGATAAAAACAAAGCTCTTTGGGACACTAATCCAGTTTCTCAAGAAGAGCTACTAATTCTGGTTACTGATTTCTTGAAAAACCATTTGGAAATTACCAATTTATTTTTAGCAACCGATGAGTATTCTTTTGTCGAAAAAACCAGAGAACAATTGCCTGATTTAACCATTATTAACCTTGGTAAAATCGATTTTTTTAAAGAAAGTAAACACAAAACAAGCAAAGCAGATCGCGCACTTGTCGACTGTATATTATTATCAAAATGCGACTATGTTATAAAATGTTCATCAGCCTTGTCGGGATTCGCGAAGATTCTTAATCCTGACCTGATAGTCTATCGCATTGCTGCAAGCAAATTGTTTGCCGATATACCATATTTCCCAGATGCGTATATTCCAAAACTAACCAGCCTAAATCCAAAATGCCAGAAAATTCTCGAAAACCTGTTTGAAAATGACTGGTCAAATAATCCAAAAGCTAGACAATGCTTTGGTAGAGGATTTAAAACTAAGTTACGTTTTAGTTATTACAGTCGCTTCAAAAGTAGATTAAAACTTCTTAAGCATCTGTACACATAACCAAATAGAGCTAGCACCGGTGCTTTTGCCGAGACAAATTTTCCTCGTCCCCACGCGCCGCGTGGGAATGCAGACTAACCGCGCTGCGGTCAGGTTAAAACCAATCCCGATAAATCGGCAATAAGCCCTCCATGTCGGCGTAACTGCGCGCACTGGAATAGCGCAAATGTTCTGGCAAATCGACATACCCGCGTTTGACCGGGTTGAGATGGATGTAATCCAGTTTCTGCCGCAAGACTTCGGGATTATCGATCAACTGCGGATGGCTGCCTTCTTCCCACAATTGATAGTCCCGGTCGGTTTTATGTGCTTTGCGAAACCATTTGAGTTGGGCCAATAGGCGCTCGGCTTTAATTTCATGTAAATAGTCGATCAATTGGCGGGCGGTGTAGGATTTGAAGTGGGCAATTTGATTGGCTAGATCCTCAGCTTGTATCAATAGATGCATGTGGTTTTCCAGTATAACGTAGCCGTAAATTCGCCAGTTGTACTGTTGTTGGCGATAAAGCAAGGCATCCAGTACGATTTGCACGGTGGCCGGCCGGGTGAACAGCGGTATCCAGTTGAGCACGGTGCAAGTTATGAAGTGCGGATATTGGGGCTGGAGAATACGGTAACGGCTGCGGCCCATGAGTTTCACCTGCTCAGATTGCTTATGCGTATCTTACCGCTGGCGCGGTTATAGTGCATTCCCACGCGGCGCGTGGGAACGAGGATGGTTTTTCTCCCGTATGCCGCGCCGAGCACCGGAGCTTTTGTCGAGATCAGCCCGAAGGGGTGCGGCACGGATGCCGCACGTCAGCGGAGGGGCTGGGAAGCCCCTTCTGCCGACCCTCGGCAAAAGCTTCGGCGCGCAGGATTCAAGCGGCGTCCGGGTCGCCTTTTCTTTGGATACTTTCTTTTGGCGGCGCAAAAGAAAGTATCGCGGTTGTCGGTCCGAGAACCGACTCCAGAAAAATCCTCGCGATAGCGACACCAAATAACCAAACACCCGTAAATTAAACAAAGAACCGAAATATGACAAGTATACCCCTCCCAATTTTTGGCCAAGGCAGCCAACCCGCCGAGGAAGACGGCGTCGAGCTGGAATATCTGGCGATGCCGGAAGAAATGACCACCTACCGGATGCCGGAGATTTCATCGGACTTAAACGCCGCTAATCTGGCTCAGGCCAAAACCGCCTTGCAGCAACTCGAACAGGACTTGTCCCATTTCCCGGCAATAAAGCAGGCTATCGATCTGACCGCTCTGGACCAAACCAACCGCCGCTTCATCGACGAACTGATCGGCGAAGGCGAGGTCAGCATGATCTGTTCCGGCTCGCAAAACCTGCGTATTCAGGAAGCCGTACTGGCTGGCGTCTGGCGCTTGCAACGCCTCGACGATCAGAAACAAATTGTCGCCGATGCACTGGAAGTCGGCATCATCCCCGAGCAAATCTTGGAAACGGCCTTCGCCAGGGCAGCAAATCGAATAACGACCGACTGGACAACCTTACCGGACGGGGTGATGAACGCTCCTCCCTTGCTGGCCGAACTCAACGCCAAGATCGCCGAATACCAGTCCGGCGACGAGGCACATATCATCAACTTGAGCCTGTTGCCGCAAACCGATCAGGACTTGGCGTTTCTTGAACAAAAATTGGGCAAGGGGCCGGTAACCCTATTGTCGCGCGGTTACGGCAATTGCCGGATCACCGCCACCGGCACCCGTTTCGTCTGGTGGGTGCAGTATTTCAACTCCCAGGACACACTGATCCTCAACACGCTCGAGGTCAGTGACCTGCCCATCGTAGCCTGCGCATCGCCGGAGGACATCGCCGACAGCCATCAGCGTTTGCAGGAAATATTGAAGGTTTATCTATGAGCGAAGGCTTCTTCGCCGGGGCTTACGGCGGCGATGAATCGCGCCTGCCAGCGGACGCCAAGCTGGAATGCAAAATCTGTTGGCATGTCTACGATCCGGCCGAGGGCGACGAGATCTGGCAAATTCCGCCCGGCACCGCGTTTTCAGAGCTGCCTGATCATTGGAGCTGCCCGCAATGCGGCGCGCCGAAACGGGATTTTTTGGTGTTGGGTGACTGACGATGCAATGGCGGGATGGCAAGCAGATCGAGATAGCGCTGGAGCATGCCTTCAACGATATTCTGGCAAGCCGCATGCGGGATGTGCCGGTGGTCAACCCGGCACTTTCGGTGCGGGCGATTGGCTTTGAAAGGTTTGGCGGCGACTGGCTGGGGGTGTTGATCACGCCGTGGTTCATGAATCTGCTGCTGTTGCCGGGACCGGAATGTTCTTGGATAGAATTTCCGCCGGGCAGCAAAATCGAGCGAGCTTTTCCTTACGGCAGTTTTGAATTTACGCTGGCGGACGAAGCCCGGCTGGGAGTTTACGCGTTGAGTTCCTTGTTCTCGCCGATGTTCGAATTCCGGGATCAGGACGCGGCGGTCGCCACGGCCGAGGCTGTGTTACGACATCTGTTCGAACTCGATCGGCCAACCACGACCACCCCACCCCGCCCCTCGATCAGCCGTCGCGACCTACTGCGCGGCTCGTTTTCGGACAAGGATCATCAAACTTGAATCCGGCGGGACAGCTACATATCCAATTGAATTGGCAAGGTGGCAGCGTGCAGGGCGTAGCCCTGAGTTCCAGCCGTCCGTTCCATGCCTTGCGGGTGTTCAACGGCAAGACGCCCGAACAGTTGTTGACCATGGTGCCGCTGCTGTTCAATGTCTGCGGCATCGCCCAAGGTCATGCGGCGATTGAGGCCAGCCGGCAGGCGTTGGCGATGCAGCCGGATTTTGCCGGCCAAAGAGCCCGGCAGATGCTGGTGTTGCTGGAAACCGCCCGCGAACACGGCTGGCGCATCATGAGCGACTGGCCAAGCTTTGCAGATTTACCGGCCGAGAAGCCGCAATGGGCGCGGCTGTCCTCGCTAATGGGCGAATTTAAGGCTGCGTTGTTCAAGGACGGCGACGCCTTCAACCTGAATTCGGCTGTGAAAATAGATCATGGCCGTCTGCAACGAGGCATAGCCGAACTGGAAGCCTTGCTGGATGAACAGATTTTCGCCGGCCGCTTGCGCGAATGGCGGAGCGTCAACGATATAGCCGCTTTCAGCGATTGGCTAAGCGATAACCCCGGCATCGCGGCACAACTGCTTAAGCGCCTCATCGCCGAAGGTTTGGCGTCCTCCGGCCGATGTCCATCGGCCTGGCTGCCGGCGTTGAACGCCACCGAGCTGCATCAAATACTGAGCGGCCCGCAAGCCAAGGAATTTATCGAAACCCCGGTCTGGAACGGCCAAGCCTGCGAAACCGGCGCGCTGAATCGCCAACGGCATCAGCCCTTGATTAACAGCCTGTTACACGAATACGGTAACGGTCTCGTCACCCGTCTGGCGGCCTGTTTATCCGAATTGGCCGATATTCCGCCCCGCTTGTGGCAATGTTTGAATGAATTAAACGACAACTCGGCAGTCGTACCGGATTCTAATGGCTTTACAAAAAACGGCTGCTGCCTGGCGCAGGTGGAAGCGGCACGCGGGCTGTTGATACACCGACTGGTATTGGAGCAAGGCCGTATTGTGAGCTATCAAGTCGTCGCGCCGACGGAATGGAATTTTCATCCCGCCGGTGTCGCCGCCCAGGCTTTGCGGGGATTGGTAGCCGATGACGAAACGTTGTTACGCCACCAGGCGGCCATGCTGATCTGTGCAATCGATCCTTGCGTCGGCTATCGATTAACCATAGCCCCCGATAGTGTTAAGATGCAACCTAGGGTTACGGGGGGCAATGACCATGCATGAAATGTCACTCTGCGAAGGCATCCTGGGGGTGCTGGAGCAACAAGCCGGTGCACAGAATTTCCGGCGGGTCAAGACGGTTTTTCTGGAAATCGGCTCGCTGTCCGGCGTGGAAGTCGACGCGATGCGATTCAGCTTCGAGGTGGTGATGCGCGGCACCCTGGCCGATCAGGCCCGGCTGGAAATCAGTCATATTCCGGGCAGCGCCTGGTGTCTGGGCTGCGGCCACCAGGTCGAGGTATTACAACTTTACGACGAATGCCCCTTGTGCGGCAGTTTTCAATTGCAGGTCGAAGACGGCCAACAAATGCGAATCAAAGAATTGGAGGTGGAATAATGTGTACCGTATGCGGCTGCGCCAGCGGCGAAACACGAATCGAGGGTGAAGATCATCAACATCCGAACGAACATGAGCATGGTCACCACCATCACGACCACGAACATGATCACCATGACCACTGTCATCATGATCACGACCATCACCACGATTACGGACTGGGCCCCGCGCACGCCCATACCCCCGGCCTGAGCCAGGCGCGCATGGTGCAGATCGAGCAGGACATCCTCGGCAAGAACAACGAATACGCGGCGACCAATCGCCGCTTTTTCAACGAAAAGGCGATACTGGCGCTGAATCTGGTGTCCAGCCCCGGCTCCGGCAAGACCACGCTGCTGACCCAAACCATAGAACGACTCAAGGACCAAATGCCCATCACGGTGATCGAGGGCGACCAGCAAACCAGCCACGATGCCGAGCGCATCCGCGCCACCGGCGTCAAGGCCTTGCAGATCAACACCGGCAAGGGCTGCCATCTCGACGCCCACATGGTCGGCCACGCCCTGAAATCGCTGGAACCCGAAATCGGCAGCGTGCTGTTCATCGAAAACGTCGGCAATCTGGTCTGCCCCGCCGCCTTCGACCTGGGCGAGGCCCACAAGGTGGCCATCCTGTCGGTCACCGAAGGCGAGGACAAACCCTTGAAATACCCGGACATGTTCCATGCCGCCGATTTGATGATACTGAACAAGACCGATCTGCTGCCGCATCTGGATTTCGACGTGCAGCGCTGCATCGATTTCGCCCGCCGCGTCAACCCCGGCATCAAGGTCGTGCAACTGTCGGCGAAGACCGGCGAAGGCATGGCCGACTGGCTGAACTGGATCAACGCCACCCGGCAATTGGCCCTGATCGGCCAAACCCAAGCCACTGCCTGAGAAACTATTATGTGTCTAGCAATCCCCGCTCAAGTGGTGGCTATCGATGCAGGCGGCGAAAACGCCACCGTGGCGATAGACCAGATTCAGGTGGAAGTCTCGCTGGCCTTGGTCGAGGACGTAGTCGTCGGCGATTATGTGCTGGTGCATGTCGGCTACGCGCTGCAAAAACTCAGCGAAGAGGAAGCGATGAAAACCCTGGAATTGTTTGCCGAAGCGGGACTGATGGCATGAGCCAATCCTTAGCTTGATCGCGATGAAATATATTTCGGAATTCCGCAGCCAAGAAGCCGCCGGCGTCCTGACCAAGGCCATCGCCCAGGCCGCAAACCCGCAACGCCAATACCGCTTGATGGAATTTTGCGGCGGCCATACCCACGCGATCTTCCGCTACGGCGTTCAGGATTTGATGCCGGAAAACGTCAGCTTCATCCATGGCCCCGGCTGCCCAGTGTGTGTGCTGCCGATTGCCCGCATCGATCAGGCCATCGAACTGGCCGAACGCCACGGCGTGATCCTGTGCAGCTACGCAGATATGCTGCGGGTTCCCGGCGGCGAGGGTTCCCGACCCGCTGCCGCACTTCCGCCATCCATGGCAGTCGGCGGCGCAGACTCTCGCCCCGCCGCCGCACTTCCACCATCCGTGGCGGTCGCTGGCGGACGCCGCAGCCTGCTGAAAGCCAAGGCTCAAGGCGCCGACGTGCGCATGGTGTATTCGACCCGCGACGCGCTGAATATCGCTCGCGAAAACCCGGAGCGGCAAGTGGTGTTCTTCGCCATAGGCTTCGAAACCACCACACCACCGACTGCCATTGCGCTCAAGCAGGCTAAAGCGCAAGGCCTTAAAAATTTCAGCGTATTCTGCAACCACGTGTTAACGCCGCCAGCGATGCAGGCGATTCTCGACGCGCCGGAACCGGTTCAGATCGACGGTTTTCTTGGCCCTTCGCATGTCAGCACCATCATCGGCAGCCGGCCTTACGAAACTTTCGTCGCCCAATATCACAAACCGGTGGTTATCGCCGGCTTCGAACCGCTGGACGTGATGCAGTCGACGCTGATGCTGATCCGCCAGCTGAACGACGGCCGTTGCGAAGTGGAAAATGAATACAGCCGCGCCGTCAGCCCGGAAGGCAACCTCAAGGCGCAGGCGGCGGTCGCCGAGGTTTTCGAGATGCGCGATAGCTTCGAATGGCGCGGCTTGGGTTGGCTGGACCACAGCGCCCTGCAAATCAGGCCCGAATACGCCGACTTCGACGCCGAACGCCGCTTCAGCTTGACGGCCAGCGACGCCCAGGACGTCAAGGGCTGCGAATGCCCGGCCATCCTGCGCGGCGCGAAGAAACCGCAGGATTGCAAGCTATTCGGCACGGTCTGCACCCCGGAAAACCCGATGGGTTCGTGCATGGTATCGTCGGAAGGCGCTTGCGCGGCGTATTGGAGTTATGGGCGGTTGCGGGGCAGTGTCGCGGCTGCGAGCGAAGTGCCATAAAATCCAAACACGCAAATTCGCGATTCGGAAACCAATAATGCCCGGCAGACAAGAACTTTACGAAAAGATTAGCCAATTTGTAGGATGTGCCGAACAACGTGAGGCGCATCAGTCGCGAACGATGCAATTCACTTTCGCTCCGCACATCCTACGGTCCTTATTTAAAGATTTCCGCGGCAGCCGCTTTTAATTTGGCTTCATCGGCTTGCATTGGCTTCATCATGTCGTTTTTGGACGCTTTCGCACCGGCGACTAATGCATCGGCGGTTTTGAATTTGCTTTTCAAGGCATCGACGGTCGGAGCCACCGAACCGTTATGGCAGCCTTTGCAAGTATCCGCCGCACCGGCGGCATTGGCTTGCAATGGGGTTACGGCGACGGCTGTCAGTGCCAATAAAGTTAATAGACTTTTTTTCATGAACGCTACCTCTCGTGTTAATTATTATTTTTTGGAATACAGTTTGGACAGACTCCCAGGCGTGGCACAGCGGACCAAACCGATGGTGCGGATGGTTTTAAGCATCGGCGTAGGTTTTCTACCACAGCTTGAAACGCCAAGCAAACTATCGCGAACGATGCGCTTCGCTTTCACTCAGCACATCCTACGGCCCTTGGTTTTTTGGTGCCGGGCATTCTTAAGGTTGGTTACAGTGAATATCCGGTGGTACTGTTTCTGTTCGGCGGTTGGCATTTATCAGTTTTTTGGTTTTTCTTATTTGCTGCTCTGATCTTAATTGAAAAATGGCTGCTGAATACCCGCTGGTATAACTTAAGTTGGTTGATGCGACCTATTGGAAACAAGAAACATGACGGCTAAACCTAACACTTCGCTCATAAACGCGAAAACGGGCGCTGACCTTTGTGTGATAAAAGGTGCGCACATAGGATGCTACCGACGCCAATTAAATCTAGGCTTATATGCAATCTGGTAATAGCACATCACGAAAAGTCATTATTTCGCTCATTATCGCAACAATCATTTGTTATCTGTTGCCATTCGTAATTGTGCATTTTTTATACGACACATCACATGGCTCAGATCGTAGCTATTGGAAAATCATAATTTTTTGGCGTAGCGGAGGTATTGCACTGCACATTCTTTCGGCACTCAGCGCATTGAGCGGGCTTTCTGTATGGTTCTCTTTATCTAGGAAATCCGAACGTTTTCAGAAGCAATATTTCGGAATGGCATCATTATTCATGCTCGTAACCCCACTACTTTTACTTATATACGGTTATGTCATTGCCCCCTCACTTTGAATCCCATGCTTAACCCGAAGCCAACCGAATCAAAACTCACCCGATCTAACCAAAACCCCATGAACAAACCCCACCTCCCCTTTTCATCCACCCTCGACCTCAAAACCGGCTTCGTCGACATGACCCACGGCAGCGGCGGGCGGGCCATGGCGCAATTGATCGAAGCCTTGTTCATCCGCCATTTCGACAACGCCCTGCTCCGGCAAGGCAACGATCAGGCCAGTTTCGAGGTGGCGGCGGGACGGATGGTGATGTCCACCGACGGCCATGTGATCTCGCCGCTGTTTTTTCCCGGCGGCGACATCGGCTCGCTGTCCGTGCATGGCACCGTCAACGATGTAGCGATGTCCGGCGCCAAGCCCTTGTATTTGAGCGCCGGCTTCATCCTGGAAGAAGGTTTTCCGCTGGCCGACCTGGAAAGAATCGTCATCAGCATGGCCGCCGCCGCCGCCAAGGCCGGCACGCCCATCGTCACCGGCGACACCAAGGTGGTCGAGCGCGGCAAGGGCGACGGGGTATTCATCACCACCACCGGCGTCGGCGTGGTGCCGCCCGGCGTCAATATTTCCGGCGACCGCGCCCAGCCCGGCGATGCGGTTTTAGTCAGTGGCAGCATAGGCGACCACGGCGTGGCCATCATGGCCAGCCGCGAGAACCTGCAATTTTCCACCCAGATTCAGTCCGATTCCGCCGCGCTGCATGGTCTAGTGGCCGAGATGGTGGCGGCAGCGCCGGACATCCATTGCCTGCGCGATCCAACTCGCGGCGGACTAGCGACCACGCTAAACGAACTGGCCCGGCAATCGGCGGTCGGCATCAAGATTGATGAAGCCGCCATCCCGATCAAACCGGCGGTGCAGGCCGCCTGCGAACTGTTGGGCCTGGACCCTTTATACGTCGCCAATGAAGGTAAGCTGGTGTGCATCTGCGCCGCCGAACACGCGGAACAAGTATTGGCCGTGATGCGCAGTCACCCCCTTGGCAAGGACGCCGCGATCATCGGTACTGTCATCGACGATCCCAACCGTTTCGTGCAAATGCACACCGCGTTCGGCGGCAACCGCATCGTCGACTGGCTGGCCGGTGAGCAACTGCCGCGCATCTGCTGAGAATCCAACCATGACCGCCCTGCCCTGCATCCTGATCGTCGACGACGAAAAACGTAGCCTGGAAACCCTGGAAAGGATTCTGGAAGACCATTTCACGATATTCACCGCCATCAACGCCACGGACGCCACAGCTATCCTGGAAAGGGAATGGATACAGGTGATACTCTGCGACCAGCTGATGCCGGACACCACCGGCGTCGAGTTCCTGAAACGGGTGCGCGAGCAATGGCCGGATGTGATACGGATGATCATCTCCGGTTACAGCCATTCCGAGGACATCATCAGCGCGGTCAACGAAGTCGGCATCTATCAATACATCACCAAACCCTGGCAGCCCGATAGCCTGATTCTGACCCTGAAAAACGCGGCCGAGCTGTTCCATCTGCAACGCCAGAACCAGTTGCTGGCGCTGGAACTGAAAATGACACCTCGGCATCTGGCCCAGGACATGCGGCAAAAACGCGACACCTTGCGCCGGCATTACGAGAGCCAGGACGGCATCGTCCGCGGCCCCGACAGTTGCATGAACGCGATCTGCGACAAGCTGCTGCGGGTGGCGCCCTACGACATTTCGGTGCTGCTGACCGGCGAATCCGGCACCGGCAAGGAACTGGCAGCCAGAGCCCTGCATTACAACAGCCGGCGCTGGGACAAGCCCTTCGTGGTCGAGAACTGCGCGGCCTTTCCCGACGACTTGCTGGAAAGCGAGCTGTTCGGCTGCAAGCGCGGCGCCTTTACCGGCGCGGTGGAAGACCGCATCGGCCTGTTCGAGCGCGCCGACGGCGGCACGATTTTTCTCGACGAAATCGGCGAGGTGTCGCCGGCCTTTCAGGTCAAACTGCTGCGGGTGTTGCAGGAAGGCGAGATCCGCCCTCTGGGCAGCAGCCGAACCCGACAGGTCGACGTAAGGGTGATCGCCGCCACCAACAAGGACCTGGAAACCGAGCTGCGTTGCGGGCGGTTTCGCGAGGATTTGTATTACCGGCTGTCGGTGGTCAACATCGGCCTGCCGCCGCTGCGAGAAAGAAGCGGCGATATTCCGCTGCTGGCCCAGGCTCTGCTGGAAAACGCCATGCGCCAACTTGGCAAACAGGTGAAGGGTTTCACGGCCGAAACCATGGCCTGCCTGGCCGATTACCATTGGCCAGGGAACGTCCGGGAATTGCAGAACGAAATCCAGCAGATGCTGGTGATGGCCGGCGAGGCGGAACTGGGCGCGGAGCTGTTGTCTCCCAGGATATTGCGCGCCCTACCGGACGATGACCGGCAATCGCCGCTGCTGGCCGACTTGCAGGGCGACCTGAAACAGCGCATCGAGTCCCTGGAAGCCAGCATACTCAAGGAAACCCTGATCCGCCACCGCTGGAACAAGAGCCGGGCCGCCAAGGAACTGGGCCTGTCCAGGGTGGGCCTGCGCAGCAAACTGGAACGCTACGGTTTGGAAAAAATCGTGGCCTTGTCTGCATCCTAAGCCTGAAATATCGGCGAGGAACAGGACTTGAATTCATCCAAGAAACCCGATGTCCGCCAAGCCAGTTTGACCGAAAGGCTGAGCGAGCAATTTCCGGGCGGCGAGGCGGACTGGGTGGATGTGATCCGCAAGATGGACGAAGTCTATGCCGACCTGCTGCATTACCAGTCGCAACTACAAAAGCAAAACGCCGCGCTGGAAAACGCCCACCAGTTCATCGACAACGTATTGAGCGCGATGCCGGACGTGCTGATCGTTTGCGACAATCGCGGTACCATCCTGCAAGTCAATCGGGCGCTAGAAGACCTGACCGGACAACCCCAGGATTACTGGCTTAAACAACCGCTGTCCGCCTTGTTTTACCAGGACCGGGCGGTCGATCCTGATTTTTTCATCCGCCAATTTCGCGGCCAGACCCGCGTCGATTGCGAAGTCACCTTTGCCGACCGCGACGGCAAGCCGGCGGTGTTTTCGGTAAATTGTTCGCCGCATTACCACCACAACGGCCGGCTGGAGGGCACGGTGCTGATCGGCCGGGCCATCGGCGAACTGCGCCGTGCCTACGACAACCTGAATGCCACCGTGGCGGAACTGACCCGCACCCAGCAGCAACTGGTGCATGCCGAGAAAATGGCCTCGCTGGGCAGACTGGTGGCCGGCGTGGCGCACGAACTGAACAATCCGATCAGCTTCATCTACGGCAACATGCATGCCTTCAAGCAGTACGGCCAGCGCATCGGACAATATTTACGGGCGCTGGACGGAGAAGCCGATGAAGCGGCGCGCCGGCAGTTGCGAGGCGAGTTGAAAATCGACCGCATCCTGGAACAGATCGAACCCCTGATCGAGGGCACGCTGGAAGGCGCGATCCGGGTCAGCGAGATCGTTCAAGAATTGCGCGGTTTTTCCGGCAAGCAAAAAGACCCGAAGAGCCGTTTCGATTTGCCGAAACATCTGCAAACCGCCTGCGACTGGGTGATCAAGGCCAACCGCAAAACACCGCCGCGCATCGATTACCACATGCCCGAGCAGCTGGAGGTATTGGCCTGCAAGGGCTATCTGCACCAGATCGTCATCAATTTGCTGCAAAACGCGGTCGACATTCTGGAGCAGGTCGCCGACCCGCACCTAACCGTGGCCTGCGGCCAGAGCGACAGCGAAATCTGGATCAGCGTCCGCGATTCCGGGCCCGGCATCGCCGAACAGGATCTCGGCAAGGTTTTCGAACCGTTTTACACCACCAAACCGGTCGGCAAGGGCACGGGACTTGGGCTGTACATCAGCTACGGACTGGCCAAGGATCAGGGCGGCGAACTGAAGGCGGCCAACCATCCCGAGGGCGGCGCGGTGTTCACCCTGAGCCTGCCGCGCGACGAGCAGTCATGAACTTAACCGGTAAAACCATCCGGGTGCGTGGCACCGTGCAAGGCGTGGGCTTTCGGCCGACGGTATGGCGGCTGGCTCGGGAGTTCGGCCTGGTCGGCGAAGTCTGGAACGACGGCGCCGGGGTGACGATACGCGCCTGGGGACCGAACTCGGCGCTGGACGAGTTCATCCGGCAAATTCCGTTACAGGCGCCGCCGCTGGCGAGAATAATCGACATAGACAGCAGCGGCCTGGACAGCCCGGCCGATACCGACGAGTTCAGAATCGTCGCCAGCCGATCCGGCGAAGCCCACACTAATGTCGCCGCCGATGCCGCCACCTGCCCCGCCTGTCTTTCCGAAGTGCTGGACCCGAGCGATCGCCGCTACCGTTACCCGTTCAGCAACTGCACCCATTGCGGCCCCCGGCTGTCCATCATTCGCGGCATTCCCTACGACCGGGCCAATACTTCGATGGCTTCGTTCGAGATGTGTCCGGCCTGCCGCGCCGAATACGAAAACCCGGCCGACCGCCGCTTCCATGCCCAGCCCAATGCCTGCCCGGTCTGCGGGCCGAAACTATGGTTAGAGGACGGCAACGGCGCGCCGTGCGCCGAGCAAAACGGAAGCGATGCGATAGGGATGACCGCCGAATTGATACGCCAAGGCTACATCGTCGCCATCAAGGGCCTGGGCGGCTTTCATCTCGCCTGCGACGCGAGTAATCAGCAATCGGTTGCCCTGTTGCGTAGCCGCAAACTGCGTTACGCCAAGCCGTTTGCGATCATGGCCCGCGACATCGCCATGCTGGAGGGCTATGTCGAACTGACGCCACCGGAACGGGCGGCCTTGAGCGACCCGGCCGCGCCTATCGTCATCCTGGCCAAACAAGGCAAACCGCTTGCCGACGCCGTCGCGCCGGGCGAGGACAAACTGGGGTGCATGCTGCCTTACACGCCGCTGCATCATATTCTGATGCAGGCGCTGGACACGCCCATCGTCCTCACCTCCGGCAACCGTAGCGACGAACCGCAATGTATAAGTAACGACGACGCCCGCCAACGGCTGGCCGGCATCGCCGATTACTGGCTGCTGCACGACCGCGACATCGTCAACCGCCTGGACGATTCGGTAATGCGGGTGATGGCCGGTCAACCCCGCCTGCTGCGCCGGGCCCGTGGTTACGCACCGCAGCCGCTGGCCTTGCCGCCGGGTTTCGAGCAAGCGCCGCTTATCCTGGCGATGGGCGGCGAGCTGAAAAATACTTTTTGCCTGCTCAAGGACGGCCAGGCCATTCTGTCGCCGCATATCGGCGATCTGGAAAACGCGCTGGTGCAACAGGATTACCGCCGCATGTTGGCCCTGTACCAGGAACTGTTCGATTTCAAACCCGAGCTGATTACGGTCGACCTGCACGCCGATTACCTGTCCACGCAACTGGGCCGGCAATGGGCCGAACAATACGCTTTGCCGTTGACCGGCGTCCAGCATCATCACGCCCACATCGCCGCCTGCATGGCGGAACACGACCTGCCAATCGACACAGGGCCGGTGCTGGGGGTAGCGATGGACGGCCTGGGCTTGGGCGATGACGGAATGCTGTGGGGCGGCGAGTTTTTAATAGTCGATTACCGGCAATCCGTCCGGCTGGCGGCCTTCCAGCCGCTGCCGCTGCTCGGCGGCGCCCAGGCGATGCACCAACCCTGGCGCAACAGCTATGCGCATCTGAAAAGCTATTTCGACTGGCAAACCTTGAGCGAGCGATACGCCGACCTGGACATCATCCGTTTTCTCAGCGATCAACCGTTGTCGGTTCTCGACGCGATGCTGGAGAAAAACCTCAATTCGCCGCCCAGCAGTTCCTGCGGCCGCTGGTTCGACGCCTTCGCCGCCGCTTTAGGGATTTGCCGGGATTCGGTCAATTACGAAGGCCAGGCGGCCATCGGCCTGGAAACCCTGGCGGCGCCGGCCTTCGAAGCGCAACGCGGGCAAGGTTATCGTTACGATTGGTCGCCAGAGGCCGAATTACCGTTGTTAAGCTGGCGGCCATTCTGGCAAGGGGTGTTGGATGACTTGCAGCGAGGCAAGGCATTGCCGGTCATCGCGGCGCGGATACATCACGGTTTGGCGGTGGCAATCGCCGAAACGTCATTGCATATTGCCGACGGCATGGGCAGCGAGACGGTGGCATTGAGCGGCGGCGTGTTTCAAAACCGGCTGTTGCTGGAAGAAGTCAGCCGATTGTTGCGAGCGGGCGGCAAGCAGGTTTTGTCGCCGGCCAAGCTGCCATGCAACGACGGTGGACTGGCTTTGGGGCAGGCGATGATTGCGTCGGCGCTTCGGAATAAACCTGTTTAAGTGCTAGATAAAGCCGGTGTTTTTGGCACAATGTCTGGTGCATTTTTATTCCTTTTACAGCCAACATCCACTCATCATATCTGTTTGATACAAATAACTAATTCAAGCCTATAATCTCAATAGCAGAGTCATCGGGGCGACTCAGACTAGCAAGGCTTGTCTACTGCGATGCATGCCCTCGCGATAATTTGACTTAGCGGCGCGGCATATAAACGCTATTTGTTTATACATAGAATAAAGATGGATAACATTGAAAACAAAATCATGCAAAGAGTATTAGTGCAATATGAACGTTTGCGAAGACATTATGAACATACTGAAAAGACTTATGATTACGCGTCATTTTTAGACCTATCTCATGCTTTAAGAATATGGACGGAACTAAAAACTGTACTTCCAAGGATAGATAAAACTTTCACTTCAAAGATGCTATTCAAATCGGCTGTGCCAAACAGAAAAATACTAAGAGCGTGCTCAAAAGTAGAGTATATCGTTGCATTTATGCCTGATGGAGTAATAAGTCACGCAAGTAATGGAAATTTGTTTTCATGGCAAGAAAACAACAAAGACTTCTCTGTAGGTGGGCACATAATGAGGATGGGAGATGGAGCTTTAAAAATGGCTGATTTTTATTTTTGTTTCCCCAACCTTACGGATGGCGCAAATGGAATTTCCTTGCATCCAAAAATTTCGAGACTGAACTTTATTCAGTGGCTTGGAGCAGAAATCGTCCGCATCAACTTTAGAAAAAAAGACGGGAATCTTGAAGTTATATCAATACCAAGAGAGATTCTTATTAAACGAGTTGCCAATATTTTAGATGCTTCTCATACGTCTCTTGAAAAGAGCGGCGATTTTGACAACAGGTTTGATGAGCCAATCAAATTTTTGATGGCCTTTAGTTGTGGTGGCTGTCCAATACCATATTTTTTGCTACTAAAGGTTGCGCAGGATATTGTGGAACATGGCCCCAAATTAATACCTATCCGCAATCTGTAGGGCGTAATACGGCTCACACGGACTAACGCCGAAATGAGCACAAAGTTTAAATGACGCTATAAGACCGTAAAGCGGAACTGGCCACGGGTTCCGCCGAATTTTCGTTTCCTCATTTGATCGGGGCAGAGGAGGCCGAAATACGAAGCGACTATTGCCCGTTGCCTCTCTATTTGTTGCACCTTATCCGCATTAATTCATCGCAGCTTGAATTCTTCAGTTGCGAACGACTCAAGCAGCGATTTCATTGCCGGATCGAGGAAACTCTGGGTACGAAGAATATCGAGGCTATTAGCGTTCAACTGTAGCGCGTACCGGGTGAGAACCTTGCCGTCCGCCAACGCACCGGTTTTACCGGCCAGGCTATTAAGGGCTCGCATCGCAGCTTCATCGGAAGCATATTGAATTCTGTATAGCGAAAAATCGACACCTACAGCTTCGGTCTGTTTCCGCACGACAAAATAGCGCGCCGTGATTGCGCCCGCGGATGAAGGCAATTGATTGGCCGCAAGCAGTTTGGCAACGTAGGCAGTCGGGTTAGAACGATCGACCTGCTCGCAAATGCTGTACGCATCCCAGCCGGCAACAATAACCGAGATGACTTTTTGTTTGACGGCGTCGAGCGAGTAGTCGACAGTTGCCGGTTGCTGCTCGGCAGCCGTTGCAGCGAAAGACAACTGCAACGCGGTAAGGTGCAATCCGTAAGGCGTCATAGGCGATAGCCAACTTGCGCCGTATGAGTGTCTTCAACCATCCGTCGTATGACGCTAGCGCTAATGCGACCTACGCGATACGCGGCAGATGTATCCCGGACATCGTATTTCACACGAATTAAGTTGCTTTTTTCTGGCTTTCGGAATCTTGAGGATTGGTCGATTCCGGATCTGATACCTTCGAAAAATCCTGCATAGCCGACTGAACCAAATTGTTCAGATCACCACCTTTAAGCCCGACTTCGTTCAGCACCGCATCCAAAATCGGCTGTTGGGCACGATAGGTCAATGCGGCGGCAACCGCTTGATCGGCCAGACTCCCGCCGCCGGGTGTTCCGGTACCGGTGGCGCCGTCGGCAGATCCCCGATTCAGGCCGTCGACCTGCACGATCTTGATACTGTCGATTTTTTCGATAGGTTTGACCGAAGCCTCTATGATGTCCGGCAACACTTCCAACAACTTCATTTTGATCTGCATGGCAATCTGATCGGCGGCCAGGGTATTTAACGCGGCATTGCGCATTTCGATGCCGTTGGCCTCGACTCGATATTGCAATTGTTGGGCTTCGGCCTTGATCTTGATCGCTTCGGCCTGGTTTTCGGCCGCGTCTTTTTCCGCCTCGGCGGCCACCCGTACACCTATCGCCCTTTCCTGGGCGTCCTGATCGGCCGCCACCAGGGCGATTTGCTTTTCACGCTCGGCAATCGCCACATCGCGGGCGGTCTTGATTTGTTCCTCGGCACCGGCCGCCAGGGCACGGGCTTGGTGAGCCAGGGTTTCGGCTTCCGATTGAGCCTTGGATTTTTCCGCAATCGAAATCTGCTTGTCTTGCTCGACCAGCGTGGTTTGTTTTTCCTGTTCGATTTTTGCGACTTGCACCTCGCGGTCGGCCTCGATCTGACGCTGGCGGATGGCGCGGCTTTTCTCCACCTCGGCTTCCTGAATCAAGCGCTCGGCATCGATCTTAGCTTGCTGCGCCTCGCGTTCCCGCTGCGCGGTGATACTGGCGATTTCGGCTTTTTGCTGCACGTCGCGAGTCGCCACTTCCTGTTGTTGGTGCAAGGTGGCGAAGGTTTGATCTTTTTCGATATTCAGTTTGAGCTGGGTGGCCTCGTAATTTTTTTTCGCGATCGCGACAGCGGTATCCTGTTCGATTTCGTTACGCTCCCTGGCACGCTGCTGGGTTTGCTGGGTCAGTTTGGTCAGACCTTCGGCGTCGAAGGCGTTTTGCGAGTCGAAGAACTTGATCGGCGTTTGGTCCAGACGGGTCAAGCTTACCGATTCCAGCTCCAGGCCATTTTTCAATAAATCCTCTGAAACCGCATTTTGCACCGCCTGGATAAAGTCGCCGCGCTTGTCCAGCAATTGATGCATGCCCATAGACACCGCAGCCGCCCGCAAGGCATCGACGAACTTGTCTTCCACCAACTCCTTCAGCGAATCGGGGTGCATGGTACGCTGCCCCAGAGTTTGAGCGGCACTGGCCACGCCTTCGACGCTGGGTATCACCCGCACGAAAAACGCTGCCACCGCATCCACCCGCAACCGGTCCAGTGTGATCAAACTGTCGGCGCCGGAACGTGACACTTCCAGCTTGAGCGTGTTCATATTGATGTTGACGCACTCGTGGAAAATCGGCAGCACCACGGCACCGCCATCCATCACCACTTTCTGTCCGCCGAGGCCGGTACGGACGAAGGACAGTTCCTTGGACGAGCGGCGATACAAGCGGGCAAATATCAGGCCGATGGTGATTAAACCCACCAGCGCACTGCCGACGATATAGCCCAGCCCCATTAATTGATCCATTCAAAATCTCCTGATTGTGGTTAAAGCAGATCCGGTCGCGGATTGGCAATCGCCAAAAACCGCGTGCCGGAAATTTGTTTGATCAGCAATACCGATTGCCCGGCGGTAAAGGTCTGCGAATCCTGTTCGGGTTCGACCCGAACATAAAAGGTTTGGCCCTGTTCGTTTTTGACTTTGGCCTCGGCCGGATAATGGGCTCTGGCCGTGCCGTTGATGACCACTGCGGTTCGCCCGACCAGGGTTTCCAGCAGCACCGCCGAGGTTTCGTCTTTCGGCAGGATTTTGGCCAAGCCGGCTCCTGTCAGCCGCACCATGGGCAACGACCCGGCGAAAGCCACCGGAATGGAAATCAGCGGATAAGGGTGGATGCCCAATACACCGTATGCCAGTATGTTGAATAGCATGCCTATCATCGAGAAAGTGCTCAGCCATAACACCAGCAACACCAAAACCGGCACCCTGCCGACATGCAGCCAACCCAGCCAGGCATCCACGGCGGGCGTGAAATCACCCGGCAAGATTGCGTCCAGCCAGCCGGACAAGCTCAAGCCGCTCAAAACCGCAGCCGTTTCAATGACACCAATCAGCGCGACCAAAAGCAACGCAGCCGTGAAGGGCAACGATTGCGGTGCCAATAACCATTCCATGAAACTACCTTTGTCGAATTCAGTTTTATGGTATCGATACGCTGGCGGCCTTGATGGCGGCCAATCGATCCGCAATCCGCTGCTTGCGTTGAAGTTCCGCCAATTCCTTCAGCTTGGCCGCATCCTGATTAATACCCTGACCCGATGCGCCGATACCCGCTTGCCGGGCCAGTACCCGATCGAAATTAGATTCCGCGTCATCCACTCGGGTCTGCCGGTCGGGATTGTCGGCTGCGCGAGCCGCCGCCGGGGCGGCCGAATAGTCGTCTAGCATTTGAGTCAGCTCGCGTTTTTTCGCCTGCAAGGCCAGAATATAGTTTTCGAATTCCCGTGCCCGCTCGGATTGCTCATCCAGCGATTTTTGCAGGACAAGCAAATAATCCTCAATGTCCGTCTGCCGGCCGATGGCCGCCTTCGCCAAATCGTCGCGGCCCTGCGCCACCGCGCCCTCGATCTGTCCGGTAAGCTGTTCGTGCTCGGCATTCAACTTGGAAATTTGCGACAGAGTCAAATGCTTGGCCGCCTCGGCTTTGCCGAAATCCAGCCTGACTTCGGCAATCACTTGTTCGATTTCCCGGACGGATTGCGCCATCACGGCATCCGGGCTCAGGTTTTCCGCTTTATCGATCAGCGCATGCGCACCGCCGATGATGATTCGGGCAACGCGCGCGGCAAGAGTTTCCGTCATGATAAGCCTCCGGGTGTTTTTGATCGAGATGATTGGTAGGATTTTCAACAAATATCAGTAAGATAGCCGTCCGGCATACATTTATCCTCGGCGGACAAATTCGAAGCGAATGCAGCGCGTGTCCGCCCAGGCAAGGCAAGACGTTTACCTCATTTCTCTTATCCACAAAATTCATTTCAGTTTTGTCAAAATCCGGGACAAGTTTAGCCGAAAATATCCGGCCGGCGAATGTGGATTGTAGACAGGCAATAGAATACCAGAACCGCAAACGTAGTCAGATAGGCGCTTTAACCAAACCCGCGGCTAGAAAAACTTTGATTTGAAATCAGCGCTAACGACGAGCTATGCCTAGCATATAGTGCTTGAAAATTATGCCGAAAGTCAGAAACCACAGAAACCGGAAACCAGGAAGGTTTCATTCATCAATTACAATAATAGGCGATATTGGGTTATACACATTAAGCCTGGCGGTGATCTCGATATTTTCACCGAGAATCCGGCAGTCGAATATTCCCAATTGCTCGTCCTGCGCGATTTTTTCAACACGTACCGTCAAGCGGGTGTTGACCGCAAACTCGCCCACATTGCTGTTGTAGCGGCGAGTACCCAACAAATAGCCCGGCCGAATTGGCTGCCCCGCCAGTTTATCCTTGATGCCGGAATAGGCTGCAATAGCTTGGGCCATGTATTCGATGCCTATCGAGGCCGGAACGGATGCGTGGTGACCGAGCAAACCATCATCGCGCACGACCAGTTCGGCACTTAATCCACTCTGATCAAAGTCGACAACCCTATCCAACCATATCATTTGGCCGCTGTGCGGCAGCAATTCGGCCAGCTGATAGTCCTTAAAAAACGTCATGTTCGGCTAATGACAATCGAGATATTATTGCCACCGAAAGCGAAGGAATTACTCTGGCAAGTGACTATTGGCCGGCCTAGTTGCTGGCCCTTGGCGATCAGGTTTATCGCTGGCAGACTGTCGTCGGTTTCATCGTCGTTGACATGGGGGATTAGCGTTCCCCGCGGATCACGGCTATTCAGCAGCAACCAGCAGAAACCCAATTCCAGCGCGGCGGCGGCGCCCAGGGTATGCCCGGTCATGCCCTTGCTGGCACTGACCGCCAGTTCGGCGCCGAATACCTGATGTACCGCCTTGGCTTCCATCGCATCGTTCAAGGCCGTGGCCGTGCCGTGTAGATTGAGATAATCGACCTGCTCCGGCGCCATGCGGGCTTCGGCTAGGGCAGTGCGCATCGCCTTGATGACCGAGCCTGCATCGGGGTCGGGCGCGGAAAAGTGATAGGCGTCGCTGGTGGCGCCGATGCCGCGTAAACACACCGGCCCCGGCTGTCTGCTGAGCACGAACAGCGTCGCCGCCTCGCCGATGTTGATGCCGTCGCGATGCAGGCCGAAGGGTTTGCACAGGCCGGCACTGACCGATTCCAGCGCCGCGAAACCATTCACGGTCAGGCCGCACAGGCTATCGGCGCCGCCGACGATCACCGCGTCGCACAAATCCAGATTGATCAGGCGGCGGGCGGAAGCGAAGGCCTTGCCACTGGAGGAACAGGCGGTGGAAAGCGTACAGGTTGGCCCGGTTATGCCAAGGTAATCGGCCAAAAAGTCGGCACCGGCCCCCAGTTGCTGTTGCTTGTAGTGAAAGGACGCGGGCGGCTGGCCGGTTTCCGCGGCATGAGCCAGCGCCAATTCGGTGTTTCTGACGCCTGAGGTGCTGGTTCCCAAGACGATGCCGATGCGATGTCTGCCGTGTCGATCCATCATGGCCTCGACTGTCGATGCGATTTGGCTCAAGGCCACCAACAACAGGCGGTTATTGCGGCAATCGTAAAAGGCGTGCCGCTCGGGTATTTCCGGTAGCTTGCAAGTTACCCGCCCCACCGTCACCGGATGCCCCGGACTGAATTCGTCGGTCGTTTGCAAACCGCTACGATCGCCGGCCAATAGTTTGGGAAAGATCTCGGTTTTTGAATGACCAAGTGCGCACACGATCCCTAGATCATTCAGGTAAAGCGTCATAACCGAGGGTGTTGATGGCTGACCGAGGCAGGTAGCGGCCTCTGCAATAAACAGCCTTTTAAAGACAAAGGCACGGTTATAGTTATTTTACCGCGACCAGATTCAAAAGCGTGGCTTCGGGTTGTTGCGGAAGCGGCAATCCAAACCATTCCAAGGCACCGATGTCCGGCCGACTCCACCACAGATAAGGCGTGGAAATGACTTGTTCTTGAAGCTGAAAACCAGTGTTTTTAATCAATGCCAAATATTCGCCGGCGGTCTTCTGAGCGGCCATGGGATGCCTGAACAATAGGCGAATAGGCACGGAATGAATGAAACGTTTGCAGGATTCGGCGAACAATAGAACGCCACCGGGTTTCAGCACCCGATAAAACGACTGTATGGCCTGCTCGTGACGAATAATATGATGAAAGCTTTGATGACAAAACACCATGTCGAATGCCTGATCGGGAAAAGGCATGACTTCGGCATTGCCTTGGACGATATTGACGTTGCAATGGCACGACTTGCCCCGTTTGATCGCATCGGCCAGCAAGGCATCATCGATTTCAATGCCCGTGATGCTGTCGGGATGGAAGCGCTCCTCCAGCAACCTGAAGGCATTGCCGCGTCCGCAGCCGATATCAAGGATGGCCGGGTAGTGCTTTTGCGCCGGCAACTGCTTTTCCAGATCGGCCAACGCGATTTTTAATACCCGCTGCTGCCATGTTTCGGTATTCAGAAACCAGATGCCGAAAGCGCTCTCTTTAACCCAATCATTTGCAGTCGTTTTCAATGTCCTATTTCTCCGTCAAGATCGCGGCGGTCTCAATGATGATTTCCAGTTCACCACGTTCGCTATCGAGTATTTCCAGGCAATCCGCTTCTTTCAATTCAAGCTGATCCCATACGCTATCCGGGCAAGTTTGATTAACCGCATCGCCGATACCGGCTTTCCCGAGCAGGAAATCGTTGAGATAGGTCAGCAAATTGAGCCGATAATTTTCACCACGGTAACAAGGATTATGGTGATGGTAAACGACATTGGTAATGGTACGCGGCATCGACCAACCGTTCATCAACCAGGCACCGATTTCGGTATGATTGACTCCAAATACAAAGTTTTCCAGGTTGAAGACCGGCAGCGAAGGATTTGCTTTGATCAAGCCGCTTAGATAAGCAAACTCTTCGGAAAACTGGTGCCCCAGCAAGGGAAAACCGATATTGTGCATCAGGGCCACCAGAAATATTTCCTGCTGCGACGGACAAGATTGTATTGGCAGTTTTTCGCCGAGCCGCTTCATCAAGCGCGTGCTGGCCAGCGCGTGAATCCAGAACATCCGCGTGCCTATCGTGCCTTCCTGCGGCGCTTTTAGCGGCGCCAGCACCGCCAGGCCCAAGGCGAGATCGAGTACGAAATTAAACCCCAAGACGCGGACGATCGCATCGTGTACCGAAGCGATCGTCCCGCGATAACCGTATAACGAAGAACTAGCCCAACGGATAATTTGCGCGGTGAGCAGCGGGTCCAACTCGATGATTTCAGCCAGTTTTCTGGCATCGGCCTTGGGATCGGACATCAGGTTAATGATGCGTGCCGCGCTACCGGGTAAAGGCGGCAACGCCTTGATATGAGCAATGGCGTCGCGCATATCCATGGGCGGCGTGAATTCCTTCGGCTGCGGTTTGATGTTATCGAGCGTCCAGTTGATTAGGGTGGAGTCCATCATAATGTCAGCCGTCGCCTAGTTGAGATTGAGCCGGTTAAGTTTCCGATAAAGCGTTCTTTCGCTGATATTCATTTCGGCTGCGATCAGTTTACGGTTACCTTGATATTTAGAGATCAGACTGGCGATAAAATCCGCCTCAAACCGTTCCAACGTAGTCAGCGCCCCAGACTGATTATCGCTTTCATACATTGGCTGCTCAGCAATATTCGGACCATTCGTGATCGCTTGCCGACGTATGAAATTAATATCCGACTCCTGGATGTGATGATCCCGACATAATCCAGTCGCCAGTTGCAGACAGTTTCTGAGTTCGCGAATATTGCCCGGCCAGGTGTGTTGCATAAGCTTGATCAAGGCGGACTGAGTAAGGTCATAATGACCTTGCCCGAATTGCGCCAGAAAATGATCGACCAAAATCGGCAAATCCTGTCTACGCTCCCGCAAAGGCGGAATTTCAATGGGAAACACCGAAAGCCTATAGAATAAATCTTCACGGAAACGGCCTTGCTTGACCATTTCCGCCAAATTCCGATGCGTCGCACACACCACTCGAACCGTCGACTTCAGTGTGGCCGTACCGCCAACTCGCCGAAATTGCCCACTCTCCAAGGCTCGCAACAACTTTGGTTGCTGAGAAAGCGGTAACTCGCCAACTTCGTCGAGAAACAGCGTGCCATTATTCGCCAGTTCGAACAGACCTTTTTTACCGGCTACCGCACCGGTAAAAGCACCTTTTTCGTGGCCAAACATCTCGCTTTCAAACAAATCCTCGCTGAAGATGGTGCAATCGGCGATTACGAATTCGCCATGCGCATTTTGCGAATGCCGGTGAATAAATTCCGCGGCCAATTCCTTACCGGTACCGGTTTCCCCCATCAGCAACACGGGAGCTTGGGTTTCCGCTGCCTGCACCAACCTGGTCTTGAGGGCCGAGAATAACGGACATTGTCCAACCATTTTATCGTTATCGCTATCGGTTCCGGACTTGCTCAAAACACTGAGCGACTCGCCCAGATATAAAGTACCGTCGGCGTCTAGCAGCGGATAACCGCGCACATTCAAAAATTTACTCTCGGCCGCTGGGCGTGTTGCCGGATAAATACCGGCATACGGTTCCAGGGTTTGAAACAGACGCTTATGCCTACAATCACTATTATCGGCGCAACAGGGCTGACCAACCTGATTTTGCCGGGATATGCCAAAGCAAACTTCCCAGGCACGATTCACGGCGACGGTTTTCAGATCGGCATTGATAATGACAAACGGCAAATCGTGGGTATCCAGCAACGATTCAAGCTTAAAAGCACTCTGAGGCATAAATCCTTCAATGTTATCCAAACGTATTTCCGCAAACTGACATCCATCGGTGCATGTCTGCCGGAACTGGCATATTAACTGTCAAACATGGCAGTTAATGCAACAACATTTTAGCCGGAACCAGGTAATTTCCAAGCTATAGCCGGCTTGGCACCGTAGTTGCTCTAGTTTGCATAGACAAACTCTCCGAGCTAACTCCATGAAACTCAATCAGGCTTTGACGTTAGCCGCAATTTTTGCGGGCTTCGCACTTCAAGCGGAAGCTGCGTCCATTCTTGCCGACGGCAATCTAAGCGACTGGGACTTGCACAAAAAGGGAAACAGTGATGACTGGGCACCCAACGCATTAATCCCGCCGTCCCACTATACCGTCGAAGACCAGACAGGCGGTAATAGCCGATTATTTCCCGGTTACGGCGGTCAAGCCTACGATGCCGAAGCATTCTACGCTTATATGGACAACACCTATTTGTATCTTGCCCTGGTAACGGGCCTGTCGCCCGATACGCGCAACGACCCCAGACATAATAGCTACGGCCCCGGCGATTTTGCGATCGATTTCGGCCGCGACGGTAGTTTCGAATTCGGTATCGAAACCACCGGCGCCAATGCCGGCAAGGTTTATAAGGTTAGTGCATGGGACTACGGATTATGGAATGAGCAAGGCGACTACGATCCTAGTCATCCAGACCTCAAACACCCAACATCAATGAAAACGGCCAGCGAAGTCGGCTCCGGACAACTTGTCTATTCAAACATCCCATTTAAAAACATGGGTATCTATACGAATGACAAACACTATGTCATCGAGGCCGCCATGCCTCTCCTCGCCTTCGGCAACTTCAACGGCGACTTCGACATACACTGGACCATGAATTGCGCCAACGATGCGATCTCGGTCGATCCCGCGGTTGCCTCGGTTCCGGAACCCGCCAGCCTGGCATTGCTGGCGCTAGGCTTTCTGATCCTGGCTTTAATACAACGAAAAAAGTCACTGTTATCGCTCCCCTGGGATAAACCGTCCACCATGAAAAAAAACACTCTATCGCGCTTTTCCTCCGCAAAACTGTTGCGCAGAGATATTCGTAACAATATTTTGGTGTTCAAGTTTATCCGGCAAAGGAAATACAACATCCTTTAGACTGACTTCTCGGCTGGGCGGCGGAATTGGAGGCCAGTGCCGTCGGATACAAAAGCCGTCAATTATTTTTCAACGGATGACGCATACTTCTCATTGATGCCGCCCGCTTATCGTCAAAATCGCGCCGCTTTCGGAAAGCATGCGCCATGTAAAAGCTCAATCCGTATCGTCGTCGAGCTTGATCCAGCGCAGACGGTTGGCATTGCTTACCACGGTCACGGAAGACATCGCCATCGCGGCACCCGCTATCATCGGATTCAGCAACACCCCAAACAATGGATACAACAAACCGGCCGCCACCGGAATGCCTATGGTGTTGTAGAAAAACGCACCAAGCAGGTTCTGCTTGATATTGGCGACGGTCAGTTTCGATAGTTTCATCGCTTCCGGGACTTTCAACAGCGAACCTTGCAGCAATACGATGTCGGCGCTTTCGATCGCCACATCGGTACCGGTTCCGATTGCAAAACCGACATCGGCTTGCGCCAGTGCCGGCGCATCGTTGATCCCGTCACCGACCATGCCAACGATTTGCCCCTTAGCCTGCAACTCCTTGACCACCAGCGCCTTGTCTTGCGGCAACACTTGGGCACGAATTTCGCTGATTCCGGCCTGGGCGGCGATCGCCCGAGCAGTGATCTCATTGTCACCCGTCACCATCAACACCCGCACGCCCTGTTTAAGCAATTGCTTTACTGCCTGAGCCGAATCGGCCTTAATCGGGTCTGCAACCGATACGATACCGACCACGGTTTTTTCGACGGCCAGCAGCATCGGTGTTTGGCCTTGCTCCGACAGTTCGGCCATTTTCTGACCGTATAGCGAACTGTCGACGCCGTTTTCGGTCATCAGTGCAACATTGCCAAACAAGCATTGCTGATCGGCAATGCGTCCCACGATGCCGTGTCCCGCCACCGCATGGAATTTTCTGACCTTATCCAGTTTAAACTCTTTATCTTCGGCCGCAGCGAGTATCGCCGCGGCCAGCGGATGTTCGGAACCCGATTCCAGACTGGCTGCACATTGCAGCACATCGTCCTCGCTATAATCGCCGAAAGCAATAACCGTCGCCAGACTGGGTTTGCCGGTGGTAACCGTTCCGGTCTTATCCAGAATCAGGCAGTCAAGTTTACCCGCGCTTTGCAGCGCTTCGCCTTTACGAATCAGGATGCCCATTTGCGCGGCACGGCCGACCGCCACCATCACCGAAATCGGTGTCGCCAAGCCCAAGGCGCACGGACAAGCAATCACCAATACCGTCATTGCCGTGACGAACGCATAGCCCATGGACGGTTCTGGGCCAAAGATCAGCCACACCAAGAAGGTAAACGCCGAAATGGCCACCACGGCCGGCACAAAAATACTGGAAATTTTATCCGCCAGTTTTGCAATTGCCGGCTTGGCGTTTTGAGCCTGACGCACGCTATGGATGATTTGCGCCAATGCTGTGTCTCGCCCGATGCGCGTGGCTGTGAACAGAAAGCTGCCTTGCTGGTTGATAGTGCCGGCGGCGACGCTGGAACCTGGCATTTTCTCGACTGGCATCGCCTCGCCGGTCAGCATGGCTTCATCGACATTGGAATGGCCTTCCACGACCACGCCATCGACGGCGATTTTTTCACCCGGCCTGACTCTTAAAACCTCGCCTAAACCGACCTGATCGATGGCAATATCCACCTCCACGCCGTCGCGAACCACGCGGGCGGTTCGCGGTTGCAACCCGATTAAGGCCCGTATCGCCGCCGAAGTTTTGCCGCGAGCCCGAGTTTCCAGCGCGCTGCCGAGATTGATGAAAGCCAATATCACCGCCGATGCCTCGAAATAGGCATGCGCCGACAAAGATGGCAGATGCTGCGAATAATCGATCACCACGCAGGAGTACAGCCAGGCCGACCCCGTGCCCAGTGCGATCAGGGTGTCCATATTGGCCTGTTTGACGAGCAGCAATTTAACCGCGCTGGTAAAAAAATGACTACCGGAATAAAACAATACCGCCAGCGTCAGCAGCGCTACTATCGTCCAAAACCCGCTACCTTCCACCGTGCCGATCACGGGAAACCAGTCGAGATGGGCACCGAGCATCAACGGCAAACCCAAGCCACCGGCGACCGTGGCTTTTTTAATCAAGTCCTCGTAACGCTGTTCTTCTTGTCTCTCCTCGTCGCCGGGATCTTCGAGCCCTTCCATCACTGCCGCATCGTAGCCGGCGGCCTTCAAGGCTTGCTTCATCATCTCGGGATCGGCGTTACCCACCACTTGGGCGGAATGGTCGGCAAAATTGACGCTAACCGCCGTCACGCCGTTTACGCCCCGCAATGCCGTTTCCACCGCCGCGATGCAGCCAGCGCAACGCATGCCTAAAATTGACAGACGGATTTCCGGCTCCGGATTGCCCGCTTGTTCTTGGTTCATGACATTTCCCGAGAGATTAGATCAGTTTCGAAATGTCGATTACTCGACGGTAAACCCTGCTTCAGAGATCGCGTCTTCGATGTCTTCGAGATCGATTTCGGCCGGATCGAATTCCACGTCAACCCGCTTATCCTGATGCGAGGCCTTGACCGACAAGACACCGGCGAGCGATGTTAGTTTAGTGGTGACCGTGTTTTCACAACCGCCACATTTCATTCCCGTTACGGTGAGTGTTGCTGATTCGGACATAATTCTCCTCCTAATTGTTGATTTCCTGATGGCGCCATCCGCAAGCACACTCGACTAAAAATCGCCGAACATGCTATAAGGCGCCCCTGATCCTCATGATAATTCAATGCCTCGGGCTTCGTAAACTAAATGACAGACTTCCTGATTGGTCGCCAACAAATCTTGGACCGTGATCTCAATATCTATGCTTACGAAATTTTGTTTAGAGGCAGCCAATTCGACTTGAACAAGCAAGATGAAGCGGCCAAAGCCACCAATCAAGTCATCACCGACACCCTGGTGGAAATCGGTTTGAATGAAATTGTCGGACCACACAAGGCATTTATCAATTTCACCGCCCAAAACATACTGGAAAAAACCCCGCTTACTCTGCCCAAGGATCGCATCGTCATCGAAGTACTGGAAAGCGTGACGGTCGACTCGCGGATCATCAACAGCCTCAAGGAACTATCCGAGGAAGGTTACATCGTTGCCCTTGACGACTTTGTCTTGACCGAAGAATGGCGCCCCTTGCTGGAATTCGCCGACATTATCAAGCTTGACATCATGGCTGACGGCCTGGAAGGCACTCGGCAATTGATTGAGCAATTAAAGCCATACAAATTGAAATTACTGGCGGAAAAGGTGGAAACTCACCAACAGTTTGAGGCGCTGAAAAGCTGGGGTTGCGAGTTGTTTCAAGGCTTTTTTTTCAGCAGACCCCATATCGTCGAAGGCAAACGCCTGGCTGTTAACCAGATGTCGGCAATTCAATTACTCAGCGTGGTCAACAAGGCCGATACCCGCTTTGAGGACATCAGCAAAGTGATCAGCCGGGATGTCGGGTTAAGTTACAAATTACTGCATTACATTAATTCAGCGTTTTTCTCACTGCCAACCAAAGTAGAATCCATCCACCATGCCACCGTCTTGCTCGGCCTGATGGAACTGAAACGCTGGATCAATATTCTGACGCTGGCGTCCTTGTCCGATAAACCCCAGGCCGTGCTGCAAACCGCGCTGATTCGGGCCAAGATGTGCGAATTACTGGCGGCACAACTCGGCGAAGACCGGGATAGGTTTTTTCTGGTTGGCATATTGTCCTGCTTGGATAGTTTTCTGGATATGCCTATCGATAAGATATTGGACCACCTGCCATTGTCCAAGGAAATTGCCGACGCAATTTTGTATCAAACCGGCAAAGCGGGCGAATTATTGCATTACTCTATCGACTATGAGCACTGGGAATTATCGTCGGATAGCTTCCGCGACATAAATCCCAAGACCATCGCCAATATCTACCTCAACAGCATTACCTGGACCAGATATGTACTCGATAACCTCAATTAACCTCCTATACTCCTACCCGCATAAGCTACCATGATGTCGAAAACCGCTCTTTTGCTTTTGTTATCATTGTTTACGCCGTGGCTCCTGGCCGATCAACAGGTATGCTTGGAATGCGATAAATCGTCCAAAACCAAGGCTACCGCGGAACTAGGCCAAGTATCCGTGGGGCAACTACAGCCCATGCGGCAAAACGATCATGCCCTGGTAATCGACATTCGCACCGAAGCAGAATGGCATGCAACCGGCATCATTCCCGGCAGCCAAAAACTGCAATCGTTCAACAACGACGGTCAATTCGATGCCGAAAAATGGCTGGCGGATTTGCAAAAATTGAAAACATCGCCAGACCAGCCCGTGATTCTGGTCTGCCGTTCAGGCAATCGCAGCGGTAAAGTTGGAGAATTTTTAGTTCGGCAAGGCATGCCTAATGTCTATCATTTAAACAACGGTATCCAGTCGTGGATTAAATCCGGCAACCCTGTCGAACCCGATTGATCGCCCATCATCAATATTATGTCTTTACAGAACATTAGCAATCAAACCATAGCCCTTGCGGGTATCTCTCAAGCCTGTTCGCTGGTGCAGCAACTCGCCACGACCGGAACCGCCGATTCCGCCGCGCTGGAATCCAGCATAGCCAGCCTCTTGAAAATCGATGCCGACAGTGCGATGGATGTTTATGGGGGCTTGGCCGGCATTCAATTTGGCTTGCGGCAACTCGATGAACAACTAGGCGGCAAGGTTCTCACTAACCCGGAACAAGCGCGTTACGCCGCGCAACTGGTTTATCTGCAAAAACAACTGGCGAAACGGCGCGAGATGCTGGAAACCATCCGCACCGGCATTGCCAGAGCCCAAGCCCAGGCCGAGCATTTCGGCGTGATGCATGAAAACGTTCTAGCCAATCTCGCGGACCTTTATCATGGCACCATCAGCACCCTGCAACCGCGCATCATGGTAGTCGGCGATCAACAATATCTGGGTAATCAAAATACCGTGAACAAGATTCGCGCGCTGTTATTGGCCGGCATTCGCGCCACCCTACTTTGGCGGCAATGCGGCGGCGCCCGCTGGAAGCTGTTGTTGTTTCGGAAGAAATTACAGGACGAAGCCCGCTTTCTGTTGACTCATCTCTAAATTAAGCACCGATGCCGGAACTACCCGAAGTCGAAACCAGCCGCCGAGGTATCGCGCCGCACATCGAAGGAAAAACCTTCAAGGCGGTAGTCATCCGCCAGCCTCGGTTACGCTGGCCCGTGCCTGATTCCCTGATAACAACGCTGCCCGGCTTAAAGCTGGATAGCGTCGAACGCCGCGGAAAATACTTGCTACTAAAAACCCGCCAAGGAACACTGATTCTGCATCTTGGCATGTCCGGCAATCTGCGTATCACCACACCCGAACAAGCGCCCGGCAAGCACGACCATGTCGATTTCATTTTTGACGACAATACGCTGTTGCGCCTGAACGATCAGCGAAAATTCGGTGCCGTGTTGTGGAGTTCCGATCCGGTAGACCGGCATCCCTTGCTGGCCACCTTAGGCCCGGAACCCTTATCGGATGCCTTTAATGGCGACTACCTGCTACAACGCGCCGGCAAACGCAGCCTACCGGTTAAATCCTTGTTGATGGATAGTCATATCGTGGTGGGCGTGGGTAATATTTATGCTAGCGAATCGCTGTTCATGGCCGGCATTCTGCCGACTCGTCCGGCGGGAGAGATCAGCCTCCGGGAATATCTACGGCTGGCCGAGGCCGTAAAAACCGTGCTGCGGATGGCCATAGACAAGGGCGGAACCACGCTGCGCGACTTTACCGATGCGCAAGGCAAACCTGGCTATTTCCAACAAGCCTTAAGGGTTTATGGACGCGTCGATCAGCCTTGCCTGACCTGCGCGGAACCGGTTCAACAAATCAAGATAGGTCAACGCGCCAGCTATTTTTGCAGCGTCTGTCAACGTTGACATGTCATTGCTCCCAGTCAAAGACTGCCTCGACCCGATTACCCCTGCCCTGGAATATCAAACTGGTACAAAGCGTTTCCACCAGCCTGACACCGCGTCCGCAATAACCGAGATTATTATCCAACTCTTGCGTCCAACGCTGCCAATCGAAACCGGCGCCGCTATCCCAAACCTTGATAGTCAGTCGTCCCCCTTGTTCCGTCGGCCTGTGCACAAACAAAAAGCGAATTTTTCCCTGCGAACGGGTTCGCAGACGCTCCTCTTTAAGCGCATAAAAATCCATGAAGCCATCAGGCATCGCTTTGATGCCTGAATCCAAATCCAGCAAACCGTGATCCAGCGCATTGGTGAATAGTTCGCTGACGATCATGAACACCGCCTGCCTGTGCTCCTGCAAGCCTTGAATTTCCATCGCGGTGTTTACCATCAAGGGTACCGGATTGATTTCACGCAAGGTGCTGATGTCGAATTCCATCATGTATTTCCAGGTCAGCGCATCGACATGGCGTTTCGCCTCCGGTAAACCAGTGTCGCGCCACGGTACCTTGTCGACATCGCAAATCAGTCTAACGAAGGTAATGTCGTCCTTTTGAACGAGTCCTCCACAATGCTCGGCCAGACGAATTTGCAAATTTTCAATATCGTCTATATTTTTTTCGCAGATGGCATCGATGATGCGCTGGCTGCCGAAGGGTTCGCCATCGACGTTTTCCGCTTCAAAAATGCCGTCGGTCAACAAATACAGGCGCTCGCCACCGCTGATGTTATAAACCTGTTCATGAATATCCATGTCGGCCTGAATACCCAAGGGGATATTCACGGAAGGTATGGTTTTGTAACTCCGCGCCGCCTCATCAACCAGAAAATGCTCGGGGAGGCCACAGGTAATCATGCTCAAGGTCTTTGCTTCGGGGTTAAGCGCCACCACGGTCGCCGCCAAAAAAATATTAACGGGCAACATCTTTTGTAGCTTGGCGTTAATCTCGGTAACGATGTCGCCAATCGCAAAACCCTTTTGGGTCATGCCGGAAAAAATCAAGGCTGTGGGCTTTGCGGCGATCGATGCCGACAAGCCATGTCCGGTAAAATCGCCCAGCAAAACATGTAGTTGACCGTCCGGACTTTTTGCCACCAGCGCTATATCGCCGTTAAACAGTGACATGGGCGATATGACGGCCTTAACCGCTTCCGTCTCCAGAAAATGGCCTTTCAGGATATTGTTGAAAATTTTAGCCGCCACTTCCTGTTCCAGATGGAGCATTTCCGAATAGCTCTGCAACTGCTTGCGATGTTCAAATTCGAGTTGGTACAGCTGACGCAGCCGTAGCGAGGAACGGATTTTTATCAGCAGCAATCTGAAATTAATCGGCCTGAGAATTACCGCATCAATCTCCATATCGGCATGGTGATCCAACACATCATCGGTC
>Ga0316622_100000039_pt1 | contig 53435 bp, 52 predicted proteins | sample OWC_Aug_OW2_C1_D_FD_207646 | JGI IMG/M metagenome (GOLD analysis project Ga0316622, IMG submission 207646) | Wetland soil microbial communities from Old Woman Creek delta, Ohio, United States - OWC_Aug_OW2_C1_D5_C | ecosystem: Environmental > Terrestrial > Soil > Wetlands | place: USA: Ohio... | reverse complement strand
GAGCTCGCGAAGCTGGGGATGCCCGCGGTGCGGTACACGAGGCCGTCGGTGCCGCCGGACTCGAGGTAGGGAACCACCGCCACGCCCGGGTAGTAGGCATGCACCGCGAGTTCGATTGCGCTGACGACGTCCGGCCGCATCTCCGAAACCGGGCTCGCAGCGGGCTCGTCTCGCGTACTTACGGTCACGCCGGGGTCGCCGATCGCAGCGACCAGTGCCGCGCGCACGGTCTCGACCGGGACGGCCGGGAAGATGCGGCAGTTGACGGCGGCTTTCGCGGTCTGCGGCAGGGCGTTCTCGGCGTGACCGGCCTCGAGTAGGGTGGCCACGCAGGTGGTGCGCGTCGTGCCCACGAATTCCGGGTTCCGGGCTAGCGTCTCCGCGGCGGCCGCGTCGTTCGGGTCCTGCGCGAATCGGCGCAGCGCAGCACCGATCTCGCCTTCCTTGGCCTTGCCGACCGCACCGAGGTAGGCGCGCGTGAGGTCGTTCGCCATCACGGGGAAGCGGTAGGCCTCGACCTTCCCCAGCGCGCGGGCCAGCTGGTAGATGGCGTTGTCGGCGCGCGGCCGCGAACTGTGCCCGCCAGGGTTCGTGACCGTCAGGTCGAAGGTCGCGTAGGTCTTCTCCGCGCCCTGCACGAGGTAGATGAGCGGGCGGGCGGAGGCGTCGTCGAGCAAACCACCGCCGGCGTCGGTGTTGATCGCGAACTCGGCGTCGCGAACCCACGGGTGCGCGGCGATCAGTCGCGTCGTCTCCATGCCGGTTTCCTCGTCCGCCACGAAAACGAAGACGATGTCGCGAGCCGGCTGCAGCCGTTCGGCGCGCAGGCGGAGAATGGTCGACACCAGCGCCACGACGCCAGCCTTGTTGTCCATGGTGCCGCGGCCGTAGAAGTTGCCGTTCTCCTCGATGAGTTCGAATGGGCTGCGTTCCCACTCCTCGGGCCGGGCGTCCACCACGTCCATGTGCGCGGAGAACAGGATCGGCCGGCCGCGCTCGCGGCCCGGGACGCGCACCAGCATCGCCCGCGCCTCGCCGTGGTCCAGCGTGGCGATGTCCGCGGCCGGAACGCCGCCTTTCGTCAGCACGTCGGAGAGGTAGGCCACCATCGCCTGAGTCTGGCCGTGACCCGCCGCCGTGCGGAAGCCGACGACGCGGGCGTAGATCTCGCGCGCTGCGGGATCGCGCGGCGCCGTGTCGGCCAGGGCCGGTGCCGCGGCCAGGAGCAGTGCCATCGTCGCAAGCATCGTTCGCCTCAAGTCCGAATCTCCTCGGCAGGCTGCATTTTCAGCCTAGATGACGAAGGGCACGAGCCACCAGCTGCGTCGCCGGTAGTCGGCCCAGCCCGGATGGCGCGACAGGCTCGCCTCCTTCATGACCATGTTGGTCGCGAACAGTGAGCCCCAGATGAACGCGAGCACGACCCACGGCCACCAGTGTCCGACCAGGAGCGCGAACGAGCCGTAGACCAGCATCTCGCCGAGGTAGTTCGGGTGGCGGACGTAGCGGTGCACGCCGTCGGTGATGAGTCCGCGCTGCAGCCTGAGCGTGAAGAACTTCTGCGCGTCGGCGGCGATCATGAGCACGCAGCCGAGGATGCAGAGCGACACGCACAACGCGAACCACTGCGGGTCGGGCAGCGGGTAGCGCGGGCTCGCGGTGCCGGAGACGAGCAGCCACCCGAACGACCAGTAGAGCAGCAGGCCGGCGAAGGTATACAGCCCGCCGCCGACCGTCGCCCGCCGCTGCCAGTTCGGGTCCGGGAAGGCCATGTCTTTCAGCAGCCAGACGAGACCGTAGGAGCCGTGCAGCGCGAGGTAGATCCAGGCCGCGGGCGCCGTGGCCGCCGGCGTGCGCTCCGCGTAGTACCACATCAGCAGCGCGAGCAACGGGAACGTGCCTGCTTTCTGCAGGTTGATCACCCAGCTGAGCTTCCAGGGGCGCGGGCCGCCGAGCAGGTCGAACATCATGTAGTCGTTGTAGCGCCGCAGCGACCGGGCCCACGCGGGCGCGCGGCCGGCGGTACCGGCGGCGATGTCGATCGTGGTAGTACCCATGCCACTATCCTCCCCGGGGTCCGACAGGTTAGTACGGACCGGTGCAGTCGGGCCACATTAGCGAGTGCCAGGCACACAGCTGCCAGGCTTCTGCTCGCCGTCGTCACGCTGTCCGCCGGCGTTCCCTACGAGGTGATCCGGACACCGACTGAGGGACGATCGACGCCTGCCAGCGCTGCGGTGAACGCGACCGGGCCTGCAGTCACCCGATCTCGTCCTGCCGCGGCCACGCCTCCGCGTCGATCGTCTCGCGGTAGGCGTGCCAGGTGGCGTGCCCGATCAGGGGCAGCGTGATCCCGAGCGCCACCATGATCCACGCGAGGCTCGCGCCGCGCTCGCGGCCGATGAACAGCAGCGCAAACCCGGGCGCCACTGCGAGCACGATGCACGCCGCCCAGATCGCCATCACCCGCCGGTTGCGCAGCACGGCGTTCACGCTCGTGACCACCGCGGTGACCGTGTCCACGCGTCGCTCGACCATCATGGGCAGCGAGAAGGCCGCGGCGGCGAACACGATCAGGGCGAAAATAGAGCCCACCGCGCTGCCGATGCCGAAGAACGTGAGGTACTCGCGCCAGCCGGGCTGCTCGCCCACGGGGAAGAACACGTGGATTGCGGAGCCGGCGCGGGCCCAGACCAGGAACACCACCATCAGCATCAGCGCGAACACCATCAGGTTGCCGAAGACGCGCTGTTCCTCGCGCAGGCAGCGCCGGAGCGACGGCCGCTCGCCGCGCTCGAGCTGGCTGCTGATGGCATAGGTGCCCACCGCCAGCACGGGCGAGACGAGGATGAACCCCGAGACCAGCGACAGCAGCTGCCAGTAGCCGCCGAACTCGACGGCGATCCAGGCGAGCGCGAGGCTGAGCAGCACGACGATGCTGCCGTAGGTCAGGCTCTGGCGCGGCGCGGACCACATGTCGCGCCAGCCCGCGCCGAGCCAGCGGAACGGGGCGTCGGCCGTGAGCGTGCGGCACGGCGCCACGAAGGGCAGGGCCGCTTCGGACGGCGCGGATTCTTCGGCCATGGCAGTCTCCCCCCGCCGGCCACGGCGGCCGGCGTTCTTACAGTGCGTCCACCTTGGCGGCGCAGATGAAGTCGTTCTCCGACAGTCCCCCGACCGTGTGCGTGGAGAAGGTCATGCGGCAATAGTCGTAGCCGACCTCGAGGTCGGGGTGGTGGTCTTCGGCGTTGGCAATCCAGGCCACGGCATTCACGAACGCCATGGTCTCGTAGAAATCCGCGAAGCTGAACGCGCGGCGGAGCGACCGGCCGTCCTCCGCAATGCGCCAGCCCGGAGCCAGTGCTGCGACCAGACCGGCGGCCTGCTCCGGGTCGAGGGGCGGCGTTCCGGGCGGGCAGGGCCGGCACTTGCGGTCGCGAAGGGCATTCATGGCTTCGATTCCTCGCGGTAGGTTCGCTCGACGTACTGCTCGACGAGCTGCTGGAACTCCTCGGCGATGCGCTCGCCCTTGAGCGTCGGGCCCTTCTCGCCATCGATGTACACGGGCGCCACCGGGCGCTCGCCGGTGCCCGGCAGGCTGATGCCGATGTTGGCGTGCTTGCTCTCGCCCGGGCCGTTCACGACGCAGCCCATGACCGCCACCGTCATCTCCTCGACGCCGGGATGACGCTTGCGCCACTCGGGCATGCGGTGGCGCAGGTGCGACTGGATCTTCTGCGCGAGTTCCTGGAAGTACGTGGAGGTCGTGCGTCCGCAGCCCGGGCAGGCCACCACCATCGGCGTGAAGGAGCGCAGGCCCATGGTCTGAAGGATCTGCTGCGCGACGATCACCTCCTGGGTGCGGTCGCCGCCGGGCTCAGGGGTGAGCGAGACGCGGATGGTGTCGCCGATGCCCTCCTGCAGCAGCACGGACATCGCCGCCGTGGAAGCCACGATGCCCTTCGATCCCATGCCCGCCTCGGTGAGGCCGAGGTGCAGCGGGTAGTCGCAGCGTGCGGCGATGTTGCGATACACGGCGATCAGGTCCTGCACGCCGCTCACCTTGCAGGAAATCACGATGTGGTCGTGGGGCAGTCCGAGTTCCTCGGCGCGGCGCGCGCTCTCGAGCGCCGAGACCACGATCGCCTCGCGCATGACGTCGTTGGCCTCGAGCGGCTCGGCCGCCCGCGAGTTCTCGTCCATCAGGCGCGTGAGCAGGTCCTGATCGAGGCTGCCCCAGTTCACGCCGATGCGCACCGGCTTGTCGTGGCGGCAGGCGATCTCGATCATCTCGGCGAACTGCGGATCGCGCTTGCTGCCGCGGCCGACGTTGCCCGGGTTGATGCGGTACTTGGCGAGCGCCTCGGCGCAGGCGGGGTGCTCGCGCAGCAGCTTGTGCCCGTTGAAGTGGAAGTCGCCGACGATCGGCACGCGCGAGCCGAACTCGGCCACGCGCTCGACGATCGCCGGGACGGCGGCGGCGGCTTCCTCGGTGTTCACCGTCACCCGCACCAGCTCGGAGCCGGCCAGCGCGAGCGCGCGCACCTGCAACGCGGTGCCCTCGACGTCCGCGGTGTCGGTATTGGTCATGGACTGCACGACGACGGGGTTCCCGCCGCCGACCGCGACGTGGCCGATGCGGACGGTCGTGCTCCGGCGGCGCGCGGCAGGGCTCATGGGCGCTCGCCTGTCGCCGCCCGCGCACTCAGCCACTGCTCGACGTTCGACTCGAGGATGTCGAGCGGCACGGCACCGCTGCCCAGCACGAGGTCGTGGAATTCGCGGATGTCGAACTTCGGCCCCAGCGCCGCCGTGGCCCGCGCCCGCAGCTCCTTGATGCGCAGCTCGCCGATCTTGTAGGCGAGCGCCTGGCCGGGCCAGGAGATGTAGCGGTCGATCTCGTTGACGATGTCGAGCTCGCTCTTCGCGGCATTGGCCTTGAAGAACTCGATCGCCTGCTCGCGGGTCCAGCGCTTGTGGTGCAGCCCTGTGTCCACCACGAGCCGCACCGCGCGCCACATCTCGTAGGTGAGCTGGCCGAACTTGTCGTACGGGTCCGCGTAGAAGCCCATCTCCTCGCCGAGGCTCTCGCTGTAGAGCGCCCAGCCCTCGGTGTAGGCCGTGGCCTCGAGGGTGCGGCGGAACTTCGGCTGCTCGCCGAGCTCCTGCGCGAGCGCGATCTGCAGGTGGTGGCCGGGGACCGCCTCGTGGATCGACAGCACCGGGATCTCGTAGGTCGGACGCTCCTCGGGCTTGTAGAGGTTCACGTAGTAGTAGCCGGCGCGCTGGCCGTCCATGGACGGCGGCTGGTAGTACGCGGTGGTCGTGTCGGGGGCGGACTCGGCCGGGATCGGCCGCACGCCGTAGGGCATGCGCGGCAACCGGCCGAAATACTGCGGCAGCAGCGGGTCGATCCGCTTCGCCATGACCTGGTAGGCCTGCAGCAGCTGCTGCGGGTCGGTGTAGCGGAAGCGCGGGTCGGTGCGCAGGAACTTTAGGAACTCCTCGAAGCTGCCCTGGAAGCCGACCCGCTCGATCACCTTCATCATTTCGCCGCGGATGCGCGCGACCTCGCGCAGGCCGATCTCGTGGATCTCGTCGGCCGTGAGCTCGGTCGTGGTGAACCACCGCACCCGCTGCTGGTACCAGTCCGCGCCGCCCGGCGCGTCCCAGACGCCGACGCTCTTGCGGCAGGCCGGCAGGTACTCGCGCTCGAAGAAAGCTTGCAGCCGGCGGTAGGCCGGCACGACTCCCTGCTCGATCGCCTGCCGCGCGGCGGCGCTGAGCCGCTGCTGCTCCGCCTCCGGGACGGTCTCCGGCATGCGCTCGAGCGGGGCATAGAAGGGACTCGTCGCCGGGTCGTCCACGACCTGGCGGGCGATCTGCGCCGGGATGCGCTCCATGATGATGCACGGCTGCACCAGCCCGCGCTCGAGCCCCGTGCGCATCAGGGCGATCGTCTGGTCCACGTAGGCACCCACGCCCTCGAGTCGCGCAATCCAGTTCTCGTAGTCGGCCAGCGTGGCGAAGGTCAGCAACTCCGCAAGCTCGTGCGCGGACTGGATGCTGCGCCGCTGGGTGATCGGCAGGTACTGCTGGCCCCACTCGTAGGCCGCGATCTCCTCGCGGTACAGGCGCCCGAACAGGTCCCGGTTCAGGCGGTCGGCCTCCGACAGCCTGTCCGGCGGGATGGCCGCGAGCGCCTCGAGCACAGCGCGATCGGCCGCGTGACTGCGGGCGAGCGCGGGCGCCGAGACGTCGGGCCAGCGATCGTCGAACCGGCGGTCGCCGAGGTAGCTCGCCCGGACAGGGTTTTCGCGCAGGCCTCGCTCCCACTCGACCTCGAACAATTCGTGCAGGCGCTTTGCGGCGCCCGGCGCGGGCTCGGCGGCCGTCGCGGGCCCGGCCGCGGCCGCGCCCGCCATCACGAGGGTCAACATCAGGCCACGCATGGGGGAGTCCTGTGGGCGCTTCGGCAGGGGGTGGAATGTTCGGGTGCACGCATGCAAATGACAAGACACGCGGCACCCGCGGCGCTGGCCGCCCGCCCGGCGCTCGGGTAACATCCCGGCCACCCATCGCAAGGCCCGTCCGGAGAGAGACCGACCTCGGTCCGCCGAAGGCGCAACCCGCCCGGAAACGCTCAGGCAAATGAACGGCGACGCCTGATGGGCTCTGGAGAGCGGCCTCGCGGGAGGCCCACCGAAGGGGTGAGGCGCCGGACGACCGGTACCCGATCTCTCAGGTCACAGGACAGAGGGGCGGCAGGCCGGCGCGGCCTGCCGCCTTTTTTATTGCTCTGCATCCAGGACAAAGACGATGGGACTGCGAACGCCTCTCCATGACGTCCACACCGCCGCCGGCGCCCGCATGGTGGACTTCGGCGGCTGGGACATGCCCGTCAACTACGGCTCGCAGATCGAGGAGCACCACGCGGTGCGTCGCGACGCCGGCATGTTCGACGTCTCGCACATGTGCGTCGTGGACCTGCGCGGCGAGCGGGTGCGCGACTACCTGCGCCGGCTGCTCGCCAACGACGTGGCCAAGCTCGTGCAGCCCGGCAAGGCGCTGTATTCCTGCATGCTGCGCGAGGACGGCGGCGTCATCGACGACCTGATCGTCTACTACCTCGACGACCTCTGGTACCGCATGGTCGTGAACGCCGGCACGCGCGACAAGGACCTCGAGTGGATGCGCGCGCAGTCGGGCGCCTACGGGGTTTCGATCGAGCCGCGCTTCGACCTCGCGATGATCGCCGTGCAGGGTCCCAATGCGCGCCTCAAGGCCTCCGGGCTGCTCGAGCCCGCCTTCGCGGCCCGCGCGCTCGAGCTCGGTCACTTCTTCGGCGGGGCGTCCGGCCACTGGTTCGTGGCGCGCACCGGCTACACCGGCGAGGACGGCTGGGAAATCATGCTGCCCGCCACCGACGCCCCCGCCTTCTGGGCACGGCTGCACGCGGCGGGCGTCGCACACTGCGGGCTCGGCGCCCGCGACACGCTGCGCCTCGAGGCCGGCATGAACCTCTACGGCAGCGACATGGACGAGACCACCTCGCCGCTCGAGTCCGGGCTCGGCTGGACGATCGCGTGGGATCCCCAGGACCGCGACTTCATCGGTCGCGGCGCGCTCGCCGAGCAGAAGGCGCGCGGCGTCCCGCGCAAGCTCGTCGGCCTCGTGCTGGCGGACCGCGGCGTGCTGCGTTCGCACCAGAAGGTCGTCGTCCCGTCGGTGGGCGAGGGCGAGGTCACCAGCGGCACGTTCTCGCCCACGCTCGAGCGCTCGATCGCGCTCGCGCGCGTCCCCTCCCAGACGGCCGACCGCTGCGAAGTCGAGATCCGCGGCCGTCTGCTCAATGCCGCGGTGGTGCGCCCGCCGTTCGTGCGCCACGGCAAGCCTGCGATCGCACTCTGACCCACGGAGCAGACCATGAGCAACGTTCCAGCCGACCTGCGTTTCCTGAAGTCCCACGAGTGGGCGCGCCTCGAGTCCGACGGCACCGTGACGGTGGGCATTTCCGACCACGCCCAGCAGGCGCTCGGCGACCTCGTGTTCGTCGAGGCGCCCGAAGCCGGCCGTCGCGTCGTGGCCGGCGAATCCTGCGCGGTGGTCGAATCCGTGAAGGCGGCCTCCGACGTATATAGCCCGGTGAGCGGCGAGGTCGTGGCCGGCAATGCCGACCTCGGCGGGCAGCCCGAGCTCATCAACCAGGATCCCTACGGCGCGGGCTGGATCATGCGCATCCGCCCCGAGGACAAGGCGCAGTTCGCCGCGCTGCTCGACGCGAAGGCGTACGAGGCGGCGCTCGCGGCGGAAACCCACTGACCGGACGGAACCGACATGCCCTTCATCCCCCACACTCCCGAGGACGTCCGCGACATGCTCGCGGCGATCGGCGCGCCGGACACCGAGGCGTTGTTCGACGAGATCCCGGCGCGCCTGCGCGCCAAGTCGCTCGACGAGGTCCCGCCGGCGCTCTCGGAGATGGAGGTGGGCCGGCTGATGTCCGTGCGCGCGGCGACGGACGGGCAGCCGCTCAACTTCATCGGCGCGGGCGCGTACGACCACCACGTCCCGGCGGCGGTGTGGCCCATCGTCACGCGCGGCGAGTTCTACAGCGCCTACACGCCCTACCAGGCCGAAGCCAGCCAGGGCACGCTGCAGCTGCTGTACGAGTTCCAGTCGATGATGGCGAGCCTGACGGGCATGGCGGCCTCGAATGCGTCGCTGTACGACGGTGCCACTGCGCTCGCGGAGGCCTGCCTGATGGCGGTGCGCACGCACCGCAAGTCGAAGTCGCAGCGGATCCTGGTGCCGGTCGCGCTGAACCCGACCTACCGCCAGGTGCTGCAGTCCGTCGCGGGCAACCAGAACCTGGCCTTCGAGCTGCTGCCCTACGATGCGAGCGGCGGCCACACCACGGTTGAGAGCCTCGAGAAGTACCGCGGCGAGGACATCACGGCGCTCGTGATCCAGCAGCCGAATTTCTTCGGCACGCTCGAGGACGTGGACGCGCTCACCGACCGCGCCCACGAGTCGGGCATGCTGGTCATCGCGGTGGTCAACCCCACCTCGCTCGCGATCCTGAAGCCGCCGGGCGAGTGGGGTACCAAGGGGGCCGACATCGTCTGCGGCGAGGGGCAGCCGCTCGGCGTGCCGCTGTCCTCCGGCGGCCCGTACTTCGGCTTCATGACGACGCGCATGGAGCACGTGCGCCAGATGCCGGGGCGCATCGTCGGGCGCACCGTGGACCTCGACGGACGGCCCGGCTTCACGCTCACCCTGCAGGCGCGCGAGCAGCACATCCGCCGCAGCAAGGCGACCTCCAACATCTGCACCAACCAGGGCCTGCTGGTCACCGCGGCCACCATCTACATGGCGCTGCTCGGCCCGCACGGTCTGGCCCAGGTCGCATCGACCTGCATGGACCGCTCGGCCGAGCTGGTCGAGGCGCTGACGCGGGTGCGCGGCGTGCGCCTCGCATTCGACCGGCCGCGTTTCCACGAGGCCGTGCTGCTGCTCGACCGCCCCGTGCGAGGCGTGCTCGAGGCGCTTGCGGCCCACGGGATCGTGGGCGGCTGCGACATCTCGGCCCAGTACCCATCCCTCGGCAACGCGCTGCTCGTCTGCGCGACGGAGACCCGCACGCCCGAGGACATCGCGACCTATGCGCGCGTGCTCGCCGACGTGATGCAGCAGAGCGCGGCCGCGGCCTGAGCCGCGCCCCCAAGGACACGCCCATGAACGAAAAGCTGATCTTCGAGCATTCCCGCGCCGGCCGCAGCGCCGAGGCGCAGTACCCGCTTGCGCCCGCCACGCCGCGCGTCCCCGAGGCGCTGCGGCGCAGCGCGCCGCCACTGCTGCCCGAGGTCTCAGAGTTGCAGGCCGTGCGCCACTACACGCGGCTGTCGCGGCTCAACTTCTCCATCGACACGAACTTCTACCCGCTCGGTTCGTGCACGATGAAATACAACCCGCGGGCCTGCAACCAGTACGCCATGCTGCCGCAGTTCCTCGGTCGCCACCCGCTCGCCCCCGAGTCCACGGGGCAGGGTGTGCTGCAGTGCCTGTACGAGCTGCAGGAGATGCTGAAGGCCGTCACCGGCATGCGCGGCGTGTCGCTCACGCCGATGGCGGGCGCACAGGGCGAGTTCGCCGGCGTGGCGATGATCCGGGCCTACCACCGCGCGCGGAACGACCTCGCGCGCACCGAGATCATCGTTCCGGATGCGGCCCACGGTACGAACCCGGCCACGGCGACGATGTGCGGCTGCACGGTCAGGGAAATCCCGTCGCTGCCGAGCGGCGACATCGACCTCGACGCACTGCGCGCAGCGGTCGGCCCGCAGACCGCCGGGATCATGCTCACCAACCCCTCGACGCTCGGCGTGTTCGAGCGGCGCATCGGCGAAGTGGCGGAAATCGTGCACGAGGCGGGTGGGCTGCTCTACTACGACGGCGCCAACCTCAACGCGATCCTAGGCAAGGTGCGCCCCGGGGACATGGGTTTCGACGTCATCCACATGAACCTGCACAAGACCTTCTCGACGCCGCACGGCGGCGGGGGCCCTGGCTCGGGTGCGGTCGGCGTGGGCGAGCGCCTGCTGCCGTTCCTGCCCGTGCCGCTCGTCGGGTTCGACGGGCAGCGCTATCGCTGGCTCGGCGAGAAGGACCTGCCGCAGACCATCGGCCGGCTCTCCGCATTCATGGGCAACACCGGCGTGCTGCTGCGCGCCTACGTCTACATGCGCATGCTCGGCCGCGAGGGCATGCACCGCGTCTCGGAGTTCGCCACGCTCAACGCCAACTACCTGATGGCGCGCCTCGCCGAGGCGGGCTTCGAGCTCGCCTATCCCGGCCGGCGGGCCGGGCACGAGTTCATCGTGACGCTGCGGCGCGAGGCGCGCGAACACGGCACCACGGCGATGGACTTCGCCAAGCGCCTGCTCGACTTCGGCTTCCACGCGCCGACCACCTACTTCCCGCTGCTCGTGCCGGAGTGCCTGCTCATCGAGCCCACCGAAACCGAGACGAAGGAAGAACTCGACGCCTTCGTCGAGGCGATGATCGCCATCCGCGAGGAGGCGCTGTCCGATCCGGCGAAGCTCAAGGGCGCGCCGTACACGCTGCCGTGCCGCCGGCTCGACGACGTGCGCGCGGCCAAGCAGCTCGACATCGCCTGGAAGGCGGCCTGATCGGCTCGACCGCCGTGTTCCTCTCGCTCCTGTTGCGCGGCGTCACCTGGGCGCTCGTGCTGCCGGGCTGAGCCCTTGCCACCCGCCCGCCCTACGCCAACGGTCTGCTCATGACAGCTCTAATCTGCGGCTCGATCGCCTTCGACACCGTCATGGTGTTTCCGGGTCGCTTCCGCGACCACATCCTGCCTGATCGGATCCACCTGCTGAACGTGTCGTTCCTCGTGCCGAGCCTGCGGCGGAACTACGGCGGCTGCGCGGGCAACATCGCCTACAACCTCGCCCTGCTGGGGGGGGCAGGCGCGCCGATGGCCACCGTCGGGCACGACTTCGCGCCCTACGCGGAGTGGCTGCGCGAGCGTTCGGTGGATCTCGCGCACGTTCGCGAGGTCGAGGGTGAGTACACCGCCCAGGCCTTCATCACCACCGATCTGGACGACAACCAGATCACGGCCTTCCACCCGGGCGCCATGAGCCACGCGCACCTGAACCGCGTCCCCGGGGACGGCGGCGTCACGCTCGGCGTGGTGGCGCCGGACGGCCGCGACGGCATGCTGCAGCACGCGGCGCAGTTCGCGGCGGCGGGCATCCCGCTGCTGTTCGATCCGGGCCAGGGACTACCCATGTTCGATGGGCCGGAGCTGCTCGAGTTCGTCGCCAAGTCCACGTGGATCGCAGTCAACGACTACGAGGCGCAGATGCTCGCGGAGCGCACCGGGCTGGCGCTCGGCGAGCTGGCCGGGCGCGTCCGTGCACTCATCGTCACGCGCGGCGCCGAGGGCAGCGTCATCCACGCCGACGGTCGCCAGATCGTCCTCCCGCCGGCGCGGCCCGACGCCGTGGTGGACCCGACGGGCTGCGGGGACGCCTATCGCGCGGGCCTCATCTTCGGCCTGCAGCAGGGCCTCGACTGGGAGACGACGGGCCGCATCGCCTCGCTGATGGGGTCGATCAAGATCGCCCACGCCGGCACCCAGCACCACCGCTTCACCCGCGACGAATTCGACGACCGCTTCCACGCGGCCTTCGGCCGGCGACTGTGATGCGCAGTACCGTTACGCTGCTCTGGGCGCCGCTCGCCCTGGTCGCCGGGCTGCTGCCCGTGGCCGGGCACGCGGACACCGCGGCCTGGGAACAGACGCTGTCGCGCATCGCGCCGTCCGTGGTGACGATCGAGATCGACCAGACTCGGGCCTTCGACACCGAGTGGAACCAGTCGTCCCAGGCCACCGGCTTCGTGGTGGACGCCGAGCGCGGACTCATCCTCACCAACCGCCACGTGGTCACGCCCGGGCCGGTCGTGGCGACGGCCATCTTCCAGAACCGCGAGGAGGTCGAGCTGCGCGCCGTGTACCGCGACCCGGTGCACGACTTCGGCTTCTACCGCTACGACCCGGCGAAGCTGCGCTACGTGCAGCCGGTGGCGCTGCCCTTGTATCCGCAGGGTGCGCGGGTGGGCACCGAAGTGCGCGTCCTCGGCAACGACGCCGGCGAGCAGCTGTCGATCCTGGCGGGCACCCTGGCGCGCCTCGACCGGGCGACGCCGGAGTACGGCGTCGGCAAGTACAACGACTTCAACACGTTCTACCTGCAGGCCGCCTCGGGCACGTCCGGTGGGTCGTCGGGCTCTCCCGTCATCGACATCGAGGGACGCGTCGTCGCGCTCAACGCGGGCGGCAGCACGGGGGCGGCCTCGAGCTTCTACCTGCCGCTCGCCCGCGTGAAGCGCGCGCTCGAGCTGATCCGCGCCGGTAAGCCGGTGACGCGCGGCACGCTGCAGGTGGTGTTTGCCTACACGCCCTACGACGAGCTCGAGCGGCTCGGCCTGCGCCCGGAAACGCAGGCCGAGGCGCGCCGCGCGGCGACGCAACTCACCGGCATGCTGGTGGTCCAGGACGTTCAGCCGGGCTCGCCCACCGAGGGCGCGCTGCAGCCGGGCGACATCCTGGTGCGCGCCAACGGCCGCCTCATCACGACTTTCGACCCGCTCGCCGAGCTGCTCGACGACTCCGTCGGCCGCACCATCGAGGTCGAGGTCGAGCGCGGCGGGGAACGCATCGTGCGCTCGCTCGAGGTGCAGGATCTGCACGCCATCACGCCCGCGGAGTACCTCGAGTTCGGCGATGCCGTCGTGCACGCGCTGTCCTACCAGATGGCCCGCCACCTCAACACGCCGGTGCGCGGGGTGTACGTCGCCAATCCGGGCTACGCGCTCGGGGCGGCGGGGGTGCCTCGCGGGGCGGTCATCGAGTCGGTCGGTGGCCAGCCGGTCGCGACCCTCGCGGAGTTCGAAGCCGCCATCGCCGCGCTGCCGGACGGCGGCCGGGCCGCGCTGCGCTACAAGACGCTCGACGACCCGCGAGGTACGCAGACCCGCGTCATGCGCATGGACCGTCGATGGTTCCCTGCACAGCACTGCCGCCGCGACGACGCAAGCGGCTACTGGGACTGTCGCGAGCTGGCGCCGCCGGCGGCGGCCCGGGCCGAGCCGCCGGCGCGCACCACGTTCGTCACCACGGGCGACGCGGTCGCGGACCGGCTCGCTCCGTCGCTCGTGCTCGTCAATTTCGACATGCCTTTCTCGGTCGCGGGCGTCACCGAGCGTAACTACCACGGCACCGGCCTGATCGTGGACGCGACGCGCGGCCTCGTGGCCGTGGACCGCAACACGGTCCCCGTCGCGGTGGGCGACGTGCGCATCACCGTGGCCGGCTCGGTCGAGGTGCCGGGCCGAGTGGAATACGTGCACCCGCTGCACAACCTCGCGCTTGTGTCCTTCGACCCGGCCCTGCTCGACGGCACGCCGATCCGGACCGCGAAGCTCGATCCGCGCGAGCTGGTGCCGGGGGAGTCCGTGACCGTCGTCGGGCTCAGCGGCGATTCCCGTGTCCGGGCGCTCGCGACGACCGTGTCGTCGGTCGAGGGGGTGGACTTCCCGCTGTCGCGGACGCTTCGGTTCCGGGAATCGAACCTCGAGGTGGCGAGCCTCGTGAACGCCCCGACCGACTTCGACGGCGTGATCGCCGGCCGCGACGGCCGCGTGCGGGCACTGTGGTCGAGCTTCGCGACGGAGTCCGGCCGCGACTTCGTGCAGATCAACCGCGCGATCGGCGCTGAGCTCGTGGTCGAGATGGTGGAGGCGTTGCGCACCGGCACGCCCCTCTACTCGCTCGAGGCGGAGTTCGAGTCCGTGCCGATCTCCGCGGCGCGCAAGCTCGGGCTCGACGACGCCTGGGTCGCCCGGCTCGAGTCGCTGGACGGGGCGCAGCGCCAGGCGCTGCGCGTCACCCGCGTGACCGCGGGATCGCCCGCGGCGGAGCTGTTGCGGGAGGGCGACTTGCTGCTCGCAGTGGACGGTCAGCCCGTGAACCGGCCGCGCTCGGTGGAGCGCATGACGCGCGCACCGAAGGTGTCGGTGACCGTGCTGCGCGACGGCCGCGAGGCGACGCTCGAGGTGGCCACCGCGCCGCTCGGAGGCGGGGACATCGACCGGCTGCTGCTGTGGGCCGGTGCCGTGCTGCACGCGCCGCACCGGGCGATGTCCTCCCAGCGCGGCATCCCGCCGGAGGGCGTGTTCGTGGCCTTCTTCTCCTACGGATCGCCCGCGACCCGCCACCGGCTGTTCGCCGGCCGGCGCATCGTCGAGGTGGACGGCGTCCCGGTGCCGGACCTCGACGCCTTTATTGCCACCGTGCGCGGTCGCCCCGATCGCTCCTCCCTGCGCCTGAAAACGGTCACGTGGAACGGCTCGACCGAGGTGATCACGCTCAAGCTCGACCGCCACTACTGGCCCACGTACGAACTCGTCCGGACTGCCGACGGATGGCAGCGACGGACCGTGGACTGACTCGCCACGACGCCGGGCCGCAAAGGGAACCCGGTCGCAACCGGCGGGGCTGCGCGAGCGGCCCCGTTTCTTTGCAGCTATCATCGCGCGATGGTCACGGCCCGCCTTCCTCAGGATGAGATCGACCGCGCCGTGGAGGCGCTGCGCGACGGCGAGGTCGTGGCGTTCCCGACCGAGACGGTCTACGGGCTCGGCGCGGATGCGCAGAATCCCGAGGCTGTCCGCAAGGTCTTCGAGCTCAAGGGACGTCCGGCGACCCATCCGCTGATCGTGCACATCGACCACCCGCGGCTGATCGAGCGCTGGGCGCTCGATGTGCCGCCCGCGGCACAGGCGCTCGCCGAGCGCTTCTGGCCCGGCCCGCTGACGCTGGTGCTGCGTCGCGCGCCGGCCGTGGACCTCGCCATCACCGGCGGGCAGGAGACCGTGGCCGTGCGCGTGCCGGGACATCCGGTCGCGCAGCAGCTGCTGCGCGCCTTCGGCAGCGGCATTGCCGCGCCCTCCGCCAACCGCTACGGCCGGGTGAGCCCGACGCGTGCCGAGCACGTACGCGAGGAGTTCGGCGACGCCCTGAAGGTGATCCTCGACGGCGGCGACTGCAAGATCGGTGTCGAGTCCACGATCGTCTCCTGCGTCGATGGCGTGCCGCGGGTGCTGCGGCCGGGCTCTATCACGCTGACCCAGCTGCGCGCGGTCGTGCCCGGTGCCACCGAGGGCCCGGCGGCGGTCGTGCCGCGCGTGCCCGGTTCCGAAGCCAAGCACTACGCTCCGGCGACCCCGCTCAGCCTCGTCAACAGCGGGGCACTCGAGGAAGTGGTGGCCCAGCTCACTTCCGATCACGGCAAGGTGGCCGTGCTCGCGATGCGTCCGCCGCGGGTCGCGAACAAGTTCATGACCTGGATCAACGCCGGGCGGCGGGCCGACGTCTATGCACGCGAGCTGTACGTCAACCTGCGTACGCTCGACAAGGCGGGCGCGCGGGAGATCCTCGTGGAGGAAGTGCCCGCCGGCGAGGCCTGGGAGGCGGCGCGCGACCGCTTGCGGCGTGCCGCGTCGGCCGAGAACGTGGTGACCGTGGACCCGGACATCGCCGCGCTGCGCGCGGATTTTGGCGAGGACGTAGGAACCCCATGACCGCTGCGGCGCGCCGTCGGCAGGTCGCCGGCCGGCGGCCGGGCGCGCGGCAGCTCGCCGCGCTCGCCGGCGCACACGGCACCCCGCTGCTCGTCGTCGACTGCGACACGGTCCGCCGCCAGTACCGTGAGCTCGCGGCAGCGCTGCCCGGCGTCGGCTTCTTCTATGCGCTCAAGCCGCTGCCGAACGCCGCCGTCGTCGCGACGCTGCGCGATCTCGGCTGCGGCTTCGACGTGGCCACGGCCGGCGAGATCGCGCTGGTGCGCTCGCAGGGCGTGCCTGCCGGGCGGTGCATCCACACCCACCCGATCAAGCGCGACTCGGAGATCGCCGCGGCCCTGCGCTTCGGCATTCGTCGCTTCGTCGCCGACAACCCGGACGAGATCCGCAAGTTCGTCCCGTACCGCCGCCGCGCCGAGCTGCTGCTGCGGGTGTCGTTCCGCAGCCCGTCCGCGGTCGTGGACCTCTCGCGCAAGTTCGGCTGCGAGCCGGCGGCCGTCGCGCCGCTCGTAGAGCTCGCCAGCCGCCTCGGGGTGCGCGTGCGGGGCTTGAGCTTCCACGTCGGCTCGCAGGTCGCCGACTCGTCGAAGTACGTCGAGGCGATCGACGCCTGCCGCGAGGTCATGCGGCAGGTCGCCGAGCGCGGGCTCGGCCAGCTCGACGTCCTCGACATCGGCGGCGGCTTCCCGATTCCCTACGGCAACCCGACCGAGCCCATCGGGCGATTCTGCCGGCCGATCCGCCGCGAGCTCGCCACCCTGCCGCCTGGCGTGGCCGTGATCGCCGAGCCGGGTCGCTTCATCGCCGGGCCCGCCGGCACCTGCGTCGCGGCCGTGGTGGGGCGCGCCCAGCGCGAGGGTCGCTGGTGGTACTACCTCGACGACGGCCTGTACGGCTCGTTCAGCGGGCAGCTCTACGACCACGCGGTCTATCCGATCGAGAGCCTGCGTACGCGGGGTCCGCGCCAGCCGAGCGTGCTCGCCGGCCCCACCTGCGACAGCATCGACGTGATCCGCGAGGACATCCCGCTGCCCGAGCTCGCGATCGGCGACTTCGTCGCCGGTCGCATGATGGGCGCCTACACCACCGCCTCGGCGACCGACTTCAACTACATCCCTCGGGCGAAGATCGTCGCCTTGAACGAGGACAGGAGAGCCCCGCGTGCGAGTTGAGATCTTCGATCACGTGGCCGGCGCCCGCGAGGCGCGCGGCATCGCCGTCGTCGTGGACGTGTTCCGCGCCTTCTCGGTCGCGCCCTACGCCTTCGACGGCGGCGCGGCCCGCGTGTTGCCCGCCGGCGAGATCGAGGAGGCGCTCGAGCTCGGCCGGCGCTTCCCGGGCGCGGTGCTCGTCGGCGAGCGCCACGCCCGCCGCCTGCCCGGGTTCGACGCCGGCAATTCACCCACCGAGATCCGCGCCCTCGACCTGCGCGGCAAGGTGCTGGTGCACACCACCCACGCCGGCACGCAGGGACTCTTGAACGCGACCTCCGCCGACGAGGTGCTCACCGGCTCGTTCGTGAACATCTCCGCCGTGCGCCGCTATCTCGAGGCCCGCTCGCCCGCGCAGGTCTCGATCGTGCGCATGGGGCACGAGGCCCGCGAGCGCTGCGCCGAGGACGACCTGTACGCCGAGTGCCTGCGGCTGATGCTGGCGGGGCAGCCCGCGCCGCTCGCGGAGGTCCGCGACCGGCTGCGCGACGCGCCGGCCGCCGTCAAGTTCTTCGACCCGACCTGCGACTGGGCGCCGCGCGACGACTTCGAGTACTGCACCGACGTCGACCGCTTCGACTTCGTGCTCCGCCTGCGCCGTGCGGTCGGCGAGCCGCCGGATCTCGAGCGGCTGGCTGGCGCCTGATTTCCCCCGAGGGGCTCGCATGATCCGCAACGTGGTCTTCGACATCGGCGGGGTGCTGGTGCGCCTGCGCTACCAGCCGTTCATCGACTACCTCGCCTCCGCAGGCATCGACATGACGGACCTGCCGGCCTGGCTCGAGCGCGTGGACCTCTCGGCGCACGAGCGCGGCGAGATCTCCGGCGACGAGCTGCTCGCTCGCGTGGCCGCGATGGCCGCCCGGCCACTCGACCCCGTCGAGCTGCGCGCGCGCTGGCTCGACATGTTCGACCGGGCGCAGGAGATGTTCGACCTCGCCTCGGGCCTCATGGGCGACTACCGCGTGTTCCTGCTGTCGAACATCGGTGACATGCACTGGCGGCACCTCGACGCGCTGTACGGTCTCGAGGCGCTCACCCACGGCGTGATCGCATCGTTCCGGGTCGGCGCCGTCAAGCCCTCGGCCGCGATCTACCGCGAGGCGGAGCGGCGCTTCGAGCTCGACCCCGCGGCGACCGTGTTCGTGGACGACCTGCCGCCCAACGTCGCGGGCGCCGAGGCCTGCGGCTGGCTGGCGATCCACCACCGCAGCGCGGCCGCGACGCGCGAGCGGTTGCGGGCGCTCGGCGTACGCCTGCCCGCGCCGTTCGCGGCGGAGTGAGGCATGCAGGCGATCCCGATCAGCATCCTGCTGCTCGTGATGTCGAACGTCTTCATGACGTTTGCCTGGTACGCGCACCTGAAGAACCTGAGCGGCAGCCCGTGGTACGTGGCGGCCCTCGTGAGCTGGGGCATCGCACTGTTCGAGTACCTGCTGCAGGTGCCGGCGAACCGCATCGGCTACACCGTCATGACGCTGCCGCAGCTTAAGATCCTGCAGGAGGTCATCACGCTCACGGTGTTCGTGCCGTTCCTGCTGTTCTACATGCGACAGCCGCTCAAGCTCGACTACCTGTGGGCCGCGCTGTGCATGCTGGGAGCGGTGTACTTCATCTTCCGCGACGGGACAGGGGCGGCGTGAGCACCGCGATCCACCGCCGCGTCGAAGCGTGTCGTGCGGGCGAGGATCCGACCGCCATCGCGCGCCTGCCAACGGGCTGGGCCGTGATGGGCGATCCGCAGGTGCTCGCGGGCTACTGCCTGCTGCTGCCCGATCCGGTGGTGCCGCACCTCAACGCGCTCGCGCCCGCCGCGCAGGCCGCCTTCCTCGCCGACGTGGCGCGACTCGGCCAGGCCGTGCTCGAGCTCACCGGGGCGGTGCGCATCAACTACGCGCTGTTCGGCAACCTCGAGCCCGCGCTGCACGCGCACGTCATTCCGCGCTACGCGGACGAGCCCGAGCCGCTGCGGGCCGCCAATCCCTGGTCCTACGACTGGACGGCGGCCCGCCCATTCGATCCGGCGGTGGACGGCGCCCTGCAGACGGCGCTGCGGGAGCGGCTGGCCGCGCCGCGATCCTGAGAGGTTGCGTCATCGCGCGGCGGTGGCCACCGTACGCTCGTCCTTGAACACCGCGCCGTCCTTCATGACGAACGGCACGCGCTCGAGCACGGTGACGTCCCGCAGCGGGTCGCCCTCGACGGCGATCAGGTCGGCGCGCTTGCCGGGCTCGAGCGTGCCCACCTCGGCCGACAGCCCGAGCAGGTCGGCGGCATTCACGGTCGCGGCCTCGAGTGCCTGCGCGGGCGTCATCCCGTGCTTGACCATCAGCGCGAACTCCTCGCCGTTGCGACCGTGCTTGCTCACGCCCGCGTCCGTGCCGAAGGCGATCTTCACGCCGCGCGGCACCGCCTTGCGCAGCGACTCGCCGGTGATCCGGATGCGCCAGTCCACCTTGGCGCGAACCGCGGGCGCGTAGGCGTTCGGGTCGGCGGCGATGCGCTCGAGGTAGCCGTTCACGGTCGAGAGCGTCGGCACGTAGTACGCGCCCGACTTGCGGAAGAGCTCGAGCGATTCGTCATCGAGCGTCGTGCCGTGCTCGATCGAGTCCACGCCCGCGGCGAGCGCGACCTTGACGCCGTCCACGCCGTGCGCGTGCACGGCGACCTTCTTGCCGTAGAGGCGGGCGGTGTCCACGATCGCCCGGGCCTCGTCCTCGAACATCTGCTGGCTGAGCCCGGCGCCGATGCGGCTGTTGACGCCGCCGGTGGTCGCGATCTTGATGACGTCCACTCCGCGCGCCACCTGCAATCGCACGGCGCGCCGGCAGGCGTCGGCGCCGTCGCAGAGGTTGTCGTGGCGGTCGAGAGCCTCGCGCAGGTCGTCGCGGAAGCCGAGCGCGGGGTCCATGTGGCCCGAGGTGGTCGAGATCGAGGTGCCCGCGTCGACGATGTTCGGGCCCACCACCTTGCCGGCGCGGATGGCGTCGCGCAGCGCGAGCGTGACGCCGTCGCGGTCGCCGAGGTTGCGCACGGTGGTGAAGCCCGCGCCCAGCGTCTTGTGCGCGTTGGCGAGCGCGTTGTAGGCCTTGGCGGCAGGATTGAGCTGCACTTCCTCGAGCTGCGACAGCACGCCGCCGGTGTCGGAGGTGAGGTGCACGTGGCTGTCCACGAGGCCGGGCAGCACGTAGCGGTCACGCAGGTCGACGACCTCGGCCCCGGTGTAGCCCGCGGCGGCCGCCGCCACGTGGCCGTCGCGGACCTCGACGATCCGACCGTCACGGATCACGACGGTGCTCGCGCCGCGCGCCGGCCGGCCCGGGCGATCGAGCAGCTGGCCGGCGTGGACGATGACGATGCGCGGCGCCTGCGCCTGCGCCGGCGCCTGGGCGAGGACCGGTGCGGCGGCGAGGGCGGCGAAGACGAGGGCAAGGACGTGGCGACGCATGCTTGCGGATCTCCTCGAGACGAGTCGGGTTCGGCCGGTACGGACGAGCGGGCGAGTGAGGCGGCGCCGCTTCAGGCGGCGCCGGATTTCAGCGCTCGCACCAGTTCCCCGAGCGTGGACAGCGGCGCCGAGCAGATCGTGCCCCTGCAAACGTACGCCACCGTTCCCGCCTGCGGACGCTTGTCCGTGAGCGCGGACGGCAGGCCCTCGGCATCCGACGGAATCGCAAACACGAGGCGGCGCGGGTCGAACAGCTTGTCGAGCTCGGCGCGCCACACGGCGAGGTCCGGCGCCGCGCCGCGCAGCACGATCACCGCCGGCGGCTCGGTGTACTCGTCGAGGGCCATCAGCAGGCTCGTGTGCGCGTGCGGATAGCGTTCGACGAGCGACCACGCGGCGCGCAGCGTCCGCTCGGCGGCGTCGAGGTAGCGCGGCTCGGCGAGCAGGTAGCCGAGGCGCAGCAGCAGGCGCGCGGCCACGCCGTTGCCCGCGGGTGTCGCGTCGTCGCCGAAGGTCTTGGGACGCAGGATCAGCGATTCATGGTCGTCGGCGGTGAAGAAGAAGCCGCCTGCCTCGCGGTCCTCGAAATGCTCGAGCATCGCCTCGGCGAGCTCGACCGCCCACGCGAGCCACGGCCCGTGCCAGCGTGCCTGCAGCAGCTCGAGCAGGCCCCAGCCGAGGAAGGCGTGGTCGTCGAGATAAGCGGGGAAGCGCGAGCGGCCGTCCTTGTGCGCCGCCAGCAGCCGGCTGTCGTACCAGCAGTGTTCGTGCAGGAACGCCAAGGCCCGTGCGGCGGACTCGACGCAGTCGGCGCGGTCGAGCGTGCGGCCCGCGGCCGCCAGGCCCGCGATCGCGAGGCCGTTCCAGCCGGTGAGGATCTTCTCGTCGCGGCCGGGCCAGACGCGGCGGTTGCGCACCTGGAGGAGCTTCGCGCGGGCCGAATCGAGCGCGGCTTCGGCCGCGGCTTCGTCGAGCCCGGCCTGCGCCGCGATCTCGGCCAGCGGCTCGAAGGCGTGCAGGTGCCAGCGGCCCTCGAAGTTGGCATCGCGGTCGAGGCCGAAGCGCCGCGCGAGCACCGCGTATTCGCGTTCGTCGAGCAGGGCGCGCGCCTCGTCCGGCGTCCAGACGTAGAACTTGCCCTCGTGGCCCTCGGAGTCGGCATCGAGTGTCGCGTAGTAGCCGCCGTCCGGATGCTCCATGTCGCGGCGGATCCAGTCGGCCGTCTCGGCCGTCACGCGGCGGAACAGCGGGTCCGCGGTGGCGACGGCGGCCTGGGCGCTCACCGCGAGGAGCTGGGCGTTGTCGTACAGCATCTTCTCGAAGTGCGGGATCATCCAGTACTCGTCCACCGAATAGCGGCAGAAACCGCCGCCGAGCTGGTCGTAGAGGCCGCCCTCGGCCATGCGCGTGAGCGTGAGCGTCGCCATGTACAGGGCCTGCAGGTCCGGCGGGTCGGCGTCGGCCGACGCGCGCCAGGTGCGCAGCAGGAACTCGAGGTTCATGGGGTGCGGGAACTTGGGCGCGCCGCCGAAGCCGCCGAAGCGCCCGTCGAAGTCGCGCTGCAGCGTGGCGCGCCCCGCGGCGAGCGGCGCGCGCGACAGCGCCGTGGCTGCAACGGCCGGCGCGGGCAGCAGCTGCCCGAACACCTCGACCAGCGCGTCGCCCTGGCGTCGGATGTCCTCGCCGTGCTCGCGGTAGTACTGCGCCACGCGCGTGAGCACCTCGCGGAAGGCGGGCATGCCGTACTTCGGCTCCGGCGGAAAATAGGTGCCGCCGAAGAACGGCCGGTGATCCTGCGGCGAGAGGAACATCGTGAGCGGCCAGCCGCCGCCGCGCTGCGTGAGCATCTGGTGGGCGGTCTGGTAGATGCGGTCGAGGTCGGGGCGCTCCTCGCGGTCCACCTTCACGTTCACGAACAACTCGTTCATGAGCGCGGCCGTCCCCGCGTCCTCGAACGACTCGTGGGCCATGACGTGGCACCAGTGGCAGGCCGAGTAGCCGATCGAGAGCAGCATGGGCTTGCCCTCGGTCCGCGCGCGCTCGAGCGCCTCCGGCCCCCACGGGAACCAGTCCACCGGGTTGTCCGCGTGCTGGAGCAGGTAGGGACTGGTCTCGCCGGCGAGGCGGTTGCGCGTCGCGCGCTGGGATTCGGTGGGCATGGTCGGGGGCGGGCGCCTGGCTCGGATAGAATGAGGAACTATAACGGAACGAGGCTTCCACGATGACCCACGCTCCCCAGGCGCCGACCGCCGGGCCCGAGCTGCCCGAGCTGCCCGAGCTGCTCGTTCTGCCGGAACTGCGCCTGAAGCCGAAGGAGGGGCGACGGCTCAGCGCCGGGCACCTCTGGGTGTTCAGCAACGAGGTGGACACCGAGCGCACGCCGCTCACCGCCTTTGCGCCGGGTGCGCTGTGCCGCGTGATCGGCGACCGCGATCATTTCATCGGTTACGCCTACGTCAATCCGCACGCGCTCATCTGCGCACGCATCCTCGGGCGTGATCTGCATTACCCGCCGGGCAAGTCGCTGCTGGTGCACCGCCTGCAGCTCGCGCTCGCGTTGCGCGAGCGCCTGTACGCGACGCCCTTCTACCGGCTCGCTCACGGCGAGTCCGACGGGCTGCCGGGGCTGGTGCTCGACCGTTACGGCGACGTGATCGTGGGGCAGGTGGCCACGGCCGGCATGGAGGCGCTCAAGACCGAGGTCGTGGCCGCGCTCGAGCAGGTGGTCGCGCCGCGTGCCGTGGTGTGGAAGAACGACTCCGGCGCCCGCGACCTCGAGGGCCTGCCGTCCTACGTAGAGACTGCGCTCGGCGAGGCGCCAGCTCAGGTCGAGATCGTCGAGAACGGCGTGCGCTTCCGCGTGCCGGTCGGCACCGGCCAGAAGACCGGCTGGTTTTACGACCAGGCCGCCAACCGCGCGGCCTTCCTCAAGTACGTGCCGGGACTGCGCGTGCTCGACGTGTTCAGCTATCTCGGCGGATGGGGCCTGTCGGCGGCGCGGGCCGGCGCGAGCGAGGTGACCTGCGTGGACTCCTCGGCGCCGGCGCTCGAGCTGCTGCAGGCCGCGGCCGACGACAACGGCCTCGCCGTCGAGCTGCGGCGCGGCGACGCGTTCGACGTGCTGGCCGCGCTGCGCGAGGCGGGCGAGCGCTACGACGTGGTGGTCGTCGATCCGCCGGCGTTCATCAAGCGCCGCCGCGACATCCCGAAGGGGCAGGCCGCCTACCGCAAGCTCAACCAGCTCGCCATGCAGCTGCTGCCGCGCGACGGCATCCTCGTCTCCTGCTCCTGCTCGCACCACCTCGCGCAGGACGAGCTGATCGGCGCGATCCAGCAGGCGGGTCGTCACCTCGGGCGCTTCGTGCAGGTCATCGAGGTGGGCGGGCACGCGCCCGATCACCCGATTCACCCGGCGATTCCCGAGACGCGCTATCTCAAGGCGCTGACCTGCCGGGTGGTGCAGGAGTGAGGGTAGGGTGTGGGGAGGACCGCACGCGCCTCAATCACCCAGTACCAGGCTGCTAACCCGCCTGTCGCAACAACCACCAGGCGGTGACCAGTGCGCTGGCAACCGCTCCGAGCCCCGCACAGATCGCGCCGAAAAGCGAGCGCGACAGCACATAGTTCGCTGGCCGAATGATGATCGTCGGGTCGAGCGGCAGGGCCTTCGGTTCAAGGCCGGGAGGGTCGCCCTCCACCACGACATCGTACTTGACGATCCGAAGGGCGCCGACACGTGTCTTAAAGGTGATTGATTGTCCGCGTGTCAACTCCAGAACTTCGGTGTGATCGTCCGGAGCGTCGTCGCCGTTGACCTTTTTCGTGAACGGCCATGTCGGATTTCCGGTTTCTGAATCCTTGAAAGTGACTTTGTATTTCGTGACCCAGTTGTGCCCAGCAGCTGCCACCCAACTGATGTCGCTTCCACCGACGAGGTCGACATTGCCGCCCTTCTCGGTTGCGAACGCCCGCCATCCCTTGCCCACGCCAATTGTGACAGTAGTCATTGCCATTCCCCTCCACGCATGACGGCTACTTTCACGCCTGCGCGAGCGCAGGCCGGATGATGATCGTCGGGTCGAGCGGATCCACGTCGTCGCGCGCATCGTCGACCGCGACCTCGTACTTGATCTCGGACGGCCCCGTGCTTTTCAGCTCACAGGTAACCCCATCGCGGGTGACGCGGAGGAAGGGCCCGCGCGAATCGCGGCCGTCGGGCTCGGCCGTGAAAGGCCAGATCGCCTCTCCGTTCGAGAGATCGAAAAAGGTCACGCGGTACACGGCGAAGTCACCCTGCGCCTTCCACGCGATCCGGGTGGACCCGGTGACGAGCGCGTTGCCTCCAAGACCGGCCTCGCCGACCGTCGCCGTCACTTGCAGCGGCCGCGCCTGGCGCGTTCCGAGCGTAATCGTCGCCAGGTCCTCCGTCGTGCAGTTGTCTGTCGTCATGACTGTCAGCCTCCTCTCAGTCGATCGGCTACTACGGCGACGCCTTGCGGGCCGCCTCGATCGCTGCCGCCAGCGCCGGATCGCGCACGATGTTGGTGAACTCCGGGTCGGCGACCAGGAGCGCTGCAGGATAGCCGCCCTCCAGCGCCTTGCGCGTCTCGGCGACAGCGTCCGTGGCCCTCCCGAGTTCCTTGTACACCAGCGCCGCGTAGTAATGGGAGTTCAGGTCGCCGACAGGCGCCGGTCCGGCGGTTTCGAGTTCGGCCGCCGCCTGGGAGAGTTGCCCCTGCCGGACGAGGAAGTACGCGAGCTGCGTGCGGGTCTCAGTGGAATCAGGATTCACGCCGAGGCCTGCGCGCGCGAGCTCCGCCGCCCGTGCGTAGGCGCCGTTCGCGAGGTCGGCCTTGCCGCTCGCACGGCGGTAGGCGTCGCCCAGGTTGCCCCAGATCTGATAATCCTCCGGTGCGAGCCGGCTGGCCTGCTCGAACATGGTCACCGCGTCGTCGTAACGCCCGGCGTAGTAGTAGTTCGTCCCCGTGTTGGAATGGCCCTCGCTGGTCGGCGCGATCTCCACCGATCGACGGAAGGCGTCGCCGGCCGCGGTGAAGTCGCCGCTGAGGAACAGGACGCCGCCGAGATTGCTGAGCAGCTGCGCATTCTGAGGCGCCAGCTCGATGCCGCGGCGGTACTGCGCGATCGCCGCGGGCCAGCGCCCCTGCTCGAAGAGGAATCCGCCGTAGGTGTCGTAAACCCGCCAGTACCGGCTGCGCAGGCGGATGGCCTCCTGGTAGGCGCGGTCGGCGGCCTCGAAGTCGCGCTTCGAATTGAGTGCCGTACCGAGCCCGAGCTGTGCGTCGACGTTGTCCGGATCGAGCTCGATGGCCTGACGGTACTCGCGCTCGGCGCGGTCGTTCTGGCCGGTCGCCAGGTACAGCATTCCGAGGGCCGCGTGCACTTCCGGCAGTCCGTGATCGAGCCTCACGGCCTGTGCGCAGGCGTGCTCGGCATCGGCCACGTCCCGCACGGTCCTCACCTTCCTGTACCGCTGCACATGGGCCTCGCAGAGGCCGGCGTAGGCCTCGGCATAGGTCGGATCGGCGGAGGTCGCCTCCTGGAAGCGCTGTATCGCCCGGTCCAGCGAGCCGGGCTCCGTGAAGTTCCGCAACTCACTGACCGCCTGCAGGTACGACTGGTACGCGTCCTGGCTCACCTCCGAGCGACGCTGCATCCTTTCGAGGGTCTCGGGTCGAAGCATGATCTCAAGCGCCTCGACCACCGACCCGGCGATGTCGTCCTCGACACTCGGCAGTTCCGCGATCGGGCGACGGTAGGTGTTCGACCATGCGTGCGTGCCGCGCGGGCACTCGATGAGCTGGGCGGTGATGGCGAGCGTGTCACCGTTGCGCCGGAGACTGCCCTCCACCAGGTACTTCACTCCCAGCTCGGCGGCGATTTCGCAGATCGCCATCTTCCGGTCCTTGAAGCTGAATGCAGAGGTCCGCGACGCGACTTCGAGGTCCGGCACGCGGGTCAGCAGGTTCGCGAGTTCCTCGGCGAGGCCGTCGCCCAGGAACCCGTTGGCAGGGTCGCCGCTGAGGTTGTCGAAGGGCAGCACGCCGATCGAGCGATCCGGGGCGGGCGGCGTCGCGGTCGACCCGTCCCGGTGCGCCCCCGTGGAAACGCTGGAATTGCCGAACCACCAGAACAGTGCGCCACCGAGCAGCAGCAGCCCGAAGAGGATCAGAAATTCCGCGGGGGTGACCTGCTGCTCGCCGCGATCGCCGTGGTACCAGGCGACGACCAGCACGATGGGCAGGCCGATGAGCGAGGCGAGCGTGGCGAGTTGCTGCAGCAGCTGCGGCCAGCCGAAGGTGCTGCTGAGATACTCGAGGCCCTGTAGAACTCCCCAGCTGAAAAGACAGTACGCGATGCCCCATTGCACCACCTTGCGGCGCCGCAGGTTCTCCCAGAGGAGCTGGATCCTTCCGATGGTCGCGTCGGTCACGCGTCGCGTCCCCCCAGCACTCCGCGAACAGTTTGCCTAGAATACGCGCTTCATGTTCGTCTATCCCCACCCCGATCCCGTCGCCCTGTCGCTCGGCCCGCTGCAGGTCCGCTGGTACGGCCTCATGTACCTCGTGGGTTTCCTCGCGGCGTGGTGGCTGGCACGCCGGCGCGCAGCGCGACCGGGCTCCACGTGGACGCCGACCGAGGTGGACGACCTGATCTTCTTCTGCGCCCTCGGCGTGATCTTCGGCGGGCGCCTCGGGTGGATGCTGTTCTACGGCACTGAGCGCATCTTCTCCGATCCGTTGAGTCTGCTGCGCATCTGGGAGGGCGGCATGTCCTTCCACGGCGGGCTCGCCGGCGTGCTTATTGCGCTCGCGATGTTCGCGAGCCGCCGCGGCAAGCGCATCGCCGACGTGTTCGACTTCGCCGCGCCGCTGCCGGCGCTCGGCTTCGGCGCCGGCCGCATCGGCAACTTCATCAATGGCGAGCTGTGGGGCAAGCCCACCGACGTGCCCTGGGCGGTGGTCGTGGACGGCGTGGCGCTGCATGCCTCGCAGCTCTACGAGGCTTTCCTCGAGGGCCTCGTGCTGTTCGCGATCCTGTGGTGGTTCACGGCGCTACCCCGTCCGCGCCTCGCGCCCTCGGGGCTGTTCCTGCTGTGCTATGGCCTGTTCCGCTTCGCGATCGAATTCGTCCGCGTGCCGGACGCGAATCGCGGCTACCTGCTGTTCGACTGGATGACCATGGGGCAGATCCTGTCGCTGCCGATGATCATCGCCGGGACCTGGATGATCGCGCTCGCCTACCGCCGCCGCGAGCCGTCCGGCAACTACGCCTGAGCCATGCGCCAGTACCTCGACCTGATGCGCCACGTGCTCGAGCACGGTACGCGCAAGACCGACCGGACCGGAACCGGCACGCTCGCCACCTTCGGCTGGCAGATGCGCTTCGACGTCGGCGCGGGCTTCCCGCTCGTGACGACCAAGAAGCTGCACCTGAAGTCGATCGTGCACGAGCTGCTGTGGTTCCTGCGCGGCGAAACCAACGTGCGGTATCTCCGCGAGCACGGCGTCACGATCTGGGACGAGTGGGCCGACGCCGACGGCGAGCTCGGGCCCGTGTACGGCGTGCAGTGGCGCTCGTGGCGCGGCGCGGACGGCCGCACCATCGACCAGATCGCGGCGGCGGTGGACCTGCTGAAGCGCGACCCGCACTCGCGCCGCATCATCGTCAACGCCTGGAACGTGGGCGAGCTCGACCGGATGGCGCTCACGCCCTGCCATGCGATGTTCCAGTTCTACGTCGCCGACGGGCGGCTGTCTTGCCAGCTCTACCAGCGCAGCGCCGACGTGTTCCTCGGCGTCCCGTTCAACATCGCCTCGTACTCGCTGCTCACCCACATGATGGCCGAGCAGTGCGGTCTCGAGCCCGGCGAGTTCATCTGGACGGGCGGCGACTGCCACCTCTACCTCAATCACCTCGAGCAGGCGAGGCTGCAGCTCACCCGCGAGCCGCTGCCGCTGCCCACGCTCCTCCTCAGGCGCCGGCCCGACTCGATCTTCGACTACCGGTACGAAGACGTCGAGATCGCCGGTTACCAGTCACATCCCGCCATCAGGGCTCCCATCGCCGTATGAAGAAGGCCAAGCAGACCCGCACGACCGCTCCCCACCACGCCCACATGCGCCACGCGGTGCGCGTCGTCGCCGCGGCGAAGCGGCCGCCGCTGTTCGAAGTGCGCCGCTCGCGCATCCACGGCAGCGGCGTGTACGCGGCGCGCCGCATCCGCAAGGGCACGCGCATCGTCGAGTACCTCGGCGAGCGCATCTCGCACGAGACGGCCGACGCGCGCTACGAGGCCAAGGGCCAGGACGACGGCCACACGTTCCTGTTCATCGTGGACCGCCGCGTGGTGATCGACGCGGGCGTGGCCGGCAACGAGGCGCGCTTCATCAACCACTCGTGCGACCCGAACTGCGAGACCGTGATCGAGGGCGGGCGCGTGTTCATCGAGGCGGTGCGCACCATCCAGCCGGGCGAGGAACTCGGCTACGAGTACGGGCTCACCTGGGAGAGCACCGACGACCCGGACGAGCTGGCCCGTTACGCCTGTCGTTGCGGCGCGGCGAAATGCCGCGGGACCATGCTCGACGAGAAGCCGATCGACGCCAAGCCCGTACGCAAGCCCGCCCGCAAGCCGCGCCGCGCAGCCGCGAAGCCGGCCGGTCGCGCGGAAGCCGCGAAGCGCGCACGGCGGTGACGCGCCTTTCGGTCGTCGTCGCCGCGGACGAGCGCGGCGGTATCGGCCACGCCGGTGGGCTGCCCTGGCACCTGCCGGAGGACCTCAAGCGCTTCAAGGCGATCACGATGGGCAAGCCGATCGTGATGGGCCGCCGCACCTGGGACTCGATCGGACGGCCGCTGCCCGGGCGCCGCAGCATCGTCGTCTCGCGCCAGGCCGGGCTTGCGATCGAGGGGGCCGAGGTCGTGGGTTCGCTCGAGCAGGCGCTGCAGGCCGCGTCCGACGCTCCCGAGGCCTGCGTGATCGGCGGCGCCGATCTCTATCGCCTCGCCTTGCCCATGGCCGAGGTCGTCCACCTCACGCGCGTGCACGCCACGGTCGAGGCGGACACCTTCCTGCCGGCGCTCGATCCGTCGGACTGGGAGGAGGTGTCGAGCGAGCGCCACCCGGCCGACGAGCGGCACGCCTACCCGTACAGCTTCGTGACGCTGCGACGCCTCAGGGCTCCGGCGAGCGCCTGAAGTCGAGCCGGAAGCCGCGGTCCGCACCGTCGCTCACGAACACTTCCATCCGGTCGGCGTCGATGCGCCGATACTCGAGCCGACGCGGGAAATCGTGCCCGGGATTCTCGAAGACGAGGCGGTCCGCCTCGCAGGTGGTGAGGCGGAACGCCACCGGGTAGTCGTTGTGCGCCACCTTGGCGAGATAGAAGACGGCGTCAGCCATCGCCACGAGTCGCAGCGCCTCGCCGTCCACCACCTTGCCACCGGTCCGGGCGCGCGTGAGGCCGGCGCCCGCGAACGTCGTCGCGCTGGCCTCGAGCCAGGTCTCGGTGACGACCCGATTGTCACCGTCCGCGAGCCACGAGCCGAGCAGCCAGCGCGCGGCCTCGAGCGAACTGCAGGCGCTGGCCTCGGCGCTCGCGCAGGCCAGCAGCGCCGCGCAGGCCGACAGCAGGCGTGGCCACGCGCGCCCGGGATCGCATCGCCCGGTCCGGCGCCCCGGCATCACAGCCATCGCCGCACTCGCGCGCGGTATCGTGCGAACTCCTCGCCGAACAGTCCCTCGAGCGCGCGCTCCTCGCGTGGAATCTGCCAACGGCTCATCCACACCACGAACGCCGGCACGCCGAGTGCGGCCAGCGGGTGCGCCAGGTACGCGGCCCAGCCGAACAGCGCGAGCGCGAGACCGAGGTACATCGGGTTGCGCGTCCAGCGGAAAACGCCGGAAGTCACGAGGACGGATGCTTTCTCCGGCCGCAGCGGGCTGACGGTGGTGCGGACACGCCGGAACTCGGCGACGCCCGCGAGACTGACGGCGGCGCCCGCGGCCACGAATACGCAGGCGACGCCCAGGTGACCGGGCAGGCCCACTGCGAGCGCGGGCGAGATTCGCGCCACCAGCCACATGGGCAGCGCCACCCCGAGGGTGGCCACCACGGGCGGAACGCACAGGCTGCGCGTGCGTCGTCGTGGCGCCGGGGATCCGGCGATCATGCCGGGCCGAGCTCCGAGCAGAGCGCATCGACGAAGCGCCAGGCATCCTCGTAGCCATTGTAGAAGGGCACCGGTGCCGCGCGGATCACGCCGGGCTCGCGCCAGTCGGGGACGATGCCGCGCGAGCGCAGGCCGTCGAAGGCCGCACGCGCGCGGTCGCGGCTGCATTCCAGGCGCAGCGACAGCGCGGCGCCGCGGGCCGCGGGATCGCGCGGCGTGAGCAGGGTCACGCGTCCCGCGAGGCGGGCGCCGATCAGCGTCTCGAGGTAGCCGGTGAGCGCCACGGATTTCGCGCGCAGCGCAGCGAGACCGAGCGACTCGAAATAGTCCAGCGAGGCCACCACCGGCGCCAGCGCCAGGATGGGCGGGTTCGACAGCTGCCAGCCCTCGGCGCCCGGCATCGCCACGAACTCCGGGTCCATCCGAAAGCGGGTCGCGCGGTCGTGGCCCCACCAGCCTGCGAAACGCGGCAGGTCCGTGCGTAGCGCGTGGCGCGCGTGCACGAACGCGCCGCCGACAGCTCCGGGGCCGCCGTTCACGTACTTGTAGTGGCACCACACCGCGAAGTCGGCGCCGGTGTCGTGCAGCGCGACCGGCACGTTGCCGATCGCGTGGGCGAGGTCCCAGCCGACGGTGCAACCCGCGCGCCGCCCGGCGGCGGTGATCGCCGGGACGTCGAGCACCTGCCCGGTCAGGTACTGCACGCCGGGCAGCAGCACCGTCGCGATCCGCGCGCCTTCGCGCTCGATCACCGCGATCAGGTCCTCGGTGCGCAGGCAATCCTCGCCAGCGCGCGGACCCACCTCGATCAGGTCGCGTGAGGGATCGAGCCCGTGGAAGCGCACCTGCGACTCGGCGGCGTGTCGGTCGGACGGAAACGCCTGCCGCTCGACCATCAGCGCCGTGCGTTCGCCGGCGGGGCGGTAGAAGCTCACCAGCATCAGGTGCAGGTTCACCGTGAGCGTGTTCATCGCCACGACCTCGGCGGGCTCGGCGCCCACGAGGTTCGCGAGCGCCGGAGCGGCCCGCTCGTGGTAGCGCGTCCAGGCGTGGCGCGCCGCGAAGTGGCCGTCCACGCCGAGCGAGCGCCAGTCGCGCATCACTTCCTCGACGTAGTCCGCGGCGAGCGTCGGCTGCGCGCCCAGCGAATGACCGCAGAGGTAGAGGAGCTCGCGTCCCTGCTCGTCCTGGGGCAGCACGAACCGCTCGCGCCAGGCTCGAAGCGGATCGGCGGCATCCAGCGACCGGGCGTGCTCTCGCTCGAGGTTCATGGCGCCACCTCCGTGACCGGGTAGAGCACGGGCCGGCTCGGTGCCGCGTCGGCGCCGAAGGCGGGTACGTGCAGTTCGAGAAGGAACAACCCGTCGGGCACGGACTCCGGAACGTAGGCGAGTTCGGTGACCAGTGCGCGGCCGCGCTGCGCCTTGCGGGCGTCGCGCACGCCGGGGGGCAGACCCCAGAACACGCGATGCGCCGCGAGCGTACCGCCGTCGTCGGCACGATCGAGGCTCGGCAGGTCCACCACCAGCGACGCGACGTCGCGCGACACGACCCATCGCATGGCGTCGGGAGTGAAGTAGGGCGCCGGACAGTCGCCGTCATAGGCGCGACCACGCTTCGACGGATCGTTCGGCAGGGTGCGCACGACGAGCGCGGTCCACGGGTCGCCCGCCCAGCGCTCCGCCGCGGCCTCGAGCGATGCGCGCGACAGCACGAGGTCGGCCACGTCGTGCCGACCGGTCGATTCGCCGGCCGCCGCGCCGAGCGGCTCGGGACGCATCGTCACGAGCAGCGCCAGCGACGGCGCGACGGGCGTCAGGCTCGACACCTGCGTGACGTCGTCCGTGAGGTGGCCGACGCACTCGGTGTGCGTGCCGTGGCAGTGGGGTGCGAGCGTGTAGACGCCGCAGTTGCAGCTCGCGCCGCTCGCCACCTCGCCGGTGTAGGACCCGGCACGCAGCGGCTCGGCGAGCGCCGGCCCGGCCGCGAAGAAGCGTGGCTGGGGGCCGGGGAACTGCAGCGGGATGGCGAGGTCCACCGGCAAGGAGAGGTCGACCTGCCAGCTGCGTCCGCGGGTGGTGAACTCGAGTTCGAGCATGGCGGGCCTTGCGGGAGGCAAAGGGCGGGGCCGGATGGGACGTGTGGCAGTATAGACGTGCGTTCCCCTTGCGGGGCAGGAGGTCGGTGCGATGAGACGCGCAAGGCTGGGTGGTGTGGTTGCGGTCCTGTCCCTTGCGCTCGTGACGTCGGCGCAGGCGCAGTCGCAGGCGCAGGAGGGTGCGACGGCTGCCGACGATCCGGGCGTGGTCAGCGCGGCGTGGATGGAGCGGGACGTCACGCTCCACTACACGGGCTTCACGAGCTACTACTCCTGTGAAGGGCTGCGAGGGAAAGTCCGGCGCATCCTGCAGGAACTCGGGGCACGCCCGGGCTACACGGTGACGACTCGCAACTGCTTCAAGCAGTCGGGCCCTGAGTGGTCGCCGTCCGTGCGCATCGTCGCCGCCCTGCCCGTGGAGGCCACGCCCGAGGTGCTCGCGAAGCTCGCGAGCGACGCCTCGAAGCGCGAGCTGGTGGCCCGGGTGCAGGGCAAGTCCCCCGAGGAGGCGACCGCGCAATTCCCGGCGCGGCCGAAGCGCGTCGAGTTCGTCAGCGGCGGCATGGGCGTCCTGCAGGACGGCGACTGCGAGCTCATGGAGCAGATGCGCGACCGCGTGTTCGGCCCGCTGGGCGTCAAGGTAATCGACTCGAACCTCCGCTGCGTGCCGCGCCAGGTCTCCATCAACTCGATCCGGATGACGGTGGAGGTGCTGGAGCCGGTGCCGACCCCGAACCCGACTCCGGCGACATGACCTCCCCCAGGTCGATCTTCATCACCGGCGCCGGCCGGGGCATCGGCGCGGAGACGGCGCGGCTGTTCCTGGCCAGGGGCTGGCGCGTCGGCGCATCTGACGTGAACGCCGACGCGCTTGCAGCGTTCGACCGGGAGGCGGGCAGCGAGCGCCTCAGCACCCACCCGGCCGACGTCCGCGACTTCGCCGCGCTGCAGTCGGCGCTGCACGATTTCACGCAATCGGCCGGCGGGCGGCTGGACGCGGTGTTCGCCAACGCCGGCGTCCTGTTCATGGGCCCGGACGAGAACATCACCCGCAGCCAGAAGGATCTGCTAGTGGACGTGAACGTGCGGGGCGTGATGCACACGATCGACGCCGCCTTCCCGTACCTGGCGCGCACGCCGGGCGCCCGCGTGGTTGCCATGAGTTCCACCTCGGCCGAGTACGGCTCGCCGCAGCATGCGGTCTACAGCGCCACGAAGTTCTTCGTGCGCGGCCTGACCGAAGCGCTCGACATCGAGTATCGCGCGCACGGCATCCGGGTCGCCGGGATCTACGTTCCCTACGTGCAGACAGGCATGGTGTTCGACGCGCCAGTGAAGCCGGCGTCCATCGAACGCCTCGGCGTCAGGATCCCGCCGCGCCGGGTCGCCGAGACGGTCTGGCGTGCGGTGCACGGCCGTCGCGTGCACTGGCGCGTCGGGCTCGACGCGAAGCTCATCAACCTGGCCGTGCGCGTGCTCGGGGGCGGTGTCGCGCCGATCTACGCTCGGATCATGCGCGGCTGAAGCGGCGGCGCGTGCACGCGGCCCGCCGGGCGCTCAGAACACGGCCGGCAGAGTGCTCGGCACAGCGACCGGTGCGGCGGGCACATCGAGGCGCTGCGCGGTGAGCGTCCCGCCCCAGACGCAGCCGGTGTCGAGACCGAGCACGCCGTTCTCGTCGACGTAACCGAGCGCCGACCAGTGCCCGCAGACGATGCGCGCGCCCGCCCAGCGTCGCCGCGGCGCGCGGAACCACGGTATCGCATCCGGCGGCATTTGCTCGAGCGGGCCCTTGAACTCGAGCCGCAGGCGTCCCGAGCGGTCGCAGACCCGCAACCGCGTGAGCGCGTTGGTGATGAAACGCAATCGCTCGTCACCTTCCAGGTCGTCCCGCCAGCGGTCCGGGTGGTTGCCGTACATGGCCTCGAACAACCGCTCGCTGTGCTCGCCGCGCAGCGCCGACTCGAGTTCGCTCGCGCAGCGGCGGGCGAGGGCGACATCCCACTGCGGCGGCAGGCCGGCGTGCACCATGCTGCAGCCGATCGCGGCGTCGTGGTGCAGCACCGGGCGCGCCTGCAGCCAGTCGAGCAGGCGCTCGCGGTCCGGGGCAGCGAGGATCGGCTGCAGCCCGCGATCGCCTCCGCGCAATCTCGCGCCGCCGCGCGCGACGGCGAGCAGGTGCAGGTCGTGGTTGCCGAGCACGACGATGGCGGAGTCGCCGAGCCGCTCGACCCGGCGCAGCACCTCGAGCGAGGCCGGGCCGCGATTGACGAGGTCGCCGACGAACCACAGCTGGTCGCGCCCGGCCGTGAAGCCGATGCGCTCGAGCAGCGCCTCGAGCTCCACGAAGCAGCCCTGCACGTCGCCGACGGCCCAGACCGCCATCGGCGGTCAGTGCAGCAGGCCGGGCACGGCGAGGGTGAAGGGCGCGATGGGTGCGTCGAAGTGCTCGCCGTCGTCGGCCACCATGCGGTAGCGACCCTGCATCGAGCCCACCGGCGTCTCGAGGATCGCTCCGCTCGAATAACGGAAGCCCTCGCCGGGCTCGAGGTGTGGCTGCTCGCCGACCACGCCGTCCCCGACGACCTCCTGCACCTTGCCGTTGGCGTCGGTGATGATCCAGTGCCGCGACAGCAGCCGCGCCGGCACCTTCCCCTCGTTGCGGATGGTGATGGTGTAGGCGAACACGAAGCGACCGTCGCCGGGGCTCGACTGCTCCTCGACGAACTGGGTGACGACGTCGACGCGGATGGAGTGGTTGCTGGTGTTCATGCGTTCGGTTGCCGGGCGGTCACTCGCGCTGCAGGCGCACGGCGAGCACGTCGCAGGGCGCCGCGTGCAGGACGGTGTCCTCGGTGAAGTTGAAGAGGATCGAGACCCCGTGCCGCTCGCGGCTGCCGATCACGATCAGGTCGATGGCGCGGGTCTGGGCGATGCGCACCACCTCGGTCTTGATGTTGCCGGTGTTCACGAGGCGCTCGCAGTGGTCGAGGCCGAGGCGCGCGGCGAGCTCGGCGATGCGCACGCGCGCACGCTCCACGAGCTCGCCCTCGATCTGCACCGCGGGCAGCAACGCCTCGCCCATCGGCTCCACCGGTACGTATTCGACGACGTGCAGCAGCGTGAGTTCGGCGCCAAAGGCCGTCGCCAGCGTCCGGGCCCGCTCGGCGATCTTCTCGCTTTCATCCGTCAGGTCGAGACAGAGCAGGATCTTCCGGTAGTCGCGCATTGCGGTGGCCTCGCTGGCGTGGATCCGGACGGACCGGAGGGGTCGGCTCGGGGGATTATAGGTTGCCGGGGCTGGCCGACCAATCGCCTTCCGCAGCCCCGAGCTGCGCCGCGAGCGCCGCGAACTGTGACGGCGCCAGCGTTTCCGCACGCGCCGACGGATCCACGCCGGCAGCCTCGATGCGCGCGCTGTCGAGCAGGGTCGAGAGCGAGTTGCGCAGCGTCTTGCGGCGCTGGCCGAAGGCGGCCGCCACGACGCGCGCATAGGCCGACGCATCGGCGATGGCGAACGGCGGCGTCGGGTGCGCGTGCAGCGCGAAGAAGGTCGAGACGACGCGCGGCGGCGGCGAGAAGGCGCCGGTGCCAATGTCGAACAGCGGCTCGACGCGCACCCACGGTGCCAGCATCACCGTGAGCCGGCCGTACTCCTTGCCGCCAGGGCGCGCCGCCATGCGTGCCACCACTTCCTTCTGCAGCATGAAGTGCATGTCCGACACCGCGTCGAGCTGCTCGAGGAAGCGGAACAGCAGCGGCGTGGAGATGTTGTAGGGCAGGTTGCCCACGAGCCGCAGCGGCGCGCCGTCGCCCCGCAGGGCGCGCAGGTCGAACTCGAGAGCGTCCTCCTGGTGCACGCGCAGCTCGCCGCGGCCGCGGCAACGCGCCTCGAGTGCGGGCAGCACGTCGCGATCGATCTCGACCACGTCGAGCGTACCGGCAGCCTCTAGCAGCGGCAGGGTGATCGCGCCGCGCCCCGGACCGATCTCGACCAGCCGGTCGCCGCGCTGGGGCGCGATGGCGCGCACGATGCGATCGATCGTCCCCGGATCGTGCAGGAAGTGCTGGCCGAGCCGCTTCTTCGGGCGGCTCACCGGCGGTGCGCGGCGCACAGCTCGACGGCGAGGCCCACCGCCGCGCGCAGGCTGCCCGCGTCCGCGCGTCCGCTGCCGGCGAGATCGAGCGCGGTGCCGTGGTCCACCGACGTGCGCACGATCGGCAGCCCGAGGGTGACATTCACCGCGTGCCCGAAGCTCGCGTGCTTCAGCACCGGCAGTCCCTGGTCGTGGAACATCGCCAGCACCGCGTCGTGGCCGGCGACCCGCTCCGGAAGGAAGGCGGTGTCCGCCGGCACGGGCCCGGTGAGGCCGAAGCCCTCGGCCCGCAGGCGCGCGAGCAGCGGCTCGATGACCTCGATCTCCTCGCGCCCGAGATGCCCGCCCTCGCCGGCATGGGGATTGAGGCCACAGACCAGGATCCGCGGCGCTTCGCAGCCGAACTTCGCGCGCAGGTCCGCGTCGAGCACGCGGATCACCTGCTCGAGCCGCGCCGCCGTGAGCGCCGCGCTCACCCCGGCGAGCGGCAGGTGGGTCGTGGCCAGCGCGACGCGCAGCCCGCCGCCCACCAGCATCATCACCGGCAGGGCCGCGCCGCAGCGCGCAGCGAGGTACTCCGTGTGGCCCGTGAAGGGGATGCCGGCGTCGTTGATCACGCCCTTGTGGACCGGCGCCGTCACCAGCGCGTCGAAGCGGCCCGCGAGGCAGCCGTCGATGCCAGCATCGAGCAGCGCGAGGACGTAGCGGGCGTTCGCCGGATCGAGCCGGCCCGGCCGGCTGGATGCGGCCAGCGGCACGTGCAGGACGGCGTCCTCGGGGAGCGGCCGCCCGGCCGCCCGCGCAAGCAGCTCACGGTCGCCGATCAGGACCAGCCGGGCATGGATCGGACCCGCATGGGGATCCGCAAGGACCGCCGCGCAGAGCTCCGGCCCGATCCCGGCCGGCTCGCCGCTCGTGACGGCAATGGTCGGTGTGCCGCGGACCGGGCGGTCGGGGCTCACAGCCGGTATTCGACGAAGGCCTCGTCGCGCAGGCGACGCATCCAGATCTCGGTCTCTTCCTCCGCGCGCGACTCGCGCAGCTGGGCCACGCAACGATTGCGGATCACGTCGTCCGTGGCGTCGTAGGTGCGCCGGCCGAGCAGTTGCACGATGTGCCAGCCGTACTGAGTCTTGAACGGTGGGCTGATCTCGTTTTCCTTGAGCAGGGCGAGTTGCTGCTCGAACGCCGGGACGAAGGTGCCCGGGCCCGTCCAGCCGAGGTCGCCGCCGCGCGCGGCCGAGCCCTGGTCGTCGGAGTTCACCGAAGCGATCGCATCGAAGGCCTCGCCGCCGAGGATGCGATCGCGGAACTGCGTGAGCTTCTGGCGCACGGTGTCGTCGTCCTCGATGGCGTTGGTCTCGAGCAGGATGTGCCGCGCGTTCACCTGCGCCACCATCGCGCTGGAGGCAGCGCCCCGCTTCTGCACCACCTTGAAGATGTGCAACCCGCTCGGCGTGCGGATCGGCTCGGTGATCCCGCCGGGCTGCAGCGCCGCGATGGCCTCGGCCGCGAACGACGGCAGCTGGTTCGCCGGGCGCCAGCCGAGCGCGCCGCCCTCGAGCGCCGTCCCGGCGTCCGAATACGAGATCGCGAGCTGGTTGAAGTCTTCGCCGTTGCGGGCGCGATCGTAGATGCCCTGCGCGCGCACGGCGCGTTCCTCGGCCTGCTCGGGCGTTGCAGCGGCCGGGACGGCGACGAGGATGTGCGCGAGATCGAACTCGACGTCGTCGCCGGGCGAGGCCTTGCGCCGCGCCAGGCACTGCTCGATCTCGCGCGGCGAGATGTAGATGCGGGAGTAGACGTCGCGCTGGCGCAGCAGGTTGAGCGTGAGTTCCCGGCGCACGTCCTCGCGGTAGGCCGCGTAGTTCACGCCCTGGGCCTCGAGCGCCGCCGGCAGGTCGCTGAACTGCACGGAGTTGCGCGCCGCGATATCGGCGAGCGTCTCGTTCAGCATCTCGTCCGGCACCTGGATGCCGAGCCGTCCGGCGCGCTGCTGCTGCAGCTCCTGCATGACCAGCCGCTCGAGCACCTGCTGGCGCAGCAGGTTGCGCGGCGGCAGCGGCTGGCCCTGCTGCTCGAGCCGCTGCGAGATGACGAGCACCTGTTGCTCGAGAGCGCTGCGCAGCACGATCCCGTCGTTGACCACGGCGGCGATGCCGTCAAGGGGCTCCCCGCGGGTGCTCAGCTCGGCCGCCCGGGGGGCGCTCGCGAAACCCGCCAGCAGCACGCAGGCCAGTACCAGTCTGTTGAAAACAAAGGGCATTTCAGGGCCGGGGGTCGGTCGGGACCGCGGAGTATCCACGAATCGCATCGCGCAGGAAAGAATCCGTGTCGGTTCCGACACTCGACAGGCCCTTGAGTTCCAGCTGCAGCCCGACCGAGGTGTCGATGTCGCCGCTGCGGCTGCTGACGAAGCGACGCGTGACGATGCGCAGCTTCCAGCAGCACGAGCCGTACTCGATGCCGAGGAACTGGTCGAGCGTCTTTTCCTCGCTCAGCGAATAAATCCAGCGCCCGTAGCCGCGCCACCCGCCGCGGATGGGCCAGGCCGCGGACACGTCGAACTGCTCGACCAGGTCCTGGCGGAACCGGTAGCTCGCGTTCACGACGCGGTCCGACTGCGGCCGGTACTGCACGCGGACGTCGGAGTACTCGGTGCGGCTGCGGTCCGGGTTCCACTGGTAGGCCAGGCGGGCGTTCCAGTTCTTGAATGCCGTGAGGTCGAGCTCGGCAATCACGTCGGAAGTCGAGCGGTCGCGCGGTGGTTCGTCCGGGAGGGTGACGCGCGGGTCCTCGAGGTAGAACGCCTGTCCGAGCGTCGCGCTCAGGAACTGCCGGCCGCCCGCGGCATCGAGCAGGCGGCTCGTCAAGCCGAGGTTCACCTGGTTGGCGTCGCCGACGCGGTCCGCGCCCATGTAACGGTTGGTCCGGAACAGCTGCACGAGATTGAGGTCCGGCAGACCGCTGTCGAACACCGGCAGCTCGTCCTGGTCTCGGTACGGCACGTACAGGTACATGAGTCGCGGCTCGAGGGTCTGTACGCGCTGATTCCTCGAGCCGGAGTCCCGCTCGAGCACGAGTCCCGTCTCGGCGCTCAGCACCGGCAGCGAGCGCAGCGGCGACTCGTCCTCGCCCGGCGCGGTGTCGCGGAGCGAATATCCCGTCGCGCGCCAGGCCGCACTGGCCGCCACGTGGGCGCCCGATGCCTCCTTCCGCCAGCCGAGCGACGGCTCGACGTCGAAGCGCGCGCCGTCTTCGCGCAGGTCGCTTTCGAAGTTCACGGCTTCCGCCCGCAGCGCGGCCTGCAGGCCTTGCCCGGCCGCGCCCCAGTGGCCGGCCACGACCACCTGGGGCAGCCGGGCGTAGGGCTGCTCCCCGTCGGGCAGGCCGGCATCGAGCACCTGGTGGTTCTGCACACGCCCGATGAGCGACCAGTGATCCGTGTCCTGGCGGGCCTCGGCCATCTGCTCGAGGAAGGTGACACTGGTGCCCTCGAAGCCGATGCCGAAGTCCTCGAAGTAGCCGTCGTCGCTCGCGTAGGCGGCGTCGACCCGCAGCCGCGTGAGCGGACGCAGGCGCGTCAGGTGCGTGAGGTCCACGATGCTGCGCGAGCCGTCGAAATCGCGGTCGTGGTACATGTACTCGGCGGCCAGCGTGCCCTGGCTGCGCTCGGTCAGGTAGCGGAACTCGGGATCGACCCGCAGTCCGCGCGAGAAGAAGAAGCGCGACGTGAAGGTGGCATCGTAGTTCGGCGCGATGTTCCAGTACCAGGGCACCGCGATCTGCGCACCGGTCTTGTTGCTGTTGCCTATGGAGGGGAAGAGGAATCCCGACTTGCGCTGGTCACCCACCGGGAAGGTCAGCCAGGGCGCATACAGGATGGGCACGCCGAGGAACTCGAGCCGCACGTCGCGGCCGGTGCCGATGCGTGTCTCCTGGTTGATCGAGATCTTGCGCGCGCCGAGGACCCAGTCCTCGCGGCCCGCCGGGCAGGCCGTGTAGCGCACTCCCTCGAGGTCGAGGACCGACTGGCCCCGCACCCGCACGCCCTCGGCCGAGCCGCGCACGGAGCGGTCGCGGATCTCGAACTCGGCTCCCTCGAAGCTGCCGCCTTCCTCGCTGAAGTCGCCGCCGCGGCCGCGCACGTGCAGCATCGGGTCGAGGAACTCGACGTCGCCCGTCAGCCGCACGCTGCGCGCGGTGGCGTCGACCTCGGCCGCGTCGGCCGCGAGCAGCCGCTGGCCGATGCGGATGCGGACGTTGCCGGTCAGCGTGGCGTCGCCCTCGCGGCCGAGCTCGCCCTCGTCGCTGGTGATGTTGACGCGCTGGTCCTCGGGGTCGGCCTTCAGCAGCTCCTCGAGGCGCGGGTCCGGCGGCGGCGCCTCGCATTTCAGCGCGTCGGCTCCCGCCGCACGGGACGCCATGAGTCCCCACGCGATTGACGCAACGAGCCGTCGCGGGACCGGCGAAGTTCGGGCGGACGGCTTCATCGGCACGATTATAATTGTCGCCCCTCGCCCGATCCGGTTTATCCGAGGCCTTCCTTGCCAGATTTACGCCGCGACGATCCCCGGCTCGACCTGCTGCGCCACTGGCTCGAGTCCTCGCTCGGCTGGCGGGGCTGCGGCCTCGCCCCCGCATCGGCCGACGCGAGCTTCCGTCGCTACTTCAGGGTGACGCACGACGGCGAGACCGTGATCGCCATGGACGCGCCGCCCGACAAGGAGGACGTCGAGCCCTACCTGCGCGTCGCGGGCATGCTGGAGGCGGTGGGCGTGAATGCGCCGCGCGTGATCGCCCGCAACGCCGCCGACGGCTTCCTGCTGCTCACGGACCTGGGTGCGACGACTTACCTCGACGCCCTCGCCGATGCGGGTCGGGCCGGGCCGCTCTATCGCGACGCCATCGCGGCGCTGGTGCGCATCCAGGCTGGCGGCCGGGACCACGTCGTCGCGCTGCCGCCCTACGACGAGCGCCTGCTGCGCACCGAGATGCGCCTCTTCCCGGACTGGCTGCTCGCCCGCCACCTCGCGATCGAGCTCGACGCCGCCGTATCCGCGACGCTCGCGTCGGCGGCAGACCTCCTCGTGGCCAGCGCACTCGCGCAGCCGCAGGTGTTCGTGCACCGCGACTACCACTCGCGCAACCTGATGGTGGTCGAGGGCGCCAACCCCGGGATCCTGGACTTCCAGGACGCCGTGCACGGCCCGCTCACCTACGACCTCGTCTCGTTGCTGCGCGACTGCTACGTGGCCTGGCCGCAGGCGCAGGTGCTGGGTTGGGCTCGCGATTTCCGCCGCCTGGCCGCGTCGGCCGGACTCGAGACGGGCGCGGACGACGCGCAGTTCCTGCGCTGGCTCGACCTGATGGGCGTGCAGCGCCACCTCAAGGCAGCCGGCATCTTTGCGCGGCTGTGGCACCGCGACGGCAAGCCGGGCTACCTGGCGGACATCCCGCGTACGCTCGGGTACGTCGTCGAGGCCTGCGAGCGGCACGACGATCTCGCTGCGCTGGGCGAGCTCGTGCGCGAGCGGGTGCTGCCGGCCATGCAGGCCGGCCTCGCGGCGGCGCGCGCGTGAAGGCGATGGTCCTCGCCGCCGGGCGCGGCGAGCGCATGCGCCCGCTCACGCTCGCGCGGCCGAAACCGCTGCTCGAGGCAGGCGGCACGCCGCTCATCGTGCATCACCTCCGGGCGCTCGCCGCGGCCGGCTTCGAGGATGTCGTGGTGAACCTGTCGTGGCTGGGCGGGCAGATCCGCGAGGCGCTCGGCGACGGCACCCGCCACGGCCTGCGGATCCACTACAGCGACGAGGGCCCCGAGCCCCTCGAGACCGGCGGCGGCATCTTCCGCGCGCTGCCGCTGCTTGGCGACGGACCGTTCCTGGTGCTGAACGGCGACACCTGGTCGGACATCCCTTACGCCGACTTGCGCGAGCGGCTCGCGCCGGCCGACCTCGCGCACCTCGTGCTGGTGCCGAACCCCACGCACAACGCGGACGGCGACTTCGTATTGGAGCGCGGCCGCATCGTCGAGACCCCGGGTGATCGACTCACATTCTCCGGCGTCGGCCTCTATCGTGCGGAGTTGTTCGAGGGCTGCCGCGACGGCGTCTTCAAGCTTGCTCCGTTGCTGCGCGCCGCCGTCCGCGACGGCCGCGTGAGCGGTGAGCTGCACGACGGTTCCTGGCTCGACATCGGCACGCCGGAGCGGCTGGCCGAGCTCGACGCGCGCCTTCGCAACTGCGGGCGCTGAATCCACCGCCACGGCCCGACGAAACGACCATCGTGCGGCGGATCTGCATGCCGTCCGGGGTTCCGTAACAGCTTCCCCGGGCGTCGCGCGGCATGGATGCCGCGCGCGAGCCCCCAGGGATGGGTTTACGGCGTCCCGGGGAAGCTGTTACGGAATCTCGGACGGCGCTGCCAGCCGCACCGCCCGGCGAGAGAAGTACAATGCCGACCCCGCAGGCGAAGCAGCCATGACCGACTTCAAAGGCATCCCCGTCGTCGAGAGCAGCGCCCGCAGCGGCGAGAAGTACGTGACGCCGCAGGGCATCGCGGCGATCAAGGACGGCATCAAGGCCACGGCCAGCACGGCACCGCTGCCCGCGGGGCGCAAGCCGTCTTGGCTCCGCGCGCCCATGCCGGCCGGCGCGCGGTTCGATACCGTGCGCAACACGGTGCGCGAGCATCGGCTCGCCACCGTCTGCGAGGAGGCCAAATGCCCGAACATCGGCGAGTGCTGGAACGCCGGCACCGCCACGCTGATGCTGATGGGCGAGGTCTGCACCCGCGCCTGCCGCTTCTGCGCCGTAGATACCGGCAATCCCCGCGGCTGGCTCGACGCCGAGGAACCCGCCAACGCGGCGCGCACCGTGGAGCTGATGGGCCTGCGCTACGTGGTGCTGACCTCGGTGAACCGCGACGACCTCGAGGACGGCGGTGCTGCGCACTTCGCGGCCTGCGTGCGCGAGATCAAGCGCCTCTGCCCCGGGACCGCCGTCGAGGCCCTGACGCCCGACTTCCAGGGCGTGCTCGCCGACGTCGAGACGGTGGTCGACAGCGGCCTCGAGGTGTTCGCGCAGAACGTCGAGACCGTACGCCGGTTGACCCACCCGGTGCGCGACCCGCGGGCCTCCTACGAACAGACGCTCGCCGTGCTCGCGCACGCCAAGCGGCACCGCCCCGGCGTGCTCACCAAGACCAGCCTGATGCTCGGACTCGGCGAGACCGACGCCGAGATCCTCGAGACGCTGCACGACCTGCGCGACGTCGGCGTGGACCTACTCACGCTCGGCCAGTACCTGCGGCCCACGGTCAATCACCTGCCCGTGGCGCGCTTCGTCGCGCCCGAGGAATTCGAGGCCTATCGCGGCGCGGCACTGGAACGTGGCTTCCTCGAGTGCGTGGCGGGCCCGCTGGTGCGCTCGAGCTACCGGGCCGAGCAGGCGCTGGCGCGCAACAACGCGGGGCTGGGCGCGGGCGGCGTAGCGGCCCGCTGACGTCGTGGACGAGCCCGTGCTGCGCTGGCTCGGGCGCGTCGACTACGAGCCGACGTGGCGGGCCATGCAGCGCCTCGTCGACGCCCGCGGGCCGGACGCGCCCGACGAGATCTGGTTCCTCGAGCACCCGCCCGTGTTCACGCTGGGCATGAATGCGCGTCCCGAGCACGTGCTCGCGCCGGGCGACATCCCGGTCGTGCCCATCGATCGCGGCGGACAGGTCACCTACCACGGGCCGGGTCAGCTCGTGGTCTATCCGCTGCTCGACCTCGGCCGCGCCCGGCTCGGCGTGCGGCCCCTGGTCGAGGGAATCGAGCGCGCCATCGTCGCGACCGTCGCGCAGTGGGGCATCGAGGCGGCCGGACGGCGCGACGCGCCGGGCGTGTACGTGGGCGCGGCCAAGCTCGCGAGCATCGGGCTGCGCATCCGCCGGGGTTGCTCCTACCACGGCCTCGCGCTCAACGTGGCCATGGACCTCGAGCCGTTCCGCCGCATCAACCCCTGCGGCTACGCAGGACTCGAGATGACGCAGGTCAGTGAGCTCGGCGGCCCGGCGGACGTGGGCGTCGTCGCCGAGGCGCTCGCACCGCAGCTGCTCGAGGCGCTGGGCCTTCCGACTCAGAGCGCGACCAGCACCTGGCGGCAGGACGTGAGTTCGGTGTAGACCGCGTCGAGCTGCGCCTTGCTCTCTGCGCGCACGGTCAACGTGAGCCCGAGGTACTTGCCGCCGCTGCTCGGGCGTTCCTCGATGCGGCCCGGATCCAGCGGCCCGAAATGCCGCGTGACGATGCCGATGGCGAGGCTGCGGAACTCGTCGGTCGCCTCGCCCATGACCTTGATGGGGAAGTCGGTCGGGAACTCGAACAGGGTGTCTTCGGCCATGGCTCAGATTGCAGGCGTGGCGGCGATGTCATCGAGGTGGCGTTGCAGCCGGTCGTACATCGCCTGCCACAGCGGCCCAGGGCGACCCGTGCCCACCGGCTCGCCGTCCACTGCCGTCACCGGCAGCACGCCGCGGCCGGCGGAGGCGATCCACAGCTCGTCGCAGCTGTCGATCTCGCGGGCCTCGAGCGAGCACACCTGGCTCGGCAGCCAGCCCTCGGCGAGCTCGAGCACGGCGTCCCGCGAGGTGCCGGGCAGGATGCGGTGGTCGTGCGGCGGCGTCACCAGCGTCCCGCCGATGCACAGGAACACCGTGCTCGAGGAGCCCTCGAGCAGCAGTCCGTCGCGCACCAGCAGCGCTTCGTCGGCGCCGCGATCGGCGGCTTCCTGGCGCAGCAGCACGTTGGCGAGCAGCGCCACCGACTTGATGTCGCAGCGGCTCCAGCGGGTGTCCTGCAGCGTGGCCGCGGTGAGCCCGCTCTCGAGCACGCGCGTCGCGGGTGCGGGGTAGGGGCTCACGAAGGCGAACACCGTGGGCGCGGTGTCGCTCGGAAAGAGGTGGTTGCGTCCGTACTCCGCGCCGCGGGTCACCTGCAGGTAGACGAGCATCTCGGCGCCGCCGGCCGCTGCCGCCACGCGGCCCGCGATGTCGGCCCACTCCTCGAGGGCGTGCGGGTTCGGCAGGCGGATGGCTGCGAGGCTGTTCTCGAGGCGCTGCAGGTGGTGACGCAGGCGGAACAGTCGTCCGCGATGCACGGGGACCACCTCGTACACGCCGTCGGCGAAGAGGAAGCCACGGTCGAGCGGCGAGATGCGCGCCTCTGCGAGCGGCAGCAGCGTGCCGTCGAGGTAGCAGGTCGGATAGGGCGCGGCCACGTCAGTCGAACCAGAGCCGGACCGTGTCGCTGGCGCGCCGGAAGAGTCCGCCGCGCGGGACCTCGTTCGCCGGGTAGAGGTCGTAGGTCGCGATCGTCGCGCCGTCCACGACGATGTTGACCTTGCCGATGGGCGTGTCCGTGGAGAGCGGCGCCATGAGGCGCCCCGGCAGCTCGAACTCGGCCTTCACGCTGCCGGTCTGGCCGCGCTGTCCGGTCACGAACAGGTCGCGCTTCAGGGCCAGGCCGACCTCGGCAGTCTCGCCCTTCCAGACCCGTGCGGTGGTGAGCGGCTCGCCGGCGGCGTACAGGCGCTTGGTCTCGAAGAAGTTGTAGCCGTAGTTGAGCAGCGCAGAGTTCGCGTCCTCGCGGGCGCGCATCGATTCGGTGCCGAGCACGGCCGACACCAGCCGCATGCCCTCGCGCTGCGCCGAGGCGACCAGGCAGTAGCCGGCGCTCTCGGTATGGCCGGTCTTGACCCCGTCCACGGACGGATCGCGCCACAGCAGTCCGTTGCGGTTCTGCTGCGTGATGCCGTTGAAGGTGAACTCGCGCTGGGCGTACCAGCGATAGTACTCCGGGAAATCGCGGATGAGCGCGCTGGCGAGGATGACCGAGTCGCGCGCCGTCGTGTAGTGCTCGGGGTCGGGCATGCCGGGCGAGTTCGTGAAGTGCGAGCCCGTCATGCCGAGCTCCTTCGCGTAGGTGTTCATCATCTGCACGAAGGTGGGCTCCGTGCCCGCCACGTGCTCGGCGAGCGCTACCGTCGCGTCGTTGCCGGACTGCACGATCATGCCCTGGATCAGGTTCTCGACCGACACCTGCTTGCCCACCTCGACGAACATCCGCGAACCTTCCTGCTTCCAGGCGTGCTCGCTGATGGTCACCATGTCGTCGAGCTTGATGCGGCCCTCCTTGAGCGCCCGGAACACGCCGTAGGCCGTCATGATCTTGGTCAGGCTCGCCGGTTCCTGGCGCGAGTCCGGATCGAGCGCGGCGAGCACGCGCCCGCTTTCGTGGTCGATCACGATGTAGCTGCGCGCGTTGAGCTGGGGCGGCGGCGGGATCGGCGTGACCGGCGTGACCGGGGCCGCGGCCGCGGGCTCCGCGGGCGGCGTTTCGACCGGCGGTTCCTTCGAGCAGCCGGCGAGGACGAGCGTGGCGAGCAGGGCGGCGGGAAATACGCTGGGTCTTCTCATGTCGGAGTTCATGGTCCTTGGATGGGCGTGCGGCGCCCGGGCGCCGAGGCTACTCGGCGGGCGGGGAGGGAGCGGCCGGCGCCGCGACGGACGCCGAGGCGATCGCATCGGCGAGGTCGGAGACGGCGCTCGCGTAGAGCTGGCTGCGGTTGTAGCGCGTGATCGCGTAGAAGTTGGAGAACCCGACGCGATGCTCGGGTCCGTCAGGGCCCGCGAGCTGCAGGAGCACCGCCGGCGCGTCCTCCGGCAGCGCGGTGTCGAAGCTCACGCCCCGAGCCTTGAGCGAGCCCACGGTCTCGGTGAGGTCGAGCTTGCCGAACTCGAGGCCGGCGAGGTTCGCGTCCGCGACGTCGGCGCGGACCATCACGGCCTCGTCCGTGCGCCAGCCGTGGGCGCGCAGGTAGTTGGCGACGCTCGCGAACACGTCGGCCCAGCTGGCCCACAGGTTGCGCCGGCCGTCGCCGTCGCCATCCACCGCGTAGGCCCGGAAGCTCGACGGCATGAACTGTGGAATGCCCATCGCGCCGGCATATGAGCCCTGCGGTCCGAGCGGATCGAGCGACTCCTCGCGCGCCATGAGCAGGAACTGCTCGAGCTCGCCGCGGAAGAAGGGGCCGCGCCGCGGGTAATCGAAGGCGAGCGTGGCGAGCGCGTCGACCACGCGGTGCCTGCCCGTATTCTCGCCGTAGAAGGTCTCGACGCCGACGATGGACAGCAGCACCGACGCCGGCACGCCGCGCTGCGCGGCGTCCCCGAGCGCTCCGGCATGCTGCCGGCCCGTCTCGACGCCGCGCGCGACGCGCCGCTCGGTGAGGAAGCGCGCCCGGTACTCGTGCCAGGGCAGAGCTTTCTCGGCGGGGCGCGTCATCAGGGCGATGATCGCAGGGCGCGCCTCGACCTTGCCGAACACCTCGCCGAGCTCGTCGGCGGCGAAGTCGTGCTTCTCAGCCATCTCGCCGATGAAGGCGCGGACGTCCTCTCGGCTCGCGTCGAGCGCGAGGGCGGGCGCGGCGATCGCGACCCAAAGGGCGAGGAGCAGGATTCTGCGGATGAGGTGCATGGAATCGAGGGGGCCGGTCAGGTCGCGACCAGCTTGCGGCGCGAGTGGATGGACATGAGGATACCGAAGCCCGCCATGAGGGTCACCATCGACGTGCCGCCGTAGCTCACCAGCGGCAGCGGCACGCCGACCACGGGCAGCAGCCCGGCCACCATGCCGGCGTTGACGAACACGTAGACCCCGAAGGTGAGCGTGAGCGCGCCGGCCACGAGTCGCGAGAACGTGTCCTGCGCCTGCACCGCGATGTAGAGGCCGCGGGCGATCACGAGCAGGTACAGGCCGATCAGCACGGCGAGGCCCACGAGTCCCCACTCCTCGCCGATCACCGCGAAGATGAAGTCCGTGGAGCGTTCCGGCAGGAACTCGAGCTGCGCCTGGCTGCCGTTCATGTAGCCCTTGCCGAACACGCCGCCCGAGCCGATCGCTATCTGCGACTGGATCGTGTGGTAACCGGCGCCGAGGGGATCCTCCTGCGGGTTGAGGAACGTCAGCACGCGCTGGCGCTGGTAGTCGTGCAGGTTGTGCCACACGATGGGCACGGCGCCGGCGAGCAGCGCGCCGAGCCCGAGCATGTAGCGCAGCTGCAGGCCCGCGAGCAGCACCACGAGGCCGCCGCCGGCCGCCACGAGCAGCGAGGTGCCGAGGTCCGGCTGCTCGGCAATGAGCAGCACGGGCACCAGGATCGCGGCCGCGAGTACGAGCAGCGTGGTGAAGCTCGGCGGCAGCGGGCGGGTGTGCAGGAACCAGGCGCAGGCGAGCGGGACCGCGATCTTCATGATCTCGGAGGGCTGGAAGCGCACGACGCCGAGATCCAGCCAGCGCTGCGCCCCCATGGAGATGTCGCCGACCAGCGCCACGGCCACCAGCAGCAGGACGCCCGCGGCGTAGGCCCACGGGGACACGGCGCGCAGCACCCGCGGCGGAACCTGCGCCGCGGCCACCATCACGCCGAGACCGAGGCCAACGCGCGCGGCCTGGCGAACGAACACCCCGAGGTCCTCGCCGGCGGCGCTGAAGAGCACGACGAGCCCGACCGCGCACACCGCCAGCACCGCGAGCAGCAGCGGGCCGTCGAGGTGCAGCGCCTCGAGTACGCGGCCCGAGACCGTGAACGTGCGCTTGGCGCGGCTCGAGTAGCCGGGACCGGCGATCTCCGCCCTCATTCCTCTTCCTCCGCGGCCGGCGCCGCCTCGACGGTGGGTGGTCCGGCGGGTGGTTCCGCCGCCAGTTCCGGCGGCAGCAGGAACGCGTCGAACACCTTGCGGGCGATGGGTGCGGCGGTACCGCTGCCACTGCGCCCGTTCTCGACCACGATCGCCAGCGCGATCTGCGGGTCGTCGGCGGGCGCGAAGGCGACGAACAGCGCGTGGTCGCGCAGTCGCTCGTCGATCTCCTTCTCGTTGTAGCGCTGGTTCTGGCCGACCGAGAACACCTGCGCGGTGCCGGTCTTGCCGGCGATCTTGTAGGGCGCGCCCAGCTGGCTGCGGCGGGCCGTTCCCCACGGGTCGTTGGTGACGCCCACCATGCCGCCGATCACCACGTCCCAGTAGGTCGGATCGCTCACCTGGACCGGCGGCAGCGAGCGCGGCGGCAGATCCCGGACCTCGCCGCTGCGCGCGTCGCGGACGGCGCGCACCAGCCGGGGCGCAAAGCGCTGGCCGCGCATGGCGAGGGTCGCCGTGGCGTGGGCGAGCTGCAGGGGCGTCGTCAGCATGTAGCCCTGCCCGATGCCGGCGATGACGGTTTCGCCCGGGAACCACGTCTGCAGTTCCTTGCGCTTGAACGCCTTGCGCTTCCACTCGGTGGAGGGCAGCGTCCCGCTGCGTTCGCCCGCAATGTCGATGCCGGTCTTCTCGCCGAGCCCGAACTTCGACAGGAAGCCGTGCATGCGGTCGATGCCCATCTCGGCCGAGACGCCGTAGAAGTAGACGTCGCACGAGACCGCGATCGCCATGTGCATGTCCACGCTGCCGTGGCCGCCGCGCTTCCAGTCGCGATAGCGATGGCTCGAGCCGGGCAGCTGGAAGGCGCCGCGGCACAGGCGCCGGGCCTCCGGGCGGACCACGCCGAGTTCCAGGGCCGCGAGCGCCACCAGCGGCTTGATCGTGGAGCCGGGCGGGTACACGCCGCGCAGCGCGCGGTCGTAGAGCGGCACGTCGAGGTCGTTCGACAGCGCCCCGTACTCGGCGTACGTCAGGCCGCGTGCGAAGCCGTTGGGATCGAAGGTCGGAGTGCTCACGAAGGCCAGGATGTCGCCGTTGCGCGGGTCGATGGCCACCACCGCGGCGCGCTGGCCGGCCAGTGCCTCCTCGGCCACCCGCTGCAGCCCGGCGTCGAGGCTGAGATAAAGGTCGCTGCCGGCCACGGGCTCGCGGCGCGTGAGGTCGGGCGTGCTGAGGCCCACGCGCGCGACGCGACGCCCCTGGGCGTTGACCAGCAGCTGCTGGTAGCCGGTCTCCCCGTGCAGCTCGCTCTCGAAGGCGCGCTCCACGCCGAGCTTGCCGATCAACGTCGTGCCCGAGTAGTTCGCGACGTCGATCCGCTGCTGGTCCGCCTCGCTGATCGCGGCCACGTAGCCCAGGGCGTGCACGCCGGTGCCGCCCTGCGGGTAATGGCGGGTCAGGCGCGGACGCACCTCCACGCCGGGGAAATCGGGCCGGTTGACGGCGAAGCGCGCCAGTTCCTCCTCGGAGAGCTGCAGGCGGATCGGCACGGCATCGAAGCTGCGGCGCGCCCGGATGGCGCGGCGCGTCCGCTCCAGGTCAGCGTCGGCCAGCAGCCCGATCTGCACGAGGCGGAGGAGGGTGTCCTCGACGTCCGGCGTCTGCTCGCGGATCAGCTCGAGCTGATAGGCGGGCCGGTTGAGGGCGAGCGGCTCGCCGTGCCGGTCGAGGATCAGGCCGCGGCTGGGCGGCAGCGGCTCGATGCGAATGCGGTTGCCCTGCGAGAGGTCGCTGAAGTGCTGGTGCCGCACCACCTGCAGGTAGTAGAGCCGCGCGCCGAGCGCTGCCACGAGCAGGATGATGACCACGGTGGCGGCGAACACGCGCCGCGCGAACAGCCGCTGCTCGGCCCAGTGGTCCTTGAGTCGAACGGATCGCGCCATGCCGGCTGCCGTGCCCCGTGCTCAGCGGGCACGGCGGGCCAGCGTGTCGCCGCCCGCCGCGATCAAGGGCCACAGCAATGCGCCGGACAGCACCGGCAGCCAGCGGTCCCAGCCGGTGTAACCGTGGCCGGTGAGGCCGTCGGTCCAGAACAGCACGAAGTGGTAGACGGCGAGCAGCACCATCACGGCGCCGGCCTGGTGCAGGATCGGGAACATGCGCATGCGCAGCTGGACGCGATGCGCGAGGAAGGCCACCAGCACGAAGGCGAGTGCGTGCTGTCCGAGCGTCATGCCCCGCAGCACGTCGAGGAACAGCCCGGCGAGCCACGCGTAGCCCAGGCCCGCGATCCGCGGGCTGGTCAGGATCCAGTAGAGGACCGCGAGCAGCGCCAGGTCGGGGCGGAACGGCCCGAGCCAGTCGGGCAGCGGCACGATGGCGAGCACGAGGCCCGCGGCCACGCTCGCCCAGTAGAGCAGTCTCCGGGTGAGGCTGCTGGCCCTCACTGCGCGGGCCCCGTGGCAGGGGGTGCTGCGGTCGATGCAGCCGCCGGCTCGGTCGCTTCATCCGCGGTGGCCGGCTCGGTCGATACCGGCGCGGGCGAATCGGTCGGCGGTGGGTCGAACCAGACCAGCAGCACCTCCCGGTCGCGATCGAGCCGCGCCGTGGGCCGGGCATCGACCACCGCGAAAGTCGCGGCAGCGTCGCGCTCCACCCGTGTCACCTCGGCGATCGGATAGCCGCTCGGGAAGACGCCGCCCATGCCCGTGGAGATCAGCAGGTCGCCCGCCTTGAGGTCGGACTCCACGGTGACGAAGGGCAGCGAGAGGCGGTCCGAATCGCCCGTGCCGACCGCGATGCTGCGCAGGCCGCTGCGGTTCGACTGCACGGGAATGGCGTGCTCGGCGTCGCTGATGAGGATCACCTCGGCGGTGCGGGCATGCACCTGGGTGACCTGGCCGAAGATCCCCTCGGCATCGAGCACCGCCTGGCCCTTGAAGACGCCGTGGGCTGCGCCCTTGTCCACCAGCACCCGGTGGCGGAACGGGTCGAGGTCAACGTTCAGGATGGAGGCCACGAGCACGCGCTCGGCGACGCCGGCGGAGTTCTCGCGCATGTCGCGCAGGCGGCGATTCTCGTCCTCCAGCGCGGCGAAGCGCTGCAGTTGCAGGTTCGCGAGGCGCAGGCGCGCGGTGAGCTCGAGGTTTTCGCTGCGCAGGCGGCTGCGGTCGGCGAACGACTCGGTGAGTCGGCCCCAGATGCGGAACGGCAGGTCCACCGCCACCTGCACGGGGTAGACCGCGGCCGACAGCCAGCCCCGCACGCGCTCGAGCTGGTCGTAGCGCTGGTCGGCGACCATCAGCGCGATGGAGGTGATCGCCAGGGCGAGGAACGTCGCGCCGAGCGGCGGGCCGCGGCCGATGATGGGCCGGGTTTCGTGGCTTAGTTCGACCACGACGCGAACGGGGCGGCGGTCACGCCTGCCATCAATCCAGGCCGAACAGGCCCGGGCCGTGCTCGTCGATCAGCTCCAGCATCTTGCCGCCGCCGCGCGCGACGCAGGTGAGCGGGTCCTCGGCCACCAC
>Ga0316622_100000038_pt1 | contig 54217 bp, 53 predicted proteins | sample OWC_Aug_OW2_C1_D_FD_207646 | JGI IMG/M metagenome (GOLD analysis project Ga0316622, IMG submission 207646) | Wetland soil microbial communities from Old Woman Creek delta, Ohio, United States - OWC_Aug_OW2_C1_D5_C | ecosystem: Environmental > Terrestrial > Soil > Wetlands | place: USA: Ohio... | reverse complement strand
GTCTTCGCTGATTCTGCGCCCCTCAACGCTCCATGTGGAACGAGGGCGCCGGCGCCGCCGGTCGGTCGCTCCTCGATGGGTTCGCTCCGCGGCGGCCAGGCGGGCTCGACGGGGGTCGCACGTGGCTCCGGCGCGGCTGCCTCCGGGGCCACGATGCCCCCGGAGGCGAGCGCAGCGGCTGCATCCCGGGCCGCCCTGGCCTCGAGCAGCGCGGTCGGGATCCCGCGCATGTCGTCGAAGAGCGTCCGTCGCAGCGACTGCTGGTGCAGAGCCGCCGCGGGGTGGTACATCGCGAACACATGGGCGCCGGGCGGCCCGACCTCCGGTTCCGCAGGTCGGACGGTGCCATGTGCCTGCCCGATCCGGGCACCCGGCATGAAGCGGCCCATGGAATGCCGGCCCAGCGTGACCACCAGGGCCGGCTCCAGGACCGCCAGCTGTCGCTCGAGGAATGGTGCGCAGGAGGCGATCTCGGACGGCTCGGGGTCGCGGTTGCCCGGCGGCCGGCACTTCACGACGTTGGTGATGAACACCTCCTCGCGTTGCCATCCGATCGACTCGATGAGCTCGGTCAGCAGTGACCCGGCCTGGCCGACGAACGGCCGGCCCTGGCGATCCTCGTTGAGACCCGGCCCCTCGCCGATCAGCACGACCTCGGTAGAGGGGCTGCCCTCGCCCGGTACCGCGTGGGTTCGACCCCGATGGAGCTGGCAGCGGGTGCAGCCACGGACCTCCGCCGCGATCTGCTCGAGCGCCGCCCGGCGCTCGGCCTCGGTCACGCGCTCCCCCCGGCGACGCCAACCGGTGCTCGCTCGCTTGCCCTGCGCACCCAGCCGCGCTCGACGAGGACCTCGGCGATCTGGACGGCGTTCGTCGCCGCACCCTTGCGCAGGTTGTCGCTCACGACCCAGAACGCGAGACCGCGGTCACCGGGCACGGACGGATCGGTCCGCACCCGGCCCACATAGACCTCATCTGTCCCGGCCGCCCGTGTGGCGAGGGGATACAGGTGGGCCGCCGGGTCGTCCTCGACGACGACGCCGGGGACGCGTGCGAACAGCTCGCGGGCCCGGGCGGGCGTGACCGGATCGCGGGTCTCGACGTGGACCGCCTCGGAGTGGCTGGTGAGCACCGGCACGCGGACGGCCGTGCACGAAACCCGCAGGTCGGGCAGGTGGAGGATCTTGCGGCTCTCGGTGACGACCTTCCACTCCTCCTTGGTGTATCCGTTGTCGAGGAACACGTCGATCTCGGGGAGGGCGTTGAAGCCGATCGGGTGCGGGTAGACGGCAGCCTCCTTCGGCTCGCCGGCGGCGTGAGCCCGGATCTGGCCCTCGAGCTCGCGAACCGCCTTTGCACCGGTCCCGGACACTGCCTGGTAGGTGTCCACGATGACCCGCTCGAGGCCCGGGCCATCGCGCAGCGCCATGAGCACCGGGACGAGCTGCATCGTGGAGCAGTTCGGGTTGGCGATGATCCCCTCGTGCGCCTCGAGGTCATCGGGGTTGACCTGGCTCACCACGAGCGGGATCCCGGGCTCCATGCGCCAGGCGCTCGAGTTGTCGATGACCGTGCAGCCACGCGCTGCTGCCTCGGGTGCCAGCGCTTTCGAGGTCGCGCCGCCGGCCGAGAACAGCGCCAGATCCACGCCTTCGAACGCATCGGGTGTCGCCTCGATCACGGTGTGCGCTCGGCCCCCGACCGTGATCGTCGACCCGGCGGAGCGCGCAGACGCCATCGGACGCAGGTCGCCGATCGGGAACTCGCGCTCGGTGAGGATCTGGAGCATCGTGCGACCGACGAGGCCGGTGGCCCCGACGACCGCCACAGTCAACGGTTGTCGGATCTCGGACATGGGACTCCCGAATGCATCACAGCCGGCCGGGCACCGGCCGAGTATAGCAGCGCGCCGCCGGTCTCCCGGCGGCGCGCCCTGGCTCGCGTGAAGGGGTTCAGACTGGTTCGCGGGCGAGATGCCGCTGCATGGCGGCCTTGCGGGAGAGGTTGACGCGACCCTGGCGATCGATCTCGATCACGACCACCATCACCTCGTCGCCGAGCGACACGACGTCCTCCACGGTGGGGACGTGGTAGTCGGCCAGCTCGCCGATGCGGACGAGGCCCTCCTTGCCGGGCAGGATCTCCACGAACGCCCCGAACGGCATGATCCGGGTGACCTTGCCGAGGTAGAGCCCTCCGATCTCGACGTCGCGGGTGAGCGACTCGATCCACTGGATGGCCTTGCGGGACGCCTCGGAGCTGAGCGCCGCGATCTCGACGGTGCCGTCGTCCTCGACGTTGATCTCGGTGCCCGTCTCCTCCTGGATCTTGCGGATGGTCGAGCCACCCTTGCCGATGATGTCCCGGATCCGGTCGGGGTTGATCTTGATCGTGATGATCCGCGGTGCCCACTCGGACATCTGCTGGCGCACCTCGGGCATCACCTCGAGCATCTTGCCCAGGATGAACAGCCGGGCCTTGAGCGCCCGGGCGAGCCCTTCGCGGATGATCGATTCGCTGATGCCCCGGACTTTGATGTCCATCTGGAGGGCGGTGATGCCCTCGGCGGTGCCGGTCACCTTGAAGTCCATGTCGCCGAAGGCATCCTCCTTGCCGAGGATGTCGGTCAGGACCGCGAAGCGGCCGTCGTCACCGCTGATCAAGCCCATCGCCGCGCCGGCCACCGGCGCCTTGATCGGCACGCCGGCGTCCATCAGGGCGAGTGTCGAACCGCAGGTTGACGCCATCGAGGTCGAGCCGTTCGAGGTGACGACCTCGCTCACGAGGCGGATGACGTACGGGAAGTCCTCGGAGCTGGGCAGAACCGGGATGATGGCCCGCTCTGCCAGCGCGCCGTGCCCGATCTCGCGCCGGCCGGGTCCCCGCATCGGCTTGTTCTCGCCGGTGGAGTAGGGCGGCATGTTGTAGTGATGGAGGAAGCGCTTCTCGGTCCGCGGGCTGATCGTGTCGATCCGCTGGACGTCCGAAGATGGCCCGAGGGTCGCGATGGTCAGGGCCTGGGTCTCACCGCGGGTGAACAGGCCTGAGCCGTGCGTCCTGGGCAGGATGCCGACCTCGGCCGAGATCGGGCGGATGTCGTCCGGCCCGCGGCCGTCCATCCGGATCCCCTCATCGAGGGTCAGCTGGCGGACGGTCTTCTTGTGGACGAGCCCGAACAGACTGCGGCTGACGCGGGCCTCGCGGCGCGCGGCCTCGAGCCCGATGGCGGCCTCGTCCTTGCTCTGGCGGCTGGCGCGGATGGAATCGGCGATCCCTTCGCGCAGGCGGCCGATGCGGCCGGGCAGCTCCTGCCCGAACCGGATCAGCAGGGCCGCGGTGGCCTCGGCGTCGGGAAGCGCCCGGTGGTTGGCTGCGAGCTCGATGTCGAAGTAGCGGGCCAGGTCGGCGAGCCGGTACGACTCGAGGTCGGGGTAGCCCTCCCGGGCGATGACGAGCGTGTCGAGATAGCTGCCCTGCTCGAAGCGGAAGCCGTCTCCGATGGCCGCCTCGAGGAAGGCGAGGTCGAACCCGACGGAATGGCCGACCAGCATGGCCTCACCGGCGAACGAGCGCAGCTGGCTGGCGGCTTCCTTCGGCGATGGGGCGCCAGCGATGTCGGCATCAGTGATGCCGTGCATCTGACGCCCGACGATCGGGCGGCCGGGGTTGACGAACGTCGACCAGCGGTCGGTGACCTTCCCGCCCGAGACGCGCACCGCGGCGACCTCGACGAGGTCCGCCATCCTGGCGTCTGTGCCGGTGGTCTCGACGTCGACGACCACGAAGTCCCGCCCGGCCGGCCAGCTCGAGACGAAATCGAGCACCGACGCGGTGCCGGGCTCGATGTACGGGAGCCGCTTGGGCTTGCCGACGGCCTCCCGAAGCTGCTCCTGGAGGTCGATCAGCGGCTGGAGGGATGCGTGGCCGAAGAGGATGGCCTCGGCCATGTCGTCCTCGGACACGATGCTCGCGCCAGCTTCGACCATCATGATCGCGTCACGGGTGCCCGAGACGATCAGGTCGATGTCCGAGTCGGCCAGCTGGCTGACGGTGGGGTTGACGACGAACTGCCCGCCGATTCGACCGATGCGCACCGAGGCGATCGGGCCGAGGAACGGGATGTCGCTGATGGTGAGGGCAGCCGACGCGGCGACCGTCCCGAGCACGTCGGGATCGTTCTCCTGGTCGGTCGACAGCACCGTGATCACGACCTGGACATCGTCCTTGTAGCCCTCGGGGAAGAGCGGCCGAATCGGCCGATCGGTCAGGCGGGCGGCGAGGATGGCCGCCTCGGACGGGCGCGACTCGCGCTTGATGAAGCCGCCGGGGATCTTCCCCGCGGCGTACATCCGCTCCTCGAAGTCGATGGTGAGCGGGAAGAAGTCAAGTCCAGGGCGCGGATCGGACCGGTTCGCGGTCCCCAGCACCATGGTGTCGCCAAAGCGAAGCGTGACCGAGCCTCCGGCAAGCCGTGCAAGCTTGCCGGTCTCGATGGTCAGCGGTCGCCCGGCGAACGTCGTTTCGATGACGTGCGACACGGGAGCAAAACCCTCCTTGCCGTGGAGGAGGAGGCGACCTGCGGGCGCGATGGGCGCTTCGTGCGCCGCCAGACGCGACAGGACCTCGGGTTGGCCCGAGGTCCCTCGAGAGGCGGTGTCCTAGCGGCGCAGCCCGAGCCGCGTGATGGCGGCTCGATAGCGCGCTGGGTCCTTCTTGACCAGGTAGGCCAGAAGGCGACGACGCTGTCCCACGAGCTTGAGGAGGCCGCGGCGCGAGTGGTTGTCCTTCGGATATCGCTTGAGGTGCTCGGTGAGGTCCTTGATCCGCTCCGTGAGGAGCGCGATCTGGACTTCCGGGCTGCCGGTGTCGCCGTCGCTTGTCGCGTACTCGGCGATCACCTCTTGCTTCCTCTCGGGCGCGAGCGGCACTCGGTCCTCCGACACGTGGCTGAATAGAACCTATAGTCTCTGACCGGCGGATGGTAGCAGGCCGCTCGGCATGCGGCAAATGAGCGCTCCGGATCCACGACCGCGTCGCCGTCCGCGGCCGCGATCCGTCCTACCGCGGGGTGAGCTCGCCGTCGCGCTGGAACACCACCCGCAGGCGATCGCCGGCGGGCAGCACGCCCTGGCGAGCCAGCTCGAGACGGCCATCCTCCCCGACGATGGCCACGGCGGCCACGGCCCGCGGGTCGCGGGCGCGGTGGCGCTCCCATGCGCGCTCGATCGTGACCGGGTACGACCCGGGTGGAGGCAGGGCGACTGGGAGCGGGAACCCGAGCTCGGCCCGGAAGCCGGACGGCGCGGCCCGGTCGGTCTGGCGGCGGACGACGGATCCGGTCACGGCAAGCGAGCGGCCGAGCAGCCGGCTCGCGGCCGCCAGGTCACCACGAGCCACGGCGGCACGGATCTCGGCGCTGCGGACCGCCCGTCCGTCAAGATCCAGGGGCGGCACGACGACCAGGTCGAAGCCCACCCTCGCCCCGAGGTCGGCGACGGCCCCCGGTGTGCCGCGGCGCTCGAAGCCGAAAGCGGCGTCGGGGGTCATGAGCAGGCCGGCCAGCTCCACGCGGTCGCGGATCTGGACCAGAAACGCGTCGTAGGGCGTGCGCCGGACGGTCTCGTCGAAGTGCTGGACGACGGTGACGCCGATCCCTGCCCGCTCGAGCCTGACCAGGCGCTCCGCCGGATCGAGCAGCAGCGGCGGCGCGTGCCCGCGCACGATCTCGTCCGGGTGGGCATCGAAGGTGATGACCGCGGCACGTGCCGCCCGGCGGGCCGCCTCCGCCCGGAGCCGCCGGAGCAGGTACACGTGGCCACGGTGGAGGCCGTCGAACACCCCGATCACCACGAACAGGCGACCGTGGTCGCGCAGCAGGGCGTCGACCCCCGGCACGACCTCCATCACGTCGCGCGCTGCGCCGGCCGGGGCGGTCACGTTGCCGGCTCCGGGGCGGCCGGGGCGGCCACGTCGTCCTCGGGCTCCGCCCCATCGGTAGCTGCCGGCGGCGCCCGCAGCACCTTGGTCGGAGCCAGCCGGTCGTGTTGCCACTCGGCGATCGCGACCAGGGACCCATCGGCGGCCCGGACCCTGACGATCGACCCGACCGTGGCGTCGACCCTGGTCCGCGGTCGCACGAACTGCCCGAGCACGATTGCTGCAACCTCGACATCGTCCAGCGTTGCCACCACCAGGTGATCCAGCCCCGCATCGGGCGCCAGGAGCAGCCCGGCCAGCCCAGCGGGCCCGGCCGCGGCAGCCTCGCGGACGGCGTCGAGCCCGTACGCCTCGTCGAGCGTGAACGAGCCGCTTCCAAGCCGCGTAAGTGCGCCCAGGTAGGCGGCGCTCCCGAGTGCCGTCCCCAGGTCGCGCGCCAGGGCACGGACGTACGTGCCGGCCGAGCATTCGACCTCGACGACGGCAACGGGCCTCGCCGGGTCGGTGTCGTCCCAGCGCTCGAGCTCGAGGCGGTGGATCGTCACCTCGCGGAGCGGAACCTCGGGCTCCTCGCCCGAGCGAGCGATGGCGTACGCGCGACGACCCGCCACCTTCACCGCGCTGTAGGCAGGTGGCCGCTGGACGACCTTGCCGCGGAAGCGCTGGAGGGCCCCCTCGACCCGCGCCCGATCGAGCGGCGGGCCGTCGGCGGGGTCGAGCTCGCCCTCGAGGTCGTCGGTTGACGAGGAAGCGCCGAAGCAGATCGTGGCGCGGTAGGTCTTGCGGTCGGCCATGTGGTACTCGACGAGCCGTGTCGCACTCCCCAGGAACAGCGGCAGGACACCGCTCGCAAACGGGTCGAGTGTCCCGCCGTGCCCGATCCGCCGGGTCCCCGAGAGACGCCTGATGAGGGCGACTACGTCGTGCGAAGTCGGACCTACGGGCTTGGCGACAACGAGGATGCCGCTCAGCACGGCAGCCTCGCGGGCTGAGATCCGCCCACCTTGTCAGGGCCGGATGTCGAGCTGGCCCGCGCCGGACTGGGCCGCGAGCCTCGTGACGAGCTCGTCCGCCCGGGCGAGGACGCGGGGGCGGGCAGACTCGACCGGAGCGCCGATGGTGGCCCCCGCCGCTCGCGGGTGGCCGCCGCCGCCGAAGGTCCCCGTGAGCTCGGTCGCGTCCACGCCGCCCGCCTTGGTCCGAACGCTGATCCGGGTCGTCGGTCCGTTCTCCTTGAACAGGATCGCGATGTCAGCGGTCTCCGACTGGGCGAGCAGGTCGATCAGGCCTTCGGAGTGGGCCGGGTTGGTGCCCGTGGCCTCGTGGTCGGCCTCGAGCAGGGTGGAGTAGATGACCCGGCCCCCGCTCGCTGTCCCGAGCCGGTCCAGGACCCGCCCGAAGAGGCGGAGCTGGGCATCCGGCTTGGTCCGGTACAGGCGGCGCGAGATGTCGGACAAAGGAGCACCGGCCTCCACCAAGGCCGCGGCCACCCCCAGAGTGCGCGGCGTGGCGTTGGGGTGACCGAAGGTGGCGGTGTCCATGACGATCCCTGCCATCAGCACCGTGGCGAGAGATCCCTCGTCGGCCTCGAGGGGCACGCCGAGGCGCACGGCCAGCAGGGCGACCATCTCGCAGGTGGCCGCGCTCGCGGGATCGATCCACTCGCCGGTTCCACCGGCCTGGTTGGACGCGTGGTGGTCGATCACCACGCGGGGCAGGCGCTCGAACAGGACCGGGTGCCGGGCGGCTACCTCCCCCACCCGATCGAGCGCCCCGCAGTCGCACACGACCAGCAGATCGTACGGCGCCGCGGGGTCCGGGTCGGTGCGGAACCGCTCGATCCCCGGCAGGAACGCGTACAGCTCCGGGACGGGGTCGGTGCAGACCGCTGCCGCCCGGCCGCCCAGGTGCTCGACGATGGCCGCCACGCCCAGCACGGCCCCGAGAGTGTCCGCGTCCGGGTGCTCATGGCTGACCGCGAGGACGTGGCGAGAGGAGCCGATTTGCTCCACCACCTCGTCCGGCACGGCACGTGCCAGCTCGAGCAGGTCCACCGTCATCGCTTTGTCCTCCGAGACGTGGGCGCGCCCCTGGCACCGCGGCCGGTCTGACTCCGGCGCGGCTTCCGCGTGCCCTTCGAGCGGGCAGCGGGGGGTCCGAAACCGGCGTCCGGCTCGGAAGCGGTCTCGTCGGGGGGTGGGATCCGCGCGACCGGCGTGGGCAGCGACTCGCCGATCGGCTCGTCGCCGGGCTCGCGACCGGCCTCGAGATCCTCGATGAGGTGCATCACGCGCGTCCCGCGCTCGAGGGAATCGTCGAGCCGGACGTGCAGCTCGGGGATGCGCCTGATCCGCAGGCGAGCCCCGAGCTGGCGGCGGATGAAGGGGACGGCGTGGCCAAGGGCCCGCAGGGCCTCCTCGCGCTCGCCGGCCTGCCCGATGATGCTGACCCACACGCGCGCGTGCCGCAGGTCGGGTGTCGTCTCCACCTCGGTGACGGTCACGAACCCGATCCGCGGGTCGGCGATCTCGCGGGACAGGATGGCGCCGATCTCCTGCTGCAGCAGCTCGTCGACGCGATTGGTGCGCTGGGTCATGGCAGGCTCATCGGCGGCTCGAACGCCGCGGCTCGACGGCTCAGCGGGCCGCGGCGCGGCTCACGGTCTGGATCGTGAAGCACTCGATCGTGTCGCCTTCCTCCAGGTCGTGGAAGCCGGCCAGGCCGATGCCACACTCGAAGCCGGTTGCCACCTCGCGCACGTCGTCGCGGAAGCGCCGGAGAGAATCGATCCGGTCGGTGGCGATGACCTTGCCGCTGCGCCACACGCGAGCGCCGCCGCGGACCATCCGGCCGTCCGTCACGTAGCTGCCGGCGACCACGGTGTGACCGATCCGGAAGATCTGGCGCACCTCGGCCCGACCTTCGATCACCTCGATCTGCTCCGGCTCGAGGAGCCCCTTGAGGGCGGCCTCCACGTCGTCGGTGAGCTGGTAGATGATGTCGTAGAGGCGGATGTCGACACCAGCGGTGTCGGCGGCGCGGGTGGCCGTGTCGGTCACCTTGGTGTTGAAGCCGATGACGATCGCGTCCGATGCGGCGGCCAGCATGATGTCGTTGTCAGTGATGTCGCCGGCAGCCTCGTGGAGCACGTTGATCCGGACCTCGTCGGTGGAGAGCTGCTCGAGGGCATGGACGATGGCTCCGAGCGAACCGGACACGTCGGCCTTGAGGATGATCCGCAGCTCCTTGGCCTGCCCGGCCTGGATCTGCCGATAGAGGTCCTCGAGCGTCGCCCGGCCGGTGATCTCGCCGCCGCGGGCCACGCTCTCGGCACGGCGTGCCTCGACCATCGTCCGCGCCTCCTTCTCGTCCGCCACGACGCGCAGGATGTCGCCGGCGTCGGGAACGTCGGACAGGCCGAGGACGAGCACCGGGCTCGACGGGCCGGCCTTGGCGACACGCTTGCCGAGCGAGTTCTCGAGCGCGCGGACCTTGCCGTAGGTCTGGCCGGCGGCGATGACGTCGCCCACGCGAAGCGTGCCCGTCTGGATGACGGCGGTCGCCGTGGGTCCGCGGCCCTTGTCGAGCCGGGCCTCGATGATCGTGCCGACGGCCGGCCGCTTGGGGTTCGCGGTGAGCTCCTGGAGGTCGGCCACGAGAAGCGTCATCTCGATCAGGTCGTCCAGCCCGACCCCGGTCTTGGCTGACACGGGCACGAGCGGCACGTCGCCGCCGTACTCCTCGATCAGGACGTTGGCCTCGGTGAGACCGGTCTTGGCACGGGTGGGGTCGGCATCGGGCTTGTCGATCTTGTTGAGCGCGATGATGATCGGCACCTTGGCCGCCCGGGCGTGGCTGATCGCCTCGAGGGTCTGGGGCATGACCCCGTCGTCGGCGGCGACCACGATGATCGCGATGTCGGTGACCTTGGCGCCTCGGGCCCGCATGGCGGTGAACGCCTCGTGACCGGGCGTGTCGAGGAAGACGACCTTGCGACTGTCCTTGGTCACCTCGCTCGCACCGATGTGCTGGGTGATCCCGCCCCGCTCGCCGGTCGCCACTGCCGTCTTGCGGATCGCATCGAGAAGGCTGGTCTTGCCGTGGTCGACGTGGCCCATGACGGTCACGATCGGCGGTCGCGGCTGGAGGAGCGACGGATCGTCCTCCTCGAAGAGCACCGCCTTCGCCGCCTCGGGCGCCGGCTCCTCCTCGCCCTTCTCACCGGCGACGGCGGCCGCGGTCGGCTCGACCACCTCGTAGCCGAGCTCGGTCGCCACCAGCGTGGCGGTCTCGCGATCGAGGAGCTGGTTGATCGTGGCGAAGATGCCGCTGCCGATCAGCTCGCGGATGACATCGGCCGGGTTGATGCGCAGCAGATCGGCCAACTCCTTGACCGTCAGCGTCGCCGGCAGCTCGATGGCTCCCTGCTCGCGGGGCTCCGCAACCTGGACCGCCGGCCCCGCCGCGTCGGGGCGACGAGGCGGCTTGCGGGGCCCGCGTCGGCCGCGGGTGCCACTCCTACTCCTGGCCACGGGCTCCTCCTTCTGTCGTCATGATCGGGCTGCCGTCCGGCGGGCCCGCGGCGAGGATCGCCGCCAGCTCTCCGGCGCCAGGGACGTCGAGTGCGCGAGCGATCGTGCCTCGGTCACGTGCCGTCTGCCAGCACGCGCCATCGGCGCACAGGTAGGCTCCCCGGCCGGCTGCACGACCCGTCGCGTCGACCATCAGGCGGCCGTCCGGCATACGGACGATCCTGACCAGATCGCGCTTCGGCCGTGCCGTGCGGCACGAGACGCATGTCCGGGTCGGATCCCGGCGCATGCCACCACCTGTCGATCGCGCTACGACGCCACCTCCTTTGTCTTCTTGGTGCGGGTTGTCCGCTTCACCGGGACGGCCTCGGCCGCATCGGGTGCCTCGGCAGCCACGGCGGGTTGGCCGGCCGTCTCGGCTGCGCTCTTGGTCGATCGTCGGGCAGCGCTCTTGCGCTCCGGCTTCGTCGCCGTGGCGGCGGCCGTGACCAGCTCGTCCGGCGTCACCGCCGCGTCGGACGGGACGGGCTGCTCGACGGCCGCGACCGGCTCCGTCGTGGCCGCGACCGGCCCGGACGCGGCCTCGCCTTCGTCCGCGGCGGGAGCAGGATGCGCTGCCTCGGGCGCGGGTGCGTCGCTCCGGATGTCGATCCGCCAGCCTGTCAGCCGGGCAGCCAGACGCGCGTTCTGCCCTTCGCGGCCGATGGCCAGCGACAGCATACGCTCGGGCACGGTCACCGACGCGATCCGGTTCGCCTCGTCGATGTCGACCCCGAGCACCTGGGCTGGCGACAGCGCGTTGGCCACGAAGGTCGCGGGGTCGTCGCTCCAGGGGATGACATCGATCTTCTCGCCGGCCAGCTCGGCCACGACCGCCTGGACCCGCGCGCCGCGCTGGCCGACGGTTGCCCCGACCGGGTCGAGCCCCTCCTGGCGGGACGCGACGGCCACCTTGGAGCGGCTGCCGGGCTCCCGCGAGATGGCCTTGATCTCAACGGTCCCGGCATGGATCTCCGGCACCTCGAGCTCGAAGAGCCGGCGCAGGAACCCCTTGTGGGTGCGGCTGACGAAGATCTGCGGCCCTTTGGCGGCCCGCCGGACCTCGAGCACGTACGCCTTCACGTTCTGGCCGATCCGGTAGTGCTCGACCGGCGACTGCTCGGTCGTGGCCAGGATCGCCTCAACGCCCTTGCCCACGTCGAGGATCATCGCCCGCGGCTCGACACGGTTCACGGTCCCGGTTATCAGATCTCCCTCGCGGCTCGCAAACTGGTCGAACACCACGTCGCGCTCGGCTTCGCGGAGCCGCTGAAGGACCACCTGCTTGGCCGTCTGGGCATGGATGCGCCCGAAGGCCTCCTGGTCGAGCTGCTCGATCTCCACCAGGTCGCCGACCTTCGCCCCGGCGTCGTAGGCATGAGCCTGGTCGGGTGTGAGCTCGGTCTCGGGATCCTCGACCTCGGCGACCACCGTGCGGGCGCGGAAGACCCGGATCTTCCCCGTCTCGGGGTCGATGCGGACGCAGATGTCCTCGTCGCCGTTGACCCGGCGGTAGGCGACCTCGATCGCCTCCTCGATGGTCCGGATCAGCTGCTCGCGCGGGAGCTGCTTCTCGGCGTTGAGCTGCAGAAGAGCCGTCACGAAGTCTCGACTCACGCTGTGCCTCCTGCTCTGCCCACCACGATAACCGCCCCGACAACAAAGAACGTGGGGGTCACCCACGTCGCGGAGCGGCCGTTCGTTTGGCCGACAGTATACACGGGGGCGTGCCGCAACGCGAGCCCCGGGCTCGTCTCAGGAGCCGGCGGCGGCCTCCGCAGGGGCCGGGTAGCGCCGCTCGACATACGCCTCGAGGAGGGCCAGGAACTCCTCCACGATGCGCTCTCCGCGCAGCGTGCGATCCAGCCGTCCGTCGACGAAGACCGGGGCAACCGGCTCCTCGAACGTGCCCGGCAGGCTGATGCCGATGTCGGCGTGCTTCGACTCGCCCGGGCCGTTCACCACGCAGCCCATGACGGCGACCCTGAGCTCCTCGACGCCTGGATGACGCTCGCGCCACTCGGGCATCTGCGCGCGCAGGTAGGCCTGGATGTCGCGGGCCATCTCCTGGAAGAACGTCGACGTGGTCCGGCCGCAGCCCGGACAGGCCGAGACCTGGGGCATGAAGCTCCGCAGGCCGAGCGACTGGAGTACCTGCTGGGCGACCTCGACCTCGAGCTCGCGAGGAGCGCCGGGCTCGGGCGTCAGGGAGACGCGGATCGTGTCCCCGATGCCCTCGTTGAGCAGGATCGCCAGTCCCGCCGTCGAGGCGACGATCCCCTTGGTCGCCATGCCGGCCTCGGTGAGGCCGAGGTGCAGCGGGTAGTCGGAGCGGCCGGCGAGCTGCCGGTAGGTATCCACGAGGTCGCGCACACCCGAGACCTTGGCCGAGATGATGACCCGGTCGTGCCGCAGCCCGGTCATCTCGGCCAGCTCGGCCGACCGCATCGCGGACTCGATCATCGCGTCGATCATCACGTCGCGAGCGTCGCGGGGCTGGACGAGCCTCGCGTTGGCATCCATGAGCTCGGTCAGGAGCTGCTGGTCGAGCGAGCCCCAGTTGACCCCGATCCGAACCGGCTTGTCGTTGTCGATGGCGATCCGGATGATCGTCTGGAAGTTCTCGTCGCGGTACTTGGAGCCGACGTTGCCCGGGTTGATCCGGTACTTGGCCAGGACCCTGGCCGTCTCCGGGTGGTCCGCCAGCAGCTTGTGCCCGTTGTAGTGGAAATCCCCCACGACCGGGACGTCGATACCCAGGTCGCGCACCCTGCGCACCATGTCCGGGACGGCGGCTGCCGCGGCATCGGTGTTGACCGTGATCCGCACGAGCTGGCTGCCGGCGCTGGCGAGGCGGGCCACCTGGAGCGCCGTCGCATCGGGATCCGCAGTGTCCGTGTTGGTCATCGACTGCACGACGACCGGGTGCGCCGAGCCGACGAGCACGCCCCCAACGTCGACGCTGACGGTCGGCCGGCGGCGCGGCCGGAGCGCCTCCGGCGATGTCACTGGACGACCCCCGCCAGCCGGGCGATGTCGAACGCGGTGATCCAGATCAGGAAGGCGAACAGGAACATGAAGCCGACCATGTAGGTGAGCTGCTCGGCGCGGAGGCTCACCCGCTCGCCGAGCGTTCGCTTGAGGAAGATCACCAGCATCCGGCCGCCGTCGAGCGGCGGGAAGGGCAGGATGTTGACCAGGGCCAGGTTCGCCGACAGGATCGCCGCCAGGTAGAGGGTGGCCAGCGGTCCGGCCTGCCAGAAGACGTCGGTCACCGTGACCGCGATGCCGATCGGACCTGTGACCGGTGGCGCGGCCGTCGGCTGCGTCACGATCGACGAGACGAGCTGGGCGAGGCCACCCACCACGAGCCCCAGCGCAGCGACCGTGCGCTCGACCCCGACGACGACGGCTTCCAGCGGCCCGCGCGAGAAGGTACGGTCAAGGACTTCGGCGCTGATCTCCTCGATCCCCAGGGCACCCTTGTCGGGTCCGATCTCCTCGGGCGAGCGCAGCGTGACCGGGACCTGCTCGATCTCGCCGGACGGACGAAGAAGGCCGATCTCGACCGTCTCGCCGGCGTGCCGGCGCAGGTCGTCCACCATCTTCTGGGGACCGTCGAACGGATCGTAGAAGACGCCGTCCACCGACACGATCTGGTCATTCGCCGTGACGCCGGCGGCTTCGGCCGGCGATCCCTGCTGGACCGTCTCGAAGCCGAGGGCGAGCATGGGCGCGGGAGCGAGCGCGGTGGCCGTGAAGATCGCCCAGGCCAGCAGCAGGTTCATGGCCACGCCCGCCGCCAGGATCAGCTGCTTGGTGCCAAAGCCCGCACGACCAAAGGAGCGCGGGTCGTCCGAATCTCCGTCCTCGCCTTCGAGCTTCACGAAGCCGCCGATGGGCAGCCAGTTGAGCGTGTACAGCGTCTCGCCGTCGCTGCGCAGCACCTTCGCACGCGGGGGGAAGCCGATCCCGAACTCGTGGACGCGGATGCCGGCCCGCCGAGCCGTGACGAAGTGGCCGACCTCGTGCACGAGCACGAGAACGCCCAGGATGACGACGAACAGCAGCACCCCGATCAGGGCCTGGAGGATCTCCATCAAGCCTCTCCTCGCGGCGCGCCCGGGGCGGCCAGCCACTCGCGCACCTCGGCATCGAGCCCGGTGAGCTCCTCGAGATCCGGGTCACCATCCCCGGCGCCGAAGCGCTCCACGGCGGCCTCGAGCGCCCGAGGGATCCCCGCGAAGTCCAGCGTCCCGTCGAGGAAGCGCTCGACGGCCACCTCGTCGGCCGCGATCAGGGCGGCCGATGCCCGTGGACCGCGGCGCCCGGCGTCGAACGCGATGCGCAGCGCCGGGAAGCGACCCACATCCGGCGCACGGAACTCCAGCCGTCCCGCCCCGACCAGGTCGGGCGGTGCGGCCGGGGACGCGTATCGCTGCGGATAGGTCAGGGCGTATTGGATCGGGAGTCGCATGTCGGGCGTGCCCAGCTGGGCCTTCAGCGAGCCGTCGCGGAACAGGACGGCCGAGTGGACGACGCTCTGCGGGTGGACGACCACCTCGATCGCGTCGTAGTCGACATCGTAGAGCCAATGGGCCTCGATGACCTCCAGGCCCTTGTTGGCGAGCGTTGCGGAGTCGATGGTGATCTTGGCTCCCATTCGCCAGGTCGGATGCTTCAATGCCTGCTCGGGGGTGACGCTCGCGAGCGTCGCCTCGTCGGCGTCGAGGAACGGCCCTCCGGACGCCGTGAGGATCAGACGCTCGACGGCACCGATTTGTTCGCCTGCCAGGCACTGCCAGATCGCCGAGTGCTCCGAATCGATCGGTCGCAGCCAGGCGAGCGAGCTGGCCAGCGGGTCACCGGGCCGTTCGCGGGCGACCGCGGCCGCGCGGCCAGCGGCCAGCGGCATCACGAGATGCCCACCCGCGACCAGAGTCTCCTTGTTGGCCGTGGCCACTACCTTGCCCGCCGCGAGCGCGGCGAGAACGGGTCGCAGGCTCACGATGCCGCCCGTGGCGACCAGGATGATGTCGGCGTCGTCGTGCGTGGCGAGGGCCTCGAGCGCCGCTGGGCCGCGGAGGTACCGGGTGCCGGCGGGCAGGTCGACGGTCGCCGGAGCGTCCGGACCCGTCAGGGCCGCGACTGCGGGGCGGCAGCGCGCCGCCTGCTCCTCGAGCACCGCCGCCCGCTCGCGCGTCGCGATCCCGACCACTCGGAAGCGGTCCTCCAGCCGGAGCAGGACGTCGAGCGACTGCCGGCCGATCGAGCCTGCCGACCCCAGCACGACGACGCCGAGACGCCGGGCGGGGGGCTCGTCTGGAGTGCGCATCCCGGGCCGGCCGCGGGCGCCGTCAGCCAAGCAGGCCGGCCAGGTCGGCCAGGGCCACGACGGCCACGAGAGCCGGCGCTGCGAACAGGAACGAGTCGGTGCGGTCGAGGAACCCGCCATGACCCGGGATGAGCGTGCCCGAATCCTTGGCCCCGGCCGAACGCTTGAGCATCGATTCCGCGAGGTCGCCGGCCTGCGCCGCGATCCCCAGCAGCGGTCCGAGCAGCAACGCCTCGAGTGGCGAGCGCCCGATCAGCCAGAGCACGAACGCCACGGCGAGGGTGGCGACGACGAGCCCGCCTGCGACACCCTCGGCGGTCTTCTTGGGCGAGATGTGGGAGAAGAACGGGCGCCGCCCGATGGCACGACCCACCAGGTACGCCCCGGTGTCGAACGACCAGACCGCGGCGATCAGCAGCACCAGCATCGCGCGCTCCGCGCCGATGCCGGCGAGCGGCGCGTCGGCGGCGATCGGCGGCCCGTACACGGATGCCCGTCCGACGAACCCGAGCGCGGCCACGTAGAGCACTCCGAACGCGGTGGTCGACCAGGCGCCGAAGCCCTCCACCGGGTCGGGCCGCCAGAGGGCGACGATCCCGAGGATGACGACGATGGCGGCAACCGGAGCGACCGGGTCGGGCAGCACGGCGATGGAGATGGCCGCGATCCCCGTCGCGAGGATGCCTGCAGCGGGGAGGACCGCACGACCGGTGCGTGCCAGCAGGTCCAGTGCCTCCCGCCCGGCCAGCACCGCAAGGACCGTGGCGACGGCCACGGCGCCCCAGGCACCGAAGACCAGGGCGATCGCGACGACCGCAACGATGCCGACGGCACTGATGGCGCGTTCGCGCATGGCTCGCTAGCGGCCGAACCGGCGCGTCCGCTGGGCGAACTCGAGGACGGCCGCGTCGAACTCCGCGGCGTCGAAGTCCGGCCAGAGCACCGGGCTGAAGTAGAACTCGGAATAGGCGGCCTGCCAGATCAGGAAGTTCGAGATGCGCTGCTCTCCGCCGGTCCGGATGACGAGGTCGGGGTCCGGCAGCCCGGCGGTGTAGAGCGCGTCTGCGATGGTGGCCTCGTCGACGGCGTCGGCCGGCATGCCCGCTGCAATGATCTGTCGGACGGCGTCGACGAGCTCCGTCCGGCCGGCGTAGTTGAACGCGACGTTGAGCAGGAGCCGGTTTCCACCGGCCGTCTCATCGAGTGCGGACAGGATCGAGCGGCGCGTCTCGGGCGGCAGCTCGTCGAGCCTGCCCAGCAGCTGCACCCGGACGCCCTCGGCCTTGAGCTCGGGGGTTTCGCTCCGGATGGCCTGCTCGAGCAGGCCGAAGAGCCCCACGACCTCGGCGTCGGAGCGCGCCCAGTTCTCGCGGCTGAAGGCATACAGCGAGAGAATCGGCACGCCGCGCCGCACGACATGGCGCAACAGGCGCCGGATCGCCTCCACGCCGGCTGCATGCCCCTCGAGGTCGGACAGCCCGCGGGCGCGGGCCCAGCGGCGGTTGCCGTCCATGATGATGGCGACGTGGTGTGGCAGGTCTCTCTCGGGCGAGATGCCGCTCGGCTCGTCTGGCGTATCGGGTGTGGCTCCAGGTGCAGCCGCCATCGCGGAACCATGCGCCGTTGGCGGCGCGTCGGTCGGCCGGGCAAGCGGCGTGCGAGCCACTAGACCTCGAGGACCTCTTGCTCCTTGTGTGCGCCGATGCGGTCGACCTCGGCTACGTACTGGTCGGTCAGCCGCTGAAGCGCCTCGTGCTGGCGGCGGATCTCGTCGCTGCCGAGCACGCCCTCGCGCTCCTCCTTCTTGAGTGCCTCGGCACTCTCGCGACGGAGGTTGCGGATCTCGACACGGGCCTCCTCCATCCTCTTGTGGACAAGCCGTACGAGCTCCTTGCGACGCTCTTCGGTGAGTGGGGGCACGTTCAGGCGGACGACCGTGCCATCCACGTTCGGGGTGAGCCCGACATCGCTCTTGATGATGGCCTTCTCGATGGCGCCCAGGACGCTGCGATCCCAAGGCTGGATCACGATCTGGTGGGCCTCGGGGACGCTGATGCCGGCCAGCTGGTTCAGCGGGGTCTGGGTGCCGTAGTAGTCGACCTGGATGCGCTCCACCAGGGTCGTCGAGGCGCGACCCGTCCGGACCCCCTGGAGGTCGCGCTCCATGATCTCCACGGCACGACCCATCTTCCGCTCGGCCGTGGCGAGGATCTCGGTGGTCATGTGCTTGCTCCTCCGCTGCTCGACGCTGCGATCAGCGTGCCCACCTCGTCACCGAGGACCACACGCGTGATGTTGTCGGGCTCGTTCAGGTCGAAGACGACGATCGGGAGGTCGTTCTCCATGCACAGCGAGACTGCGGTGGCATCGAGGACCTTGAGCTGGTCCCGCAGCAGATCGGCGTACTCGAGGCGACTGTAGCGGGTCGCTTCGGGATGGGTGACCGGGTCGGCGTCATAGACGCCGTCGACCTTGGTGGCCTTGAGCAGCACGTCTGCATCGACCTCGATCGCCCGCAGGGCGGCAGCGGTGTCGGTCGTGAAGTACGGGTTGCCGGTGCCGGCCACGAAGATGGCGACGCGGCCCTTCTCGAGGTGGCGCACCGCCCGGCGGCGGATGTACGGCTCGGCAACCTCGTGCATGGCGATGGCGGTCATCACGCGGGTCGGGATCCCCGCCCGCTCGATGGCGTCCTGCAGCGCAAGACCGTTCATCACGGTTGCCAGCATGCCGATGTAGTCGCCGGTCGCCCGATCCATGCCCCGGGCAGCGGCCGCGAGCCCGCGGAAGATGTTGCCGCCACCCACGACGATCCCGACCTGGGCCCCATGCGAGTGAACGGTCGCCACCTGCCCCGCGATGAACGCGCAGAACTCGGGGTCCACCCCGTACTGGCGGGAGCCGAGGAGGGCCTCACCCGACAGCTTGAGCAGGATGCGCCGATAGCGCAGCCGCGGCGACGGCTGGGCCCCGGGCCCTGGCTTCGCCTCGCCACCGGCGGCGTCGCTCACAGCTCCTCTCCGAGGGCGTAGCGCACGAAACGCCGGACCCGAATGTTCTCCCCGATGGTGGCGATCTTCTCGGTGACGAGGTCGCGCACTGCCCGGTCCTGGTCGCGGAACGGCTGCTCGAGCAGGACGACCTCGGCGTACCACTTCTTGAGCTGCCCCTCGACGATCTGCGCGCGGATCGCCTCGGGCTTCTTCATCGTGCTCTCGTCGGCGAGCAGCTCCGCACGCCTTGCCTCGAGATCGGCGGCCGGGATCATGTCGATGTCGACATAGCGCGGCGCCAGCCCGGCGACCTGGACCGCGAGGTCACGCACCAGCCGCTGGAACTCGTCGGTGCGCGCGACGAAGTCCGTCTCGCAGTTGACCTCGATCAGGACGCCGACCCGGCCTCCCGTGTGGATGTAGCTGCCGACGAGGCCCTCACGAGCCTCCCGGCCGGCCTTCTTGGCGGCCGCGGCGAGGCCCCGCTCGCGGAGCATCGCGACGGCCTTCTCGACATCGCCATCGGTCTCCTCGAGGGCGCGCTTGCAGTCCATGAAGCCCGCCCCGGTTCGCTCGCGGAGCTCCTTGACGGCCTCGGCTGGGATGGTTGCCATGCTGTCGTCCTGTTCCTCTCTGGCGACCGGCCCGGGGCCGGTCGCGGCGTTCGTGTCGTAGCGGGTCGGACCCGGCAGGGCCGGCCCTGCGCCCTGCCGGACGGGGCCGAGGGCGGCGCAGGCGTCAGTCGCCGGGCGTCACCGCGAGCTCGGCTTCGTCCACCCCGGCGGCGGCGCGGGCGCCCGGCAGGAGCTCGTCCTCGTCGAGATCCGGCTCGAAGGTGAGCGAGCCGCCGCCGGCGAGGCGGGCGACGAGCTCGTCGGCCGCGGTCTGGTCGACCTCGACCTCGACAGCAGCGACCTCGAGCTCGGGCTCCGGCTCCACCGACGCGCGGGCCGCGCGCTCGCGCTGGCCCTCGATGGCGGCGTCGGCCACGAGGCGCGCGATCAGCCGGATCGAGCGGATGGCGTCGTCGTTGGCAGGCACCGTGTAGGTCAGCTCGTCGGGGTCGACGTTGGTGTCGGCGGTCCCGATGATCGGGATCTCGAGCTTGTTGGCCTCGGCGACGGCGATCCGCTCGCGGTGAGGATCGACGATGAAGACCGCGCCGGGGAGCCGCTTCATGCGGCGGATGCCGCCCAGCATCGCCTCGAGCTTGTGGAGCTCCTCCTGGAGCTTGGCTGCCTCCTTCTTTGTCATCCGCTCGAAGTCGCCTGCCTGCTGGCGGGCCTCCAACTGCTCGAGCAGGGCGATGCGCTTCTTGATCGTGACGAAGTTGGTCAGCATTCCGCCGAGCCAGCGCTTGGTGACGTAGGGCTGGTCGGCGCGCCGGGCCTCCTCGGCGACCGGCTCCTGGGCCTGCTTCTTGGTGCCGACGAAGAGGACCTGGTCCCCGCGTGCGACCGTGTCGCGCACCGCGTCAAGGGCAGTGTCGAGGTGCCGTGCCGTCTGGGCGAGGTCGATGATGTGGATCCCGTTGCGCTCCGCGAAGATGTACGGGCGCATCTTGGGGTTCCAGCGGCGCGTCTGGTGTCCGAAGTGGACGCCGGCCTCGAGCAGCTGCCGCATGGATACGGTGGGCACGATGTACCTCCTGTTGGTTCTGCCTCCGCGGTCCCGGTTGTCGGGGACCGTCGGCCGCACCCTCGAGGTGCGCCGGCGGCACCGCCCGGCCGAGATGGACCGCGTGTGATCTCTGCCCGTCAGCGGGCAGGCGAGCACGCCGGGTAGCCGGCGCGCGCGGAGTGTAGCACAGGGTCATGCCCGGTCCCGCGCCTGGCCCGGGCCGCCGTCTCTCCGGGCCGGGCGCTAGATGCCGGCGAGCACGTCACGGTGGTGGCGCACCCGCGGCTCGCTCGTGCCGGGCAGCCCTGGCTCGATCACGATCAGGTCCACCGCCGGCGCGCGGTTCTGTCCCGGGCCGGCAGGCCCGGGACTGCGTGAGGCAAGCGCCGCAGCCGCGCGCCGGAGGTGCCTCTGCTTGGCGGCCGTGAGGGTCTCCTCGGCCAGCCCATGGTCACGCGAGCTCCTCGTCCGCACCTCGACGATCACGAGCCTGCGCGGCGGCCCCGGGTCGAGGGCCAGGATGTCGATCTCGTCGCGGCCGACGCGGACGTTCCTGCCCAGCACGCTCCAGCCGGCGTGTGCCAGGCGCTCGGCCACGAGGGCTTCGGCCGCGGCACCGCTTGCCGCCGAACCCGCCCGCGTCCCCCCGGATCCCGGTCCCGAGTCCACCATGTCGCGCAGTCTGGCCCCGGCGGCTCACCGCGCACGCATCGGCGGATTGGCGCGCACGCATCGGCAGATTGCCGCCGGCGTCGTCGGGTCCGGGTCTGCCGAAACGTCTGCCGCCTCAGCCCGGGTCGTCGTCGCCCGCGTCGCCCTCGGCCACCTCGGCTGGCGTCTCGTCCGAGCTGCCCCAGATCCCGAGCTGCTCGGCGTCGGCGCACGACGCGAACGACCGCCGGTGGATCGCTGTCAGCCCGAGCGCGGCCAGCCCCGCCCGATGCTCGGGCGCCGCGTAGCCCTTGTTCGACGCCAGCCCGTAGCCTGGGTACTGGCGGTCCAGCTCGACCATCAGCCGATCGCGCGCCACCTTCGCGACGACCGAAGCCGCCGCCACGGAGACACACAGGCGGTCACCGTCGACGACGACGCGTTGCTCGATCGAGAGATCCTGCAGCGCAAGCGAGCCGTCCAGGAGCAGGGCGTCGGGCCGGATGGACAGCCGCCCGGCAGCCGTTGCAGCTGCCAGGAGCGTCGCCTGCAGGATGTTGATGCGATCGATGACGGCCGGCTCCACGAACGCCACCGACCACGCCAGCGCATGAGCGCGGACCTCGGCCGCCAGCCGTTCCCGGTCCTCGGGCCTGAGCAGCTTGGAGTCGCGCAGCCCCTCGGGCATCCAGCCAGCAGGCAGGATGACCGCGGCCGCCACCACGGGCCCTGCCAGGCAGCCTCGGCCGACCTCGTCGACTCCGGCCACGAACCGGTGGCCGCGCCGCTGGAGCACCAGCTCCTCGGTGAAGTCCGGGGTGCCGCGCAGGTGGTGCCAGGACGCGGCGGTGGCACGACCGCTGCGGGCGCCCGGAGCTGCAAACGAAGAGCCCCGCCGACGGCCCTGGCTGGCCGGTCGGGCGGGGCCCGTGGGCGGGCTGGATCGGGCGGTGCTCATGCCGGCTCGCCCGATCGGCCTATCCGCCGGTCTGTCGGCGCTCGCGCAGCGTCGCGGCCTTCCCGACGCGCTTGCGCAGGAAGTACAGCTTGGCACGGCGCACCTGTCCGTGGCGCATGACCTCGATCTTCTCGATCCGGGGGCTGTGGATCTTGAAGGTGCGCTCCACGCCGACGCCGCTGGCAATCCGCCGCACGGTCATCGAGCGCGTGATACCGCCTCCGCGGAGGCGCATCACGGTTCCCTCGAACACCTGGATCCGCTCACGGTTGCCTTCCACGACCTTGGCCGCGACGCGCACGGTATCTCCGGGCACGATCTCGGGAAGATCCGACCGGAGCTGGTCCTGGACGATCTCGTCAAGCTGGTTCACGAGGCGCTTCCTGTCACACTCGAGCGGCACGCCGGTGCCGCATCTGTCCGCATGGGAGCGGTCGCCAGACGCGACCGAGGCGGGAGTATAGCACGCACACCGAGGGCCGCCGGCCGGCTCACCGGTCGGCGTCCCCAGCGTCCTCGCCGGGACCTTCAGCCGCATCGATCTCGGCCAGCAGGGCAGACTGCTCAGCGGTGGGCTCGAGCCCGGCCAGCAGGTCGGGCCGCCGTTCGCGGGTGCGTTCCAGCGAGGCACGCATCCGCCACCGGCGCACTGCCCCGTGATCGCCGCTCAGCAGGATGCCCGGGACGCCCATGCCGGCGAACTCGGGGGGCCTCGTGTACTGCGGGTACTCGAGCAGCCCTTCGGCGAACGATTCCTCGGCGGTCGAGGCGGGGTCGATCGCTCCGGGCAGCAGGCGCAGGACGCTGTCGATGACCACGAGCGCCGCCAGCTCGCCCCCGGAGAGGACGTAGTCGCCGATCGAGAGCTCGAGGTCGACAAGCGAGCGGATGCGATCGTCGACCCCCTCGTAGCGCGGGCACACGAAGACGAGGTGCGTGCGCGCGGCGAGATCGTGGGCGCGTTCCTGCCGGAAGACCTCGCCGGCCGGGTCGAGCAGGATCACGAGGCTGTCCGGCCGGCGCAGCACGTCGAGGGCGGCGGCCACCGGCTCTGGACGCAGGACCATCCCCGCTCCCCCACCGTACGGGTAGTCGTCGACGCTGCGGTGTCGACCCAGCCCCCACGCCCGGAGGTCATGGACGTGGACCGCGGCCAGGTCCTGCTCGATGACCCGGCCGGGGATGCTCGCTGCGAGCGGCCCCTCGATCATCGCCGGGAACAGGGTCAGGATGTCGATGGCCAGGGTCACGCCTCGTCCGCCCCCTTCCGCCGTCGCCGGCGTGGCACGTCCGCCAGGCCGAGGGCTTCGCGGTCGATCACGATCCGCCCGCGGCTGGGCGCCAGCGAGCGGACGATCGGTCGCACGAGCGGGACATCGAACGTGCCGCCGTCGGTGCGGACCACGACGACTTCGGCGCCCCCGGCCCGATAGACCTCCTCGACATGGCCCAGGAGGGACCCGCCTGTGTCGGTCACCCTGAGCCCCACGAGCTCGTGCCAGTAGTACTCCCCGCGTCGCAGCCTGCCCGCACGCGCGGTCGGCGCCTCGAGGTAGGCGCCGCGCAGCCTCTCCGCCGTCGTCCGGTCGGCCACCTCGGCGAAGCGGACGCGCAGCCCCGGCCCATCCTGGGCCGCATCGAGGACGGTCAACGGCTCGGCCCGGCCCTCGACGAACAGCACGGATCCGGGGGCGAACCGCTCCCCGGGGATGTCGGTCTGCGGCTCGACCCGCACCGCCCCGCGCAGGCCGTGGACGCCCCGGATGCGGGCGACGACAAGCCGATCGTCGGCCGTCAGAGGATCTCCAGCGTGACCGTCTCGCCGGTGCGAGCCGAGACGACCTTGAGCAGGGTGCGGAGCGCCTTGGCCACGCTCCCGTTGCGCCCGATCACCTTGCCCATGTCGTCCTCTGCGACATGCAGCTCGAGGACGGTCCCGCGATCGGTGCGGACCTCCTCGACCTTGACGTCTTCCGGCGCATCCACCAGCGACTTCGCGACGTACTCGACAAGCTCCCTTGCTGCCACCTGGGATCCTCCTACTTGGCGAGAATGCCGGCCTGGCGGAAGAGCCGGGCCACGGTGTCGCTGGGCTGGGCGCCCTTGCCGAGCCAGGCCTTGGCCTTCTCGGCGTCGATCACCAGCTCGATGGGGTCGGTACGCGGGTTGTAGTGCCCGATTGTGTCGAGCGCTCGACCGTCACGCGTGGAGCGCGCATCGGCGACGACCAGCCGGTAGGCCGGCTGCTTGGTGGCCCCGACGCGGGACAGACGGATGCGGACTGCCATTGCTGCTGTTCTTCCTCCTGGTCTTGTCGTGTCCTGTCACGTCCGGGCGGCACGGCGCCGTCCGGGGGCTGCTGCGACGCTCAGCGTCGAAGCATCATTCCCGCTCGTCGGGCCCCGGGGCCCGAGAGCTGTCTCATGAGCTTCTGCATCTCGCCGAACTGCTTGACCAGCCGGTTCACCTCCGTGAGCGAGGTGCCCGAGCCGGCCGCGATGCGTCGTCGCCGCGATGCATTGAGGATGGCCGGATCGCGACGCTCGCCCGGGGTCATCGAGCGGATGATCGCCTCGACCCGGCGGAGGTCGCCGCGGTCGACAGCCTCCTGGGCGTCCTTGGCCATCCCGCCGAGGCCGGGGATCATCGAGACGATCTGGCCCAGCGGACCCATCTTCTGGACCTGCTGGAGCTGCTCGAGGAAGTCCTCGAGGGTGAACGACGCCTTGCGCAGCTTCTCCTCGAGCTTGGCTGCCTGGCTGGCGTCGACCACGTCCTGGGCCCGCTCGATCAGCGTCAGGACATCGCCCATGCCGAGGATGCGCCCCGCCAGCCGGTCGGGGTGGAACACCTCGAGAGCGTCCGATTTCTCGCCAGTGCCCACGAACTTGACCGGCAGCCCGGTGACGGCGCTGATCGAGAGGGCGGCGCCGCCGCGGGCGTCACCGTCGATCTTGGTCAGCACCAGCCCGGTCAGGGGCACGGCAGCCGCGAACGCCTCGGCAACGTGGACGGCCTCCTGGCCCGTCATGGCGTCGATGACGAGGAGCGTCTCGATCGGCCGTACTGCCGCAGCGACGTCAGCGATCTCGGCCATCAGCGCCTCGTCGATGGTCAGCCGGCCCGCGGTGTCGAGGATCACGGTGTCGCGCGACTGACGACGCGCGGCCTCGATGCCCTCGCGGGCGATATTCACCACCGAGGTGCCGGCTGCTGCCCGATGGACCGGCACGCCGATGGCGCGGCCGAGCGTCTCGAGCTGGTCGGCGGCTGCAGGCCGGTAGGGATCTGCGGCGACGAGCATCGGCCGCCGTCCCAGGCGGATCGCGTGGCGGGCCAGCTTGCCGGCCGTCGTCGTCTTGCCCGAGCCCTGGAGGCCGACGAGCGATACGACGGCCGGGCTTCCGGCCAGGTGGAAGGTGCGGTCGCCGGCCGACAGGAGCGCCGTCAGCTCCTCGTGCACGATCTTGACGACCTGCTGGCCGGCGGTGAGGCTCTCGAGGATCTCTGCCCCGACCGCACGTTCGCGAACCCGGGCGACAAAGTCCTTGACGACCTTGAAGTTGACGTCGGCTTCGAGGAGCGCGAGCCGGATCTCGCGCATCGCGGCATCGACGTCGGCCTCGGACACGCGTCCGCGGCCGGTCAGGTTGGCGAGGGTGCTGCGCAGCCGCTCGCTCAGCGCGTCGAACATGCGGTGAAGAGGACTCCTGCGTGTGTCTGGCCGAGCGGCGCAAACGACCGCCCGGGTTGGTGCGCGGGTTCGGGCGACACCGGGGCGGGCGAAGTGTAGCCGATGCGGCGCCCCGGCGACGGGGAGGACCGGCGGCTCGGCCGCTCAGCGTGGCGCTGGCGCCGCATGAGCGGCCGGTCTAGTCGAAGAGGGCCGCCACGAAGGCGTCCGGGTCAAACGGAAGGATGTCGCCGATGCGCTCGCCGACCCCGACGAACCGGACGGGCACCTTGAGCTGGTCCTCGATCGCAAACACGATGCCGCCCTTGGCCGTCGAATCCAGCTTGGTCAGGACGACGCCGCTGAGCACGACCGACTCGTGGAACGCCTTTGCCTGCGCGAGGCCGTTCTGGCCGGTCGTCGCGTCGAGCACGAACAGGGTCTCGGGCTGCGCGCCCGGGAGACGCTTGTCGATCACGCGCCGGATCTTGCCCAGCTCGTCCATCAGGTTGACCTTCGTGTGCAGCCGGCCGGCGGTGTCGGCGATGACGACGTCGGCGCCGCGGGCGATGGCCGCATCGAGGGCGTCGAAGACGACCGCGCCGGGATCGGCGCCCGGCGCATGGGCGACGATCTCGGCCTTCGACCGGCGCGCCCACTCCGTCAGCTGCTCGGCGGCGGCGGCGCGGAAGGTGTCCGCAGCAGCCAGGATCACCCGGCGGCCGGCCGCCGTCTCGCGGTGGGCAAGCTTCCCGATGGTCGTCGTCTTGCCGGTCCCGTTGACCCCCACCACCAGGATGATCGTGGGATGACCCGGGACGGCCGGGCGGAGGTCCCAGTCCGGGTCGCGCGGCGCGAGCAGTGCCGCCAGCTCGGCCCGGACGGCGGACTCGGCGCCGGCCGGATCGCGACGCGAGCGCGCCGATTCGACGATCCGCATCGCGAGCGCAGCACCGACGTCCCCGGTGATCAGCGTCTCCTCGACGTCATCCCACGACGGCCCTTCCGCGGTCCCGGCACCGAGGAAGGTTCGCAGGCGCGACACGAAGCCGACCCTGGAACGGGCCAGGCCCAGGGCGAGCGACGCCTCGGCCGTGGGCTCGGGCTCGGGCACGGGCTCGGGCACGGGCGCGGATCCGGGCGCGGCCGAGGATCCGGGCGCGGCCGCGGTGCGTTCCGCCTGGAGCGCGGTCGGCTCCTCGGCCGTGGGCGCCTCGGCCGTGGGCGGTGCGCCGGCCTCGCCGGGCCCGAGGAGCTCCTCGAGGCTGACCGGGGGGATCACCGCGTAGGGACCCCCGAGCGCCACGCCGGCCGACTCCTCGACGGCTTCGGCCACGGCGGCCGCGACGTCGACCGGCTCGGCCCGCTCCGGGTCGACCGTCGGCTCTGGCTGGTCTGTCGTGCCGGGCTCGCCCTCGGGCAGCCCGGCGTCGTCCTGCCGCCAGCGACGCCAGAGGGGCATCGGGCTAACCGCCCAGGACGTCGACGACGTCCATCGAGCGCTCGACGCCGGCCAGCTCCTGGGCCTCTTCGAGGCGCAGACTGATGACCCGGCTGACCGAGTCGTCGCCGACGGTCACCCCGTACAGCGCATCCGCCGCCTCGATGGTGCCCCTGTTGTGGGTGATGATCACGAACTGGGTGCCCCGAGCGAGCTCGCGCAGTGCGTCCACGAACCGGCCGACATTCGCCTCGTCGAGCGCAGCGTCGACCTCGTCGAGCACGCAGAACGGGACGGGGCGAACCTCGAGCATGGCGAACAGCAGCGCCACGGCCGTCAGCGCGCGCTCGCCGCCGGAGAGCATTGCCAGGGGCTGTGACTTCTTGGCCGGCGGCCGCGCGATGATCTCGACGCCGGTCGCGGCGAGGTCGTCGGGATCGGTGAGCAGGAGCCGGGCGTGACCTCCACCGAAGAGCTGGCGGAAGCGCCGGTCGAACGCCGACTCGAGGGCTCGGAAGGTGGCCCGGAACTGGGTTGCGATGAGCTCGTTGAGCTCCTCGATCAGGGCGCGGGTTTGCGAGATCGCCGAGCGCAGGTCATGCTCCTGTGCCTCCAGGGTCTCGAGCCGCACCCGGACCTCCCCGTATTCCTCGACGGCGAACGGGTTGGCCGCCCCCAGCTCGTGGAAACGCCGGCGCAACTGCCCGAGCCGGCCGGGGGACGGCGGCTCCGTGTCCGGCCGGCTGGCCGCCCATACCGGGGCGACGCCGTCGAGGGCGGCCTCGAGCGCCGCCACATCGACCGACGCCTCGTCAGCGGACCCATCGTCGGCGTCGGCGGTCGGCGCCGGAACCGGCGCCGACGGTGCCAACCTGAGCGCCGAAACCGCCGACGGCTGCGGGGCCACGAGCTGCCCGGCCGTTTCCTCCAGTCGCCGGACACCGAGCTCCCCCAGACCCGCCAGCTCGACCAGCAGCCCCTCGCGGATCGCATCGAGCCCGAGCCGAGCCTCAAGCTCGGCCACCTCGGCGGCCCGGCGGCGCTCCTCCGCGTCGCGCAGCCGCTCTCGTGCAACAGCGGCCTCGCCTTCCGCGGCAGCCAGCGCCTCCCGGGTCGCTGCCTCGGCTGTCGTGACAACCTCCAGCTCTGCGCGAAGAGCGGCCTCGGACGCGCTCCCGGCCGCCAGCTCGCCATCGACCGCGGCAAGCTCCGACCGGCTCATCCGTTCGCGCTCGGACAGCTCCCCGGCCTCGGCGTCGGCCTGAGTCAGCCGTCGCTCGGCGAGCGCGATGGCGGCTTCCGCCTGGGCCCGTCGCGCCTCGGCCTCGCGCCGGCGGCGGGCATGCTCGGCGACCTCGATCGCGACGCGTTCCCGGCGCTCGCGAACCTGGCCCGCACGCTCTTCCCACGCCCGAACATCGGCCTCATCGACGGTCGCACCGGCACCTGCTTGCTGTGCACCCTCGGCGGCGGCGAGACCAGCCTCCGCGGCGTCGGACTCGAGATGCCGGACCGACGTCTCGAGCCGCTCGGCCTCGACCGCGAGCCGCTCGGCCTGGGCGTCGGCCCAGCTGGCCTCGCGCATCGCCGCCTCGAGGGCCCGGACCGCCGACCGCTCCTCTTCGTCGGCTCGCCGCTGGGCCGCCTCGGCGCGGGTCCACGCGTCGCGCGCCGCCTCGCGGCCTGCCTGCGCATCATGGTGAGCGGCCGTGGCACGCTCCAGCACCTCGACGGCTTCGGCCAGGGCACGCTCCCGCTCGGTCAGCGACGCCTTCAGGACATCGACCTTGCCGCGACGCTCGAGCACCGTCCCGGCACGCCCGAGTGACACGACCGCCTGGCCGACAACCGCCGAGCCGTCGCGCACCACGATCGCAGCGCCCTCGGGGATCTGCGCCTGCAGCTCGAGCGCCACATCCAGGCTCGGGGCCCAGAACACCCGCGCGAGCAGCCGTCGCGTTGCCCCGGTGGCGTCTCGCCGGATGGCGTCCAGCAGCGGCCCTCCGCCGCGCACTTCGACCTCGCGGGCGAGCGCATCGAGCCGAGGGTCCGGCTGGCCCGCGTCAGGCCCGAGCGCATCGGCCGCAAGGACGACGCCGCGCTCGCCGGCCAGCTCCGCGATCACGGCCCGCTCCACCACGTACCCGCGGACAGCGGGGCCAAGAGCGCTCTCGAGCGCCGCGCGGAATGCGGGATCGCTCACGAGCTCCTCGTCAAGTCGCCGGCCGCCGCGGGATCGGGCTGCCCGCGCGATGCCGCGGCCCTCGTCGTCGACCAGCTGGGCCTCCGTGGCTGCCAGGCGCGCCCGCTCGGCGCCCACGGCCCCGTCTGCGTCGGCTGCCACCCGGGCGGCCTGCCGCCGGGCGGACTCGGCGTGATCGAGGGCACTGCGGGCAGCCTCGTCGGCAAGACGGGCATCCTCGGCCGCCGTCGCGGCTGCGTCGCGCGTCGCGCGGGCGCGACCGGCCGTGCTCTCCAGCTCCGCGAGCCTCGCCCGGGCGCCGGCGGCACGCTCGCGCTCCTCCTCGGCCCGGCGCCGTGCATCCGCGAGCCGGCGCCGGCCGGTCTCGAGCTCGCTCTGGCGTGCGGCGGCCGCGCGCTGGAGCGCGCCCGCTCGCTCGCCCTGGGCGCGGCGCGCTGCACGGGCCGACGCCAGCTCGGCCATCGCCTCGCCGAGGGCGCGATCGGCATCGGCCAGCGCGGACTCCAGCGCCACATCGGTCTCGGGCAGCGGCTCGGCTGCGGTCCGCCGCTGCGTCCCGAGATCGGCCTCGAGCGCCGACCGCTCGGCGGCCACCCGGGCCTGGTCGCGCGCCAGCGCCTCCAGGTCGCCGCTGAGCCGCATCGAGCGCAGCTGGAGCCCGGTGACCGCGGCGCGGGCGTCCTCGTGCGCGGCTCGTCGCTCACGTTCTGTCTCGGCTCCCTCGCGGAGGCGGACCGCGAGCGCGGCGGCGCGATCCTCGATCTCGCCCAGGTCTGCGAGCACGCGGTCGACGGTCGTCGTGGCCACCTGCTGGGCCGCGGCGGCGGCCGCCAACCGCGTGGACGCGGCGTGCCACCGGGCATGGGCGCCGAGCAGCAGGGCCGTCGCCAGCTCATCGGCAACGCTCCGCCGATTCGTCTGCTGCTCCGCCTGGGCCGCCAGCCGCCTCGCCTGTGGCCGCAGCTCGGCGATGATGTCCTGGACTCGTGCGAGATTCGCCTCGGCCTCGACCAGCTGGTCCTCGGCCCGATGGCGGCGGCGCTCGTGACGCCGGACCCCCGCGACCTCCTCGAACAGCGGCCGCCGTTCCTCGGGCCGGAGCGCAAGGGCCTGGTCGACCATTCCCTGGCCGATGAACAGGAACGCATTGTCGGCGAGGTTGGCGGCGTCGAGCAGCTCCACGAGATCCCGCAGCCGCACCCGCTGGCGGTTGAGAAGGTAGTCGTTCTCACCCGAGCGATAGAGCCGCCGGCCGATCTCGAGCGCCCGATACTCGACCGGGAAGAGGGAGTCGCTGTTGTCCAGGACGAGCGTGACATCGGCCATGCCGAGGGCGGCGCGCCGCTCGGATCCGGCGAAGATGACGTCCTCGGACTTGCGGATCCGGAGCGCTCTTCCCTGCTCGCCGAGGGCCCAGCGAAGGCCGTCGGCAAGGTTGCTCTTGCCCGAGCCGTTGGGACCCACCACGGCGCTGATGCCCGGTCCGAACTCGACGGTCGTCCGTTCGGCGAACGATTTGAATCCCTGCACGCGGAGCGCGAGCAGACGAGCGGGCGCGCTCACCGGTGCTCCTCTGCGGGCGGCTCGCCAAACGGCCGCGAGGGTGTCTCCAGGCGTCCCCGAATGACCTCGAGCGCGGCTTCCGCCGCGGCCGTCTCGGAGGTCCGCCGGGAGGAGCCCTCCCCCACCCCCACGACCTCGCCGCCGACCACGACCTCGGTCCGGAAGTGCTTCTCGTGGTCGGGCCCGATCGCCTCGATGAGCCGGTAGGTCGGTCGCTCGCCAAGGTGCTGCTGGGTGTATTCCTGGAGGCGGCTCTTGGGGCTCTTGAGGACGGTGATCGGCGCGTCGTGCGCAAGCTCCTCCGCGGCGATGCGCAGGAGCCAGTCGCGCGTCGGGCCGTAGCCGAGATCAAGGCACAGGGCGCCGACGAGCGCCTCGAAGCCGGACGCGAGGAGCGACGGACGCAGGCGTCCGCCACGCTGCGCCTCCCCCTCCCCGAGCAGGAGCGCCTCACCGAGCTCGATCCGTGCGGCCAGGCGTGCCAGCCCGGTCGTGCTCACGATGGCGGCGCGACGGGCGGAGAGCAGCCCCTCGTCGTCGGCCGGGTGGCGGGCGAAGAGGGCCTCGGTGACCGCGAGGCTCACCACGGCGTCACCGAGGAGCTCCAGGCGCTCGTTGTGGCCCGGGAAGGCGGCGGGGTGCTCGTGGAGCCAGCTGCTATGGACGAGCGCCTGCTCGATCCGAGCGATGTCGCGGACGGGCAGGCCCAGCCTCTCGACGAGCGCGGCTGCCGAGCGGGAGGACGCGGGTGCCGCGTGCTCCACGACAGCCGGGTGGGCGACCGCGGGCTGACCTACGTGAGGTGCTCGTCGATGTAGTCGACGGCGTCCTGGACGGTCCGGATCCGCTCGGCGTCCTCGTCGGAGATCTCGGTCCCGAACTCTTCCTCGAGGCTCATGATGAGCTCGACCAGGTCGAGCGAGTCGGCGTTGAGATCATCGACGAACGAGGCTTCCGGGGTGACCTCGGCCTCATCGACGCCGAGCTGCTCGACGACGATCTTCTTGAGCCGATCGTAGGTGCTCGACGACACTGGTTCCCTCCTCGGACCCCGCGACGACGGCCTAGCCGTCGACGCTCTCTGGCTGATGGTCGAGGGGCTCCATCCTCCCCCTCGACGTATCGGCAGCGATGCGCCCAACGACACCGTTCAGGAGCCGACGCATCGGTTCACCGCTGTAGGTCCGGGCCAGCTCCACCCATTCGGCGATCGCCACCCTGGACGGCGTCGCGGGCGAGTGTAGCACCTCGCCGATGGCGCCACGCAGCAAAGCGCGGTCCATCCGCGCCAGCTGGACGACCGGATACTGGGGGGCATATCGCTCGATCAGCTGGTCGATCTCCTCACGGTGCGCCGTCGCATCGCCGACGAGCCCGCGAGCCAGCGCCGCGGCGCCGGCGTCGGCTTCGATCTCGGCGAGGCTGCGCTCGAGGATCGCGTCCGCCGTCCGCTGCCCGAACTCCGCCTCGAAGAGCGCGGCGAGGGCGAGGCGCCGTCCGGTCCGCAGCGAGCGGACGCGGTCAGCCGCCGACGCCATCGACGACTACGGTGACCGATTCGAGCTCGAGCCCGAGCAGCCGCTCGACCGAGGCGGCGACCGCGCTGCGCACCTTGGACGAGACCTCCGGGAGCGACTGGCCGGGTCGCGCCACGAGCCAGATCCGCACCGACACCCGACCGTCCACGACGCGCGTCCGGACCGGGCTCCCAGCGAACCAGGTCCTCCAGGCAGGCCCGCCGCGCCCGACCCGGAGCACGCCCGGCACCTCGATCACCGCGGCACGCACCGTCTCGTCGATGACGCCGCGGTCGACGGCCAGCCCGCGATCGGTCACGCCTCGCCCTCGCGCTCCGTGAAGACGGTCGTTCCCGCGACCGACCCCACGACCATCGGCGGGTTCTCGAGCAGGCGCTCGCTGATGAGCTCGGGCACGCCCGCCCGAGCGGTCGCGGCGGCAACATCGACACCAAAGCCGATCATGCGGCGCTTGGCCCGCCCGTGGGTGATGATCACCGTCCCGCGCACCCCCAGCAGCGGCGACCCGCCCACCTTCTCGTAGTCGAACAGGGCGCGGATCCGCTCGACCCCCGGCTTCAAAAGCGCGTACGCCATGGGCCCGCGTGGCGCCCGGCGGAACTCGGCCCGCAGCAGATCGAAGATGAAGCTGGACAGCCCCTCGAAGAACTTGATCGTGACGTTGCCGATCACGGCATCGCAGACCACGACGTCGGCCTGGTGATGCACGAGGTCCTTGCCCTCGACGTTGCCGACGAAGCGCAGCGTCGACCCGTCAAGGAGCTCGGTCGCTCGCTGGATGCGGGCGTCGCCCTTGCCCCTCTCCTCGCCGATCGAGAGAAGGGCGACGCGGGGGTCACGGACCCCCTGGACACGCTCGGCGAAGATGGCGCCCATGTGGGCGTACTGGTAGAGGTGCTCGCCGGTCGAGTCGGGGTTGGCGCCGATGTCGAGGAACAGGAACGGCCCGGTGTCGGTGATCATCTGGACCGCCAGCGCCGGACGGTCCACCCCCGGCAGCCGACCCAGACGCAGCACCGCGGCAGCCATGCCCGCCCCGGTGTGCCCGGCCGTGATCACGCCGTGAGCGGCCCCGTGGCGGACGAGGTCCATGGCGACCAGGATCGAGGAGTCCTTCTTCTCGCGCAGCGCGAGCGCGGGCGCCTCGTCCATGTCGACGACCTGGCCCGCGTGCACGATCGATGCGTTGGCCGGCAGCCGACCGTCCGCCGCGGCGAGGACGCGGTCCTCGGCGCCGACCAGGATGATGTCGACCTCGGGATGCTCGCGGGCGTACCCGAGCGCACCGGGGACGACCTCGCTCGGCCCATGATCGCCGCCCATCGCATCGACGGCGATCCGGATCCGGCTCTCGCTCGTGCTGCCGGTCCCGGTGGCCACGGTCAGGTCGACGGTTCCTCGGTCTTCTTCTGGCGGATGTCGATCGCGGGCCGGCCGCGGTAGTACCCGCAGTTGGGACATGCCCGGTGCGGCAGCTTCGGCTGGTGGCAGTGGGAGCACTCCACCAGGTTCGGCGCGCTCAGCGCGTGGTGCGAGCGTCGCTCGCCCTGGCGGCTGTGCGCGACCTTTCTCTTCGGAACACCCATGGATCTGCTGCTGCTCCTGTGTGGACCGCCTCGATCGGCCGGCTCGTGCCGGAGATGACGGTCGCTGGTGCGTCCCGCGGCAGCCGCGGACGGGCTCGACCGGATGCGGGGACCGGGCGGGAGTTTAGTCGGTATCGGGCTCGCCGTCGACCCGGAAGCCGCGGAGGACCGCCAGCCGCGGGTCGGCCGCCGTCTCACCGTGGTCGTGCGGCCCCGTCGCGAGGTCGGTCCCGCACTCCGGGCAGAGCCCCGGGCAGTCCGGCCGGCAGAGCGGGGCGATCGGCTCCGCCAGCGAGAGAGCGTCGAATACCAGCGGCCCAAGGTCCAGCTCGTGCGCCTCGGTCAGCCGTACCGTGTCGGGCTCTGCGGACCGGTCGACCCGGAGACCGGTGGCGACGTCAATGCTCGGGAGCACCTCCTCCTCGATGGTCACCTTGATCGGGATCGCGACCTCGCGCAGACAGCGGCTGCATGTCTCGCGCAGCTGCCCATGGACTTCGGCCTGTGCGTACAGGCCGCGATTGGTCCGCATGACATGGAGACGCCCCCCGACGCCGTCGATCAGCTCGAGGTCCCGCTCGAGCTCGAGCGGGACTTCCTCGAAGGTGAACGTCCGCGAGACTCCCGGCACCTCGGCGAGCAGCCCGGCCAGCGGGAACGCGAGCGCGGACGGGGCGCCCGACCGGGTCACCGGCGGGAAGGCTGGTCGGCCTCCTCCGGGTAGTCCTCCTCGTCGTCCTCGTTCGCGAGCGGCTCGTCTGCCCGGCCCCCGCCGGTCACCCGGGCGCGCCGCTCGTCGAGCACCTCGATGCCGTTCTTGACGCTCTGGAGCGTCTTGACCAGCTCGCCCTCCAGGCCGACCAGGATCCCGACGGCGTACTCGTCCGCCCCGCGACGGATCTCCTCGGCGTCGATCTCTGCTTCGCCGATGATGCGCCGGCTCTCATCCTCGGCGGCCTGGGTGAGCCCGCGCTCGTCGATCAGGAAGGCCGCCTGCTCCTGGGCCCGGGCGATGATCCGCTCGGACTCCACCTGCGACTGCTCGATGATCCGCTCGGACTCCTGGTTGATCCGCTTGGCGGAGCGGACCTCCTCGGGAACGGCCACCCGGATCTCGTCGATCAGGGCGAGGGCCGCGTTCTGGTCAACCACGACGTTGTTGGTGAGCGGGAGCTTCTTGCCGTTGGCCAGCAGGGCCTCGAGTCGCTCCACCAGAAACATGATGTCGATCGGATGGCCCTCCCAGTCGGTGCGCCCTGAACGGCTCCGATTATCGCATCACCCGACGGCCGTACTGGGCCGCTCGGAACGCCGGCTTGCGGGCGGCGTCCCGCCGCGAGGCGCAGACTGCCCGGCCTTCGGCGTCATCCGCGAGACTGCCCCGCAGCGCGAGCGTGCCCTGCGAGCGCCGTCTCGGCAGCCGGCGGCACCATCCCCGAGACATCACCGCCGAACCGTGCGATCTCCTTGACCAGGCTCGAGCTCACGTAGCCGTGCTCGAGCGAGGTCATGAAGAAGACCGTGTCGATGTCTGGCGCCAGCTTGCGGTTGTTGTGGGCGAGCTGGATCTCCGCCTCGAAGTCCGATATCGCGCGCAGCCCGCGGACCAGGAAGGCAGCGCCGCGCGCGCGGCAGAAGTCGACCGTCAGGCCGTCGAACGACTCGACCGCGATGCGGCCACCGAGCCCGGGCCCGAGCGTCTCGTCGATGGCGCGCTCGATGACCGCGACGCGGGTCGGCGCGTCGAGCAGCGGGGCCTTGCGGGGGTTCTGGAGGACCGCCACGACGACGCGGTCGAACACCCGAACCGCGCGCTCGATGATGTCGAGGTGACCATTGGTGATCGGGTCGAACGAGCCTGGATAGACCGCCGTCTTCATCGCTGTCGAGCTCCTCGGGCTCCCGGGTCCTCGGTCGTTGCCGGACCGGCCGGGCGATCGCCCGACGACGCCGTGTCCTGCGCCACCGGTGCGGGCCCTCGCCGGTAGAAGGTCAGGGCCGTCTCCCCGAACCGTCTCTCTCGGAACGATGCTAGCAGCCCGATCCGGTCCGGCGGCGCCTCGCGCCAGAAGTGCTTGACCACGACCACCCCATGCCCCGTGAGCAGCATCGCACCGGGATCGGCGAGTTGGGCAAGGATCGAGCGGGCCAGCTCCGTCGCCGCGTACGGCGGGTCGACGAACACGACGTCGAACGGCCCGTCCTCGCGACCACGACCGCGCAGGTAGGCCAGCGCCTCGCCGCGGACCACCCGCCCGGCGGCGGCGAGGCGGGTGTGGGCGAGGTTCTCCTCGATCACCGCGACCGCCCGCGGGTCCCGCTCGACGAACACCGCGAGCGCGGCACCGCGCGAGAGCGCCTCGATGCCCGCCGCACCGCTGCCGGCGCAGCAGTCGAGGAAGCGAGCATCGAGGAGCTCGGGCTCGAGGATCGCGAAGAGCGTCTCCTTGACTCGATCGGCCAGCGGTCGCGTCTGATCGCCGGGCGCTGCCAGGCGCAGCCCGCGCGCGCGACCCGCGATGACCCGCCCCGCCGACGGCATCGCTCAGACGCCGCTGGCGGGCTCGCCCGAGGCGACACCACGCAGCCAACCGGTCTCGAGCTCGCGCCGCAGGCCGTCATATGCAGCGGGCAGCCGGCCGTGCTCGTCGACCAGCCGCTCCGCGTGGGTGCGGGCGTGGGCGGCGAGCTCGCGGTGGCCGGGCTGCTGGAGGCTTGCCACGCGGAGCCGCGGCAGGCCGCTCTGGACGAGCCCGAGAACGTCGCCCTCGCGGCGGAGCTCGAAGTCCCGCTCAGCAAGCGCGAACCCGTCGGTGAGCTCCTCGGCCGCCCGAAGTCGTGCCGCGCCGACCGAACCCTCCGGTGCGTCGGACACGAGGACGCAGTAGGCCTCGGCAGCGGAGCCGCGGCCGATCCGGCCGCGCAGCTGGTGGAGCTGGGCCAGCCCGAAGCGGTCGGCGCCCTCGACCACCATGATCGTGGCCTCGGGCACATCCACGCCGACCTCGATGACGGTCGTGCCGACGAGGACCCGGACCTCCCCGTCCCGGAAGCGGGCCATCTCGGCATCGCGGTCGGCCGCCTTCATGCGCCCGTGGACGAGCCCGACCCCGATCCCGAGGCGCTCGCGGAGCCGGACGGCCTCGGCCTCGGCGGCGGCCACCGGCTCATCCTCGCTCTCGTCGATGAGCGGCACGACCACGAACGTTCGACGGTCGGCCTCGGCCTCGGCGGTCACGAAGTCCCACAGCTTCTCGAGCTCGTCCGGCCGGCGGATGACGGTTCGCACGCGGCCCCGACCGGCGGGCTTGGAGCGCAGGTCGGACACGTCGAGGTCGGCGTAGAGCACCTGGCCGAGGGTCCGCGGGATCGGCGTGGCGGTCATCAGCAGGACATGCGGCGGCAGCCCGCCCGTCTTGGCCTCGAGCAGCCCCCGCTGGGCCACGCCGAAGCGATGCTGCTCGTCGATCACGGCGAGCGCGAGGTTGGCAAACCGGACGCGGTCCTGGAGCAGCGCGTGCGTCCCGATGACCACGGGCGCCTGTCCGTTGGCGATCGCGTCCAGGGCGGTCCGACGCCCCGCGGCACCGAGCGAGCCCGTCAGGAGCGTCACCGGGAGCCCGGCGTCCGCGAGCAGGTCGCCGAGCGTCTGAGCATGCTGACGCGCCAGGAGGTCGGTCGGCGCGAGCAGCGCCCCCTGGCGGCCGGCGCGTGCCGCGAGGGCCAGTGCGTACGCCGCGACCGCGGTCTTGCCCGAGCCCACGTCCCCCTGGAGGAGGCGCACCATGGGGACCTCGCGCGCGATGTCGGCTCGGACCATCGTCATCGCGGCGGCCTGATCCGCGGTCAGCTCGACCGGTGTCCCGGTCCGGCGGCCAAGCGCCTCGGCGACCGAGCGGCGGACCGTGGCCTCGGTCCCGTCGTCGCTCGGGATCGGCAGCGCACGGGCTGCTCCACGCTCACGCCGGCGGCCCACCATGCCAACCTGGAGCGCCAGCAGCTCGTCGAAGGCAAGCCGCCGGAGCGCGGCGTCGCGGGCATCGAAGTCGGTCGGGAAGTGCACCTCCTCGAGCGCGCGATCGATGGGCAGCAGCGCCTCCGCCTCGGCGATGCCGGAGGGCAGGTACTCGCGGTAGCCGCGACCCGGACCGTCGAGGGCTGCGCGGACGATCGCCCGCAGCCGGGGGGCGGTAAGACCGGCCGTCAGGGGGTAGACGGGCACGATACGGCCGGCATGGAGGACCTCGCGCCCGTCGTCGCGCTGGAACTCGGGGTTGTCGATCGAGGCCGTCCAGCCACGCCGCTTGAGACGGCCGCTGACGACCACCCAGTCCCCTTCACCGAGCCGTCGCTCGATGAAGCGCCGCCCGAACCAGGTCGCCTCGATCTCGCCGGTCTCGTCGGCCAGCAGGGCGATCGTGCGCTGGACCCGCCGCCGGTAGGTCATCTCGGTTCGCAGCCGGACAACGCGAACGCGGGCCGAGATCGTCTGGCCGTCGTCGAGCGTGGCCAGCTCGGCCACGGTCCGCATCTCGCGCAGGTCGTCATACCGGCGTGGGAGATGGAAGAGGAGGTCGCGGGTCGTGAGAAGGTCGAGCCGCGGACCGATCCGGCGCAGCATCGCGGCGCCCGGCAGCCCGCTCTGGCCGAGCGGTGCGTCGAGCGGGTCGAGTGCCGCGGCCGCGGCAGCCGTCCCGGCGGCTCCCGTGGGCGCGGGCGCCGTCCCCTTGGCAGTCCGTGCGGGTCCCGGCGAGGCCGCGCGCCGGACCCGGCCGGCGGTCATCGCCGATCCGCCTTGGACCCGGTCACGCCGCGGTCCTCATTCGGCGGCGACGATGTACCGGTAGTGCGGCTGGCCCCCGTGGATCACCTCGACCTCGACTCCGCCGACCTTCTCGCCGATCCGCCGGGCAAGCCCCTCCGCCTCGGCAAGGTCGGCGCCATTGCCGTAGTAGAGCGTCACCAGCTCGAACCCGGCCTCCAGCTCGTCGATGGCCGCAAGGAGCGCTCGCTCGGCGCTGCTGTCGACCGAGACGAGCCCATCGTCCGGGTCGAGCGCGATCGCCTGGCCGCGACGGACCTTGCGGCCGCCGATCACCGCATCCCGCACGGCCTCCGTCACCTGGAACGTCTGCACCGCACGGGCGGCCGCCGTCATCGAGCCAACGTTGCCCTCCGCGTCGAGCGTGGGGTCGAGCGAGAGCAGCGCGCTCAGGCCCTCCGCCGCGTTGCGCGTCGGCACCACGATCACGCGGCGCTCGGACATCGAGGCCACCTGGCGGGCCGCGAGGATCACGTTGGGGTTGTTGGGCAGGATCAGGACCTCCTGCGCGCCGACCGCCTCCACCGTGCGCAGGAGCTCGCCTGTGCTCGGGTTGCTCGTCTGCCCGCCGCGCACGAGGGCGTTGACCCCGAACGATTCGTACACGCTGGCAAATCCCTCGCCGGGGATGACGGCGACCACCGCGAGCGGCAGGAGCCCGCTCTCCTCGTCCCGTCCCACGATCCTGTCGCCCGCCCGTCCGTCGAACCGGTCGTCGATTGCCACCGGCACGGCGACGAGCTCGGTCGCCGAGGTCGAGACGGCACCCTCGGCGTGGACGCTGGACGAGGCCGGTCGTGAGCCGCCGACCGCCCGGGCCGCAGCGGTCGCCGAGCCTCCGCGCGGGACGACGCCGGTGAACTCGGCGGCCCGGGTCTCGCGCACCTCCTGCGCCTGGTTGTCGAGGTTCTCGATGCTGATCCGGCTCAGCGAGCCCATCGAGAGCCCGAGCGCGATCACCTGGTCGGGGCGCTCGTTGTGGACGTGGACCTTCACCGCGCGGGCATCTCCTGCCACCAGGACGGACTCGCCCATCTGCTCCAGCTGGGCGCGCATGCCATCGATGTCGATCGAGCCTCCGTGCGGCGCCTGGAGCAGGAACATCGTCTCGTAGCCGAACCCCTCGTCGGCACGGGCCACCAGGGCCGACGGCCGCGGGGCGGCCTCGCGCTCGCCGGGCGTTGGCAGCGGGGCGGTCCCGAGCATGTGGGAGAGGGCGCCCTGGAAGAGCCGGAAGAGCCCCTGGCCCCCCGAGTCGACAACACCGGCCTCGCGCAGGACCGGCAGCAGCGTGGGCGTCCGGGCGACCGACTTCTCGGCGGCATCGACGGTGGCCCCGAGCACGAACTCGATGTCATTGCGTGCTTCGGCGGCGGTGACGGCTGCGGCCGCCGCCTCCCGGATGACGGTCAGGATCGTCCCCTCGACCGGCCGCACGACGGCGCCGTAGGCGGTCTCCGCGCCGAGCGTGAGCGCGTGGGCGAGGTCGAGGCCATTGAAGCGCCGCTTCCCGGCCAGCCCCTCGGAGATGCCGCGCAGGACCTGGCTCGTGATCACCCCGGAGTTGCCGCGCGCGCCCATCAGGGCCCCGAAGCTCAGGGCTCCGGCGATCCGGTCGGCATGGCTGCTGTCTGCACGCTCGGCCTCCTCGAGGGCGGCCCGAACCGTGGCCACCATGTTGGAGCCGGTGTCGCCGTCGGGCACCGGGAACACGTTGAGGGCGTTGACCTCGTCGACGTGCGCCTCGAGCTGCGCGACGGCCGATCGGAACGCCGCGAGAAGCCCGGCTCCGTCACAGGAACGGCGTCCCATCAGGCGACGTCGGTCCCGCTTTCGGCGAGCTCGGTGCTCGACACGGCGGCCGCATCGCGCGGCAGGGCCACGAGCGGCCGCTCGGTCGCCGGGTGCTCGGCAACCTTGACCACGTGGATCTGCAACCGGTCGATCTCGACACCAACCACCCGACGGACCGCGTAGCGGACGGTCGCCTCGACCTGGCGCGCCACCTCGGCGATCGGAAGCCCGCGGGCGATCGACAGGTAGACGTCCACGGCCACGCCGCCGCGGAGCCGGACCTGCACGCCGGGCTCGCCGCCCCCGAGGGCTCGCACGAGGGCGCCCCACGGCCCGCTGCCGGCCAGCCCGACGACGCCGTACGGCCGCAACACGCCGCTGCGGACCACCTGCGCGATGGCGCGGCGGGTGACGAGGGCCTGCCCGGGCGGGGTGGAGACGATCACGGCGGTGTCGATTCTCCTGCTCTTGCACCTGCGCGGACCCGCGCCGGTCGCGTGGTATGATACCGCCCCGCATGGACCGGACCGCGGTCGATGCCGTCTCGCAACCGATGCTGGAAGGACCACGATGGCCCGAGTCTGTGCGCTCTGCGGCAAGACCTCGATGGGCGGCTTCAACCCGCAGTCGTCGGGCAGCAACCGCGTTCGGGCACACCGCCGCTATCAGCCCAACCTGCAGCCCACGCCGATCGAGGTCAAGGGGTCGCAGAAGCGCGCGCTGGTCTGCACGCGCTGCCGTCGCACGCTGACCAAGAACGCCCGCTGAGCGGGGCGGCTCGCGCGACCCGGTGACGCCGGCCTGAACGGCCGGCGTTCCTCGTTCCACGGATGCGACCCTGGTCGCCCGCCCGTCCGGTCGATGCCCGCCTGGGTCGCGATCACGCGCCGGCCCTCGGTCCCGCGCCGTGGGCGCCGGGCCGCTCCGGCGCGTCAGCTCCGGCGCGTCAGCTCCGGCGCGTCAGCTCCGGCGCGTCAGCTCCAATCGGCCGTGTCGAGCCAGATGGTGAACGGACCCTCGTTGACGAGCTCGACCTCCATCGGCGCCCCGAACCGTCCGCGGGCAACGGGCACGCCCTGCGCCTCGATCGCCGCGGCGACGGACTCGTAGCACGCCTTCGCCAGGGCAGGATCCGCAGCCCCGGTGAACCCCGGCCGCCGGCCACGGGTGGTGTCCGCATAGAGCGTGAACTGGCTCACGACCAGCGCCCCGCCTGCAACGTCGACGAGCGAGCGGTTGGTGCGACCCTCGTCGTCGGCGAAGATCCGGAGCTCGATGATCCGGCGCGCCAGGCGGTCCGCGATCGCTCCGTCGTCGCCGGGACCCACCCCGAGCAGGACGACGAGGCCACGGTCGATCGCCCCGATCGTATGACCGTCAACGCGGACCTCGGCCCGGCTCACCCGCTGCAGCAGGGCCCGCATGACGATCAGCCGGCCGGCTTCTCGCCCGCCGCGCGGCGCAGGCCGGTCCGCCAGCCCTCGGCGTCCGCGAGGTACGTCTCGATCTCGGCGGCATGCCGCTCGATCGCCAGGGACTCCGCTGCCGCCGGGACGAGCAGGTCGTAGTCGCGCACGCCATCGGGGTTCAGCTGCCCGTCGCCGCGAAGCATGATCACCGGGATCCCGCCCGCCTCGATGGACGCCATGAGGCGGCTGGCAAAGACCCTGGGCAGCGTCGCCACGCGCGCCCAGCGGTCGCGCTCGATCGGTGGGCGGCCGTCGTTGAGCTGGTACTGGTAGCCCTCGTCGGCGAGCGACTTCATGAGCCGGATCTCCCGCGCCATGTCGCGGCCCGGGGTGAAGATGGCAGATCCCACCACCAGGATGTCCGCGCCCAGCCCGCCGACGGTCTCGGCCGTCTCGCGGTTCACGCCGCCGTCGACATGGACCTCGCCGACCACCGGCCGATGACCGAGGTAGTCGCGTGCCGCCGTGATCTTCGTGGCGGCGACATCGGCCATGAACGACTGCCCGCCGAAGCCCGGCTCGACGGTCATGACCAGCACGATGTCGAGCAGCGCACGGTACGGATCCAGGGCCTCGAGCGGGGTCCCCGGCTTGACGGACAGCCCGGCGGCACGGCCCGCCGCGTGGATTGCCCGCAGCGTGGGCTCGATCGGCTCGTCGATCTCGACGTGGAGGGTGACAGAGTCGCAGCCCGCCTCGAGGTACTCGTGGATGTAGCGACCCGGCTCGCTGATCATCAGGTGCGCATCGAACGGCACGTCGGTGACCCGGCGCAGGTCTCGTATCGTCCGGGCCCCGAATGTCAGGTTGGGCACGAAGTGCCCGTCCATCACGTCGAGGTGGATCCGGTCGGCGCCGGCCTTGACGACACGCCGGATGGCATGCGCGAGGTTGGCCAGGTCGGCGTCGAGGATGCTGGCCGCCACCCGGGCGCGTCCGCCTGCCATCGCGCTAGCCCTCGGTGCCCGCCGGGGCGGGTGTCGTCGATCGCTCTCCGCGAAGGGCGGCGGCGCTCTCGGCAACGAGCCGCTCCCGCCGGCGCGACACGGCCGCCGGCGCGGGCTCTCCGGCCCGCTCGGCCGCCAGCTGACCACAGGCTGCTCCGATGTCCTGGCCGCGGTTGCGGCGGATGGTGATCGGGATGCCGGCTGCCTGGAGCCGCTCGGCGAAGGCCTCGATGGTCTCGATGGGGCTGGCACGCCACGGCGTGTGCGCCACCGGGTTCATGGGGATCAGGTTGACGTGGCCGTGCCCTCCCCGAAGGAGATCCGCCATGGCATCGGCGTCGCGGGGGGTGTCGTTGATCCCGTCGATGAGGGTCACCTCGTAGGAGACCCGCCGTCCCGTGATCCGGGCATGATCGCGTGCCGCCGCCACGACCTCGGCCACCGGCCAGCGCCGGTTCAGCGGCACCAGGACGTCGCGCAGCGGATCGCGAGCCGCATGGAGGCTCACCGCCAGCGTGAACTGCGGCCGCAGGGCGGTCAGCCGCCTGATCCCGGGCACGACGCCGGAGGTCGACACGGTGATGTGGCGGGCGCCCATCCCGAACCGGCGCGGGTCCGTCAGTGCCTCGATTGCCGCGAAGACCGGGTCGGGGTTCAGGAGCGGCTCCCCCATCCCCATGAACACGACGTTGGTGAGCCGGCGCTCGCGCTCCCGGAGGAGGCGCGCCGCATGCCGCACCTGGTCGAGGATCTCGGCGGCATCGAGGTCTCGCACAAAGCCCAGCTCACCCGTCGCACAGAAGGGGCAGCCCACCCCGCAGCCGGCCTGGCTCGAGATGCACAGCGTGTGCCGCTCGCGCCGGCTGCCGCGGGCCGGGTAGTGCATCACCACCGATTCGATGAGTGCCCCGTCGCCCAGCCGGTGGAGCACCTTCTCCGTGAGCCCGCCGTCCGCCGGCCGGACCTCGGACGACTCGAGCGTGTCGAGACGGAACTGGGCAGCCAGCGTGTCACGGAGCGCGGCCGGGAGCGTGCGCAGCTCCTCCGGACGGGTCGCCAGCGCACCCCACACGCCGTCGAGGATCTGTCGCGCACGGTAGCCGGGCTGTCCGATGCTCGCGGCCCACTCGCCGAGCGTCTCGGGGGTCAGGCCCGACAGCCCGGGCACTGGCCCGGAGCTGGGCGCACGGCTGCGGTCAAGCTCGAGCAGCAGGAGCGGGGATGGCTCGGTCGGTGTGGTCGTCATCGTGCCTGTGGCCGATTATGTCACCCGGCCTCGCGGCATCATCACCCGAAGTCGAGCCACCAGGTGGGCCGCGAGCGGCTGCGCCGGGTCGCCGTGCGCGCCGGGTCAGACCAGGCGCGGGCGACCTCGCAGGAACTCCGCCACGGACATCCGCCGCCCTCCCGCCGGCTGGACCTCCAGGAGCAGGAGCCGCCCGCCCGCCGTCGCTAGCCAGAGGGCTCCGTCGGCAGCGGCCAGCACACCCGGCACGTCGCCAGGCGCGGAGGGAACGACGGCCGCGCGCCACACGATCAGCCGGCCCGCCGGCGTCTCGAAGAAGCTCCCCGGCCACGGCTGGAAGGCGCGCACCTGGCGCTCCAGCAGCACGGCGTCGCGTCCGGGCTCGAGCCTGCCATCCTCGCGGCGAAGTGGTCGCGTCAGTGTCACGCCGTCGTCGGGCTGGGCCACGGCCGTGGCCGACCCAGCCAGCCACGCCGGGATCGTGTCGCGAAGAAGCGCCGCGCCTTCGCCCGCGGCCCGTGCCTCCAGCTCAGGCGTGGTCTCTGTGCCGAGCACCGGCCAGCGACGCACCGCGACGATCGGACCCGTGTCGAGCCCGGCGTCCATCCGGATGATCGTGACGCCGGTCTCGCGATCCCCGGCCAGGATCGTGGCCGGCACCGGCGACGCGCCCCGGTGGCGCGGCAGGAGCGAGGGATGGACGTTGAGGATGCCGTGACCCATGGCATCGAGCAACGCCGGCGGGATGATCTGGCCATAGTCGGCGAGCACGCCGAGCTCGGCCCCGCTCGCGCGGATCAGCGCGATCGACTCGGGCGCCCTGACGCGCTCGGGCCGGTGCAGCCGCAGCCCGAGCTCGCCGGCGCGCGCCGCCACCGGGATGGTTGCACGGTGGCCGCGTCGCCCGGCCGGTCGGTCGGGGGCCGTGACCACGAGCACGAGCTCGATCTCCGGAAGCCCGAGGACCGCCTCGAGGATCGGGACGGCGAACACGCCGGAACCGAGGAAGACCGTACGGACGGGCGACTGGCGCACGGGCCCTCGCCGGTGTCAGGCGAGCGCGGTCGCGTGGACCTCGCTCCCCTCCCCTTCCTCGTCGAGCTGCGAGACCGGGATCAGGTCGTCCAGCGATTCGAGGTAGTCGATGAACAGCTTGCCCTCGAGGTGGTCGAGCTCGTGCTGAAGCGCCCGGCTGAGGAGCCCGCTCCCGGCGAGCTTGATCTTCCGGCCGAGCCGGTTCTGCGCCACGACCCAGACGCGCTCGCGTCGCGTCACGTACGCGACGTAGCCTGGTATGGACAGGCACCCCTCGAGGTCGTTGTCGTCGCCGGTCGACCTCACGATCCGCGGGTTCACCAGCTCGTGCAGCTGGCTTTCCACCTCGACAACGCACGCCTGGAGCGGCTCGCCCAGCTGCGGGGCCGCGAGACCGACACCGGGGGCGTGGCGCATCGTTTCGGTCAGGTCGTCGAGCAGCTCATGCAGGTACTTGCCGAAGCTGTCGACGGGCTCGCCCTTCAGTCGCAGGCGCGGGTCACCGAGCGTCAGGATCGGTCGCAGGCTCATGATCCGAGTATACGCGAGGGGTGCCGGGCTCCCCGCCCTCGCCGCCTGACACTCCGGCCTCGGCGGCCCCGCCTGCGGGCTCGGTGGTGGGCTCGGCGGCACCGGCGGACCCGCCGGGTGCAGCCTCGGTCATCGGCTCCGAAGGGGTATCGGCCGCGTCACGATCGAGCTCGGCCGCGAACGCACGAGCACGCTCGGCCAGCCGGAGCGACAGGCCCGCCGACGCGGTGGCGGCCCGCTGCAGGAGCGGTGCCGACGCCTCAGCCAGCTCGGCGGCCACGACGGCCGCACGGGCGCCAACCTGGCGGACGGTCGGTGCGGCCCGCCGCGCCAGGTCCTCGGTCGCCGACGTCACCTGATCGAGGATCGGTGGTGCCGGCTGCCCTTCCGGTGGTGCCGGCTGCCCTTCCGGTGGTGCCGGCTGCCCTTCCGGTGGTGCCGGCTGCTCGCCCTGGAGCTCCGGCGCCGGCCCGGCCCCCGCCGGCTCCTCCGCTGCCGGCTCGCCCGCCGCAGACCCGGGTGCCTCTCCTCCGGGTCCCGCCCCGGTCGGATCGGGCTCGTGGCCTGATCGGGTCGTCTGGTCGTCGCTCATCGTGTCCCCGTCCTGTCGCTCTCGTTTCGTCCGGCGTGGAGCCCGCGCTCGACGCCGCCCATTCTGGACCAGCTACCGCGGACCGGCGAGTCAGGTCCCGGGGGGACTGCCGACGATCAGAGCAGCGACTCCGGGTCCACGTCAACCGACCACGGCGGATCGGGCCCGTCCCCCAGCAGCTCGACCGGCCGCTCTCCCCGCAGGACGACGTGATAGCGCCAGCGCCCAGCCCGGCGGGGAACGAACGCGGGCGCGGGGCCGATGATCGAGACGGCGGCGCCGGACGCCCGGACCCGATCGCGCAGCGACGTGGCCATCTGTCGTGCGGCAGCGGCGGCCTGCTCGCGATCGGGCAGCCCGACCGCGAGCTTGACGAGCTGACCGAACGGCGGGGAGCGGAACCGCTCCCGCAGTGCGAGCTCGGCATCGTAGAAGGCCGATGGCTCTCCTCGGACCACCGCCTGGACGGCCGGGTGGTCGGGCTGGTATGTCTGGACGATGGCCCGCCCGGGGCGGTCGCCGCGGCCTGCCCGGCCCACGGCCTGGGCCAGGAACTGGTAGGTCCGCTCGGAGGCCCTCTCGTCGGGCAGGCTCAGGGCGACATCGGCCGACACGATGCCGACGAGCACGACCTCAGGGACGTCGAGCCCCTTGGTGACGAGGCTCGTGCCCACCAGCACGTCGAGCCGTCCGCCCGTGAAGTCGTCGATCACGCGCACGGCGGCCCCGCGCCGTTCGGCGACGTCGCGATCGAGCCGGCCGATCCGCAGGCCAGGGAAGCGCTCGACGAGCTCGCGCTCGACGCGCTGGGTGCCACCGCCGAGGAAGCGGATCCGGGGCGACGCGCAGGCCGGACAGCGGCCCGCTGGCGGGAATGCCCGGCCGCAGTGATGACAACGGAGCGTGCCGCCGGTCACGTGGTAGACGAGCGGTCGCTCGCAGTCCGGGCAGGACTGGATGGCGCCGCAGTCTCGACACATGACGACCGATGCCGAGCCGCGCCGGTTGATGGCGAGGATTGCCCGCTCGCCGGCCGCCGTGTCGAGCTCGTCGATGGCGCGCACGAGGTCCCGGCTGAGGAGACCCCGGTTTCCCTCCGCCAGCTCGGCCCGCAGGTCGACGAGGTCGATCCGCGGGGGCCGGCCGGTTGGCCGCGCCGGGAGCACCTCGCGCCGGTACTGCCCGGTCCGCGCCCTGCCCACGGTGTCGACCGCCGGCGTGGCCGACCCGAGCACGACAGCGCTGCCCGCCAGCGCTCCCAGGGTGATCGCCGCGTCGCGTGCCTGGTAGCGAGGCGAGCGGTCGCTCTTGTACGCCGCGTCGTGCTCCTCGTCGACGATCACCAACCCCACGTCGGACAGCGGGGCCAGCACGGCCATCCTCGTGCCGACCACGACGTCGACGCTGCCCGCCCGGATGCGGCGCCACTCGTCGGCCCGCTCCCCGTCGCCGAGCCCCGAGTGCAGGATGGCGATCTCCGCCACGAGATCCGCGCGCAGGCGATCGACCAGGGGGATGGCCAGCGCGATCTCGGGGACGAGCACCAGCGCCGGCCGCCCGGCGCCGAGGCAGGCGGCGATCGCTTCGCTGTAGATCGCGGTCTTGCCCCCGCCCGTCACGCCGTCGAGCAGCAGCGGCGTCGCGTCGCGCGATGCGAGGGCGGCGCAGATCGTGTCAACGGCACGGCCCTGGGGTTCTGTGAGGTCTGCCCCGCCCGGCCGCCCGCCGCGTCGCCCGGCCGCCCGCCGCTCCAGCGGCCGCCGCGGCCGCTCGCGAACCTCGGTGGCCAGGAGGTCGCGCCGGACGAGCGAGGCCAGGGCCGCAGCTCCGTGGCGGCCCGCAAGCTCGGGCGCCGGCATCCCGTCCGGCGGTCCCGCGGCGAGCTCGGCCAGCGCCGCCACCTGTCGCGGGCCAAGCGGCCGGCCGGCCGGGCGCTCGCCGCGCTCGAGGCGGACCGACGCCTCGGCGCCGCCGCCTGTCAGCCTGACCCAGCGGACGTAGCGCGGTCCGGCGGCCGCCGTGCTCAGCGTCCATTCCAGGTCGATGAGGCCGCGGTCGCGCAGGGCCCGCAGGCGACGGAGCAGGGTGGCGCGGCCTTCGGACGCGGACAGGTCGCGCACGGGGCGGGGGCCGGCTGCGAGCACGTCGAGCAGTGCCGCGTCGCGGGAGTCGGCCACCGGCCCTTCGTCGGCCCCTCCCCGGCTTGAGGTCCCAGGACGCAGCTCGGCGACCAGCTCGAGCCGCTCGAGGAGGCCGGGCGGCAGCATGGCGCGCACGGTCATCGCCGGGGGCACCAGGTAGTGCTCGCTGATCCAGGCGGCCATAGCCAGCCCGAGCGGCGGGAGCAGCGGTCCGTCGGTCCGGACACGGTCGAGCACCGGCTTGGTGGCGTGCGTCGGGGTCTCGAGGGTCGGACCCAGGACGACCCCGAGCGCCTGCCTCCGGCCGAACTCGACGAGCACGGCCTCGCCGGGGGCAACGCCGATCAGCTGCGCCGGGAGGTGATAGGTGTAGGTGCGCCGGCCGGCTCCGGGGGCATCGACCGCGACGGCAACCAGCGGCAGCTCGGCCTGGGCCGTCGGCGGCGGCTCGGACCCGGCGCGGGGCCGCAACCCGGCCTCGGTGGCGGGTGGCACCGGTGGCCTGGTCGGCGGCCCGGGCGGCCAGCTCACCGACCTGCCCCCACCCCGCCGCCCGGGAACGCCGTCAGACCCGGATCCGCCGGGACGGGAACTTGGCCCGCTCAATCGCAATGATCTGGTCGATCCGCTCGGCCGTGCGCTCGACCTGCCCGGTCTCGTTGACGACGACGTAGTCGTAGTCGTCCTGCCGGGCGAGCTCGAGCGCGGCGTTGCGCTGCCGGATCTCGAGCTCGTCGGCGGTCTCGGTTGCCCGCGCCTTGAGCCGCTGGAAGAGCGTCTCCAGCGAGGGCGGGACGACGAACACGAGCAGTGCGTCGGGCACGCGCTCCTTGACCACCTGGGCGCCCTGGACGTCGATCTTGAGGATCACATCGTGGGCGGCAGCCAGCGCTGCGCAAACCTCGGCGCGCGGCGTGCCATACCAGTTGCCGTGCACCTCGTTGGCCTCCAGGAGCTCGCCCCGGACCCGCAGCGAGTGGAAGGCCTCGTGGCTGAGGAAGTGATAGCTGACGTCCCTGACCTCGCCCGGCCGCCGGCCGCGCGTCGTGCACGTGACGACGTAGTGGTAGTCGGGCGACCGGGGACGGGCACGAAGCGCCTCGATGATCGTGTCCTTGCCCACCCCCGACGGCCCCGAGATGATCACCAGCAGCGCGCCCGGCGCACCGAGCGTCTCGCCGGCCGAGTCACCGCTCCCCGCATCGGACGGGCCCGCGACCTCACGCGACGCGCCAGCATCGTGCGCGCCCGATGCTGGCGGGGGGGGTGTCTGCTCGACCGTCGGGTCTCCCATCCGCTCTGGCTCCTCGGTCCTCCGTCTCAGGATGCCACGCCGGGGCCGGTCCGCGAGCGTCCATCCGGAGCGCGAAGCGCATCGGTCACCTGCTCGAGCTCGGGCGGCAGCGGCGCCTCGGCCCGGATGAGACGGCCGTCGGACGGGGACGTCAGCTCGAGCCGCCAGGCGTGCAGGAAGAGCCGGTTCAGTCCCTCCGGCCCGCGGCGCGACGTCCCGGTGCCATACACGTGATCGCCGGCGACCGGATGGCCGATCGCCTCGAGATGCACCCGGATCTGGTGGGTCCGCCCGGTCACGAGATCGACGGCCAGGAGCGTCCACCCCGCGAACCGCTCGCGGACGCGGTAGCCGGTCACCGCCGGGCGCCCGTCGGGCACCACGGCCATCCGCGTCCGGTGCTTCGGGTCGCGCCCGATGGGGGCCTCGATCCGGCCGACAGTCGCGGCGACCGAGCCCTGGACGAGGGCCAGGTACGTCTTCTTGACACGCCGCGCGCGGAGCTGGGCCATGAGCCCGCCCTGCGCCGCGTCGTTCTTGGCCACCATCAGCAGGCCGCTCGTGTCGCGGTCGAGTCGGTGGACGATGCCAGGGCGCTGGACGCCGGCGATCCCGCCGTAGGCCGTGTCGCGCGCCAGCAGCGCGTTGACGAGCGTCCCGCCGCGATGGCCGGGTCCGGGGTGGACGACCAGCCCGGCCGGCTTGTCGACGATCAGCAGGTCCCCGTCCTCGTACACGACCTCGAGCACGATCGACGGTTCCGGGACGAGGTCGAGCGGCGCCGGCGGCGGGACCTCGAGGGTCATGCGGGCACCGGGTCCGACAATCGTGTTGGAGCGGAGCGGTCGTCCGGCCGCATCGGTCAGCCTGCCGTCTGCGATGAGCCGCTGTACGTAGCTCCGGGTGAGGCCGGTCGCGTCGGCCACGAACCGATCGACGCGTCCGTGCTCGGTGCCGGCCGGAACCGTTATGACGCGCGGGCCCGGACTCTGCGGCTCAGGCATCGCCCGCGCGGGAGGCGACGGCCGGGCGTCCGAGCGGCAGGATGGCGCCGACGATCAGGAGCACGAGCGCCGTGCTGATGGCCGCATCGGCGATGTTGTACGTGTAGAAGCGCCAGTCACCGATCCCCATGTCCACCCAGTCGATCACATACCCGAAGCGCAGCCGGTCGATCAGGTTGCCGATGGCGCCGCCGAGGAGAAGCCCCAGTGCGATCGAGACGATCAGGCTCGACCCGGCATGCCCCTCGAACCAGACGATGAGGCCGAGCACGCCGATCGAGATCAGCGCGAAGAGCAGCGCCTGGTCCTGGAACAGACCGAAGATCGCCCCGTTGTTCTGGCTGAAGGTGATCCTCAGCAGGTCCTCGAGCACCGCCACGACCTCGCCGGGCTGCAGGTTCGCGGTGATCGCAGCCTTGGTGAGCTGGTCGATGACCACGATGCCGGCGGCCAGGCCGATGAACAGCAGCCAGTGGGCGCGCGGCGGCCGCGCGGATGCCCCGGGCTGTCCGGAGGCCGGCACCGGATCGAGCGTCATCGGGCAGCGGCGTCCCGAACGGCGGCGTCCCGAACGGCGAGACCGATCCGAACCCGGCCGTCCTCGAGCGTCACGCCGGACGCGGTAACCCCGGGCGGCACGGCTCCGACCACGAGCTCGTCCGCGAGGGTCTCCGCGGCGAGACGGTCGAGCCACGGACGAAGCCGCGCCGAGGCCTCGGCGCCGAGCTCGAGGTAGAGCACGATCCGGGCGTCAAGCTCGAGCTCCGCCTCGCGTCGCAGGTCCTGGACCGCGCGCTGCAGCTCGCGGGCGTCACCCTCGGCCCGCAGCTCGGGCGTCAGCTCGGTGTCGATCACGACCACCAGCCCTTCGTCGTGCGCGACGGCCGTGCCGGGCCGCGGTGCCGCCAGGATCTCGACCTCGTCCGGCGCCAGGGTCACGCCCGCCAGCGCCACCGAGCCGTCGTCGTTGATCTCGAACGCCCCGCTGCGCGCCGCGTCCATGACGGCGGGGATGGCCGGTCCGAGCCTTCGACCGATCCGCGGCAGCAGCGGCTTGACGCGCCGCTCCACGAGGTCGTGCTCGTCATCGATGATCTCGACCGACTTGACGTTGACCTCCTGGGCAAGCAGCTCGAGCAGCTGGTCTCGATCGGGGAGCTCCATCCCTGGCAGGGCGATCCACAGTCGGGCGAGTGGCTGGCGTGTCCGCAGCCCGGCCCCCGATCGGAGCGTGCGCGCGAGATCGACCGCCCGCTGGACGATCGACATGCCGGCCTCGAGCACGGGCTCCCGCCGGCCGGCCAGCTCCGCCGTCGGCCAGCGGGTGAGGTGAACGCTCTCGGGGGCGCCCGGCCGGCCGGCGGCGAGGTTGCGGTAGATGTCCTCGGACAGGTACGGCAGCAGCGGCGCCATGACGCGTACGCCGGCCAGCAGCGCCTCCTGGAGCGTTGCGAAGGCAGCGGCCCGGTCGGCGGCGTCGTTGGCCGGCGCGAAGCGCTTGCGGCTGAGGCGCACGTACCACGTGGACAGGTCCGCGATGTACGACTTGACGGCACGGGCGGCGGCGAGCGAATCGTAGTCGCGCAGTGACCGCTCGGCGGTCTCGGCAAGCCAGGCGGCGCGCGACAGGATCCAGCGGTCGAGCGGCCGCCGGCCGGCGACGGCAGGAGCCGGGTCGGACGGGTCCCAGCCGGTCAGCCGGGCATGGGTGACGTGGAACGCATAGACGTTCCACAGGACGAGCAGCTCGCGACGCGACTCGTCGGCAGCGTGCCAGCCGAACAGGATGTTGTCGTCGGGGCGGGCGCTGACGTACATCCAGCGCATGACGTCGACGCCCATCCGCTCGGCGGCCTCGTCGAACTCGATTGCGTTGCCCCAGCTCTTGTGCATGGGACGGCCGTCCTCGCCGAACAACGTCGCGTAGCCGAAGATCGTCCGGAACGGCTCCTCCCGGCGCAACACCGTGCTCATCGCGAGCATCGCGTAGAACCAGTTGCGGAACTGGCCGGGGAAGCTCTCGGTGATGAAGTCGGCCGGGAACCACTGCGCCCAGTACGCGGGGTCCTCGCGGTAGTGCATGGTGGAGAACGGCACGATCCCAGCGTCGAGCCACGGGTTGCCCACGTCCTCGATCCGGGACACGAGCTCGCCGCACGTACGGCAGGCGATCCTCACAGCGTCAACGAACGGCCGGTGCGGGGTGTGGCCCTCGAACTGCTCCCAGCCCTCCGCCGCACGCTCGCGCAGCTCCGCGTGGCCGCCGATGACGTCGAACGTCCCGCACGCCTGGCAGTCGTAGATCGGGAGCGCCAGGCCGTAGTAGCGCTTCTTGGAGATCATCCAGTCGCGCATGTTGAGGAGCCAGTCCAGCTCGCGCTCGTAGCCGAAGCCCGGGATCCATCGGATCCGGTCAACGACCTCCATGATCTGGTAGCGGAGGCTGGCGTCGATCTCGGCCGCGGTCAGCTGCTCGCGCGGGCGATCGTAGACCTCGCCCATGCTGATGTACCACTCGTCCACCAGGCGGAAGAGCAGCGGCGTGTTGCACCGCCAGCAGTGCGGGTAGCGATGGACGTGCGGCTCGAGGTGGTAGAAGAAGCGGCGCTGCTCGAGCGAGTCGATGATGGCTTCCGTCGCACCCGGCGCCTCCCGCCCGGCCAGCCAGCCGAAGCCCGGGTAGTACCGGCCGTCCTCGTCGATCGGGCCGACGATCGGGAGCCCGAGCGCGACACCCAGCTGGTAGTCCTCGGCGCCGCAGCCGGGGGCGATGTGGACGATGCCGGTCCCCTCCTCCTCGCCCACTTCATCCCACGCGATGACCCGATGCTCGTATGCAGCGTCGGCAAAGGCCGCTCGGATCGCCGGCAGCTCGTCGAACGGGCCCTCGTAGCGCCATCCGACGAGATCGACCCCCGGCCGCTCCTCGAGGACCTCGAACGGGCCTACGAGCGCCTGCCTCAGCGTCCCCTTGCCCAGCCAGAAGGCCTGCTCCCCCTGGCGCACCCTCACGTAGCGCAGCTCCGGGCCGACGGCGGCCGCGACGTTTGCCGCCAGGGTCCAGGGTGTCGTCGTCCAGACAAGCAGCGACTCGCCGGGGCGATCGAGGAGGGGCAGCCGAACCGTGAGGCCCGGGTCCTCGCGGTCCTGGTAGCCCTCGTTCATCTCCATCTGGGACAGGCCCGTGCCGCAGCGCGGGCACCACGGCATCGTGTCGTGGCCGCGGTAGACCCAGCCTCGCCGGTGACACTCGGCGAGGAACCCCCAGATCAG